>VFSW01000330.1_pt1 | contig 67813 bp, 65 predicted proteins | sample 5358111 | NCBI WGS metagenome assembly VFSW01 (sample SAMN11554181, study PRJNA540505) | mine drainage metagenome | isolation source: sediment from site ElyBrook_90M | place: USA: Ely Copper Mine, Vershire, VT | collected 2017
CTAGGAAGCTGTCCGAGTAATCAACTGCGATAGTTCATGGTGGGGTATAACATCATCCGCTTTCAGCAACCCTGTGGCCCAGTGGAGCCGTGTCGGAAATTGTGTCGTTAAATCGTGTCTGAAGTGGGCCATGAATGACCTCAGTTTCATTACTCGGACAGTCTCCTAGGCACTGCCAGTCCATTCACCCGCTACCGGTATCGGCTTGCGGCCGCAGTCGAACGCAAGGGACAGTGTGGTTGCCGAAACCCCGCTGCCCGTCTGCCCTGTTCTTTCAGGCGGCTGGTTACATGTGGCGATGACCTGCGGCAGATTGGCCTGCGTGCCTGCGTGGGTAGCGCCTGAGCCGGCATGTCCTGATATGTAGCCCCCCGCAGTACTTCCTGGCTTTGTTTACAACAAATTCATTCTTCTGCCATCGATTGGAAACACTGCAGTTCTATTTTTGTCGGCGCCATTTCCCCCGTGGTGGAGGGAAGGCAAAACAGAAAGGAGAATTGCAATGGAAAAACGCCATAGGCATTTACCTCTCGCGATTGCGATTGGAGCACTGTTGAGCGGTCTGTTCAGTCCGCCGAGTCTCTATGCCAAGGATCGTGACTGGCAGGACCAGGATACGGCAACGCCGATCAAGCACGTCGTGCTGATCATTGGTGAGAATCGCACTTTCGACCATGTGTTCGGAACCTTCAAGCCCCAAGATGGCCAGATGGTCTGGAATCTTCTTTCAGAAGGCATTATCAATCCGGATGGCACGCCAGGACCGAATTTTGGTCTTGCGATGCAGTGGCAGGCCTCCGAAACGGGCGCCTATTCAGTTCACCCGACAAAAACCGCCCCTTATGGCACATTGCCCGCCATCAATATCGATGGAACGCCGAGCCAAGCGCCATTTGCCACAGCATCGGCCGCCCAGGCGGTCGAACCGGCATTGCCCGCGAGCGCATATAATTTGCTGACTGTTGGCGGCAGCGGGTTCCCGGCAGGAACTTTGATGGATTCGCGCTTCCCGGCCGGTCTTCCAAATGGCCCCTTCGATGTTACCAAGTACCTCACTTATCACGACTATGCGGAAAGCCCGGTGCATCGCTTCTTCCAGATGTGGCAGCAGGCGGATTGCGATATCTCGCATGCGACGCGGGAAAATTCGAGTGGCTGCCAGAACGATCTGTGGCCCTGGGTCGAGACGACAGTAGGCGCCGGCAGTAATGGCAAACCGGAGGCTGCCAACTTCAATGAAGACGGGCACCATGAAGGCGCAATCGCCATGGGCTTCTATAATGTTCAGGCCGGAGACGAGAGCTACTTCAACGAGCTGGCGCATAAGTATGCAATGAGCGACAACTATCACCAGGCGATCATGGGTGGAACGGGCGCCAATCACATTGCCATCGGCTACGCGGACGCGATATTTTACGCTGACGCAAACGGCAGACCTGCAACACCGCCGGCGAACCAGATCGAGAACCCGAATCCACAACCTGGTACCAACAACTTCTACGCGCAGGACGGCTACAGCGGTGGATCTTTCGTCAATTGTTCTGACCAGACCCAACCGGGTGTCGGTGCGGTAAAAGGCTATTTGCAGTCACTGCCCTACCCCGCTTTCCACAATGGCAACTGCGCACAGAATGCCTATTACCTGGTCAACAACTACAATCCCGGATATCTTGGCAGCGGTGCGGGCGCGCCTCTTGGCCCGAATCAGTTCACTATTCCGCCGAGCAGGCAGCCGAATCTCGGATTATTGCTGTCCAGTCACCACGTCTCATGGAAATATTACGGCGAGGGCTGGAACAACGGTCAGGAAACCGGCGAAAACAGTTCCTACTGCAATATCTGCAATCCGTTCCTCTATTCGACGCAAATCATGACCAATCCGGAACTGCGCAAGAATCTTCAGGGAATACGGAACCTCTACGCAGATATCAATGATGGCGCCCTGCCCGCAGTATCGATCGTAAAGCCCGACGGCTATCTCGATGGTCATCCTGCATCGTCGAAGTTCGAACTCTTCGAGTCGTTCAGCCACAAGATTATCGACGCGGTCAAGGCCAATCCATCGCTATGGAAGGATACCGCTATCGTGATCACAGTGGATGAAGGCGGCGGCTATTACGACTCCGGCTACATTCAGCCAATTGATTTCTTCGGCGACGGCCCGCGTATTCCGCTGATCGTGGTTTCACCCTATTCACGCGGTGTGGGCGTAAACCATAGCTATGGTGATCATGTATCGTTCGACAAATTCGTGGAAGCCAACTGGCACCTGGGGCCGATTTCGGAGCGCAGCCGCGACAACCTGCCAAATCCGGTCGCAACCATGCGCGACCCCTATGTGCCGCTAAACAGCCCGGCGATTGGCGACATGATGGACATGTTCAGATTCGACCAACGCTGATCCGTAGCGACACGATTGAGCCATGAGTTTGGGGCGGCATGACTTGCCGCCCCTTTTTTTTGCGCTTCGACAGGCTCCCGGATGGCATGAGCCTCGACGCGTGAGGTGCAAGTTGCCGTTGTCCGGATGTCGGAGGCGATGTGATTCCCGGCTGGTTGATCCGGGCAAGCCTGCGCAAGGCGCAAGGAAACGGCGAGTCAGGGCGGTGTGTGCCCGGCCTTCTCTTGAGTCCGCCCGCACCAGGCCCGGTAGAGTTGCCACAGCGTGAGCAGATATCCGCTTAAGGCCAGTATGCGCTGCGATTTCATGCGCACCAGTATCGCAACCGCCGCAATTGCGATCGCAGGCCTTCGGCGCAGTATTTTACCCAGGCGATATGCGCCATCGGCCAGCGCAAGCGGATCTCGCCAGTATCCAGCCAATTTCGCGAGCTCGGCGCGCTGCGTTGCGGCGCGGGAAACAAGCATTTGGCGTCTTTGTGCAACCTCGATACGCCTGGTGGTCATCGGCGCGTCAGCTCTTCGCGATCGCGCTCGAGCTCATTGAGCGTAGCGGCCAGAAATCGCGGGCGCGCTTTTTCTCGCGCGCGCCAGATGAGACCGAGGAGGATCGCAAGCACAAGGTACATTACCGCGAATCCGCCCACTACAGCGACCGGGTTTCTGTCCCAGTAGATTATTACCACAGTCAGAGTGGCGAAGATGACGGCCAGACAAAAGAAAAATAGGGCTAGAAAGGACAGTACGATAAGCTGGGTGGTGTAGACCTTCTGTTCTTCGATTTCAGTCGCCACGAGCTCGATGCGAGTCTTTACAATCTCGACAACTGTGGATAATGCCCGGCGCAGCGACCCCAGCAGGCCCGTATCTTCGGCACCTGAATCGGTCCGTGACATGTCAATCAGCGACGCGACGTCAGCATGCCGAGGAGGAATCCGACCCCGGCGGCTATCGCAACCGATTCCCAGGGATGGTCGCGTACCGTGCGATCAGCGGTTTCCGCTGCCACACGACTGCGGGCGATGACATCGTCGCGAAACGCTTCTACCGCTTCCTTTGCTTCGTGCAGGCGCTCTTCGACGCGCGCACGAGCCGCATTTGCACGTTCGCCGGTCTGGCTGGCAGTTGCGCGCAGCAACTCCTCGGTGTCGGCAGACAGCGCCTTGAAGTCCTCGACCAGTTTTTTTCTAGCAGTTTGACTAGCAGTTTGAGTTGCCGTTGCCATAGGATATCTCCTTGATTGGTGCAAAAACGGATTATTCACATCCGGACAACATATTTATCCTTTGTATCGCATCCGGGTTTCTTGATGTGGGTCAATTTTCTGTGTCGACGGCGTGCTCTCGAAAAGGGGCCGTCTGCCCGGGCACAGGCCCGCGAAGTTCCAGATCGGCAATTTTACGGATTGCAGCGTAACCGATCCCGGTTGCGAAGGTTTTCCGCGGCAGCTTCTCATTCGGGGCATTCGTGCCATCTACCATTCAGTTGAACCCTGATCGTGTTGGTACGCATGACCTCGCGGAGAATGATAAATGCCGGATCTTTCCGTTTAGTGTTCACTTTGCGCAGTCGAGGGCAGTCCTATACTACGCCCCCCCCCAGCGCCAGTCGGTGTTCGCATTTCCAGGCAATTTATGCCATGACAGGCCCCTGCTTCCTGGCCTCAGCATTCAGATCACGCTTCCGAACCCCTTGTCGATCGCGCCGGCGGGCGCCTTCAATCCTGCGATCCGGCACCCCTGGGCCACGGGGCCGCCCGGAAAGAGCTCATAGAGATACCTGATTCCGCCTTTTGCGTGAAACCTCTCGTCGAGGGCGTCGTGAAGTTCATGCATATTTACAGGAACATCACTGTGTTTCGCATAGTAATCCTGCAGGGCGCGTATCGTATCCCACCGATCGGCGTCGAGTTTGATGCCTTCCTGTCGTGCGACTTCACTTGCGGTTGCTTTTGTCCAGTCGGCAGGTGCATGGGGGAAAGCGGGATCTGCGGATGATCCGCCTTTGGCGTCCAGAATTGATTCCAAGAGACTAGACATGATAGCGCCTCCAGTTTGTGGATTGCATGGCGCGCTTGCCGCGCCGCCATTGACAGAGGCCGGTCTTCGCGCCAGTCGCGTTGCTCATCGGTTGCCATTATAGTCCCCAAACGGGCGGAAGCTCTACATGGACAATTGTCAGCCGACAGGCTTGCCATAGAAAGTCGGGTTCGGGCGGCAGCTGGAGCAGCCGGGACGCCAATGACCCTGTTTTGAGGAAGTGATAATATGCCTATCACTGCGCGGCAACAATTGGAAGAAAGACTTGACCGCGATGCGGCATTGGTTTCTTTAGGGGCGTGGATATTCGCCGGGATCATAGCATCTGGTCTGCTGACTGGTTGTGACGCGGGTAAAACACTTTCCCGGTCGACTGCGCGAGGCACGCCCTCTTCGGCGTACTTGCATCCAGGCGAGGCCGAGGTTTCGATCGGAGTCATCGATGAAGGCTGGCACACGAGTCTGATCCTGCCAATAGAGATGCTCGGTCCACCGCTGGCTGGTCTGCGTTACCGGTTTCCGCATGCGAAGTACCTGGTATTTGGGTGGGGCAATCGGAGTTTTTACCAAATTGCCAATCCGGGTATGGGAGCAGCCATTGCCTCCCTGTTTCCTTCCGCTAGCATCATTTTTGTCCAGGGGCTTTCGGAACCGCCGCAACGGGAAACGCCACCCGGCATTAACTTACGCTGGCTGTGCATCTCCCCGTCCGGAAACCGCAAGCTCGATGTCTATCTGGATGGGTACCTTCAGAAAGGCGGCCGCGATGAGCCGGTCAGCGTTCAACCTGGCCCGTTGCCAAACAGCGAGTTTTTTGAGTCGCCCGGAACCTATGATGCCTTTCACACCTGCAATACCTGGACAGTCGAGGCGCTGCGCGTTGCCGGACTGCCGATTGAGAATAGCAGGATTATTTTTGCGCGGCAGGTCATGTCAGAGATCCGGTCTCTGCAGTCGTGCTCGAGGTAATCCGGATAGCCTTTTGGTGATCCGTCATTTTTGACAGTTCGGTGCCTGATAATCGAAACTCTTTGGATCGATGCCGTCGTCCAATATCTGCCAGTCGCTGGCATTCCCGAACGCTCGCTGCAATAGCTGATTCGGACGCAAGGTCACGAGACACTGCGGATGTTTTGCCTCTAAGCCCTCAAAAAACGCATGACCATCAACGTCACTGTCGTAGTATTGAATATCTGCGCCAACGACAAACTGCTTTACCTTGTCGAATTGAGAGTACGGTAACCATCGCCATTCGCGCCTGTTCCGGGATGTGCTTTGCGCGCCTGCTGGCGTTATAATCGGATAATTCTTCAATTGAACTGATTTCCGTCCCGGATTTTCCGGGCATTTTTCATTGCCGGTAACGTTCCGGCCCGCGCACACTCTGGGCAGCAAACTAATGAACGATTTTGATGATCTCTTCGAGCAGGAATTTCCGGTCGAAGGTAACCTCGTGTATCTCAATCACGCGGCCGTGTCGCCTTGGCCGGGACGCACAGGCGACGTGGTACGCCGTTTTGCTGCCGAATGTGTGGATATGGGTGCCCGCGACTACGGAGTCTGGCTCGAGAAGGAGCAGGAACTGCGCGAGCAGCTCGCGCGCCTGATCCATGCCCCGTCACCGAACGATATCGCGCTGCTCAAGAACACCTCCGAAGGGCTGTCGATGGTCGCGCACGGCTTTCCCTGGCAGCCAGGGGACAATGTCGTCATCAGCGACATGGAGTTTCCTTCGAACCGTATTGTGTGGGAATCATTGAGTGGGCGCGGCGTGGAGTTGCGTCAGGCTACCGTCCCGCAAGGTGGCGATCTCGAATCCGCATTGATCGCTGCTGCCGATGACCGCACACGCGTGCTGTCCGTCAGTAGTGTTCAGTATGGCACCGGTCTGCGCCTCGACCTCAAGCGTCTCGGGCAGCAGTGCCGGGAACGCGGCATTGCATTTTGTGTAGACGCGATACAAGGTCTCGGCGTAATTCCGCATGACGTGCAGGCGATGCATATCGATTTTCTTGCGGCTGACGCGCACAAATGGCTTGTCGGGCCGGAGGGCATTGCAGTCTTCTTCTGTTCCGCGGCCTGGCGCGAACGGCTGGCACTGAATGAATACGGCTGGCACATGACCGATCATCCGCATAACTTCGATCAGCTGGATTGGCGTCCGGCAGCCTCGGCGCAACGTTTCGAATGCGGCAGTCCTAACATGCTCGGCATCCATGCATTTTCTGCGAGCCTCACCCTTATCGAAGAGGTTGGGGTCACCGAGATCGAAAAACGGGTATTGAGCCGCACACGTCACCTGATGACGGCTATCGCAGCCCATGCGCAGCTCGAACTCATTACGGACAACCAACCAGGACGCTACGCGGGAATCGTTACGTTTCGCCATCGGACCGTATCGGCCGGAACGCTGTTTGAGCACCTGCGTGCGCTGCGTGTCGTCTGCTCCCTGCGCGCAGGCGGCATCCGGCTTTCGCCGCACGCCTACAATCGCCTGGAAACCCTCGAGCAGGTAATAGACTATGCTGCAATTTAATGTATATACTACAATGACATATAAATGATATTTAACTATATTTCGAGATCATGGGCGCCCTTCTCTTTGCCGGCGCCGATCGAATATTGGGTGTGAAAGGGAGTCAGGACGTGACGTCCCAAAATGCTTCAGGAGTGGCGTGGCCCAACGGAACAGCTTCCGGCGTCATTCAGCGCGAGGCCTGAAAGGATCGAGTAACGCAGGGGTGTGTATCATCCCCTGAGCGGCATTAGTTGGCGCCTGGTGGCGGTGGTTCAATACGCGCATTCGAAATCCGCACTTTGATGACATGCGTCTACATGTTGCTATTTACGTCCCGGCGCGTTTAAGCAGATCTTCCGCTGCCGCTCGAACACTTTTTGTATTGTTCGGGCTGAACATGCGCGAAAGGATTGCGGTTAAAGGGAATAGCCATTCGCCGCCGCCGTCAGGACGCTTGTTGAGCACGCACATCAGTGATGTTGTCCATCCGCGCTCGAGCGTGACGATGGCCGGGTGTAGACGCTGTAATTGTTCATAGGTATACCAGTCGATTCTCGCGTTGGATAAAGTTGCGGCAGTCTTGCCCAGGTAGAATGCAACGACGAGAATGACGTTTACATTGGCTTGCGAATTGAAAAACTTGTCATATGCTGGTTTAACCTCAAGGCTGACACGATCGAGCAAGGCATCGATCCGGCTCAGACTATCCATTGAATAATCAAGATTAAGCGAATACAACGCAGACTTGAACGACAGGCCTTCGGCAAAAGGCGTCTTGTCTGCAAAAGCCTGCAGGTGACACTGCGCAATGGTGTTTTGATTGATTCCGGAGCGCTCGCCCCTGCCTGCTCAGGTTGCAGCGACGTCTGCCATATCACCCATCCCTGAGCAACGGCTTTAAGCCCGTCGATAAAGACTTTCATCAGGTCGTTGACGACGTCGTGTAGCCGCGCCGGGCACCGCATTACGCGCAACGGTTTCAGGGAAAATGCCTGAAACTCGGTCTTTGGCGCATACGGGATTTGCAGCGCCAAGCCAGAAAGCGAGGATGGAACTACGCCGAACTCGACAAAAATTGCATGTTCAATGTTTCCTTCTGCAGTGCGCATCTGAGCAGCGAATACGAGAACCGTGGACTTTGGTCCCGTTTGTTTCTCCTGCAACCTCCTGCGGCCGTCCGCAATGGCATCGAGCAGGCTTTCGTGCATCAAGTTGACAATTTCCCGCTGGCCATCTGCTTTCCAAACGCAGTATTGGACACCGGTCTGACCGGCTTCTGATAGATTCCAGACGGCGAGAGAAGTGGAGAAACTCGCCATTTCAATTGAAACTCTTTGGTCCTGCGGAATCTTAATTGACATTTACGTCCCGCTAGAAGTTTGTGTGGCTATGCGATGGGAGTCGCATTACCACATTGTTAATCCTGCATCAGCCTGGTCAGGGGCCGGCACAGCGGCTTCTGGCTGCTGATTGGAGACGTAGTATAGCGGTCTCCCCTGCTTTCGCGCCTGCGCATCAAGCATTGCGTCACCGCATCACCTGCACGACCCGATACCCGGCTTGTGGCTAGCGGTTAGCGGGGCGGGATTCTCACCCGCTTCAACTACGCGGCATTGCCAAGCCGCAACGTTGGGCTGATCCCTAGCATGAACAGAAACCCAGTCCGGCTTCAGACTCATTTCATATTGGACAAGGCGCGACCTGGTGTTGATCTGCCAAAAGCCGGGCAATGCCACCTGCGGCTTGTGCGTCTCGGATCGCAAAGCAAACTTGGCAAGGCAAATCACTGTCGTCAGACGAGTGAAACTTTTCCGGGGTTTGGGTTTACGATCCCAGCCATGGAGCACGCGCTCTTGGCGATTGCCTGCGCGGACGTCGCAACGTGATGCGCGCACAATAAGAAAGCCCCGCCACATTTCTGTGACGGGGCTAATGGTCGTCCTTGTGACAACCGCTTTTTGGTTACCGAACTGCCATGGCCGTGTACGTGTCTGTAGCTCCCGTCACTGGCACAGAGGCGCCGTTCGGGTTCGCAGTCAGTACGCCTCCAGCACCGATCACAAACTGGTCGATCAGCTTATTGGTGCGGGTGAGCGCAAAGAGGTAGGTGCCCGTCTTGTCGACCGCCAGCCACTGCGGGTTAGGGTCTGTGCTGATGCTTGCGGGGCTGAGTGCTGTGGCGGTACCGGTGGTGTCCGACCACGAGAACTGATCCACCGCATGGTTGGTGCTCCCGCCGATGCCAATGTACAGATCATTCTGGTTAAAGAGCAGCGGATAAAGCGATGCTCCCGTGGTGGTAAAGGATGCGGACGGTGTTGTCGCCAGGGTGCCGTTCGCGGCAATCGGGTAGATTTCTTCCGTGGACCCAGCTCCGGACAACAAGTATGTGCCGTTCGGGCTGATGGCGAGTTCGCCCACATTCCCCAGCGGATTCGCTACGGTCTGTTGGAGTGCGAGTGATCCGTTGGTTGCGATCGACATCATCATAATATAGCCGTTCTGTGCTGCCGCGACGTAAAGGTGGGAGGAGGTGGTATCTACCGCCAATCCTTGCACGTTTCCACAGTTCGGGTTCCCGCAAGTGTACGTCCCCACATGGGTAAGTGCACCACTCGTTCCGATCGCGTACGAATCCACGCTGTAGCCGCCCTGATCCCCAACAAACAACCATTTCCCGTCTGGAGACACCGCTTCTTCGTACGGTGCTGCGCCTGCCGCAATGATGGGCGTCGCCATCGCCGTCAGACTTCCGTCGGAGCCGACACTGTATTGCGCGACCTCGTTAAGGCTCGGCATCGTCGCGTACAAGTAGCTGCCCGTATTGTCCAGGATCACCTGGCCAATGTTGCCTGGCGCAGTCACCGACGGCGCCGTAAGCGGAGCGAGTGTTCCATTACTTGCCAATGCAAATTGATAAATCTTCGCGGCACCACTATCCCCGACGTACAGGTTGTGCGTCACGCACGAAACGCCCACCGAGCTTACGTTCGCTTGCACGTTGCTGCCCGAAGCATTGGTCACCGTGCAGACCTGCTTTGCCGGTTGCGTGGTAACCGTGACGCTGTACGCGCCATTTTGGGCAATGGCTGCCGGGAACGTGAACACCCCGTTGGCAGACAATGTCAGCGGGGGGCCATTGTTGTCTGCGAGAGCCACTTGATCTCCGGATGCCAGTCCTGTCACGGTTCCGCCCACCGAAAACGTGGTGGATGACAAGGTATTTGACGGACCGCAGCCGCTTAGCAAGGCTCCCACGATTCCGGTTACTGCGGTCAGCAACAGCGCGTACCGATAGTTCAAAGACAGCGATTTAATCTTCAAGAAAACCCCCTGCAGTGTTGATTTTGTCGACCATAACGATGGTTGACGATTAATGACGGCAGCTTCCTGGTGAACCGAGGAGGATCGCATTTGCCCACCCCCAGAGCGCCCGAAAGCTGCGTCATATGTGCAAATTCCGGGCCACCTCAAACTCTGCGGACTGAGAGATGTCATCGAGCTCGGTGCCGGCACCATGCCCTTGTCAGCCGCCGGCTTCGGGGTAGGCTTGATTTCCGTGCAAAAAATGCTGGCCGGATTCCCCGGTAATTTCAGTACTCCACACGCGTAACTCATAGCAAAACAAAGCGTTTCTGATTACTGGCAACGTCAAGTTTTTCGGCGCTGTGAGTGCAAAATTACTGTGCCGATCTGACCCGCTTTGCGGGAATTGACGAAGACAATAATCGCGCCGTGTATTGTTCGATCGGAAAGCGGAACATGCCGCGCAGGTGGATGCCCACAGAATGTTTGTGGGCAATGCGTCCAATCAGGGCGGACGATATGGAAATTTACGTCGCGTTAAATGTTTGTGCAGCTGTGCGATGGAAATCGCATTAAAAAATTATCAATCCTGCATCAGCTTGGTCAGAGACCGGAACATCTGCTTCTGACTGCTGAATTGAAAATAACAGCAGGGGTGGGAATGGATCAAAACTGACACAATTATGGGCGTGCAAATGCGATTGACGAGGGCCATCCATCAATTGCGTACGGATTACCTGTAACCAGAGTAAGTTCGCCAGTAGTGGCGTTGATTCGGTAGGTAGAAACACTGTTTCCGCCCCAGTTCGCCACATAGGCGAATGTCCCTGCGCGATTGATCGCGATGGATTGGGGGTTCGGGGCCATGGTTTGAGGGTTCGAGCCAGTTGAAAATGTGCCAATCTGGGTGAGATCGCCGGAGGTCGCATTGATACGATAGGCCGAAACGCTGTAATCATCCCAATTCGCCACATAGGCGACGGTACCTGCGGGATTAATCGCGATCCCCCAATTTTGTCCATGCCCGGTTGCAAATGGACTGTCTGTAACCGGGGTAAGTGCGCCGGTAACACGATTGATACTGTATACCCAGATTGTCCCCTTGCTGGCCACGTAAGCGAATGTGCCTGCGGAATTGATCACCATGTATTGAGGGCTTGCGCCTGTGGCAAACGGACTGCCCGTCACCGGGGAAAGCGCACCAGTGCCGGGATTGATGCCGTAGGCCGAGACGGTGTTGTCATCGTTCACCACATAGGCGAAAGTCCCGGCGGGATTGATTGTGAGACCGCTGGGACCCGACCCTGCTGCAAATGGACTGCCCGTGATTTCGGTAATCGCGCCCGTGTTGATGTTGATTTTGTATGCGGAGATAGTGCCGGCAGAACTATATGTGCTGTCGTAGCGAGTGTTTTCACCACTTGCCGAATGCACGACATAGATGAAGTTGCCCGCTGGGTTCATTGTAACGCTGGCGCAATACTCTCCAACCGGAACCCAGCCGCCAACCTGAGTATATTCACCGGTGTCAGGGTTGATTCGGAAAGCCGAGACGTCGCTGGCGAGCACATAGGCGAAGGTTCCTGCAGGATTGATTGCAATGGATTGGGGACTTTGCTCTGTTGCAAACGAGCGATCTGATGATGGGACAAGGAGGCCGGAAGTGTCATCGACATTGAAGACTGAAATCAGTGGACTGCCATTGTTTGTCACGTAAGCAATAGTGCCCGCCGGATTGAGTGTGATGGAGTTTGGTCTCTGTCCTGCATAAACGGGATTGCTTGTGACTGGGATAAGTGCGCCCGTAGTGTGATTGATGCGGTAGGCTGAAATCGAGCCCTGGTTGTTGTTGTTCGCCACATAGGCAAAAGCGCCTGATGAATTAATTCGAATTGAGTGAGCCATGCCGCCTGCGGCAAACGGACTGCCTGCGACCGGGGCAAGTGCACCCGTTATGGAGTCGACGTGGTAGGCAGTGATGGTTTCGTCGAGAGAGTTCGCTACATAGGCAAAGGTGCCTGCGGAGTCGATCGTAATGGCCTTGGGGCCCTTCCCTGCTGTAACCGGACTGCCTGCGATTGGAGTGAGCGCACCGGTCGAGGCATTGATGCGGTAGGCCGAGACGGAGCCAATGCTGAGATAAGCCCCCTCACTTACCACATATGCGATTGTGCCTGCAGGGTTTACTGTAATGGCGCTGGGATTTTCTGGTGCGGCAAACGGACTGCCCTCGACAGGAGAAAGTGCGCCCGTGGTGGCGTTGATCCGATAAGCTGAAACATTGCTGCTGCCATTGTTTGCCGCATAAGCGAAGGTGCCGGAAGGAGTAATCGCCACGGATCTGGGCTCCCTGCCTGTTGCAAACGCACCGTCTGCAACTTGAGTGAGTTTGCCGGTAGTGGCGTTGATCAGGTAGGCCGTAATAAAGCCGCCTCTATAGCCGTTGCCTGCCGCATCGCCGTTGCTGGTCAAGCCGCCACTGCCATACCAGCCGTCATAGTTGGTTACATAGGCAACAGTGTCTGCAGGATTAATTGTGATGGAGTGGGGATTCTTTCCAGTCGCAACCAGGCTGCCAGGAATTTTCGTGAGCTCACCTGTAGAGACGTTAATGCGATAGACCAGGACACCGCCGATACCCTGGTTTAGCGCATAGGCGAAGGTCCCCGCAGGACTGGTTGCAACCGCGACTGGTTCCAGCATGTCGACATCACGGGTAGTGTTATTGATCAAGGTGAGCGCACCCGTAACGGCGTTAATCCGGTAAGACGAGATAAAGTCGTCGTTTGCTGAATAAAGATATTCCGGACGCCCTGTGCTGGCCACTCTAACGCCTGTAGCATTATTTGTATCAACACCCCCCGTGCCTTTTGTTTCCACTCGTCCATTTTCTGCAGGAGATGTGGGCGCCGCAATTTTGTAAGTCGCCCCCGTGTTGGCTGATTGCGAAGCGGTTGCGGCCAGAGCAGAATTGCAGCAGCCATCGGCAGCAATAATACCTATCAGCATCAAACTAGCGAGACTGGAGCTTGAGAACAGTTTCATAGAATTATTTGGCACCTTCTGTCTGTAGTGGTGAAAAAAGATCAAGGCAGGCAGCAATCGCTATGATGATTCCGGATTATGGTTTTTGGAATCCATGCTTGAACTCAATCCTGACTGGTATCGGGCCACAGGGTGGTTGCTGACTTACTTATTATAGGGTATTGAGACTTGACATGGTGCGCGAATTCCCGAAAACAGATTATTCGCACGAATCCTGGCCGGCGTCGAACAAACTGCCTGGAATTGGAGCAAGTGCACCCGTGGTTTTGTTGATGCTATAGGCCGAGATATTGTTGCTGCTGTTGTTTGCCACATAGACGATCGTGGCCTCAGGATTGACCGTCACCGCACTCATTGAACCTGAGCCTGTCGGAACCGGCTGGCCAACGGCGGTGAATACGCCGGTAGTGGTGTTGATGCCATAAGCTGATATCGAGCTTTTATCCGTGTTGATCACATAAGCGAAGCTGCCGAGCGGATTGATCGTGCTGATGCTGGGTGTTCCTGCCGGAAATGCATTATTGGCGCCAGGAGCGATGACGCCTGTGATGGTATTGATGCGGTAGGCTGAAATGCTGCCGCTGTTTCTCGTTACATAAGCGAAGGTGCCTGCGGGATAGATCATGATCTTGCTTATGTCGTCAGTTGGCCCCTTCAATTTGAACGGGCTGCCAGCGAGGGCAGTAAGGGCGCCCGTGCCGGCATTAATCTTGTAGGCCGAAATGGTGTTGTCGCCATAGTTCGCCACGTAAGCGAAGGTGCCCGGGGAATTGATCATGACTTGGCCCGGAGATGTACCCGTAGCGACCGGACTGCCGATGCGGGTGAATGCTCCAGTGATTGGGCTGACACTGTAGGCCGAGATTTTCCCGTCACTACCGTCAATTGGATCCGAGTCTCCTGCATAGGCGAAGGTGCCCGCAGGATTGAATGACACTGCCCCATAGCCCGCAGAATCTACCTGGGTAAGCGCGCCGGAAACGGAATTGATAGCGTATGTTGAGCCATTGCTGTCGGCTACATAGGCGAGAGTGCCCGCAGGATTGATCGTGATTGCGCCCGGACTCTTTGCTGTTTTGAATGGACTTCCCATAACCGGCGTGAGTGCGCCCGTGGCGACGTTGATGCGGTAGGCCGAAATGGTGTTGTCGCCCCAGTTCGTCACATAGGCAAAGGTACCTGCGGGACTGACGGTAACGGAACTGGGGCTGTGCCCCGCATCAAATGGACTCCCCGTAAATGGACCGCCTGCGATCGGAGTCAGCGCACCGGTCGAGGAGTTGATTCGGTAGGCTGAAACACAGCTTTCACATCGGGCGGTTGTCACATAGGCGAAGGTGTCTTCGGGACTGATGGTAACCAGCCGCGGATAGTCCATGGTTTTAAATGGGCTGCCTGCGATCTGAGTGAGCGCACCGGTAGTGGCGTTGATGCGATAAGCCCCGATGCTGCCATCGCGCTGATTCGTATTCGTTACATAGGCAAAAGTGCCTGCGCGATTTATTGAAACGGATGTCGGATTATTCCCAGTCGGAACCAGGCCGCCTACTGCTGTGAGTTTGCCCATGGCCGGGTCAATGCCATAGACCGCAAGCGTGTTATCGCGGGGGTTTGTTACATAGGCAAAGCTGCCTGCGGGATTGAGCGTAGTGGAATTATTTGCCCCATTGCCTGCTGCGAAAGGACCGCCTTCGACTCGCGTCAGCGCGCCGGTTACGGCATCAATGCCATAGATCGATACTGAGCCCTGGGGATTGTCCGGGTTGGCACCGTAATTTGTCATATAGGCGAAGGTGCCGGCAGGATTAACGGTGATCGGCCCTGACCCGTATCCGGTTATGTCGGTACTGCCCGCCAGGGTGGGTACACCCGTGGCAGGATTGACGCGATAGGCGAAGACGAAGTTCCTGCCGTTACCATACTGGTTTGCATTCATAACATAGGCGTAAGTGCCTGATGGATTGAGTGAGAGCGAAATTACCTGGGTGCCTGCTGCAAATGGACTCCCTGCAATCGGAGTGAGCGAGCCCGTAGCGGTGTTGACATGAAAGACCGATATTCTACCGAGACTGTCCTGATCATCACTTGCTGCATAGACGAAGGTACCTGCGGGATTAACCGCGACAGACAAGGGGGCGCCACTTACAGCAAACGGACTGCCTTCAATTTGGGACAGCTTGCCGGAGGCTGCGTTGATGGCATAGGCCGAAATGGTTTTTCGCCCGTTCGCCGTGTAGACGAATAACGCACCGCAGCGGCCATGTGCATAAGCAATATTAGCCGCATAAGCCGTGCTCGACCCGCAGTTTGAAAGGATTGAAGCAAGGACTGCAAATGCCAGCCAGGCAGCAACTGTGCGTGTTTTTAACATTGGATTGCCCATAAAAAATTGAGTTACAGAGTTATCTCGGAAGCCCACCGGGTATAATGGCTCAAAATGTTAGCCCCGTCGTTTCTGATCGATCTCCAGCGTTAACACAGGGGCGCAATCACCCCACGTAAACCATCGGGCAATAGCACTGTCAGCCGGTCGAGGCCGTCAAACCGCTCGGTGAGTGCCCCGCCGGTCAAATCGATCACCAGAATTACGCGCCTGTCGACGTTATCGCCGCGCTTTGGCGCGGTCTCCGGCTCACGCCGCTACCGACTCGACGTACAGTTCGGCGACAGGACGCAATGCATCTTTCCCGTCCGGAGACGGAGTGACGCGCACCAGAAACACGGGCATGCCGTTTTTCCTGAAGGCTTCTGCAAGCGCTGCCGCGTTTCTCACCACAATCTCGGAAGCATACGGGGCGGTTTGCCGTGCCGTGATACCCTTTTGGAGATCGATGACCACCAGGATTTCAGATCCAAGAAAAAGTTCGTCATACTGCCGGGATCCGTCGATGTTTGATCGCAGCCCACATAAACCCAGGCCACTCCCGTCCGGCGTAGCGGCTAGGTCAATGGATTTGCGCTGATCTGCTCCGCAATGCGCTCACGCAGCTGGATATTTTTCTCCGTGAAGTGACGCGGCGCCGCTTTGCGACTGGGTCAGGGTAGTGTGTGTCAGCGCAAGTTCCGCCTGCCGCTGCTTCAGTCGTGACGACACCCTGAAGCGTTCGCCCTTCTCTTTTACAATCCCGCCAATATTTCTTCAGTTTTTCTTACCAGGCCGATGCGCGGGAATATTTTAGTAGTCGTCACTACATGTTCTTCGGCGGACATGGCGGCCATGGCATCTTCCGAAAAAATCTGCTGATAGCCATATTCATACGCGAACCGGGCAGTGCTCTCGACGCCGATGTTCGTCGAGATGCCGCATAAGACCATGGTCGTGATGCCGCGCCTTCTGAATTCCAGATCAAGTTCCGTGCCGTAGAACGCGCCCCACTGACGTTTGGTCACCAGGAAATCGCCGTGCTTTGGCCCCAGCTCGGGGACAATTTCCGCCCAGTCCGGCGGAGGAGTCTGCACAGGCATCGCCGCATCGGCGACCGGACGCAATGCATCTTTCCCGTCCGGAGACGGAGTGACACGCACCAGAAACACGGGCATGCCGTTTTTCCTGAAGGCTTCTGCAAGCGCTGCCGCGTTTCTCACCACAATCTCGGAAGCATACGGGGCGGTTTGCCGTGCCGTGATACCCTTTTGGAGATCGATGACCACCAGCGCCGTTTTTGATTTGTCAACTGATGGAATGTTCATATTTTTCATTCTACAGCCCTCGGATACATTCGCGCGCTGAGGATTGATACGTAAGCGGCGTGACCTCAGCAGGCACATCCCCATTGAATCCCGTTCCCGCAGTACCGCCCGAGAATTTTGGCTTGCGCAGCCGGCCGTGCGTTATTTTAGCGAAACAACAGCCGCTTAAGAACCGTTGCCGGATTGGAAGAATGCGCTGTTTGTGGGCGGCCGCTAGCGCGCTGGTAACGTTCGCTATGTGCGCGTCCGGGTTTTTTGAGCCTTGCAACGATGCCGGACTGCACGTCTATAACTAACAGGAACCGGCGGGGCCGCTTTTTCCACATCGCGTGCGCAGGCATCGCGACTGCTTTTCCTGGGGCATTTCTGTAAATTGTCGACAATCATCGTGCTGCCAGGGTCGTGTTGAGGTTGGCACGCAATCGCACGAATATCTTCTTCAGGGCCGCCAGAGACGACTGGCGCACGGCGGATTTCATTCCGAATGCACCCGCATTGAGCATTTTGCCTTCCTGGCCCGGGCCCTCTTCGGTATAGGTATGATCAAAGAGCTCGGTCTTGCCGGCACCGTATAACACGGCTTGAACCGTATAATGTGCGTGCCAATTGTAGAAATGATAGCTGCGCACGCTCAGCACAAGCGTGAAGCGTCTATTGCCTTTTTCGGGCTCACTGTAAGTGGTTGAAGAGGTGTAATCCGAAAACATCTGCGGCAATTCGATATCCGCGACCTGTTTGAGCATGGACCCTGGTCTGGCCCGCCAACGGTTGGCAATGCCGGCTGCAAAGGAATGAATGGTGACCACCTTGCGGAGAGTCTGTTCGTCAATTACTGTGGTAATCGCAGCGTCGTGTTTTTGTTCATCGATACTGTAATTCAGGCCCTGGAACTGAATCTGGTACGCACAGCCGACAAGACCAAGAGCGACTATTCCCGTCACGAAAAGCTGTTTTACATTTTTTGTGGCCATCTCTTTTTGTCTACCCTTGATGCTGCAGTTTGAGTCGACGATATCAGCAATCAACTGCCCTTTTCACGCTTGGATCCGGCATCTCGCGTTGCGTAATGTCGTCGCGTGCCGAATTACGGATTCCAGTGGGACGCGCAGCCGCTGCCATTATGGATGGTGCGTGAATGTGACTACATTTGCGCCAGCGATTTCTCATTTGGCGCATGGGCGGCTGCAAACAGTGTGAAAAAATTGCGCGTCGTCACGGCACCGATATGCTCCACACTCACCATCCGCAGGGCTGCCAGCGACTCGGCAACGTAGCGCACGTAGGCCGGTTCATTCGTTTTGCCGCGATGGGGGACAGGCGCTAGATATGGAGCGTCGGTTTCGATCAGCAAGCGGTCTTCGGGTACGCGCAGCGCAACTTCACGCAAGCCATCGGCGTTCTTGAAGGTCAGGATTCCGGAGAAGGAAATATAGAAGCCGAGGTCCAGGGCCTGGCGCGCTGTGTCCCAGTTCTCGGTAAAGCAATGCATTACGCCTGCGGTCCGGCTTGCCCCCTCTTCGCGCATTATCCGAAGCGTATCGGCTGAAGCCTCACGCGTGTGGATGATGAGTGGCTTGCCACTGGCGCATGCGGCGCGGATATGGCGGCGGAAACGTTCGTGCTGCCATCCCATGTCACCGCTCGATCGGTAGTAATCGAGACCGGTTTCGCCGATCGCAACAATGCGTGGATCAGCGGCAAGTTCCACCAGCCTGTCCACGGAAGGATCCTCGCCCTTGATTTCGTTCGGATGAACGCCGACTGATGCGTAGATATGCGGATAGCTGTGAGCGAGTTCCCGTACCTTCGGAAAATCCTCAAGATTCACCGACACGCAGAGGAGGTAGCCGACCGCGTTGGCGCGCGCGTTCTCAAGAATCAGCGGGAGCTCGGCGGCAAGCGGTTCAAAATTGATATGGCAGTGAGAATCGGCGAGCAGCGCCATGTTACATCGTATGTGTCGGTTTGTCGGAAGTCAGCTGGCCGGCAAGAAGCGTCTCGATCTTGTTGCGCGCTGCGCCGGAATCCTTCTCACTGAACTGGATGCCGATGCCGGCAGCACGGCTGCCCTGTGCGCCGACCGGCGTCACCCAGATCACATGGCCGGCCACGGGGATTTTCTCCTTGCTGTCCATCAATGTGAGCAGCATGAAGACCTCGTCCCCAAGCTTGTAGGGCTTGGTGCTGGGAATGAAGATTCCGCCGCCTTTGACATAGGGCATATAGGCCGCATATAAGGCGCTTTTGTCCTTGATTGTCAGCGAAAGCACGCCGGGGCGCGAAATCGACGGTACCGGTTTGATATTTTCGGCCATAGGTCAGGTGTGCTGTGCCAGTCTGGTCCAGCGGATGAGTACATCCTCGAGCAGGAGCAGTTCATCCAGTGGGCCCCCCAGGAGGTTCCTGCCTTCAGAAACCGTCTCAAGGAAGCGGATTAACTGCTTCAAGTTTAACCGCTTTTGCAGTACATGCAACCGCTCGCGCGCGTCGTAATTCACCAGGCCCTCTCCCGGTGGCGCCATATTGATCTTGATGAGGTCCATAACGCCCCCTTCCAGCCACTCAAGGCAGCGGCGGGCGCCATGGGATTTCCAGCGTGCGGCGCAACTCACTGGATCTGCGGCCCGGGCCCCCAGCGCTTCGATATCGCCCAGCAGTTCTCCGCGGATGGTCAGGAACCCGTCGCGTGCCAGCTCTAGCGCCAGCAGCGGCGCGCCATGGGCCAGATCCAGAACCACCTCCGCCTGGTTGCTTGCGAAACCGTCAATTGCCAGCAGCCAGTCGAGTGCCGCGCGTCGCTGCGGGGCGGCGAATGCAATCCGCTGGCAGCGGCTGCGCACGGTTGCCGGCAAGCGCGCCATATCGGAGCCTACCAGCATGAGCAGGCTGTCCGCGGGCGGTTCTTCGAGAATCTTGAGCAGGCTGTTTGCGGCATTGATGTTCAGTACCTCGGCCGGCGTGATGATGACGATCTTGAGTCGGCCGATATGTGGACGCAGCTGCAGAAATTCCGCGAGTGCCCGGATCTGGTCAACGCCGATGACCCTGCCCTCTTCCGGCGGAACCACCCAGTGCACATCGGGATGGTTACCGGCTGCCAGCAGGCGGCAGTTTTGGCATTTGCCGCAGGATGAAAGCGCAGTCCTGTCCGGGTCCGTGCATGAAAGCAGATGCGCAATCTGTGCTGCGAATGCCGCCTTGCCCAGACCGCGCGGTCCGGTTACCAGCAGGGCGTGCGGCAGCCGCTCGGTATCCTGCAGCAGCTGGCGGGCCTGGTCACGGGTCCACGGATAGAGCAGTGGCGGGTCGATCATGGCAGAAATTCGCGCATTACGCTGCGGATCTGGTCCTTAACCTGGTCCGGCGGCTTTGCGCTGTCGATTACACGAATGCGCGCAGGTTCGCGCGCTGCGGCCGCGAGGTAATGGCGTCGCACGCGCCCAAAGAATTCTCGATTTTCGCGCTCGAAGCGATCAGGAACGCTACGCCTGCCAGCGCGCAGCAGTCCCTCTTCGACCGGAATATCGAACAGCAGCGTGAGATCCGGACGCAGCTCCCCCTGGACCCAGCACTCGAGGGCATGAATGTGCTCGTCAGGCACGCCGCGCCCGCCGCCCTGATAGGCATAGGTGGCATCGGTAAACCGGTCGCAGAGCACCCAGGAACCCTGTTCCAGCGCCGGACGAATGCGCTTTGCCAGATGCTCGGCGCGGGCCGCGAACATGAGCAGAAGCTCGCTGTCCGGACACATGCCGTCGTTGCGCCCGTGCAAAAGGATTTCGCGCAGAGCCTCGCCGAGGCTGGTGCCACCAGGTTCGCGAGTCACAAGGTGCGGTATTCCGGCAGCGCTCAGCAGTTCCTGCAGAAACGCGAGGCTGGTACTTTTGCCTGCGCCCTCGATGCCCTCGAGCGTTATGAAGCGTCCGCCAGTCACTGGCTGGCGTCACCAACGTGATGAGCGTGCGCGCGGCGCGAGTACGGCTTTTTCCGCTTTGGATGGACGGCGTGCGGCGCCATCGTTTGCCGGGGCAGTGGCTTTCCTTTCAGCTGATATTTGAGGACGGCACGGTTCTGATCCTGAAGATTGTCGGAGAACTCGTGGCTGCCGTCGCCGCGCGACACAAAATAGAGCGCTTTGGTGTCTGCCGGATTGAGTGCAGCATGCAGTGACTCTTCGCTTGGCATGGCAATCGGCGTTGGCGGCAGGCCATGGATGACATAGGTGTTGTATGGCGTGCGACGTCGCAGGTCATTCAGCGTGATCTTGCCGTGATATCTGTCGCCCATGCCGTAGATCACGGTCGGGTCGGTCTGCAACTTCATGCCCATGCGCAGCCGGTTCGCGAAGACGCCGGCGATTATGCTGCGTTCATCCGGCCGGCTTGATTCCTTTTCGACAATCGATGCAAGAATCAGTGCCTGATCCGGGGTTTTGAGGGGGGCTTTCGAGTCACGCGCCGCCCATTCCTGCTGCAGTATCGCATCCATCTTCTGAAATGCGCGCTGCAGCACCAGCAGATCGGACATGCCGGCGGAGTAGTAATAAGTATCCGGATAGAACCTGCCCTCGGGCGACATGCCGGGATAACCCAGACTTGCCATGATCTGCTTCGGATCAAGCCCCTGCAGCGTATGAGTAAGGCGCGGCGCAGCGTTCAGTGATTCCATGACCTGCCGGAAGTTCCAGCCCTCTATGATGGTGAAGGGGTACTCCACGACGCGTCCGTTGATCACCTGATCGAGCAGTTCCAGCGGCGTGATACCCTTGCGAAAGCGATACTCGCCGGCCTTGAGTTCGCGACCCTGGCCTTTGAGATAGGCGAGCCACACCAGAGAATGCGAATCCGGCAGCACCTTTTCATCATGCAGCTGGCGAGTGAAGGCGCGCAGACTCGTGCCAGGCTGAACTATGTAGATCCGCGGCTGCGGCGATAACGGCGTAACGCTGACCCAGTAGAAATAACCGGCCAGCGCGACCAACAGCAACAGAATCGTGGCGAGACCGTACTTAAACGTCGATCTCAAAACACTGCGCTTGGCGAATGGCCTTTTGTATCGTCTGCGAAATCTCACCAATGACATAGCTCCTGGCTGCTAAGGCCGTGACCGGCCATAAGCCGATGACGCTGTTTGTCAGAAAAATCTCGTCCATCTGTTCCAGTTCCGGGCCGGTGATTCTCCGTTCCTCGCAGCGCAAACCCAGGTCGCGCGCGGCCGCCATGATCTGCGCGCGCATGACGCCGGCGACGCCGGATTGTGACAGGTCCGGCGTCATTAGGGTACCCCCGGACACGGCGAACACGTTGCTCATGGTGCCTTCAATGACATGGCCAAAGGGATCGCACATGAGGCCCTCGGCATATTCCCGGCCCCATTCCGCGCGCGCCAGCACCTGATCGAGCCGATTGAGATGCTTGATGCCCGCAAGGTGCGGACTGATCGACGCAGGTGTGCGGCACCAGCGCACCGCCACTCCGAGACGTCCATTTTGCGCCGGATAATCTGGCCATGGCCAGACGCCTACGACGCGCGTAGGGGATGGCGCGTCGGGCGGCGCATATCCGCGGCCTCCGCCGCCGCGCGTGATGATTATTTTCACCACTGCGCGGTTACGCCCGCGGCACAGTTCGCCGGCCTCGGCGCGCAGCAGGCCCGGATCAGGTGCATTCAGACTCAGGCGCCGGCAGGCGCCGTGCAGGCGCTCCATGTGGCGTTCCCAGAGCAGCAGCCGGCCGGCGTGCATCGCCACGGTTTCGAACACGCCGTCGCCGTAATGAAATGCCCGATCAAACACGGATATACGCGATTCGGCGACGCCGTTTACCATGGTGATTGCGGACGGCTCACTCATGGGTATTGTGCATGCCGGCGCATATACCGGTATCTTCAGATCTGTCCGAACACGGCCAACAGGCCCTTGGCCTTGGCGCGCGTCTCGTTGAGCTCGCGCTGCGGCTGCGAGTCCGCGACGATGCCGCCGCCGGCGCGCAGATGTATGTGCCGGCCGCGCTGCACCAGGGTGCGGATCAGGATATTGAGCTCCATGCTGCCATCGCGGTTCATATAGCCCATTGACCCCGTATAGGCTCCGCGTGGCGTTTTCTCAAGCTCTCCGATGATCTGCTGGGTGCGTATCTTGGGGCAGCCGGTAATCGTGCCGCCGGGAAAGACCGCGCGGATAATTTCCCCGGGGCCCACATCCGGGCGCAGCTTTCCTTCCACTTTCGACACCAGGTGATGCACGTGACGATAGGACGCGACCTGCATCATTTCATTCACACGAACACTGCCGGGACGGCAGATGCGTCCGAGGTCATTGCGTTCGAGGTCAATCAGCATCACATGTTCGGCCCGTTCCTTCGGATTGAGCGGCAGTTCCAGCGACCAGGCCCGATCCTCGGCTGCATGGGCGCCGCGCGGACTGGTTCCTGCAATCGGACGCGTCGATATACAATCCCCGCGCACGCACACGAGTTGTTCCGGGGACGAGCTGATAACGGTCTCCCCTTCCCCGATGCTCGCAAGTCCCGCAAACGGCGCGGGATTCGTCCGGCGCAAACGGCGGTACAGATCGGCGGGTTGCGGCGCGGCACCCAGTTCAATGTCCCATGCGCGCGACAGGTTGACCTGGAATACATCGCCGGCGCGGATGTATTCCAGTGTGCGCTCGATGCGCGCAAGGTAAAGTGCCGGCTCTTCCTCGTGCATGCCGAGCACTTCGAAAGTGTCCGGGTCAGGCACTGGACACTGTCTGATGTCCTCGATCATGGCGGGAACAAGCGATCCGGCATGCTCCATCTCGCAGACGAGAACGGCGCGGCGGGTGGCGTGATCGCGGATCATGGCGGCAGGAAAGCGCGTGGCAGTCGCGACGGCGGATCCATCGCAGGCGGGAAGCGCAGCCAGCGCAGGTTCTATGTTGCGCGCAAGCTCATAGCCAAGGTACAGGAACCATCCGCCCGTGAACGGGAGGTCGATTGCAGGCGATGCAGGCGGCATGGCTTGCGCGCGCCACATCCGGTCAAGAGCTTCCGGGAAGTCGCCGGAAATTTCGCTCCTGTCCAGGTAAAGACGCTGATCAGCGGCAAGTGCAAGCACGCTTCCTGGAAAGGCGAAAAGGATGTCGAAGCGCGCCTCGGGCGTCCCGTGCGCGACGCTTTCAAGAAAATGCGGATAGCGCTGCGGCCGGAAGCGATGAAGCAGCGCGGGATCCGGAAAATCCGCAAGCGCGTGCACGAAACACGGACTGCTGCCGGTGCCTTTGTCCGACGCCGGCTGCTTCACGCCAGTCGGCGCATCACCAGGGTGCCGTTGGTACCGCCGAACCCGAAGGAATTGGACAGCGCCACGTTGATCTTCATTTCACGCGCCGTATTAGGCACGTAGTCCAGATCGCACTCCGGTTCCGGCGAGAACAGGTTCGTGGTGGGCGGCGCCACTCCGTGATAAATGGCAAGGGCCGTGTAAACCGCCTCGACTCCGCCAGCGGCGCCGAGCAGGTGCCCGGTCATGGATTTCGTGGAGCTCATCGCCAGGCGGTAGGCATGATCGCCAAAGGCGCCTTTTACCGCGTGTGTTTCGGCACGGTCGCCAAGCGGTGTCGAAGTCCCGTGGGCATTGATATACTGAACCGCGTCAGGATTGATGCCCGCATTGCGCATGGCATTGTGCATGCAGCGCGTCGCACCCTGGCCGCCTTCCTGCGGGCTCGTCATGTGATAGGCGTCACCGCTCATGCCAAAGCCGCTGAGCTCGGCGTAAATGCGCGCGCCGCGCCTGCGCGCATGTTCAAACTCTTCAAGCACGACGATGCCGGCACCTTCGCCGAGCACGAAACCATCGCGATCCCGGTCCCATGGGCGGCTGGCTGTCGCGGGATCATCGTTACGTGTACTCAGGGCGCGTGCGTTGCCAAAACCTGCCATTCCGGTGGGCGTCACAGCCGCTTCCGCTCCGCCCGCCACCATCACATCGGCATCGCCGTACTCGATGATGCGCCCGGCGTCGCCGATCGCATGGGTTGCGGTCGCGCAGGCGGTGACCATCGCGAGATTCGGACCCTGCATGCCCAGGTAGATCGACAGATTTCCCGAGATCATATTGATGATGCTCATCGGGATGTAGAACGGCGATATGCGGCGATGGCCCTTTTCGAGCATTGTGCGCGTGCCGCCTTCGATCGTGTGCAGGCCGCCAATACCGGCACCAATATGAACGCCGATGCGCTCGCGATTGCCGTCATTTACCTCGAGACCCGCGTCCTTGACCGCCTCGATGCCGGCTGTCATGCCGAATTGCATGAAGCGGTCCATCTTGCGCGCTTCCTTCTCTGTCAGATACCTGGTTGCGTCGAAGTTGCTGACTTCGCCGGCAATCGTCGACGGAAAGCCGCCCGCGTCGAACTGGGTAATGGTGCGAATGCCGTTCCTGCCGCTCGTGACACCCTGCCAGTTTTCAGTAATGCCCATTCCAAGCGGAGAGACGATCCCGAGCCCGGTGATAACGACGCGTCGTTTGCTCAATCAGGCACCCTCTTGGACTTTGCAATATGAAGGTATTGAAAACAAAACCAAAGGGCCGCCTCCACGCATCGTGGCTGGCGGCCCTTTGCCCGCGACCCTGGCTTATTTCAGGTGCGCGTTGATGTAGTCGATCGCCTGCTTGACCGTCGTAATCTTTTCCGCCTCTTCGTCGGGGATCTCGCAGTCAAATTCCTCTTCCAGGGCCATTACCAGTTCAACGGTATCGAGAGAGTCCGCGCCCAGATCATCGACGAAGGAAGACTCCTTGGTGACTTCGCTTTCGTTGACTCCCAGCTGCTCCACGACGATTTTCATGACGCGTTCATCTACACTGCTCATAGCTACGGTATCCTCCAGGAAATTGCCCAAAAAACCACGAAAACTGGCCAGACGAGGCCGCATAGTTAACACGATAAGTCCGGTCAAGTCTACCCACAGGCGCCGACGCGGCGCCCTTAATTCATGAACATGCCGCCGTTCACGTGCAGGGTCATGCCGGTGATATAGGCTGCGCCGGGCGAGGCGAGATAAGCCACGGCATGCGCCACGTCTTCCACGTTTCCGAGCCGACCGAGCGGAATCTGCTGGGTCAGCGCGCCACGCTGCTCTTCTGTCAGTGCCCGGGTCATATCGGTGTCTATAAACCCGGGGGCAACGGTATTGACGGTAATATTACGCGATCCGATTTCTCGTGCCAGGGCATGGGTGAAGCCCACGACCCCGGCCTTGGCGGCGGCATAATTGCTTTGACCGGCATTTCCGGTGTAGCCGACCACCGAAGTGATGCTGATAATCCGGCCCTTGCGCGCCTTGGTCATGGGACGCAGGCACGCCTTTGACATGCGATACACGGATTTGAGATTCGTATCCATTATTGCATCCCATTCTTCGTCCTTCATGCGCATCAGAATATTGTCGCGCGTGATGCCGGCGTTATTAACGAGAATGCTGGGGGCACCCCAGGACTTTTGCACCTGTTCAAGGCCGCTGTCAATCGAGCCTTGATTGGTGACATCCAGGACAATTCCGCCTCCATTAATATTGTTTTCAATCAATATCTTGGCAATTCTTTCTGCGCCATCACTTGAGGTAGCGCTGCCGACTACCACGGCGCCCCGGCGGCCCAATTCGAGCGCCACTGCCACACCGATTCCGCGGCTTGCTCCCGTCACCAGCGCCACTTCCAACTGCAACGACATGCCCATTCTCCAGTGCCTATTTCTGACCGATCGCGTCCAGGGCCTGTTTGAGGCTCTCGGGATCGTAAACCGGAAGGGTGATAGCATCCTTGACGATGCGCTTGTTAAGTCCGGCAAGCACCCTGCCGGGGCCGCATTCTACCAGCTTGTCCACCCCATCCGCCGCCATTTTTTTTACGGTTTCCACCCAGCGCACCGGTGATTCGATCTGACGCACCAGCGCAGTGCGGATTGCCGCCGGGCTGGACTGTGTCTGCACATCCGCGTTATGAATGACCGGAATTAGCGGTGTGCGAATCTCAACCTGCTCGAGGCGCCCGGCCATGCGCTGCGCTGCCGGATGCATGAGTGCGCAATGTGACGGGACGCTCACCGGCAGAAGCAGTGCGCGCTTTGCTCCCGCGGCACGTGCCTGCTCAACTGCGCGCGCGACCGCCGCCGCGGTCCCTGCGATAACCACCTGGCCAGGGGAATTGTAATTGACTGGCGCCAGAATTTCGCCCTGGGCACTCAGTTCGCACAGTGTGCGGACGGCATCATCTTCGAGGCCGAGAATGGCCGCCATCGCGCCCTTTCCGGCAGGCACCGCCTGCTGCATGAATTTCGCGCGATCAGCCACCAGGCGCACGCCATCGCCGAAACTGATGGCATCGGCGCAGGCGAGCGCCGTGTATTCGCCCAGGCTGTGGCCGGCCATGACAGATGGCATCGGGCCGCCGCGCGCGCGCCATATGCGCCAAACCGCGACGCCGGCCACAAACATGGCCGGTTGCGTATACTCGGTCTGATTGAGCCGGTCTTCCGGCCCCTGGCTTACGATCTCCCACAGGTCAAAGGAGAGTATCCGGCCAGCCTCTTCGAAGGTCTCTTTCAATTCCGGTGCAGAGTCGGCAAATCCGGCGAGCATGCCCACCGCCTGCGAACCTTGTCCGGGAAATACAAAGGCGAGTTTCGGGTTTGGAGTTGCTGGTTTTGAGGTCATGGCGTCAGTTGTTTATGAATATCGATTCGCTGCGGTTTGCGTGTCATGCCGGATCCGGCGAGCCTCGGCGTCAATGCCTGGCGCCTGCGAACTCAGAATTTGAGCAGCACCGATCCCCAGGTAAAGCCCCCGCCAAAAGCTTCCATCAGGACCACCTCTCCGCGACGGATCCGGCCATCGCGCACGGCTTCATCGAACGCGAGCGGGATGGATGCCGCCGAGGTGTTGCCGTGCCGGTCGACCGTCACGACGACCTGCTCCATGGACATGCCGAGCTTCCTGGCCGTGGCGGAAATGATTCTGATGTTCGCCTGATGCGGCACCAGCCAATGTATGTCGGATTTCTGCAGTCCATTCGCTTCCAGAGTCTCATCGACGATGCGTCCGAGCGTGTTCACGGCAACCTTGAATACGTCATTTCCGCGCATTTGCACGAACGCCTGGTTGTTCCGCAGCTTGTCATATCCCTGCGAGATTCCGGCAGGTACCGTAAGCAGCTCCTTGTAATGGCCGTCCGCATGAATATGCGACGAGATGACCCCGGGTTCGTCCGAGCACTGCAGCACTACTGCGCCGGCACCGTCTCCGAACAATACGCAGGTCGAGCGATCGGTCCAGTCGAGGATGCGCGACAGGGTTTCCGCGCCGATTACCAGGGCGCAACGTGATGATCCAGTGCGGATGAACTTGTCGGCGATGCTGATGGCGTAGATGAAGCCGGTGCAGACCGCCTGCACGTCGAATGCCGGGCAGCCGCGAATTCCCAGGCGCTCCTGCAGCAGACAGGCAGTGCTCGGAAATATCCTGTCGGCAGTTGTCGTGCTGACAATAATCAGGTCAATGGCGCTCTTGTCGATGCCGGCTGCGCTGATAGCGCGAAGCGCTGCCTGCTCCGCCAGATCGCAGGTCGTTTCACCTTCGCTCGCGATATGCCGCTCGCGGATACCGGTGCGCGAGACGATCCATTCGTCCGACGTCTCGACGATTTTTTCCAGGTCGGCGTTGGTCATCACTTTGTCCGGGAGATAGCCGCCGGTGCCGGTGATGCGCGAGTAGTTCATGCGGATTGACTGCGAACCTGCATCGAGGACAGTTTTCGTCCGATCAGCTGGGGGACCTGGTTGCGCACCGCGGCGATAGCAACGCGGATCGCGTATTCATACGCATGTGAATCAGCGCCTCCATGACTCTTGATCACGATGCCGTTCAGGCCGACCAGGCTTGCGCCGTTGTACTGTCGCGGGTCCACTTTTTTGCGAAACGAGCGGATTGCGGACATGGCTATGAGTCCCGCCAGACGCGTGAAAATGCTGCGCATGAATGCCTCTTTCATGAGATGGGAGATCATGCGCGCCAGCCCTTCGCTCGTTTTCATTGCCACATTTCCGACGAAACCGTCGCACACGACAACGTCGGCGGAACCGGTGAAGATTTCGTCGCCCTCAACGTAACCGCCGTAGTTCAGCTCGCTCTGGCGAAACAGCTCGGCTGCCTTCTTGACCGTCTCATTGCCCTTGATGTCCTCGACGCCGATATTGAGCAGGCAGACTTTCGGAGCGGACTTGTGCTCGATTGCCCCGACGAGCAGCGCACCCATGATGCCGAACTGCAGCAGCTGTTCGGGTGAAGAGTCGACATTGGCACCGAGATCAAGCACGTGGACATGGCCGTGCATCGTTGGCCACGCAGTAATGATAGCTGGCCTGTCTATACCGGGAAGGGTTTTAAGCACGAAGCGTGCGGTAGCCATTAATGCGCCGGTGTTTCCGGCGCTGACGCAGGCATCTGCATCGCCGTTTTTGACGAGATTGATGGCAACGCGCATCGAAGAGTCCTTTTTCGAACGCAGCACCTGGGCCGGTGGTTCGTCCATGCCCACGATTTCCGAGGCGTGCAGCAGCACCAGACGATCGCTTTCGGCGCTGTTGAGCTTTTTCAGCTCCGCCGCGATGTCGTCGCGCCGGCCGACCAGAATCAGCTTCAGGTCAGGCTGCTCGCGCAGCATCGCCAAGGCAGCCGGCACCGTCACCAGCAGGCCCCGGTCACCGCCCATGGCATCGAGGGCTATTGTGATACTCAAGGCCTGGTCACCGGTTTCCCTGGTCGCGGCCGGGTCAGTCGGTCTTGGTGTCGAGTACCTTGCGTCCGCGATAAAAACCGCTGGCGCTTATGTGATGACGGCGGTGCGTCTCTCCGCTCGTCGGTTCGATCGAAAAATGCGGTGTCGCCAGGGCGTCGTGCGAACGGCGCATGCCGCGCTTGGACGGGGTCTTTCGGCTTTTCTGTACTGCCATGGGTATTCCTCTCTTCTATCTTCATGAAATAAAAAACTCATTCCTTGCGCTTGAGATCCGCGAGCGCCGCAAACGGCCGCGCCGGCTCCTTTGCCGCGAGCGCCGGATCGGGCGAACGGGTCGCGCCAGCCCGGGCCGGCGCGCAGCCCCCTTCCGGATGCCTTGGCGCGATTGGCAGCGCCAGCACAATCTCGTCTTCTACCATCGCGCTCAGCGCGACGGGTGCCGCAATTTCGAGAAAATCGGCGTCTTCCGCCAATGTCGCCGGCGACTCGCCGGCGCACAACAGGATCAGGTTCGGCGCAACTCTGATTTCCTGCGCCACTGCCTTGAGGCAGCGCTGGCAGGTCAGATCAAGTCGAGTCGTGATCACTCCCCGCATGACCCGCGTTCCCTGCGCGCTATGCTCGAAACTGAGGCTCACCCGGATCCGGCCTTCGCTTGTGAGGCATAATTCCCGGAGACGTGACAACTCCTCCAGGGCAATTTCCCCTTCGAGAACGGATCCGTCGTCGGCGAGCCGGATCGGGTCGATAACCGCAGGTAAAACGCCGAACATAGGCCGCGCATCATATATTTGCGCGCCAAACCTGTCAAAATTACATTGAATTTGACCGCGATTGCTGCCGATTTACTCCCGATTGCGCCGGTTCCGGCCGGGGCAGTATCGTGTCATGCAGCGCATGCCAGGACGGCAAAGCAATTGCCGGGCGCGCCGGGAATGGAGTGCGCACGGCGCCGCCAACCTGTGCTGCCCGTGGCGGGCTGGTTGACACATCCGGATGCTTTCCGTAAAAAGAAGGACTGTCCAGGGTATTTTTCAGTAGAGTTTTTCCGATCCTGGCGCGCGTCGGCTGTTCACGGCGTGGCGCGCGACCTTCAACGGAGCCTGCCTTGTTTAACAAGATTCTGGTGGCCAATCGCGGCGAGATCGCGGTCCGAATCGTGCGCGCTTGCGCAGAGATGGGCATCAAATCGGCGGCGATCTATTCGGACGCCGATCGTAGTGCCTTGCACGTCAAAAAGGCTGACGAGGCCTATAACCTCGGTCCGGATCCGGTTGGTGGATACCTGAATGCTCACCGTATAGTGAATCTGGCGATAACGGCCGGCTGCGATGCCCTGCATCCGGGCTACGGATTCCTTTCGGAAAATCCCCATCTTGCCGAGATCTGCGCGCGCCACAACGTGACGTTCATAGGACCGTCGGCCGCGGTCATCCGGCGCATGGGCGACAAGATCGAGGCGCGCAAGACCATGATCGCCGCCGGCATACCGGTAGTGCCCGGCAGCGACGCCAGTCTCAAGGATGTCAGTGAGGCTGTGAAGATCGCGCGCACAATCGGCTATCCGGTGATGCTCAAGGCAACGAACGGCGGCGGCGGGCGCGGCATCCGTCGCTGCGACAGCGAAGACGAGCTGCGACGCAACTTCGAACGCGTGGTATCGGAGGCGACCAAGGCGTTCGGATCGGCCGATGTGTTCCTCGAGAAATTCATCAGCAATCCGCGCCACATCGAGGTCCAGATCCTGGGTGACAGCCACGGCAACATCCGGCATCTGTTCGAACGCGACTGTTCGATACAGCGGCGTCACCAGAAGCTTGTGGAAGTGGCGCCTTCGCCGCAGCTAAGCGACGCTCAGCGCGCCGCAGTGTGCGAGTTTGCGGTGCGCGCTGCGCGCGCGGTCAGTTACGAGAACGCCGGTACCGTGGAATTCCTGTTCGATCACGATGACAACTTCTACTTCATGGAGATGAATACGCGCCTGCAGGTGGAGCATACCGTGACCGAACAGATCACTGGTGTCGATATCGTGCAGGAGCAGATCAGCATCGCCGCCGGCGCCCCGATCGGCTACGCGCAAGACGAGATCCAGCGGCGCGGATTTGCGATTCAGTTCCGCATCAATGCCGAGGATCCGAAGAACGATTTTCTGCCGAATTTCGGACGCATCACGCGCTACTACTCGCCGGGTGGCCCGGGCGTGCGGACCGACGCGGCAATTTATACCGGTTACGAGTTCCCGCCCTACTACGATTCGATGTGTGCGAAGCTCACGATTTGGGCCTTGACCTGGGAAAAGGCGCTGGCGCGCGCGGCGCGCGCGCTGCGTGACATGGGCGTTTCCGGGGTCAAGACGACGATCCCCTATCACCTGGAGATCCTGAAGACTCCGGAATTTGCGGCCGCCAGATTCGACACGGGTTTCGTCGAACAACATCCGGAGCTGGCAGACTATTCTGCGCGGCGCCCTTCGGCACACCTGGCAACAGCCATCGCGGCGGCGATTGCTGCGCATTACGGTCTGTAACCAGCGAAGGATCTTCCTGCATGGCCTCGAAAAAGGTGTTTATCACGGAACTGTGTTTGCGCGACGCGCATCAATCCCTGATCGCAACGCGCCTGCGCACCGATGACATGCTTCCGATCTGCTCCCGGATCGATCAGGCGGGCTTCTGGTCGATCGAGGCCTGGGGAGGCGCTACCTTCGATGCATGCATACGCTTCCTCAAGGAAGACCCGTGGGAACGCCTGCGCAGGCTCAAGGCGGCGCTGCCGAATACCCCGATACAGATGCTCTTGCGCGGCCAGAACCTGCTGGGTTATCGCCACTACTCGGATGACGTCGTCAGCGCCTTTGTCGGCAAGGCCGCGCATAACGGGGTCGATGTTTTCCGCATCTTCGATGCGATGAACGACCTGCGCAACATCAAGGTGTCGGTCGAGGCGGTCGTAGCATCGGGCAAGCACGCGCAGGGAGCGATCTGCTACACCACGAGCCCGGTTCATACGATCAAGCACTTTGTCGAACAGGCAGCCGAACTCGAAAAGATGGGCTGTCACAGTGTCTGCATCAAGGATATGGCAGGTCTGCTGACTCCGGCACGTGCTGCCGAGCTGTTCGCGGCGATGTCGAAGGCAGTCGGGTTGCCGCTGCATTTTCACTCCCATACCACGGTCGGTATTGCGAACATCAGCATGTACAAGGCGGTTGAGAACGGCGCCCGCCACGTGGATACCGCGATCAGCTCCATGTCCTGGGGCACCAGCCACTCGCCAACGGAATCCATGGTCGTCGCTTTTCGCGATACGCCGTATGACACCGGTCTCGATCTCGAGCTGCTGCAGGATATCGGGTACTACTTCCGCGACGTGCGCAAGAAGTACCATCAGTTCGAAAGCGAGTACAGCGGCGTCGATACGCGCGTTCAGGTCAATCAGGTTCCAGGCGGCATGATCTCGAATCTCTCGCATCAGCTTAAGGAACAAGGGGCGCTTGGCCGCATGGACGAGGTCCTTGCCGAAATCCCGCGTGTGCGCGAGGATCTCGGTTTTCCGCCGCTGGTAACGCCGACATCCCAGATCGTGGGAACCCAGGCAGTCCTGAACGTGCTTACCGGACAGCGCTACAAGAGCATCACCAACGAAGTAAAACTCTACCTTGAGGGGCGCTACGGGCAGGCGCCAGGACGCGTCAATGATTCCGTCCGGCGCATGGCAATCGGCGATGAAGAGGTCATCAGCTGCCGTCCTGCCGATCGGCTGAAACCCGAGATGGACAGGCTTGCCGAAGATGTGGCAGGCCTCGCGCGCAGCGCGGAAGATGTTCTTACCTATGCGATGTTCCCCGAGGTCGGCCGCGCATTCCTCGAAGCGCGCGCTGGCGGTACGCTGACGCCGGAAGAGCTTTTGCCTGCGCTGACTTCGCAAGGCACTTCGCTCGCACTTGCGCCCACTGAATTCAATGTGACGGTGCATGGTGAGACCTACCATCTCAAGATCACCGGGGCTGGTCATCGCAACGAGGAGCGTCGCCCGTTCTATGTCTCCGTAGACGGCATGCCGGAAGAGATTCTGGTGGAAACGCTGATGGAAGTCGTGCCCACCGAGGGCGGCGTTGTAGACGTGCCACGCGCTTCGAAGGTCTCGCGCAGGCCGAAGGCAAACAAGGAAGGGCATGTCACAAGTTCGATGCCCGGCACGATCGTTGACGTCATGGTGAAGATGGGCGACACGGTCAAGGCGGGAGATCCGGTACTCGTCATCGAGGCCATGAAGATGGAAAATGAGGTGCCCGCCCCGGTCGCAGGCACGGTCAAGGCCATTCATGTTGCCAAGGGTGACAGCGTGAACCCGGACGAAGCGCTTCTCGAGATTGGATGAATGTGACAATGGTTTCCCTGTCCGAACCGTCAACCTGCCGTGCCCTGTCATGTCAGCCGTGCCGCAGCGCGAACTGATCCTGGCTTCGACGTCGCCGTTTCGACGCGAGCTGCTTGAGCGCCTGCAACTGCCCTTTCGTGTGGTCGCACCGGAAGTTGATGAAAAGCCGCTGGCGGGCGAGGATCCGGCCGCTCTGGCCAGGCGCCTGGCAATCGCCAAGGCGCGCGCGGTGGCAGGCAGCCATCCGCGGGCCCTGATAATCGGCTCGGACCAGGTTGCGGTACATGCCGGCTGTATCGTCGGAAAGCCGGGCAGTCATGCGGCTGCGGTGCAGCAGTTGCATGCAGCTTCGGGCGGGCGCGTCGTACTTTATACCGGGCTCGCACTGGTCGACGCGGGAAGCGGGCGTACCCGGAGCCAGGTTGTTCCGTTTGCTACTGTGTTCCGGCAGCTCAGCGACGAAATGATCGAAAACTATCTGCTCAAGGAGCAGCCGTACAACTGTGCCGGCAGCCTGAAGTCCGAAGGCCTCGGAATCGCGCTGCTGGAGCGCTTCGAAGGCGACGATCCAAGCGCGCTTATTGGATTGCCGCTTATTCGTCTGGCACGCATGCTGGAGGCCGAGGGTGTGCGCGTCATCTGAATTCACGCGCCACTGCGCTGCAGGCAGCAGCACTTAACTGCACGGAATCAGGTCAGGCAGTCTGCACGCCGGATTGTGGCCGCGCATGATTTGAAGCGCGCAGTAGCTGTGCCTGCGGGAATTCGACCGGCACAGGGATTCCCTGCCAAGACGTGCGGTGCGCTGGCTTAGCGCAGGCGTGGAGCCGACTGGAACAGGTCGGTTTCGATGTGCTGTGCCATGGTTGCGCCAATGCGGCCGGCAACGCGATCAAGGAAATTCTGGCGTACAGTGAAGTCCACTATTTCCTTCGCACCGATGACTTCGCGCGCAACATAGCTCGCGCTGCCGAAAGCGTCGATGAGGCCAAGCTTCTTCGCATCTGCGCCGGTCCAGAACAGGCCGCTGAAGAGCTCCTTGTCGTGCCCGAGCGCGCTGCCGCGTCCGTTCTTCACCGCAGCGATGAACTGCTGATGGATCTCGTCCAGCATTCCGAGGGCGTACTGCTGCGCCTTCGGGTCGAGCGGCGAGAACGGATCGAGCATGCCCTTGTGGCGGCCGGCGGTAAGCAGGCGCCGCTGGATGCCAAGCTTGTGCATCGCATCAACGAAACCGAAGCCGTCCATGAGCACGCCGATAGAGCCCACGATGCTCGCGGGATTCGCGTAGATCTTGTCGGCATCAGCCACCGCGTAATAACAGCCGGAGGCGCAAACATCTCCGATGACAGCGTAAAGCGGTATCTGCGGGTATTTGGCGCGCAGCCGTTTCACCTCATCGTAGATGTAGCTTGCCTGTACCGGGCTGCCGCCGGGACTGTCCGCGCGCAGGATGACGCCGGCCGTCGACTTGCTCTCGAACGCGGCGCGCAGGCCGGTGATCACATTGTCAGCGCTGGCGTTGCTGTTTGCATCAATTACGCCATCGAGGTCAACCAGCGCGGTGTAGCGGCCGGCCAGAGGCGCGTCGCTCCAGTTGCCGGATACCGACAGGATCAGGATGGTCACCACGATCAGCGCGAACAGCAACTTGAAGAAGATGCCCCAGCGGCGCGATCTGCGCTGCTCGGTCAATGCGGCAAATGCCAGCCGCTCGATGACATCGCGCTCCCAGTTTTCGTGCCTGTCCTTGCCGTTGTTTCCCGGTTCTGCGGAATTTTCGCTCATGTTCGGATGCCTGCCATGTTTTGAGTTCGAGCTCTTCAGCTCATTGCCGGGCGCACCGCACACGCGACACGCACCTCGTCATCAACCAGGTCCAGTTTGAGCTGGACCAGCGCTTGCCCGGCACAAGGTCCGCTGACGCAGGCGCCGGTCGCCGGATGATAGCGCGCTCCGTGAGTGGCGCATATCAGAAACTGCCCGTCGATATCGAAGAATTCTCCGGGAATCCAGTCGAGCTCGATGGAACGGTGCGCGCATTTGTTGAGGTATCCATAGATACCCCCGGCGTAGCAGATGACGAACGCCGATTGCGGTCCGTGCTCGGTGTTGAGCATGAAACGCACGCCGCGACCGCTTTCAATCAGTTCCTGTGCACGGCATATACGCCCGCCGGCGTCGACACATGCCGGAGCCGGAGTATCTGCTGTCGCGCCGACAGGTGTTATGCGAGCCATGCGCACACCGCAGTGAACGAATCGACGCAACCGAGCGGCCTGCATTCGAGAAGCTGCGTGCGCGGGTGCACGCCGTAGCTCACGGCCAGTCCCGCGACTCCGGCGTTGCGTGCCATCTGCATGTCATAAACGGTGTCCCCGACCATCAGCGTACGCTCGCGCGCAGTGCCAGTCTGGTCAAGAATGTCTTCCAGCATTTTCGGATGGGGTTTCGAAAATGCCTCGTCGGAGCAGCGGGTCGCAGCGAAATAGTGGCGCGTGCCGGTTTCGTCCAGCACCCGATCGAGACCGCGGCGTGCCTTGCCGGTTGCGACAGCCAGCAGGTAACCGGCCTCAATCAGATCTGCGAGCCCGTCCTCGACACCCGGGAAGAGCGGCATGCGGGTCGGGTCGAGATGCAAAAAATGCTCGCGGTAGCGATCGGTGAGTTGCAGATGAACTGCCGGTCCTGCATCGGGGAAGAGCTGCTGCATGGCTTCGGTGAGGCCCAGCCCGATGATATGGCGGATCGCGTCGCTGCCGGGATCCATCATGCCGAGATCTGCTGCCGCAGCCGACATGCAGCGCACGATCTTGCGCTCGGAATCCATCAAGGTACCGTCCCAGTCAAAGACAATGAGATCAAAGCGTCTGGTCATAGTGTGGCTGCGCAGGCGCATGATCGCCGGAGTTGGAGATTCAACCGACTTTCGGCGTGCGCGATCTGCTTGTCAACCGGTGCAGCTGCTGTCATTCGCATCAGCGTTGCTCCAGCTGCCGCAGCGTGTCGGCGAGATCCGTCGGCAAGACGGCCTCGAGCGCAAGCTTGCGGCCGTCTACCGGGTGGTCGAAGCTCAATCGCGCAGCGTGCAAGAAAAGCCGCCGCAGCCCGAAAGCGCGCATTACGGTATTGAAGGCCCGCTCCCCGTACTTCTCGTCCCCGGCAATCGGATGCCCAATATGGGCGGAATGGACGCGCGCCTGGTGTGTGCGCCCGGTGAGCAGCTGAATCTCGACCAAGGTAGCGGCAAAGGCGGCATCCTGGGCGCTGCCGTAGCGCTGGCGCGGGATAAAGCGGCTGACTGATTCCTTGCCGGACTCGGTCACGTCAACGCGGCGCTCGCCGGAGCTGAGCTGGTTCTTGCGCAGCGGTGCGCTGACCGTGCGCGCCTTGCCGCTCCACGACCCGGCGATGAGAGCAAGATAGCGCTTGTCCACCTGTCCTTCACGCAGCATCGCATGGAGACGCAGTAACACCGCCCGCTTCTTTGCGACCAGAAGACAGCCGGAGGTATCGCGGTCAAGGCGATGCACAAGTTCCAGAAAGCGCGCCTGTGGGCGCAGCCTGCGGAGCATTTCGATGAGGCCGAGGCTGACTCCGCTGCCGCCGTGGACTGCCAGGCCCGCGGGCTTGTCGACCGCAAGAAAGGCATCATCTTCGTACAGGATGCGCGTGTCCAGCCACGCATATTGGGCCGGATCAACGCTCGTGGCCTGCTGGTGCGTCACGGATTCGGCCGTCCGCAGCGGCGGGATACGTACAATATCGCCCGGCTGGATGCGATAGTCCGCACGTTTGCGGCCTTTATTGATGCGCACTTCTCCGCGCCGTAAAATCCGGTAAATATGGGTCTTCGGAACCCCTTTTAGATGGGAAATCAGGAAGTTATCAAGACGCTGGCCGGAGTGCTCGGAATCCACCTGTATGTGCCTTACGCGTTCCGCCTGCCCCGGTTGCATCGCCTTTTTTGCTGCCGACATGGAAAAATGATATCAGATTTGCAGCGATAGACACGCACTGTTATAGTGGGCTTGAAGGCTTCAGTGCCTTCCGAATGCTGTAAGTACAGAAGATACCACCAGTTTTTGTGCCGGGCGTAAACCCGGCGCAGACCGCGACCGCAATCTGGTCTGGCCGGCAGCTTCGTCTGCAGCCGCCGTTCGGAGCGGTCACATATGGGTTCCGCACCACTCACCCGACTGAAGTGGTGCACAGAATACGGCGCCATGGGACGTAGTTACGCCCGGGCGGTGATCACCAGACGCCTCTCGCTGGGCTGATGCTGCAGAGTGAGGTTGTGTTGCTACGTTTCTTTCAGGCTTCAGGTGGTCTTCCGCCGGAGCGCGGTACGTTGTGCCGGGCGTCGGGGAATTTTAAAAATGAAAAGAATGCTGTTCAACGCAACTCACCCGGAGGAGTTGCGTGTCGCTATTGTCGACGGTCAGAAACTCCTTGATCTCGATATCGAATCCGCCAGCTATCAGCAGAAAAAAGGCAACATCTACAAGGGCAAGGTGACGCGCGTCGAACCCAGCCTCGAGGCTGCGTTCGTCGACTATGGCTCCGAGCGCCAGGGATTCCTGCCACTTAAGGAAATATCGCGGACCTATTTTCGCGACTTTGACAACAAGACACCAATGGCCCAGGTGCGCATCAAGGATGTAATCAAGGAAGGCCAGGAACTCGTCGTGCAGGTTGAGAAGGAAGAGCGCGGCAGCAAGGGCGCCGCCCTCACCACTTTCATCAGCCTCGCCGGGCGCTATCTTGTGCTCATGCCCAATAATCCGAAGGGTGGCGGCATATCGCGCCGCATCGAGGGCGACGAGCGTGCTGAAATGCGCGAGGCAATGGCGCAGCTCAAGATTCCCGAGGACTACGCGGTCATCATTCGCACTGCCGGGATCGGCAAGAGCCCGGAAGAACTCCAGTGGGATCTCGATTATCTCATCCATCTGTGGGACGCCATCAGCAAGGCCGGCGAAGAGCGCCCGGCCTCATTCCTGATCTACCAGGAAAGCAATCTGGTGATCCGCGCTATCCGCGATTACCTGCGCCAGGATATCGGCGAAATCCTGATCGACAACCCGGAGATCCACGAACGTGCCCTCAAGTTCATGCAGCAGGTCATGCCGCAGAACCTGGGCAGGCTGAAGCTCTACCAGGACGAGACGCCGCTCTTTTCGCGCTTCCAGATCGAGCACCAGATTGAGTCGGCATTCTCGCGCGAGGTGCGTCTGGACGCCGGTGGCGCCGTGGTGTTTGATCACACCGAGGCGCTGGTGACAATCGATGTGAACTCGGCGCGCGCCACGAAGGGCGCGGATATCGAGGAGACTGCGCTTAATACCAATCTCGAGGCGGCAGAGGAAATTGCGCGTCAGTTGCGGTTGCGCGATCTTGGCGGCCTTATCGTGATTGATTTCATCGACATGACGCCGGCGCGTAACCAGCGCGCGGTGGAAAACCAGCTGATCGAAGCGCTCAAGGCCGATCGCGCGCGTGTGCAGGTTGGCCGTATCTCGCGTTTCGGACTGCTCGAGATGTCGCGTCAGCGCCTGCGGCCTTCGCTCGGTGAGTCGAGCAGCCTGGTTTGCCCGCGCTGCGACGGAACCGGCCATGTTCGCAGCATTCAGTCGTCGGGCCTGCATGTATTGCGCTTCATCCAGGAAGAGGCGATGAAGGAAAACACTGCGGCGCTGCATGTGCACCTTCCGGTCGAAACCGCAACCTATCTCCTTAATGAAAAGCGTCACGAGATCACGACGATCGAAACGCGTCTCGGGACGCCTGTCTTGATCATTCCCGACCCGGAGATTGAAACGCCGCATTATCACGTGCGCCGTCTGCGCAGCGAAGAGTACGAGGCCGAGATCGATACGCCGAGTTACGAAGTCGAGCTCAAGGAGCAGGAAGAAGAGGAACCGCGTTATGCGCGCCCACCCTCCAGTCCGACGATTGAAAAGGCGGTGGTCGGGCCGATCACGCACACGGCGGCCCCGGTGGCTGCCCCCCGGGCACCCGAGGAAGGGTTGCTGAAGCGGCTCGTGCGGCGGTTGTTCGGTCAGACGCAGCCGGTTGCAATCAAGCCACCGGCACATACGGCCGGCGGACACGGAGCGCGTCCTTCCGCGCGTCCCGCCCATCCGCGGCGTAACGAGCCGCGCGGCGAGAAACGCGGCCCGCGTCCACCGCATTCCGGCCAGCACCGTAACGCTGAACATCGGCCCGCCGAAGCGCGGCCGGCCGCCGCCGCAGGTGAAGCCGTGCGCTCCGGTACAGCGCTGCCAGGTGAGGCAGCGCGTTCCGGTGCAGCGCAGAAGGAGCGTCCTGAAGGCAGTCGCGGACGGCGCGGAAGGCGCGGACGTCGCCGGCCGCAGTCCCGCCCCGGGGAGACAGGAAACCGCACCGGTGCAGCGGAGTCGGGAACGGGTGAGGCAGCATCGCGCCCAAGCCATTACGAGTCTGCGGATACCGAGAATTCGCGTGGCAACGAGGCGCTGGGCGTGACTCTGGTCGGGCGGCCGCAGTCTGTGCACCACAGTCACGAAGGCAGCGTACCGTCAGCGGCGGCTCCGGAACACGAACGCCATAATCCGGAATCGAGTGTCTCGCCGGTAGCGCCGGAACCGAAGCCGGCGATGGTGCAGGTGGAAACCGGTGCTTCGGTGAATGCGGCTGCGTCGGAGTCAAAGCGCGAAGACTGAAGCCGGACCTGTTGTGCGGCCTGATCCGGGCCGGACGCAAGGTTTCCTTAGCGTTGTTCGCGGCGAATGTGATCGAGGAGGCCGCACGCGGCCTCCTCGATCATGTCGAGAACGCGATCGAATCCGCCGGTGCCCCCGAAGTAGGGATCCGGCACTTCGCGCTCCGGACGCAGCGGCGCAAAATCCAGGAACAAACGGACTTTGTGCTCTTGCCCGCGCGGACTGAGTGCAAGGAGACTGGCGAGATTCTCCCGGTCCATGGCGAGAATATAGTCAAAGGATTCGATATCGAGCGCCGTAGCCTGGCGACCACGCAATCCGGACAGATCAATGCCGCGCCGTGCGGCCGCCGCCTGGGCGCGCGCGTCGGGGGCTTCCCCAAGGTGATAGGCGTGGGTGCCGGCGGAATCAATGGATATGACTTCCTCCATGCCCTGGGCATGCACAAGCGCGCGAAACACCCCTTCTGCCGTTGGTGACCGGCAGATATTCCCGAGACATACAAACAATACCCTTACCATTGGTCCTGTCCCGCCGGCGGCAACACGCTGCCCGGCTGTGCCTGCGCTACTGCGCAGCGGCATTCGGCGGCCATCTTTAACATTGGCAGTCAGCCTTGAGCACGCATGACGGCGCGCACCCGTTCGAGATCCTGTGGCGTATCGACGCCGCCCGGCGGCGCCTGCGCCACTTCGCAGACCGCGATACGCTCACCGTTCCAGAGCACACGCAGCTGTTCGAGTGCTTCGATGCGCTCAAGGTCGCAGCTCGGCCAGGCAGCAAAGCGACTGATGAATTCAGCCCGGTAGGCATAGATGCCAATGTGTCGCAGTGCCCTGACCGGAAAATCACCGGCTTCGGACATCCCATCGCGTGACCAGGGAATCGGGGATCGGCTGAAATAAAGGGCGCACCCGGTGCAGTCAGTAAGCAGCTTCACGACGTTCGGGTTTGTGAAGCTTGCGCGGTCATGGATGGCATGGCAGGCGGTTGCCATGGCCGCCTGCGGATGCGTGAGCAGGGTATCTGCCACCTGGCGTATCAGTGCCGGCGGCATCAATGGCTCATCACCCTGCAGATTTACCACGACCTCCATCGGATCGAGCCCGAGGATGGAGATGACCTCGGCGATGCGATCGGTGCCTGACTGATGACCCGCGCCGGTCATGCATGCTTCGCCGCCGAACCCGGCGACGGCGGCCCTGATACGCTCGTCATCAGTGGCGACGATAACGCGTTTGGCGCCGCTTGCGAGCGCCTGGGCGTGGACGCGCTCGATCATGGGCTTGCCGGCAATATCGAGCAGCGGCTTGCCAGGCAGGCGCGTGGACGCAAAGCGTGCTGGAATAACGACAATCATGGCAGCAGGGTCCACCCGGTTCTAGACGGACTCATTTTCGCCGATCTGACGGGCTTCATCTTCGAGCATTACCGGAATATCGTCGCGGATGGGATAGGCGAGTCGATCGGCTTTGCATATTAGCTCGGCTTTTGCCTTATCGTACTTGAGCGGGCCCTTGCAAACCGGGCACACCAGGATATCCAGCAATTTTTTATCCACCACGCTTCTCCTTCAAGAGTTCCAGTATCAGGGTGCCAAGTCGCGGATCGGGACAGGCTTCGATAGCAAGAAACCAGTGACCGCGTTGGGCGAACCGTTGGCATTTTACCGCATCTTTCTCTGTCATGATCACCGTTGTGTCGCGACCGAATTCAAGGTCAGCGGGACAAAAGCCGTGATGATCCGGAAAGGCATGCTCGTGCACATTCAGCCCGAGGTTGCGCAAATGCGTAAAAAAGCGGGACGGATTGCCGATACCGGCCACCGCATGCAGCGCCGTTGCGCCGCTAAAATCGCGCGCAGTGCGCATTTCGCCGGTCGCGAGATTGCGAAAGCCGGCATCGCGAAAAGTCATGCCGGTTTCACCGGTGCGCGGCGCGCCCTGTACGACTTGTGCCTGCACGCTCTTAAGACGCGCTACCGGTTCGCGCAACGGTCCGGCCGGCAGGCACAGCCCGTTGCCAAAGCGCCGCTCGCCGTCGATCACGACAATTTCAATGTCGCGCGCCAGGCGCCGGTGCTGCAGGCCATCATCGCTGATCAGGACGTCACAGTCGTGCGCGGCAAGGAGCGCGCGTGCCGCGGCAACCCGGTCCGGGCCGACCATGACCGGACATCCCGCGTGGCGCGCCAGGAGTACCGGCTCGTCGCCCACTTCAGCCGGGTCGGATCCCGGCGAAACCGCCTGCGGCCATACGCGTGCGCGTCCGCGGTAGCCGCGCGATACGATTCCCGGACGGTATCCGGACTGTCGCAGGAATTCGCCAAGCCAGGCAACAAGCGGTGTTTTCCCGGTGCCGCCAACCGTGATGTTGCCGACCACGATCACCGGCACCGGCATGCGGGTACTGGCCAGCACCCGCAGGTCGTAAAGGCGATTGCGCAAGCTGACGGCAAGGCAATAAAGCCAACTCAATGGCCGCAGCGCCATGATCACGAACGAGCGGCCCTGCCATCGATTTTCAAGAAATCTCATGGTTGCGCTTACCATTCAAAGACGCGTTGCAGCAGCTCCTGGTTTACTCCTCCGGCGCGCCGGCGTTCGTTCCAGAATAAACGGCGCAGTGCGTCTCCACGGCTGCGCGCGGCGATCGGATCGGCAAGCATTGCCTGCCAGAACTCATCAAGGCCGGCGAATCCGTGCGGCTCCGCAAAAAGCTTCTGCGCCTGCACCACTGTCAGCGCGCCGATTCGCCCCGGTGCCAGTGCACGCTCGGCAATGCTCATCGGGCAACCGCCTGCCAGAGCCTGCCAGAATGACCATGCGCTGCAGTCGAGCAGGTGCGCCGCATCACTCGTTGCGGCGATTGCCGGCAGCCAGCGGGACTCATCGACGAACATGACGCTCCCCGAGGCAAGCGGTGCGCGCTGCCAGGAGCTGATGGGCAGCCAGTTCCGGGCCGGTATCGTGTCGGGGCCGGTGGGGCTTACCAGCAGGATGCCGCGATCCTTGAGGCCGGATGCCGTCCACCAGGCGTCGAGTGCGCGCACGTCGTCTGTGCCAGCGCCCAGTATCCACCATATCGCTTGCGCGGACGACCCGCACAGGACCTGGCGGAAATTGGGGTCGACCTGGGCCTCAATCAGCAAGGTTGCAAGATCCGCCTGCGGTGCGATGTAGTCTGCCAGGCCGGATTGCTGCCAGTCAGACTGCTGCGCGGCGTCGGCGGGATAGGCCGCTTCAAAGTGACCACGCGCCGGGGCCGGTGTATGCAGTGCGATGCAGTGTCTGCCGGCGGACGCAAGCGCTGCGCACAGATTCGGCGCCGGCGTGCGCCTCGCCATGATCACGCCAAGCGGTTCGAACGACCGCAATGTGCGGCGCACGGCACGTGGCGCGTCGCACGGACCGTAACCGAACCCGGTGCGTACCAGACCGCCAAGACCGCGCTCCAGAATCTGCGGGTATTCGTGCTCGAAGGTCATGACCAGCCTGAGGTCGAGGCGCGATTCGCGCAGCGCGCGCAGCGCCCCAAGCGCGAGCTGCACGCTGCCCTCTTCCCCTGCAGCCTCGATCCAGACGAGCCGGCTTGAGCCTTCGGGCGGATGCAGATGCCCCCAGCGGGCGTTGGCGCGGGCGTGTTCGCCGCGCAGCCGGTCGCGCATTCCATGCCACAACAACGACAGCGAATCGCTTCCGTACGCGCTGTCAGCGAGCCGGCTCATTAAACTGGATGCGGTACAGCCTGGCGTAGATTCCGTTGCGTGCCATGAGTTCGCGATGGTCGCCCGCCTCCGCAACGCGCCCACGGTCGAGCACGACAATACGATCGGCATTTTCTATCGTCGAAAGCCGGTGCGCGATGACCAGGGTTGTGCGGCTTTCCATGAGCTTTTGCATGGCATCCTGCACCAGGCGTTCGGACTCGGTATCAAGTGCCGAAGTGGCCTCATCCAGAATCAGGATGGGTGCATTCCGGTACAAGGCACGCGCGATGGCAATTCGCTGGCGCTGTCCGCCGGACAGGCGCGCGCCGTGTTCGCCCACGATTGTATCGAGTCCATCGGGCATGTGCTGCGAGAACTCCAGAACATGCGCAGCACGCGCCGATTCCAGAATGCGCGCGTCGTCGACTTCACAGTCGGAACCATAGGCAATGTTGTTGTGTACGCTGTCATCGAACAGGATCGTGTCCTGGCTGACCAGGGCGATGTGATGGCGCAGGTTGTTAAGGCGCAATTCGCGGATATCAACGCCGTCCAGAAGGATTTTGCCGGCCTCGGGCGTGTAGAAGCGCGGCAGCAGATTGGCAGCCGTCGTCTTGCCGCTGCCAGATGAGCCCACGAACGCAAGTCTTTGTCCCGGTTTGATGTGAAACGATAGGTCCTGCAGCACGGCTGTGGTCGATGTCGGATAGCGGAAACACACATCCCGGTACTCGACTTCACCGCGTACCTGGTCGAGCTCGCGCCGGCCGGGATCCGGTTCCGGCTCTTCGTCTATCATGGCAAATACGCTGCCGGCGGCGGCGACCCCGGTCTGCACTACCTCATTGACCTGGGTGAGACGCTTCAGGGCCGGCATCATCAGCATCATGGCTGTGATATAGGAGACGAACTCGCCGGCATCCATGTGTCCCGCCGCAGACTGGCGCATAGCGGCATAGATGGCAATCGAGATGCCGATTGCCGACAAAAGTTCCACGACCGGTACGTTGAGCGCGGAGGTAGCGGCCTTTTTCATCACGTGCCGCTGATTCGTGCTGTTGACCTTCTCGAACTCTGCGGATTCCCTGTCCTGGGCGCAGAACGTCTTGACGACGCGCTGGCCTTCTATTGCCTGCTGTACGACATGCGTGATCTCGCCCATGGACTCCTGGATCATGTGACTGGACCTGCGGAAACGCGCGCTGATCCTGTTTACCGCAAACGAGATAACCGGCGCGACAAGCAGCATGATCAGGGTAAGTTGCCAGCTGTAATAGAGCATCAGGCCGAGAAGCCCGAGAAGCGACAGACTGTCCTTGATAACCGAGGACACGGCCTTGGTCGTCGCGGCCATGACCTGCTCGACATCGTAGATGATCTTGGAGATGAGAATGCCCGAAGAATTGCTATCGTAAAAACGGCTCGGCAGGTGCACCAGGCGCGCGAACATGTCATTGCGCAGGTGGAATATCACCATGCGTCCGATCCAGTTCATGCTGTAGTTGGCAAGGAACCCGAAAATACCGCGCGCCAGAAAGATGCCGATCAGGTCGATCGGAACGAAACGCATGCTCTGGAGGTCGTGTTTCACGAACGCTATGTTAATCAGCGGTTTCATCAGCCACGCAAAACCGGTCTCGGTCGCGGACGTGATGGCCATGCTCAGCGCTGCCAGCGAGAAGAGCCCGCGGTACGGCCAGACATAGCGCAGTAGCCTGCGATAAGCGCGTGAGCTGGAGATAAGCTCCGGTGTCGCGGTCACGGTGTCGTGCCGCCGTCCTGGGCCTTCTGAGTGGCGAATGTCAGATGCAGGAATCCGAGCTGGCGTGCAACGTCCATGACCTCGACCACGGCGCCGTTCGGCGTTCTGCGGTCGGCTTCGATGATCACCACCGGATTCTTCTGGCCGGCGGCGGCCGCCGCCATTGCCTGGCGCAGCACGTCGGAAGAGGTATTGAGCAGCTGCTTTCCGCCCACGAAATACTGCCCGCTCGCATCAATCGTGATGCGCAACGTCGGCTGCACCGGTGTGGACTGCGAGCGCGCGCTTGGCAGCTGCAGCCGCAGCTGCGCCTCCTGCGAAAAACTGGTTGTGACGAGCAGGAAAATCAGCGTCATCAGGAGCACGTCGATCAGCGGAATCAGGTTGATTTCCGGTTCCTCGACGCGTTTCGGGCGAAATCGCATAGATGCGCCTCTTTAAAAATATTCCGCTAGCTGCTCTGGCGTGCGCCCTGGATGATTTCGACGAGTTTCAGGGCTTCCTGTTCCATGTCCACCAGAAGGCGATCGACACGCGCGCGGAAATAGCGGTAGAACATGAGGCTCGGGATCGCAACGCTGAGCCCGGAGGCAGTAGCGACCAGAGCCTGCGAGATCCCGGATGCGACTATCGACGGATCACCGAGCCCGTGGCTGCCGATGCCTGCAAACATTTCGATCATTCCGAGAACCGTGCCAAGCAGACCCAGAAAAGGCGCGATTGCCGCGATGGTGCCGAGCGAATTGAGATAGCGCTCAAGCTCCGGGACGACATGGCGCCCGGCATCTTCAATCGCCTCCTTGACCACATCGCGGGCATGGCCGCGATTGACCAGCCCGGCAGCAAGAATGCGACCGAGCGGAGAACTTTCGCGCAGGAGTTCCAGGCGTGCGCTATCGAGCTCCTTGCGTTCCAGCCACTGCTTTACCTGCGGCAGCAGACCGGTCGGTGCGACGTATTTCTTCTGCAGCGACCATAAACGTTCACCGATAATTGCCAGAGCGGCGATCGAGCAAAGAATGATCGGCGCCATCACCCAGCCGCCGGACCTCACCAATTCAAACACGCACGGTTACCTAATCAGGATTGGAATGAAAAGTGTGCGTAATCTATCAGACCCGTGCCCAAGCTTAAAGCGCCGTTGTTCGGGAATCCCGGGCGCACCCTTTGCCGGACGCCGGGACGCCCTTGCGGCGGGCAAAAGCCGTCTCCGCTGCCGGTGCGTTTCGGCCACGCTTACCTTGCGCGACCGGCACTACATCTGCCTGAATGTGCCGTCTTCGATGGTTACGACCCGTCCCATGCGCGCGGCCAGGCCAGGATCGTGGGTTGCGATCACAAAGCTTGTCTTCTGGGCCCGGTGCAGATCGAGCATGAGTTCATAGACGCCTTCCGCTGTCTTGCGATCGAGATTCCCCGTGGGCTCGTCTGCCAGCACGCACAGTGGTTCCGTCACCAGTGCGCGCGCGACCGCCACGCGCTGGCGTTCTCCGCCGGAGAGTTCGCCGGGTTTATGCATCAGGCGCTGCTTGAGCCCGACCCTTGCCAGCATGTCGTGCGCACGATCAAGCGCCTCCGCTGTGGGACCGCGGCGAATGAAAAGGGGCATGGCGACATTATCGAGCGCGGTGAATTCCGGCAACAAGTGATGAAACTGGTATACGAATCCGAGCGTGCGGTTACGCAGCCTGCCCCTCTCGCGGTCGTTCAGTTTGCCGAGATCCTGGCCGGCAAGCTCCACCGTTCCCGCGCTCGGGGTGTCGAGACCGCCAAGCAGATGCAAAAGTGTGCTCTTGCCGGCGCCGGAGGTGCCAACGATCGCGATCTGCTCGCCGCGCCGGAGCTGGAAATCGAGGTCACGCAAAACCGGCACGGTCAGTCCGCCCTGACTGAAGGTCTTGGAGAGCCCCCTGCACTGCAGTACCAGTTCGTCAATCATTCGTAGCGCAGGGCCTCCGCCGGTTGTGTCTGCGCCGCGCGCCAGGCCGGGTAGAGTGTTGCAAAGAAGCCCATCAAGAGCGAAACGGAGGTAATGGTGATGACATCTGACCACTTCAGCTGTGATGGCAGTTCGCTGATGTAATACACATCCTTGGCGAGGAACGTGGTGTGAAACAGATGCTCCAGAAACGGCACCACGGTCTCCACATTCAGCGCGAGCGTTATGCCTCCGATTGCGCCTATCAGGGTACCGATGACGCCGATAATGGTTCCCTGGACCATGAATATGCCCATGATGCTGCCGGGGCTCGCCCCAAGTGTACGCAGGATCGCGATCTCGGCTTCTTTGTCGGTGACGACCATGACCAGGGTCGAAACGATGTTGAATGCCGCCACCGCCACGATCAAAAGCAGGATCACGAACATGACGGTTTTTTCCATCTTGAGGGCACGGAAGAAGTTGGCGTGCTCGCGTGTCCAGTCGCGCACGCGATAATCCGGACCAAGTTGTGCGGCCATGGTCTGCGCGATCTCGGGCGCACGGTAGACATCTGCAAGTTTGATGCGCAGGCCGCTCACCCCGTGCGGCAGCTGATAAAGCTTGGCGGCGTCATCGAGCTGAATGAACGCAAGCCCGCTGTCAAATTCGTACATGCCGACATCGAATATGCCGACAACGGTAAAGCGCTTGAGCCGCGGCAGCAGGCCTGCCGGCGTCACCTGGCCTTCCGGAACTATCAGCGTCACGCGCGACCCGACCTCCGCGCCGAGTTTCCACGCAAGGTCGCGCCCAAGCACGATTCCGAAGCTGCCGGGCTTGAGCGCATTGAGGCTTCCCGCCACAATTTTCCCGCCGATGTCCGCCACCTGGATTTCGGCCGCAGGCAAAATGCCGCGCACCACGATACCGCTCGCGACACGCCCGTCGGTCAGCATCCCCTGTCCCTGGATATAGGGCGCCATGGCCACGACGCCAGGCATGTGCCGGATGGACGCAGCCACGTTCTGCCATCCGTGCAGGGGTCCGTCGACGCCACTGACGGTGATATTGGATGCCACACCGAGAATGCGGTCGCGCAGGTCCTTGTCGAATCCGTTCATGACCGACAGGACAGTGATCAGGGCCGCGACCCCGAGCGCAGTGCCGAGGATCGACGAAAGCGATATAAAGGAGATGAAATGATTGCGCCGCTTCGCGCGCGTGTAGCGCAGTCCTACAAAAAGCTCGTACGGTCGAATCATGGGGCGCCAATTAAACCACAGCGAACGACCGTGGGGAACAAATCCGCGGCGATCGCCCGATCAGTTACGCGGGCGGGTTATCGCGCATCGACCTGGCAGGCAGCGCAATTCCGCCCGCACCGGGGGAATAAGCGCATTAGAGTAGCAGACCCGGCGCGCGTTCACTTTGCAGTGACTGTCGAAGCAGGTCTGCGCGCAACCGGCGCAGGCGCCCCTTCTGCAAGCCCCGGCATGCCAGGGCAAGCCCGCTCCCAAGGAGCGCGCGTGAGTCAGGGCATCCGCCGGGGAAGGCTCTTCAGCTGCGGTTTCGGCCAAGGCGCTCGAGCGCCGCGCGCAAAGCCGGGTCGGTGATGTCGTCTGCCACCTGTTCGAGCAGTCTGATATTCGACGACGACAGCCGGTTGGGCGCGGCCGGGGGCGGTCCGCGACGCCGGCCTTCCCCTGGTGGCAGGATGCGGACTTCCAGTGCAACCAGCTGGCGGAAGGCGGGATTGTGCCGCAGGCGCTCAATCAGACCCTGCTGCTGATGGCGGATCCGGCTTGCCCAGGCCGATGAATCGGCACAAAGATTGAGCTGTCCGCGCGCATAGCGCGTGGGCTGTACGTGCCGGCACAGTGGCTCACCGACAGCAAGCGTCCATGCCGCACAGATCTGCGGCAGGAGCTTCAGATCCTGCGGCATACCCATCTGCCTTAGCGTTTCCTGCGAAAAAAAGCTCCCGATGCGACGTGCCAGTGCGGCCGCGGTGGCGTTGTCCGGGGAAGATTTGCTCATGGCGCGATTATCCGCCCTTGCGCAATGCTTGGCAAAGAAGCGTGTGGTTCCATGCGCCCGGCGCGCGTCTGGCTGCAGGCGCTATACTGCGCGTATGACGCATGCCGTTCCCGACATTGCAGCCAACCTTCGCGCAATTCGCGATGCGGTGGCAGACGCCACCGCAGCAAGCGGCCGCAGCCCGGAAGAGATCAGGCTGGTGGCAATTTCCAAGAACCAGCCGCCGGAACACATTGCCGCCGCGCTCGCCGCCGGCCAGCAGGCCTTCGGTGAGAACACGGTGCAGGAGGCCCGGGCCAAGCTTGAGCGCTTCCGCGACGCGCGCCTGGAGTGGCATTTCATCGGTCACGTGCAGTCGAACAAGACCAGGCACATCCCGGGAAATTTCGCGTGGCTGCACTCGCTCGACAGCCTCGCTTTGGCGCAGCGTCTGGCACGTGCTGCAGCCGCGCAACAAGCGAAGCTCAACACGCTGATCGAGGTGAACATCACGCGCGATCCGGCAAAGCATGGCATCGCCCCGGAAGATCTCGGACAGTTCATGGCGCAGCTGCTTCAATCCGCGCTGCCCGGCATCGCACTGCGTGGCCTGATGGCGATCGGTCCGCACGGCGCCGGCGAAGCCGAGCTGCGCACGGCATTCGCGGCCGTGCGCACATTGCGCGACGAATGCCGGCAGCGCTTTGCCTTGGCTGAATTCAGCGAGATCTCGATGGGCATGAGCGCCGATTTCGTGCCGGCAATCCGGGAAGGCGCGACAATCATCCGCGTTGGCACGGCGATTTTCGGGACGCGTGATTATTCAAAAGGATGATTCCAGGGAAGGTTTCGATGCACGCTGCGCCGGGTCCATGCCAGCACAGTGCCGGTGCGACGGTCTAGGTTCCGGCGTTGCGTGCGGACAGGTAGGCACCCGCCACAATCAGCACCCCGCCCGCCCAGTCGTGCGCGCTGACATGCTCGCGCGTGAGCAGTTGCTGTGATACGGCACCCACCACAAGCTCGAACAGCATTATCACCGCCGACTGTTGCACCGGCATGTGTGTCACGCCATATTGCACCAGCAGCGTCATGAGCAGGATACCGAAGATCCCGAGCGCTGCGGCGGCGGCGAAGGTCGCCACATCGGCGTGCGGTAGCGGCGCTCTCAGCGCCACGATCATGCCGGCAGCAACGATGATGACGCCGATCCATATGCTGGCCGATTTGGCCATGATCGAGGATTCTTCCGCCTTGCGCACCACTACATTTCCAAGCGCAAAGGCGAAGCCGGATGAAATTGCGTACCAGTCGGCAGTACCCTGTGGCCAGATCGTGCCGGCACGCGGATTCCAGAGCATGAGGACTGCCCCGCCCATGGCCAGCACCAGACTCGCGCTGGCGCGCGCTGAAACGCGCTCGCCGAGCACAAGCCGGGCCATGATGGTTGCCCACAGCGGCGATAGATAGAACAGCAACAGCACCCGCAGAATATTGCCGTGCAGCACCGATTCAATAAACGCGATGTTGGTCCAGCCACCGGCAAGCATGAGTATGATGAGCAGCGCCGGGTTACGCAGGAATTCGCGCCAGGCAGGCGCTGTGCGCGGCAGGCTCACGGCAAGTGCGCTCGCGTAGAGCACGAGCGTGAGCCACACACCCGCAAGGCCAGCTGCCTCGAGGCGCCGCATCGGATACCAGATGACCCCCCACAGGGTAGCGCCGGCGAGCAGGGCCAGAACCGGGAGCAGGCGCGAAGCGTGATTGGATGCCATCTGGGCGTTACCGTATAATCATTATTCTAACGAAACTCTGCCGCTCAGAATGAATTCCAGACTCGCTGGTCTGCAAACCTATCCGTTTCAGAAGTTGGCCGGACTGACCCGCGGCGTGACTCCCGTTCCGGGGAAAGCGGCGATTCGCCTATCCATCGGCGAGCCACAGCATGAAGCACCGCGTTTCGTTTTGGAAGAGATCGGCACCCAGCTGTATACGCTTTCCTCCTACCCGACGACCCAGGGATTGCCGGCGCTGCGCGAGGCCATTGCTTCCTGGGCAAACCGGCGCTTTCACCTGGAGCGAATCGCGCTCGATCCGCAAAGGCACGTGCTGCCGGCAAGCGGCACGCGCGAGGCGCTGTTTTCGATCGTTCAGGCATTGATCGATCCGGCAGATCACGCACGTCCCGTGGTCATCATGCCAAATCCGTTCTACCAGATTTACGAAGGCGCGGCATTGCTGGCGGGTGCCGAACCGTATTTTCTCAACACCGTTGCGCAGTCCGGCTACCGAATGGACTTCGATTCGGTGCCGGCGGACATCTGGAAACGCACACGCCTGCTGTTTCTGTGCTCTCCCGGCAACCCCACCGGCGCAGTCCTCGGACGCGAGGAGTTCGCGCATATAATTGAACTCGCCGAGCGCCACGATTTCGTGATCGCTTCCGACGAATGCTATTCCGAGATCTATTTCGATGAGGAATCACCGCCGCCGGGAATACTTGAGGTCGCAAGCGAACTCGGTATTGCGGATTTCCGCCGTTGCGTTGCCTTTCACAGCCTGTCAAAGCGCTCCAATCTGCCGGGACTGCGGTCGGGTTTTGTGGCTGGCGATGGACAGATTATGGGCGACTACCTGCAATACCGCACCTATCACGGGTGCAGTCTCCCGGGGCTCGCGCAGGCGGCAAGCATCAAGGCCTGGGGCGACGAGACACATGTTCGCGCCAATCGCGACCTGTACCGCGCCAAGTTCGACGCTGTGCTTGAAATACTCGCCCCGGTCCTCGACGTGGCGCAGCCGGAAGCCGGCTTCTATCTCTGGCCGCGTACTCCGCAGGACGATGAAACCTTCGCGCGCGGACTTTATGCGAGCGAGAATGTTCTGGTTCTGCCCGGCAGCTATCTGTCACGGACTGCCTCCGGCATCAATCCCGGGTGCGAGCGCGTGCGCATTGCCCTCGTCCCGCCGCTTGCGGAATGCATCGAGGCAGCACATCGTATCCGCCATCATGTAGAATCGCTCTGACCAACAGGAAACATGCCATGACAGACATCAAGATCGTCATCGAAGAGGCATTTGAACGCCGAGCCGAAATCACCCCGCGTAACGTCGCGACCCATGTCAAGGATGCGACGCTGGAGGCAATAGCCCTGCTTGATGCAGGCAAGGCGCGGGTGGCCGAGAAAAAAAATGGCAGCTGGACCGTTAACGAATGGCTGAAAAAGGCAGTCCTGCTCTACTTCCGCATCGAAGACAGCGCGCTCATCAAGGGCGGCTACACGAACTACTACGACAAGGTTCCGTCAAAATTTGCCGACTACAACTCGAAAAGCTTCCGCGACGGCGGCTTTCGCGTCGTGCCGCTTGCGACCGTGCGCAAGGGTGCCTATATCGCGCCGAACGTTGTTCTCATGCCGAGCTATGTCAATATCGGCGGCTACGTGGATGAGGGGACCATGGTCGATACCTGGGCTACAGTAGGATCGTGCGCGCAGATCGGCAAGAATGTGCACTTGTCAGGCGGCGTGGGTATCGGCGGCGTGCTGGAACCGGTGCAGGCCGCTCCCACCATCATCGAGGACAACTGCTTCATCGGCGCGCGTTCCGAGATCGTCGAAGGAGTCATCGTGGAACAGGGCGCGGTGATCTCCATGGGTGTGTATATCGGCAAGAGCACCAAGATTTACAACCGCGAAACCGGCGAAGTCAGCTACGGCCGGGTGCCGGCGGGTTCGGTCGTGGTATCGGGCAATCTGCCGTCCGCCGACGGCAAGTACAGCCTCTATTGTGCCGTGATCGTAAAGCAGGTCGACGAAAAGACCCGCGGCAAAGTCGGGATCAACGAGCTGTTGCGCGACATCTGAAGGCATACCGCCGTGGCAGCCCGCAACCGGCGATAGCGACGAAATCATGACCATGTCCGAAACACTCAAACTTGCCATGCAGCTTGTCGAGCGCCCGTCGGTGACGCCTCGCGACGAAGGTTGTCAGGAGATCATGATCGCCCGGCTTGAGCGCCTCGGATTCGAAATTCACCGGCTGCGCTCGGGCGAGGTCGACAACTTCTGGGCGCAGCGCGGGGAAGCAGCTCCGCTCATCGCTTTTGCCGGGCACACCGACGTCGTGCCCGCCGGCCCGCGCGAGGAATGGACCAGCGACCCTTTTGTCCCCGAGGTGCGAGACGGATTCCTCTATGGCCGCGGTACCGCCGACATGAAAGGCTCGCTCGCGGCGTTCATTACCGCGATCGAGGCGTTTCTCCTGCGCCATCCGCGTCACAGCGGCGCGATCGCGCTGCTCATCACTTCCGATGAGGAAGGTCCGGCGGTGAACGGCACGATAAGGGTCATGGACTGGCTGAAGGCGCGCGGCCAGCACATGGACTACTGCCTCGTGGGCGAGCCATCCTGCCAGGAACAGCTCGGCGATGTGGCCAAGATAGGACGCCGTGGATCGCTGAACGGCAACCTCACCATCCACGGGGCGCAGGGCCATATTGCCTACCCGCGGCCCGGGCAGAATCCGATCCACGAGTTCGCGCCGGCGCTTAATACCCTGGTCGGTATCGAATGGGACCGGGGCAACGAGCACTTCCCGCCGACAAGTTTTCAGCTTTCCAATATCCGTGCCGGCACCGGCGCGGAAAACGTTACGCCCGGGCATCTGACGGCACAGTTCAATTTCCGGTTTTCGACCGCGGTCACGGACGCGCAGCTGCGTCAGCGCGTCGAACAGGTTCTGACGAACCAGGGCCTGCGTTACGACCTTGAATGGCGCCTGTCGGGCCAGCCGTTTCTCACCAGTCAGGGGCGGCTGGTGAGCGCGCTGCGCCAGGCGGTGCGTGACGTTCTTTCCTTGGATCCTGTCCTGTCTACCTCCGGGGGCACGTCGGACGGGCGATTCATAGCCCAGAGCGGCACCGAGGTTATCGAGTTTGGACCGCTAAACGCCAGCATACACCGTATAGACGAGCGTGTTGCGGTTGCCGACCTCGATCTCCTGTCGCGGGTTTATCTCCGGACCCTGGAGCGTCTCCTGACCTGACCGGGACCCCTGCAGACTGATGTGTTTTTCAGGAAATTTATGAACTTAGGCTGGATTATCCTTGCAGATTCTGGGATTCTGTAATATCTATTTATATATGACGTTTAAGATCAAAAACGAATCTGCGGATTAACCGATGACAAAAGGGGGGGTTTTCAGGAAGGACTGGTTCGCCGCCCTGGTCCTCGGAATTGTTTTTATTGTCGTCGTACTGAGTGGCATCCCGCTCATCGGCAACCTTGAGTATCTGGCCTACGATACCGGCGTCAGGCTGACCAACCGCAGCCCGCGTGGAGCCGATGATATTGCGCTCGTCACGATTGACGATGACAGTATCCGCAAGATCGGCCGCTGGCCCTGGCCGCGCAATGTGCTGGGTGATGTGATCACAAAACTGTCGCAGGCACAGGCCAAGGTTATCGCCCTGCAGATTTTCCTGAGCGAAGGTCAGCAGGATCCGGGGTTGGCCTACATTAATCAGATCAATGACATCCTCGACAAATCAGGCAATAACGCTGCCTCGACGGCAGAAATCGGCGCGATCCGTTCGGTCTTGCAGGATGCGCAGAAAAATCTCGATACCGATTCCGCGCTTGCCCAGGACCTGTCGCAAACCAAGGGTGTCGTGTTGCCGATGATCTTTCAGCTCGGCACTCCGGTCGGGCGGCCGGACGCTCCCCTGCCCGCCTACATTACCGGTAACCGGCTTAACCGCATCATTGCACCGGCGAATGAATTCACGACACCGCCCTCAGGCGTGGCAGTCACGACCCCGCTCGCCCAGTTCGGCCAATATGCGGCCGGAATCGGTCATCTCAACCTGATTGCGGACCGGGATGGCGCCATTCGTACCGAACCGCTGGTGATTGAATATTACGGCGCTTACTACCCCTCGCTCGCCCTGCTGGCCGCCGCTCAAAGCCTCAATCTCGGCGTCAATGACATCACCGTCGAACTTGGCCGCGGGGTGAAGCTCGCGCATCTGTCGATCAGGACCGATGACAATCTGCGCATGTACTCCGGCTTCTATCGCAGCGACAGCGGCAATCCGCCGTTCCCGACCTATTCTTTCTACGACGTACTCAACGGAAAAGTTCCGACGCAGGCGTTCAGCAACAAGATTGTGATAATCGGCGCGACCGCGGCCGGAATCGGTGACGCGCGGATTACTCCGGTCTCGCACGCAATGTCGGGGCCGGAACTCACCGCCAACGCCATTGCCAGCATTCTCAATCAGGATTTCTACACAAGTCCATCGTGGACGACGGTTGCCGAAGCTGGTATCTATCTTGCGATACTGCTTTATCTCATGCTGGTGCTGCCGAGCATGACAGCGGCGGTAGCCGGTGTCGCCTCGCTTGCCATTTTCATCGCGCTCATCGGCGCCGAGCAGTACCTGCTCATCGAAAGGCAATTGTGGCTCAGAACCGCCGCGCCGGCGCTGATGCTGCTTCTCGGTCATCTGCTCATTACCTCCAAGCGCTTCTTTGTCACCGAACGCCTCAAGGTCAGGGTCGAGGCCGATTCCGCCCAGACCAACCGCATGCTCGGCCTGAGTTTCCAGGGCCAGGGTCAGCTCGACATGGCGATGGACAAGTTCCGTACCCTGCCGGTTGATGATTCGGTGCTTGATCTTGTCTACAACCTTGCGCTCGATTTCGAGCGCAAGCGCCAGCTCAACAAGGCGGTTGCCGCCTACGACTATGTCCTTCAGCACAACGACCGCTTTCGCGATGCGGCCGAACGGCGCAAACGCGCTCAGCTGGCAGACAGCACGATAGTTCTCGGGGGATCGCGCTCTTCACCCGGCGGCACGCTGGTGCTGGATGGCACTGACCAGAAGCCGACGCTCGGCCGCTACGAGGTCGAGCGTGAACTCGGCAAGGGCGCAATGGGGGCCGTCTATCTTGGTCGCGACCCCAAGATCAACCGCGTGGTTGCCATCAAGACCATGGCCCTGTCCCATGAGTTCGCCGCCGAAGATCTGCAGGACGTCAAGACCCGTTTCTTCCGCGAAGCCGAGACCGCCGGACGGCTGAACCACCCGAATATTGTGACCATATATGATGCCGGCGAAGATCAGGATCTGGCCTACATCGCAATGGAATATCTGCAGGGGCGCGATCTCGCCGAACATGTGCGTCCTGATCATCTGCTCCCGCCCGCGCAGGTTGTCGAGATTGTGTCGACCATAGCTGGAGCGCTCAACTATGCCCATACTCAGGGCGTCGTGCACCGCGATATCAAGCCGGCCAACATCATGTATGATCGCGCTGCCGGTGCGATCAAGGTCACCGATTTCGGAATCGCACGCATAACTGCATCGAGCCGCACCAAGACCGGCGTGATACTCGGCACGCCCTCCTATATGTCGCCGGAACAGCTTGCCGGCAAGCACGTCGATGGCCGATCCGACCTGTTCTCGCTCGGCGTGATGGCGTTCGAGCTTCTGACCGGGCGCCAGCCGTTCCATGGCGACTCGATGGCTACATTGATGTTCCAGATTGCCAATGAAAGGCATCCCGATATCACTACAGTGCGCGCCGATCTGCCTGCGTGTCTGCGCAGCGTCATCGACAAGACGCTCCAGAAAAGTCCCGAGAAGCGCTACCAGACCGGCGACGAGCTCGGCCGGGCCCTGGCGAAATGCCTGCGCACGCTCACTGCCAGGAATGTGGAGGTCGAATGACCGGGTTCATGATGGCAGCAACAAGTGATCCAGGCATGGTTCGGGATCGCAACGAAGACGCCCTGATTCTCAAGCCGGAATCCGGTCTTGCGGTGCTCGCGGACGGAATGGGCGGACATCTCGCAGGAGAGATTGCAAGCGCGATGGCGGTCGACCTCATAAGCCGTCATGTCATCGAAAAGCTGGATACGCTCTGCGCGCCGAAGGCCGAAGACGACGTCCGCTCGCCGGAGTCGGACCTGCTGGTGGAGGCGGTGATCCAGGCCAACAGTGCAATCTTCGAGGCTGCGCAATCGAAGTCCGAATACAACGGCATGGGGACCACCGTGGTAGTGACCCTGTTTCATGACAACAGGATGTGCGTCGCCCATGTCGGCGACTCGCGTCTCTACCGATACCGGGAGGAGCAGCTCGAACAGCTGACCGAGGATCACTCCATGGTCCAGGAGCTCCTGCGCCGCGGACTGATATCAGCGGAAGAAGCGCGCACCTCGACCAACAAGAATCTGGTCACGCGCGCCCTGGGGGTGGAACCGGGTGTGCAGGTCGATGTTGCCGACCATATTGTAGAGAAGGATGATCTGTATCTGATCTGTTCGGACGGATTGAGCGACGTACTGCCGGATTCCGATGTGGAACTGCTGTTGCGCACGTTCGGCAGCAATCTGGAAGACACCGCACGGCAGCTCGTTACTGAGGTAAATTCCAAGGGGGGGCCGGATAACATATCGGTTATACTGATACGAACCGGCAAACGGTTTTCGCGCCAGGGCAGCGGGTCGATGCGCCGCGATGCTTGACAAATACGCGGCGAGTTTATTCAATTTCCGGCATTGGCGCAGCAGGCAAATGTCAGGGTGCTAAAAATGGCAAAGCTCATTATCAAGTTCGAAGACGTCATCATCGATCAGCTGATTCTCAAACAGGGGGACATGTCGATCGGACGCAGACCCGGCAGCGACATCCTGCTCGATAACCTTGCCGTCAGCGCCAATCATTCGACGCTGTTTACTATTGGCGAGGATACATTCATACAGGATCTCAACAGCACCAATGGAACTTTCGTCAACAACAGGAAGATCACAAAGCACCACCTTGTCAATGGCGACATGGTGGTCATCGGAAAGCACACCCTCATCTACGTGAACGAGAACGCGGCGAAACCCGCCGACAGCCTGGCAAAGACAGTCATCATTACGCCACCGCGTCCGGAAGAAATCCATGCCACCGAGGGTTCCGCTGCGGCGGGTGCGCGCCCGGCGGCGGCCGCGGTCCCCAAAGACACACGCCAGGGATCCCTGTTCGTCCTGAGCGGCGCCAACAACGGCAAGCGCATCGATCTCACCAAGGCGGTGACGAATCTCGGGCGTGCAGGAAAGATGGCCGGAATCATCAGCCGTAATGCCAGCGGCGGCTACACCATTCTTCCCGGAACCGAGTCGGAAAAGCCGAAATTGAACGGTGCGAAGGTAGGAGCGCGTGGGGAAGAGCTCAAGCATGGTGACATCATTGAGCTAGCCGGAATGCGCATGCAATTCAATCTCAAATGAAATAGCAGATCGTCGGGCGCATCATTGTTTCCGGCGCGCAGGTACACGCCGAAAGCTCCGTGCGAGGTTCATTGCCGGCTCTTCCGGAATAGCGGTTCGATCCCGGGCCTTCCAATTCACCGGCCGCACCCCTTGAAAGATGCTGGAGGCGTTGAATGTGCCATAATCCGCGAGTTGCAGGCAATCCAGGCCGATCATCCCGGATGCATTGCGTAGAGACCTGGTTTCCGGTGGCGCGACCTGCGATACCTCCCGGCCTGACCGCCGCACAATAAATTCTTCTTCATTGCAAAGGATTGTCATCAATTTGCGACCCTTGACCCAAGCGCGCGTCCTGGTCCCTGAAATGTCCGGGAAATCCCTGTTGCGTGCCGCTGCCCAGTCGGCCGAAGGCTGGACGCTGGCGCTGACTATCCTGCTGTGTGGCGCGTTCCTCCTGCCCGGCCTTACCGGCCATGATCCCTGGAAACAGGACGAGACCTACATTGTTGGCGTCATGTACCGGTTTCTGCAGACCGGTGACTGGGTGGTTCCGAGCCTCGCCGGCCAGCCATTCATGGAGAAACCGCCGCTTTACTACGTAACGGCCGCGTTATTTGCCCGGGCATTTTCGCCGTGGCTGCCGCTTTGTGACGGGGCGCGCCTTGCAAACGCGTTCTTTATGGGTCTGACACTGGTGTTCACGGGACTCGCCGGGCACGAGCTCTGGGGCAGAGGCTACGGCCGCACGAGCGTACTGCTTTTGATCGGTTGCATCGGATTGCTGCAGAACGCGCACGAAATGTTTACGGATATGGGCCTGCTGACCGGGTTCGCCCTCGCCTATTACGGGCTTGCACTCAGCCGTCGCCGCGCTATCCTCGCCGGTGTCCTGCTTGGCACCGGCGTCGGTATCGGCTTCATGTCAAAGGGTCTGATTGCACCGGGAATGCTTGGCATCATTGCACTGGCCCTGCCCGTTGTCGCACCCGCCTGGCGCCGGCGTGACTACCTGTACTGTCTGCTTGTTGCGCTCGCTGCCGCGTTGCCCTGGCTTTTGATATGGCCTGTCATGCTGTACCGGCGTTCACATGAACTTTTCATGACCTGGTTCTGGCTCAACAATTTCGGCCGCTATCTGGGATTTGCCCATTTGGGTGCTGACAAGGGCAGCCCCTGGTTCTATGCGCGTTTGCTTGTCTGGTTTGCCTGGCCGGCGTGGCCGTTCGCACTCTGGGCGCTGTGGAACGACGGACGCGAAGGTCTGCGCGACCCGTCCACGCAGATGACGCTTGTTTCAATTGTCGCTGGTCTTGTCGTGCTTAATCTTGGCGCAGTCGGTCGCGACATTTACGCGTTGCCGCTGCTTCCGCCGCTCGCGTTGCTTGGCGCCAAGGCTGCGAATCGCCTTCCGAAGCTTGTGAACAGCGCATTTTCCGGATTCAGCATCGTGGTCTTTGGCACCCTGGCCGTAGTCCTGTGGTATTCGTGGCTTGCGCTCATGACCAAGATGGTGCCGACGCCGGGACCGGTGGCGCGCAATACGCCGGCCGGCTTTGCGCCGCATCTGCAATGGTATGATCTCGCGATCGCGATCAGCTTTACCGTGATCTGGCCGTTTGCGCTGAGATCGGTGCGGGAATCGTCCTTGCGTGCGATCACCTCCTGGACACTGGGTATGACGCTGGTCTGGGGTATCGTTGGGCTACTGTGGCTACCATGGCTCAATGATACGCTCAGCTACCGCCCCATGATTACATCCCTCGAGCGCGCGTTGCCTGCGCGTCACAACTGCATCGCCGGACGCAATGTCGGTGAGTCCATGCTCGGAATGCTGGATTATTTCGGCGGCATCGCCGTGCTGCCGCTCGGCTCCAGGGCGATCACACGCTGCGATCTGATGCTCGTTCAGAGCACCGGCCGGACATCCGACGACAGTCCCGGCCCCAGCTGGAAGCTGATCTGGGACGGCAGCCGACCGGACGACACCTCCGAGTTCAATCGTCTTTACCGGCGCCTCAGCCTGCGCTGATTAGAGTGCCAAATCGCCAAGCCCAGGATGGTCGTCAGGACGACGGCCAAGGGGCCAGAAAAATTTGCGTGCTGATTCCGTGATCGGCAGATCATTGATACTTGCAATGCGCTGCATCATGAGGCCCTGGTTATTAAATTCCCAGTTTTCGTTTCCGTATGAACGAAACCATTGACCGGAATCATCGTGCCACTCATAGGCAAACCGGACCGCAATGCGATTTCCGGAACAGGCCCACAGTTCCTTGATCAAGCGGTATTCCAGCTCTCTGGCCCATTTGCGCTCAAGAAACTGCCGTACCTGCCCGCGCCCGACCGGAAATTCGGCACGATTGCGCCAGCGTGTGTCGTCTGTATACACCAGCACAACGCGCGCCGGGTCGCGCGAGTTCCAGGCGTCTTCGGCCATGCGGACTTTCGTAATCGCGGTTTCGTGAGTGAACGGGGGTAGCGGCGGCTTGTTTTCCATCATGGGCTCCGTGAATATGTGATGTAGACAGTTCTGTCTACATATTCGACTCTATCGCATGTAGACAGAACTGTCTACAATGGGTGCATGATATCCATCAAGGCTGCTGAAGTGAAATCCCTCCCGGCACGGGAACGCATCATGCTTGCTGCCCACGACCTGTTTTATGAGGAAGGTATCCGTGCGACAGGCATAGACCGTGTGATTGCGCAATCCCGCGTAACAAAGGTCACGTTCTATCGTCACTTTCCGAGCAAGAATATTCTTATCCGTGAATATCTCGAGTACCGTCATCGACTCTGGATAGCATGGTTCACAGCGGCGCTGCAGCGCCACGGCGGCAGCGCCAGGGCAATCATTCCCGCCCTGTCCGAATGGTTCAGGGATGAACATTTTCGCGGGTGCGCCTTCATAAACAGTGTTGGAGAATTGGGGGGCGTTATGCCCGAGGTAATTGAAATTGCCCGGCGCCACAAGCAGGAAATGACTGGCGCCATTTCGCACCTGTTGCCACCCTCTGGGCGACGCGCGAAGGATGCTCAGGCAGTGGCTTTGGCGATCGACGGGGCAGTCATCCGCGCGCAGTTTAATGAGACTCCGGGCGCTGCGCTATCGACGCTGGAGAGACTCCTGAAGCCATTGCTGCAACATTAATGGCGGCGGCGCAGCCCGCTTCGCGGTGCGAAGGCCGAGGCCGTCACGGCCGGCCCGACGCGCTTTGAATTCCACCTTCCCAAAGGATCCCTGAGCGCGCGCAACTTTAATACCCCTCCTCCCGGCCGGCGGCAATCGCCGACCACGCGCATGCATCATGGCGACCGGGTTACCGGTATTTTCGGCATGAAAGTCACGTCATCTTCTTTACGATCAATCCTGCCGATATACTTGGCGTGCCGATTGCGTACAATCCGGAGTTGCTCCCTTATATCAAATGGCAAGAACGATTCCCGAGGAGGAAAAATAATGATGTTGACGACGCGATTCTCGAGCTGGGCATTTCATCCTTGGGAAGACACGCAACCGGGAGTCGCCCCTGGAGTCACCATTGACACACTGCAGAATTGAAACTTTCATCTGGAAATACACTATGCCCCGTCAAGCTTCCTTTTTTCTTCTGACACTCCTGCTGCTGGCAGCAGGCATCAAAGCGGTCTTTGCCCAGACAGACGACGTCCCGTCGGCCGCCCATTCCCCGATTGCGCTTTTGCAGGCAACAACGCTTGGTAAAACGCAGTTTCCGCCCGGCGATACCGCTAGCGGAGGAAACGGCCAAACCGTGGATGGTATTAAAGGGTCAGGCCACGAGATGCTCAAGTCACATACCCATGCGCATCTGGCATTGTTCTATCACGGCGAACAGCTTGCCATCCCCTACGGGATTGGCATCATCCAACCATTCAGTGTGGTAAACAATTTTGTGGGCGCGGGTAAGGGTTACTATTGCCTGCATACGCATGACGCCAGCGGTATTGTGCACATCGAATCACCCGACCAGCGCGCCTACACACTGGGCGATTTCTTTGATATCTGGGGCGAACCTTTAAGCGCGCACAATGTAGCAGGTCTTCGGGGCAAGGTGCGCGCCTATGTGAATGGCCGCATTTTCTCCGGAAAATTCCGTGACATTCCTCTCAGCGCGCATAACCAGATCACATTGGAAGTTGGGGAGCCCTTTGTCCGGCCGCCCCTGTATCGCTTCCCTGACGGGCTTTAAGCGGTGGGGTGCGCGAACGAGGCGGGCTCGAGCGCCGCACTCACGGTCAGCGGCCCGATATCCGTCATCGCCGACAGGCGCTCAGCGCGCGCAGCATTACTTGATCAACGCGGCAATCTGACGGTCGCAGTCAAGGATCCGGACATCGAGCGCCCAGGTGTACAGGAAAATCGCCCGACGCCCGCAAGGCGAGAGCGGACAAGGCATCCGGATCGGCGCCTGCCCGGTTGATCGTGGCGGTGCGTTCCTCGACAAACTCCGAGGTTCCTTGAACGATGAACATTCCGCTCATCTGCCTTTGGCTATCACAGTAATTCCCTCCGTAACTAATGGTGCTCGCGCGTGGCTTGCTGCATCGCGCGGCAGATGGCCGCACAGCGCCGCTACAGGATTCTTGTCGCGCAGCAGCGCGGCAAATCTCGTCATCAGGCATTTCCGCAACGCCTCATCAGCCTGTTTCACTTCATTACGCGTCCCCGCTAGGATCCGACAATTCGGCCGAGGCAGTCACATATAGCCCCGATATAGCCACGAGTTTTGGTGTTATTGTGCGTCGGTGTTGGGCCCGGTATTCCTGCCCGCCATAGTGTCTCTTCCTTTAATCTTCTGCTGCTGGTCTTCGCAACCGGGTCCATCGTAACCACCGGGATTTGATCGAGTGCTTGCAGGAAAAAAGCCGCGCGTATTGGCATTCACCTGAATGTGGCCCGTTCTGAGATGGCGTAATTACCCTGCACCCGGGCGAATGAGTCGGGATTGCGGCCGGTCGCGCCCCCTTATTCGAACGGAGTTAAGACCCATATAATTATCAATAGCTTGAGCCTCGCCACCCTACGCTACAGCGCTGAAATCAAGACTACCCCCTGCATTGGATGCCAGTAGCTGCGTAATGGCATGGCAATTGCGTCCAAATTCACGTGTGAGTTTGGTGGTTTTCAGGATCGGTTCTGTGTGCATTGGCTTCGCAAAATTGCCGCATTGTTTTCGACGCCATGACGGTGCCCGTCACGTCTTTCCTTTGGGCTGCGGGAAAAGCCGGACGAGGGCCACGCAACGCGTCGCTGCGATGCATTTCCCGCAGAAGTGAATCTTTGAAAGCCACGGCTGGAACTCGCCCCCTGACCAACCTGATGAATCGATGATTCTTGGCAGGCCGAAAGTGGGACTAATCGAAAATTTTATTATTTAGGGACTACCTGGATCAGACGATGAACAGACATTTGCACGGCATGACAGTACGGATCAGACGACTGGTTCCATCCGAAGTACGGAGCACTGCGGACACTCGCATCACGATGAGCAGGCCGATTGGCGCGCGTTCGACTTACGACTCCATCCATGGTCTGAAGGTGTCGGCGCTGGCCCTGTTCCTGTCCGGTGCGGCGAGGCAGGCATTTGCCTCGGATTACGCCCTGCCGTCCGGATCGCTCCTCGATATCAACAATGGGACAGCGTCCAACAGCGCATCAAATGTTGCCAACCAGTTCCAGAATTATTCGTTTACTTTCACGCCGGCAACGACCGGCAACAACTACATCCTGTTTGCGTTCAGGCAGGATCCGGCCTTCTGGACTTTCGGCAATACGTCGATTACAGCCAGCGGCAGTTCGACCAATCTTTTTCTCGACCCGAATTTCACTGCAGGCGGAACAATTACTGCCAATGGAAATTCCGTGACAGCCCCGCAGGACTGGGGTGTCGTTTATCAAACCGGTTCGCCGCCATCCGCCGCCGGCCAGTGGTATGCGCCTGGGAGTGCGCCGAATCCGGCTTATTCCACAAGTGGCCTGGGAGTCAATTACGGATCCAGCGGATCATGGTATGACGGCGCCGTTGGGAGTTTTGATGGAATCTATCAGGGACTTACCCTGAATGCGGGAACTGCATACACGATTTCCTTTACTGCCCTATCGAATAATCTCGCGAACACGTCGACCACCAGTTCTGGAGGTGTTGAACTCGGTGCTTTTGCGGGACCGTGCCTTTCGCTGACAGGCTCGCCGCAAGGGTGCTCACCAAATAGTTCATCGTTTACCAGCCTCGCCACTCCTTCCCAAACGACGACCGTCGGGTCTTCGGCCACAAATATCAATGCGACCGATGCGGCGGCAGGGCTTGCGGCAAATCCTGCGACACTGCTCCCGGTCTTCGATGGCGGAACGCTCGTTCTGGACGGAACATCCCTTACGCCTTATACGTTCACGATCACCGGAAATAACGGAACCGTGGACCTCGCTGGTGGAAGTGCGACGATTTCAAATCCAATTTCGGATGCGACTGCCGGAACGCCCGGGAGTCTGACGATTACAAACAGCGGAAGTGGCGGGTCTCTTACCCTGTCGGGGGTCAATACCTATACCGGCAGCACCACCGTCAATTCCGGTGCCGCTCTCGATTTGACCGGCGCCGGCTCCATCGCCGCCTCCTCGGGTCTGACCAATAACGGCACGTTCGACATCATCGGGTCTGACCAATAACGGCACGTTCGACATCAGCGGCGCCAGCGGCCCTGAGTCGATCACCACGCTGTCCGGAAACGGCACTGTCAGCCTGGGCAATAACAATCTCGTCCTGACCGGAGCGAGCAGCACCTTCGCCGGCTCCATTGGCGGCAATGGGGGCGTAACCATGGCCGGTGGCACCGAAAGCCTCTCCGGCGTCAATTCCTATCTCGGCGGCACCAACCTCGACGGCGGCACGCTTGCTATTAATGCCGCCGCCTCCCTTGGAAGCGGCGACATCAGCCTCGGTAACGGAACGCTTCAATTCGCGTCGAGTGGCATAGCGCTGCCCAATAACGTCGCATCGCAGGCGGGCACGGCAGGTACGCTTGATGTGAACGGCAATGCGGTTTCTCTGACCGGCAATCTAACGGGTGCCGGAACGGTAAGCGTCACCGATTCGACCAACAGTGGATCAGGAAGCCTCACGCTGGCCAGTGGAGATACCACTGTGGCTGGGCTTGCTGTCCAGAATACCGAAGTCGACGTAGGCGATGGGGTGCACGGATCTCTTCTCGCACCAACCTCCACATTGACTGTTTCCGCCAACGGAAAACTCAAGATTGAACAGAACGCCATCCTGCAGATCAATCCGGGCCTGGCAATCAATACGGCTCCTGGCGCGTCGATCCAGATCAATGGCGGCATGCTGGACGATGAAGCGAATGTCAGCATCGCGACGGCGTTGGGCAACCAAATGGCCGGCGGAATCGCCAACATATAGCCAAGGCACTACAACGTTCTCCGGAGGTTCATCACGAACCAAGATCTGGAGCGCGCAGGAGCGCCTGGCGAGAAGCTGGTCATTCGGCTCTCACAACACTTTAACACCGATGCTTATACTGGAAGACACGCACCTGGCCCTCGACGGCGTCCAGTCGAGCGATCCGGTGTTGGGTCTGAATGTACCTGGCCAGAGTACGAATACGGTGGATACCCGGGCTATGGTCCGCTTCGATCATGCATGGTTACACGAGCATACCGAGTGGGTGGCCAGCGCCGGCATAGGTGCGCGTCAACTGCTTACGAAACCTGAATACGGATTGACAATGAGCTTCAATGGCATTCCTGGTGATTCCTTCACAGTGCAGGGTGTCGCAGAGGACCGTACTGTGGCAGACTTCACCGCCGGGTTAACCACCCATATTAATTCCCGAGTTCGGATTGAAGTCGGGTATGACGGTGAGCATGGTCAGCATACGCGGGGCAACAGTCTGACCGGGAGACTGGCTTGGGCGTTCTGAGCCATTGCGCGAGTCCGATGCGGATGGATCGACCAGGGCAACGCACCATGCGCGAAGTGTAGTGGCGGAACGCCAGTTTGTGAGCAGGGAAGATGCAAGTATTGAGGACCCTATGCCGCGATCCTTCAATGCTTGACCACAGCCCGCATCAGCCCGCCCTCCCCGCCGGCGTGACAACCAACACGCTGCCGACTCTCAACAGGCTTCCGACTGTGACCAGCCTAGATTGTCTAGGCCCTGCGAACAAGCCACACGATAAGAGCGATGATAAGAATGGTTCCGAGAATGCCGCCGCCAATGAACATGAGAATCTCCTT
>VFSW01000331.1_pt1 | contig 67793 bp, 65 predicted proteins | sample 5358111 | NCBI WGS metagenome assembly VFSW01 (sample SAMN11554181, study PRJNA540505) | mine drainage metagenome | isolation source: sediment from site ElyBrook_90M | place: USA: Ely Copper Mine, Vershire, VT | collected 2017
GCCGGGGGGGGGGGGTGGGGTTTGTCCCGCGCCGGGCAACCCCCCCAAACTTTTTTGGGTCCCCCCCCCGCGCCCCCCCCCGGGGGGGGCAAACCGGATCCTGGAAGGCGGCGCTGGACGCGGACCTAAAGGTCCGCTCTACCCTGGATATAGCTATGCGCAAATTGCTCTAAGCGCTAAGCACCAGCGGCAATCTGCTACGGACAAATTTCACCAGATCCGGCGAGACGTATTGCGGCGGACGAATGTGGAAGACCGGCTTGGCGGCAACTGGTTTAAGTGAGACGTTCTTCCAGGCGACCTCATTGCCTTCAGCATGCAAGATCACGGCATCGGCGCGATCCAGAAACCGCTGCGCCGAGAGCTTAAAATCGGCGGTCGCCCCATCGAGCACGGTCAGGTACAGATCGGGCTGAAGAAACTGCAGGACGCTGTTGGATTCGAGGATCGCATTTTCCGCAGCCGCCAGCTCTTTGCGCAAGCGTGGCATGGCCTCGGCCAGCATGCCCTGGCGAGTACGCACCCACAGCGAGCGCGCCGCACCGGCAACCAGGAACCGCGAGCTGTCGCTTTCCCCGCTGCGGTCGCGCTCTTCAGCAACGGCCCAGGAGTGATCGGCGGTAGCGCAGGCACAGGGCTTTCCGTTGGCCGAACAGATGCCATGGCCGTACTGCGTGATCTTCATGGCGGTCCAGTGGAACTCGGGCAAGGCGGCGATCAGCCCGGCAACCACGCTGGTCTTGCCCACGCTGCGGGAATGTCCACCGACGACGACAATTGCCATGCCACGTCCCAAGGAAGCGCGGCTGCAGCTTTGCAGCCGGGCGATGCGGTCGTCAGCTATTTTAATCCGCCTGGGGCCCCTCAGCCGTCGCTGCGCTTCCTGAGGAACGCGGGGATCTCCAGGTCGTCCACATCGTAGTGAATCTCGACGCTGCTGGCCGTGGTTTCAACCGCCTCCGAAGGGTGACTCTGGCGCTGCAAGGTCACCTCCAGCGGCTCTGCGTGACGCACGATCTCCGAGTCAAAGTCACCGAAATTTTCCGGCAGGTAGGAGGGCCGCAGCGGTTGCGGCGGTTGCGGCTCGGGCATCGCTTTGGCAGGTTCAAGGTTCAACGGCGGCTGCGTCTCGCGCATGGCGGGCACCTCATAGGTGGCGTGCACGCCTGCCGCAGCTCGCGCCTGCACGGCAGGCGCAGTTGCAGAGGCAGTCGCGGACTCCGGCGCTTCCACCGCAGAAGCGGTGTGCTGCGAAGATGGCAGCACGCCGTGGATGGCCGCCGCTGACTCCGACGCACTGCGCCGTCGCGGCACTTCCTTGAAGCCGGTGGCGATCACCGTGATCTTCACCTCGTCCTTCATCTTCTCGTCGCGTACGGAGCCGAAGATGGTGTTGGCGTCCTCGTGGGCGGCGCTCTGGATGATGGTGGAGGCCTCGTTCACTTCCGCCAGCCGCAGCGAGCTGGAGCCGGTAATGTTAATGAGGATACCGCGCGCGCCGTCGATGGCGCCGGCTTCCAGCAAGGGGGAAGCGATAGCGGCCTGCGCCGCCAGCGTGGCGCGACCCTCGCCTTGGGCGGTCGCGGTGCCCATCACGGCATAGCCCATGCCCGCCATGATGGTTTTCACGTCGGCGAAGTCGCGGTTGATGATACCGGGAATCGTGATGATGTCGGAGATGCCCTGCACGGCCTGCCGCAGAATGTCATCGGCGACGCGGAACGACTCGAAGAAGCCGGCGTCTTTGGCCACCGCCAGCAGCTTTTCGTTAGGGATCACGACGGTTGTGTCGACGGAGTCTATCAGCTCCTGCAGGCCGTATTCGGCTTGATTCTGGCGGCGCTTGCCCTCGAAGGCGAACGGCTTGGTGACGACCGCGACCGTCAGTGCGCCCATCTCGCCAGCCAGCGAGGCGATGATCGGCGCCGCCCCGGTGCCGGTACCGCCGCCGAGACCGGTGGTGATGAAAACCATGTCCGCGCCTTCCAGCGCTTCAATGATCTTCTCGGCGTCCTCCAGTGCGGCCTTGCGGCCGACGTCCGGATTGGCGCCCGCGCCTAGGCCGTTGGTCAACTTGACGCCAAGCTGGATCTTCACCGGCGCCTTGGAACCCTTCAGCGCCTGCAGATCGGTATTGGCGACGACAAATTCTACGCCTTCCAGATGCGATTCGATCATGCGATTGACAGCGTTGCCGCCACCGCCGCCCACGCCGATGACTTTGATCTTCGCGCTGTTCAGCACTTCTTCGTTGAAGTGAATGCGGATGTCGTCCGCCTGGCCTTTGTCGTTGAAATCTTCGATCATGGGATACCTCACAAAACCCGTATCGCCCCTGAAGGGGCTCGTAAATCAGTTTGGCCACGGTACCCAGCGCTGCCGCACTGGGCTCATTACTTTCGCCCTTCGGGCTTTTTCTTGCCTGTTCCGCCTCTCTTCTGCGTATCAGCGACGGGGAATTCGTCGCGCAAGTCCCGGTAAGCCGCGCGGTACTCTGGGTTTTTCATCCATCTCTTGTGCATTTCCGATATGCGAGCCATGGCAATTGCTACACCCCCTGCCGCGCGAAAAGTGCTCGAATCTTCGCGCCCAGTCCTTTATCCAGGTTCATTTTTGCCTGGCGCGCACGATGCCCATACAGCACCATCCCAATTGCGGTGGCGAATTCCGGCTCCAGCAGGTCGGAGGGCAGCTTGGCAATCGGGACGGGATAGCCCTGGCGCACCTGGCGGCGGAGGATGTCGTCGGCCACCTCCAGCAGCCCGCTCAGGCGCGATCCGCCGCCGGTAAACACCAGCCCCGCGCCGAGCAATTCGAAGATCCCCGCCTGCCGCAGATGATCGCGCAGTAACTCCATCAGTTCGCGCGCGCGCGGCTCGAGAATCTCGCCCAACTCGCGCTGCTGCATCAGCCGCGAGGGCCGGTCGCCAACCGAGGGAACTTCGATTTCGTTGCCCGTGGGAATCCGCGTCACGATGGCGCAGCCGAACATCTTCTTGATGTCCTCGGCGTCAGACAGGGGCGTGCGAAAGCCAACTCCCACGTCATTGGTAAAGTGATCGCCGCCGACCGGGATTCCGCCGGTATGAATCACCACTCCTTCGTAATAGACGATCAGGTCGGTGGACCCCGCGCCGATGTCCGCCAGGCAAACCCCAAGTTCGCGCTCGTCGCTCTGCAGCACGGAATCGGCGCAGGCCAGCGCCTCGAAGACGGTGTCGTCCACATGGATTCCGGCGCGATTAGCCGCGGCAATGACGTTCTGGGTTGCGGTGCCACCTCCGGTCACGATGTGGACCCGCACCTCGAGCTTGCGTCCCATAAGCCCGGCAGGATCGCGCACGCCGCCCTGGCCGTCGAGGATGAATTCCTGGGGCAGCAGGTGCAGCACCTCGCGGCCCTCTGGCAGGGCGATGCTGCGCGCTTTCTCCACGGCCAGCCGCACATCGTCGCGGCCGACCTCTCGCGACCGCGAACCCAAGTTGATGCCGCCATGGCTGTTGACGCCGCGAATGTGCGAGCCGGCCACGCTCACTACGGCGTGCTCTACCGGCGCCTGGGCTACGTTCTCCGCCTCTTCCACCGCTTTCTTGATGGAGTCAACCGCTTTGTCGAGATCGGCGATCACGCCTTTGCGCATACCGCGCGAATCGGAGACGCCGTGACCAAGATAGCGCAGCGCGTAATCGTTCACTTCGGCGACGAGCACACATGTCTTGGCGCTGCCGACGTCGATTACGGTAAGCAAGTTTTCGGTCTGGCTTCCCATGGTTACGTGTGCTTCTTCCGCTTGCTGGCCGTTTTCGGTTGCTTGGGTTCCGGCGGCGAAGCCGCTGCGCCTGCGTTAGGTGGAGTCATTCCGTTTTGCTGCGCCGCGAGATTCGTCGTATCGGGATTGATGATCACCTGGTGGGCGTAGCGCAAATCCACCGACTCCAGCTTGTGGAACTGGGTCCGCCACTCCTCCACGTGCGCGACATAGACCTGGAAGCGCTGCAGAAAGTCGGTCGCGCCAAGGTGTACCAGCACCGCGCCGTGCGGATCGGTCACCGTGGCTTTCACGTCATCGGGATCGGAAAGATCGACATCGCTGATGTCCGCCGAATAATGCGCGCCGCCGGAGTCCAGATCCTTCACCAGTCGCGAATAGATCGCCATGCGCGCGGCCCGGGTGGAAAGCGGATCGGTATCTGCGATGCCGACGATCACCGGAAACGAATACTTCGTGGTCTGGCGCGCCGGCAGCTCCATAATCACGCCCTGACCGTCGATCAGCTCGATGCGTGAATTGATTTCGACGAAGGCCACCGGTGTACGCTCAACCAGGACAATCTTTAACCGGTTGGGCAGCAGGCGCAGGAGCGACGCGGCCTGCACCCAAGGGACCTGCTCCAACTCTTTCTGGCGCAGCTCCAGCGGCACAAAGAAAATGTTGCGATCGATGTCGCTGGCCATGACATCGAGCACCTGTGAGCGGGCGACGTTGTGCGCGCCGGCGATGGTGATGTTGTCGCTGGAATCAAGGCGAAAGCGCCACGAGTGGGTCGCGTATCGCTCCAGCGCGGTCCACAACAGAGCGACACCAACCACCACCGCAGTTACTTGGACGATAATCTTGACCCGGCCGGCTGCCTTGCGCGGCAGCACTCCGCCGCGGACCGGAACGCGCTTCTGCCCGCGCAGAAATGGCGACTCAGCTTCGTCCTCCAGGTCGAGCATGCGCGCATCCAACGGCGATTCGTCGAGGTTCTTGGCACGCCGCGCAGAGTCGTTCGCAGCTTCTGCAACCTCGACGTCCGCTATTGCCGATGAATCCTTGCGCGCCATAAAGACGAGATGAAATGCCTGCAGCTCCGGCCTATTCGCCAATATAACTGTTTTACTGTGGATTGCGGACAGGCTTTCGCGCCCAACGAGAGCGCTCAGGCGGAATTGAACCACGAAGGTAAACGGAAACTGCGCTTCGGCTGCGCTGGGACCCCGTACCGTCCCGCATTCCGGAGCTGCGAGCAGACTGCGCTATCATTTGAACTAGATATGATCGAGTTGGTCAAGTCTCGCCAAACGGATCTGATGCACATCTGCGAGCAATTTCGCGTGTCAACGCTAGCACTCTTCGGCTCGGCTACACGTCTGGACTTTCAACCCGAAACGAGCGATCTCGATTTCGTCGTTGAGTTTTTTCCCATGTCCCCGCAGGAGCATGCGCAATCATACTTCGGACTCGTCAGTGAACTTGAACATCTATTCGGTCGCGCCATCGATCTTATAGAGATCTCCGCGGTTCGGAATCCCTATGTGCGACGCAACATTGAAGCTTCGCAGGTGCCCCTCTATGCAGCCGCGTGACCGCCAAGCTTATCTGTGGGACGTACTCAACTCAGCAGCTCTCATCCAGCAGTTTGTCAGCGGCCGAACTCTAACCGACTACTCGGCAGACGCTATGCTTCGTTCGGCCGTGGAACGGCAATTCGAAATCATTGGTGAAGCGATCGTCCAGTTGTCCCAGCGATTTCCTGATACCGCCTCGCGCATTGCGCACTTCCCGCAAATTATCGGCTTTCGCAACCGCCTGATACATGGATATAACTTTGTAGCCGATGATGTGGTCTGGAGCGTCATTGAAACAGACTTATCCCTGCTCCAGCAACAAGTCAAAGCTCTGCTTGCCGAACTAGAAAGTCAGCATTCATCGGACGCCTCGTAGCAATCCTCGTTACCGTATGCCCTTCGCTGCCCTACTCTCCAGCGCGTGCAGGAGCTGCGGTGCGAGCTGCCAGATACTGCCCGCACCCAGTGTCAGAATCATGTCCCCGGACCTTGCTGTATTGATGGCCAGCTCGGCGGCTTCGGCAAACGAACGGACATACAGCGCCTCCTGCCCGCCGGCTTCGGTAACGCGCTCGGCCAGCAGCTCGCCGGTGATGCCGGGAATGGGCGGCTCGCTGGCAGGATAGATGTCGAGGACCAAGACCGAGTCGGCATCCCGGAAAGCGGTGGCGAATTCGTCGAGCAGCAACTGGGTTCGCGTGTAGCGATGTGGCTGAAAGATGACATGTACCTTGCCGAAGCCGCATTGCCGCGCCGCCGCCAGCGTGGCGCGGATTTCCGTGGGATGGTGCCCGTAGTCGTCGATCACGGTGACGCCAGCGGCGCTGCCTATCCATTGAAAGCGGCGGTCTACGCCGTTGAAGTCCGCCAGGGCCCGCCGAATCTTCTCCGCCGGCACGTCAAGTCCGATGCCGACGGCGATGGCCGCCGTGGCATTGCGAACGTTGTGGTCGCCCGGGACTCGCAGTTCGAACTCGCCCAGATCGGCGCCGCGATAATTTACTTGAAACTTCGTGGCGACGCTCTGCTTGCCCGCGCCACAGCGCAGATTCGAAATGCGGAAGTCAGAATCCTCGCGGATGCCATACGTCACCGTCCGGCGCTCGACGCCGGTCAGCAGCCGGCGCAAATCGTCATTATCGTTGCAGGCAACGACCATCCCATAGAACGGCACCGAATCCATGAACTGCAGAAAAGTCTGCTCCACGTCTTCCATGTCGCGATAGCAATCCATGTGCTCGCGATCGATGTTGGTCACGACGGCGAGAATCGGCGACAGCTTCAGGAACGAGCGGTCGCTCTCATCGGCTTCGGCGACCAGATATTCGGACTTGCCCAGCCAGGCGTTCGTGCCCATGGCATCGACGCGACCACCGACCACGACGGTGGGATCGAGCCCGCCTGCAGCCAGTACGGCTGCGACCATGGAGGTGGTCGTGGTCTTGCCGTGCATGCCGGCGATGGCGATGCCATACTTCAGCCGCATCAGCTCGGCCAGCATTTCCGCGCGCTGGATCACGGGAATGTGCCGTTCGTGGGCGGCAAGCACCTCGGGGTTGTCGCGTGCAATTGCCGAGCTGACGATCACGACCTCCGCGCCAGAAATATTTTCCGCCCGATGCCCTTCGCGCACCACGGCACCCAGGCTGGTCAGCCGCGACGTCACCGCCGATTGCCGCAGGTCAGAGCCGGAAACCTTGTAGCCAAGATTGAGCAGCACCTCGGCGATGCCGCTCATGCCGATGCCGCCGATGCCCACGAAATGTACGCGCTGAATCTTCGCAAACATGAGGAATATTTAGACCAGTTCTATTTTGCCGTATCGGGCAGCGCGGCGCGACCGGGCCCAAGTCGCGCTGGCTTTGCCTGACTTGGGGTGTTCAGCGCCGCGTTCCAGACCCCGCTAAGCTTAAGCGCCGGGTTTACCGGGTGACAAAAATGCACCGTCGGCTGAACCGGCCGAAAAAAAATCCTTTCCTGAGTGCTTTGTGCCTGACCACGATGTCGGTCGTGCCGATAAGCGGCGTTCAATATCCGGGCGAACAAAATCGTGAGGAAACGTCGGGCCACGTCACGACTGCGCGGCAGCCTCGTCCGGCTGCGCCGCCGCTTGCTGCGGAGCAGCTTCCGATTTGGCATCTTGCGGCGCTTCTTCCTGCGGAGGTTCTTGCGGAGGTGGCGGCACGTAGTACAGAATCCGGTGGCAGTAGTCGCAGTAAACCGGCTCCTCGCCTTTCAGTATGTCCTGGTACACCTGCGGGCGCAGGATGACGCGGCACACCGAGCACATTTCGTCGTCGCGCACGGCCGCCAGCGCCGAGCCGCGCAACTTCAGCACGCGATCATAGTGGCGCAGCGTGTCGTCGTTGATGCCCGTGCGCAACTGCTGGCGCTGGGCGCCAAGCTCCGCCGCTTGCTTTTCGTCTTCCGCGGTCTGCCGGCGAGCGTGTTCTTTTTCCTTCTCGATCTCGGCGGTGTCGGCCTTCAGCGCCGCCTCGGCCTGCTTCAGCGTCTCTTTGCGGGTGTCGGCGGCCACCATGATCTCGAGCACCTTGTCTTCCAGCTTCGCGATTTGGCTCTCGGCCTGTTCGATCTCGCTGAGCAGCGCCTTGTATTCCTGGTTGGTCTTCACCTTCAGCGACTGGTCGCGGTATTTGCTGATCTTCTCCTGCTGGTCCTTGATGGCGGACTCGTGCTTGCGGCGGGCGCTTTCGTCGGCCTTCAGCGCCGCTTGCGCCGCCTCCACCCTGGCCTTGGAGACGGCCAGCTTGGCTTCGATCCGCGCCACTTCCCCCGGCAGGGCGGCGATCTCCGCCCGCAGCGCGGCAATCCGGAAATCGATCTGTTGCAGGTCAATCAGCTTTTCGAGATTGGAATTCATTGGAGACTGCTTGCGATTCTAGCACGCAGAAAGAGAGCAGGTTGGGCGGATCTGGCCTTCACGGGGCTCCCCAACGCGCGCGCCGCTGGAGCCTGCCCTGAGCTTGTCGAAGGGCCAGCGTCAAAGTGGCGTAGTTCACTTGCGAGGGCTGCTTCCTCCGGCGGCGGCAAGCTGTCTGCCCGCGGGCGATATTCTCCTGGTGGGCGGTACAATAAGTACATCTCATGGCCACTGCCGCCGAACTTGTCCAAATCGACCTTGCCCCGCGCCAGCCGGCGCCCAAGCCGGAATGGCTGAAGGCGCGCGCCCCGGTAGGCGACAACTATCACGACCTGAAGACGCTGGCGCGCCGGCTGGAACTGCATACCGTGTGCGAGTCGGCGCACTGCCCCAACATCGGCGAGTGCTGGAACCATCGCACCGCGACCTTCATGCTGCTGGGCAACCTCTGTACCCGGCGCTGCGGCTTCTGCGCCGTGCCCAAGGGGCGGCCGCAGCCCATCGATTTCGACGAGCCGCGCCGCGTAGCCGAAGCCGTGGCCAAGCTGGCGCTGAAATTTGCTGTGGTTACCAGCGTCAATCGCGACGACGACAACGTCGGCGGGGCGCGCGTCTTCGCCGACACCATCCGCGAAATCCGCCGCTGCGTTCCCGACTGCCGCGTGGAAGTGCTCATCCCCGATTTTCAGGGCCTGGACGAGCCGCTGCAGATCGTCATGGATGCTGAGCCGGACATCCTGAACCACAACACCGAGACCGTGCCTCGCCTCTATCGCGTGGCGCGCTCGGGCGCTCGCTATGAGCGAACCCTGCGCTTGCTGGAGCGGGCCAAGCAGATGAAACCCGCCATTCCCACCAAGAGCGGCGTAATGGTCGGATTGGGCGAAAGTACCGATGAGCTGCTGCAGGTGTTTCGCGATCTCGCAGCGCACAACGTTGACATTCTCACCATCGGCCAGTACCTGCGGCCCTCGAAGGACCACCTGCCCGTCGCGCGGCTCTATCCGCCGGAGGAGTTCCGCTTCTTGAAAGAAGAATGCCTGAAGATGGGATTCCGTCACGTCGAGTCAGGGCCACTGGTCCGCTCCAGCTACCACGCCCACGAACAGGCCGACGCCGGCGTGCGAGTGATGTAGCCCTGAGCCGTTAGGTCAGAGTAGCTTTCGAAATTGTTCGACAGTTAACCCTGCGTTGCGAACAATACCGCCCATCGTAAACGCGTTGATTGGATTGTGGTGAGGTATAGTCAGAATGCGCTGGCCATCGGTCATTACCATGTGCTTACCCTGGCGAAGAACCTAGAATCCGGCCCTTTCGAGAGCGCGAACGGCCTGCAAATGGGGAACGCCGGGAACCTTGACCATCAGACGGCCACTTCAACCTCACGAACATCTTTGCCGCGCGTCAATTCGGTTACCGCGCCAAGATATTCGCGGATCGCGTCGCGTATGTTCTCCAGCGCTTCCTGCTCCGTTGCGCCCTGCGACCAGCATCCGGGCAGACCTGGACACGAAACCGCGAAGCCTTCTTCGGAGGGCAGCAAGACCACTCGATAAGTCATGGCTCTAGCATGCTACTCCTGATCTTTCACCCTTCCGAGACTAAACCCCTCACTCGCCGCAGCACCGATTCCGGCGCCTGCACTTCCAGCTCGACATAGCCATCGCGGTACTCGCGCGCTAAGACCTGCGACTTCGCATCCAGCATCGCCAGGACTTTGCCTTCCGATTGCGGCACCCGCAATCGCACTCGCTGCAGCGGGTCGGCGGTGATCTTCGTATCGATCAACTGCAACAGCTTGTCCAACCCGGTGCGCTTAGCCGCCGACACATGTACCACGCTGTCGGAGTCGCGCAGGCTCTCCCGCTTCTTCTCCGGCAGCAGGTCAACCTTGTTCATCACGTAGAGCCGCGGTTTGTCCTGGGATTCCAGTTCTCGCAGGACCTGCTCTACTTGCGCCTGCTGCTCGCCCGCGGCCGGACTGGTTACGTCGGCCACATGCAACAGCAGCGAGGCGCGCTGGACTTCCTCCAGCGTGGCTCGGAATGCTGAAACCAGCGTGTGCGGTAAATTGCGAATGAATCCAACGGTGTCCGACAGCAAGACCTCACGCCTGGAGGGAAGAACGATGTGCCGCAGGGTTGGGTCTAGCGTGGCGAACATGCGAGCGCTCTCCACCACTCCGGCGTTGGTGAGGGCGTTGAAGAGAGACGACTTACCTGCATTGGTGTAGCCGACCAGAGCCACGGTGGCAATAGGGACAGACTCGCGGCGCTGGCGCTGCTGCCCGCGGGTACGGCGGACATTCTCCAGTTGCTGCTGGATATGGCGAATGCGGCGGTGGATCTTGCGGCGATCGGTTTCAAGCTGCGTCTCGCCGGGGCCGCGGGTGCCGATGCCGCCGCCAAGCTGCGACATCTCTGCGCCGCGCCCGGCCAGGCGCGGCAGCAGGTATTGCAGTTGCGCCAGTTCTACCTGAAGCTGGCCTTCGCGGGTGTGGGCGTGCCGGGCAAAGATGTCCAGGATGAGCTGGGTGCGATCGATGACGCGGGCGTCGAGTTCCCGTTCGAGGTTGCGCTGCTGCGAGGGTGTCAGCTCGTGATCGAAGATGACGAGGTCGGGTGCGGTGGAAGCAATCGCCCCCTTCAGCTCCTGCAGCTTGCCGCTGCCGATCAGCAGAGCCGGGTCTGGTTTAGCGCGGCGTTGCAGAATCTCGCCGACGCAGCCGGCGCCGGCGCTGGCTGCAAGCTCGCGCAGCTCTGCCAGCGATTCCTCCGCCGAGAAGCCGTGGCACGGCTGGTCCGCAGCCGCGTGCAAGAATGGTGACGAAGCGTCTCGCGCCAAGCGAGCCGAGGGCAGTACTCTCCCAGCAGGCCGAACAGGAAGCGCGGGGGACTCCAAGTCCCCGCTCTCAGACGCCGGCAAGCCCTGCTTTGCAGCTTTGGAAACTGGCCGCGAGGAGAATTCCACTCCTACCAGGAAGGCACGTTCCGGCTGGGTACGGCCGGTTTGCCGAGAGCGTTGCTGCGCTCCAAAGTCCGTTTCCTGCGCGCGCGAAATAAACTAATCCTCAGATGCCGGAGCCGGTCTCCCCCGCCGGGGCCACAGCAGCGGTCGCCTCCGCTGCCGGCCGCGACTCAGAGTAGCGGTCCGAATGCATTACGCGTGACATCACAACCGTGGAAATGGCGTGCTTAAAGATCAACTGTTCTTGATTGTTGGTCTCCAGAACGACCGAGTACTTGTCGAACGAGCGAATTCTGCCCGTCAATTTTACCCCGCTGAGGAGATAGATAGTAATGACTGATTTATCTTTGCGGGCGGTGTTCAGGAATGAATCCTGAATGTTCTGTGCTGGCTTGCTTTCCATAGGTCCCTCTCCGCCAACCTGCAATCAACAGCACAGCCCCACAGCTCGAGGCCCCGTGCGAGCCGAGGGTCTGTAGATAACGTTTCGCCCCGTTACTCGCTGGCGGTAACTCGCAGCGAGAAAAAGAGAGCAATTATAGCTACTTTACGATAAGACGCCCGAAAAGCGATTTCAACAGAAAGTCCATGTGAAGGTGACGTCAAATTCGATCGCGTGCCAAAATGGGAACTCTGCGCGGGCCAGACTCGCCCGCAGTTTGGAGATCAGAATGAGCGCTCATTGGGCAGTTTTGGTCGCTGCTCCGCGAATCAGCTTTCCGGGAGGCGAAGAGGCGGTACTGATGGTGCTTCGCTGGATACATTTCATCGCCGGCATCACCTGGATTGGGCTGCTGTATTTCTTCAACCTGGTCGCCACGCCTTTTCTGCAGGAGCTCGACGCCCAGCAGCGCGGGCTGATTGTCCCCAGGCTGATGCCCAAAGCTTTGTGGTGGTTTCGCTGGAGCGCGTTGCTGACGGTCCTGGTGGGGATATCGTACTGGAGCCATACCGTCGCGGTAGAGGTTCACAGCGCAGCCGCCGCCGGGGAGCCGGCATCAGCGGGCGGCCTGATGGGCAGCTTCTTTCTGATCTGGACGCTGGCCTTCGTGGTGGAAATGGGCATGCTGATGTCGCCGGCGGAGGTGCTGCGCAAGGGCGCAGTCTTCGGGACGGCCATGGCGGTGGTGCTTATCGCTGCGGCCTACATTTTCCTCAGCGTAAACGAACAGGGATGGGAGAGTAATACTGCGCTGGCGATTGGCATCGGCGGCGGGCTGGGATGGTTCATGCTGCTGAACGTGTGGGGCCTGGTGTGGCGGATGCAGAAGAAGATCATTCGCTGGACCAGCGAAGCCGCGACTAAGGGCACCCCGATGCCGCCCGAAGCCGCTAAGGCCGCGCGTTTGAGCTTTCTTTGTACGCGGCTGAACTTCTGGGTATCGTTCCCCATGCTGTTCTTCATGGGAGCGGCCAGCCATTACATGATGTTTGTGGGACGGTGAGAACGCGCTCGCACCGCTGGCTGAGTTGTTTCTTTTCCGGTCCGTACGCAGATCATGGTGAAAGCGGGCCGCCGCTTTCCGCCCCAGGAAGCGCAAATCCGGCTTGTTCTGGTCCCGGCTTACACCCCAACAAGTCCCAAGTCAGGACTTGTTGGGGACCGCGGACATTCGGATAGGGCGTACCTCTCACGGGATGGGTGCGGGTTCGCGGCCCAAGTCCTCGATGGGTGCGCCACGAATGAGGCCTTCCAGCATCTGCATCAGGCCGAGACTGCGCTGGTAATAATGGGCCGCCAGGTACTTCTCGATGACCAGGCCCATTTGGGGATTGCTGGTCGTGATCTGCTCCAGGGCCGATTTGGCCAGGGTCATGATTTTACAATCGGTGACACACTGGGCCGTGACCATATAGGTCTCGCCCAACAGGACGCTGGCGCCGATCATGGTGCCAGGACCGACGTGTTCGATGACAATGCCGTGGCCGGCGGCGGTAGGCGCGCGGAGGACGACCTCGCCTTCGAGCAGGACGTAGGCGCGAGCGGCAGGCTGCCCTTTGCTGTAGACGATCTCGCCCGACTTGTACGGCTCGGTCTGGGCGTACTTGCTCAGGTAATCAATCTCTTCCGGTTTGAGGTAGCTGAAGACCTGGGCTGCTTTGAGGAATGCGGTTGCCATAAAGCCTCCTCTGAGAATGATGTGACCCTGAAATCCCTGGGGCGGAATTGCAGTCAATCCCCAGGAGAGATCAGAGTAGAACAGGCGGGAAGGTAAAGTCAGTGACGAGAGCGGACGGGAGGGACTGGCTGATGTGGGCCTTACTCCGGATTGACATCTCGGTGGCTCGTGCTTACCCTAAGCTAACGGCTCTGTGTGTCCCGACCCCTTGAAAGGCATCCAATCGATATGCGTTCCCTGGTTCGCCATCTGAAATTTCTTGCGGCTGTGCAGCTTCTGCCTGCTCTGGAGAGCGGCGAGGAGCCCACACTGGTGGGCGGACAGGCGGTGCTGGAGGGCGTGATGATGCGCTCGCCGCACGCCTGGGGGATTTGCATCCGGCGGCCCGATGGCTCACTGGCGACGCACTCGGAGCCACTGGAGAAGCTGAGCGACAAGCATAAATGGATGGGCTGGCCGTTTATGCGCGGGCTGATTACGCTGGGCCAGGCGATGGGGCTGGGCTTCCGCGCGCTGCGCTACTCGGCCAACGTGGCGATGGAGCAGTTTGAGCCGGAGAAGGCGAAAGCCGAGGAGAAGAGCGAGATCAGCGGCTGGTTGATGGCCGTCAATCTGATTGTGTCGCTGGGCTTCTTTATCTTCATGTACAAGTTTGTACCGCTGGTGGCGGCCACCAAGCTGAAGAACCACTATCCGGCGTTTGGCAACCAGATCGCTTTCAACGTGGTGGACGGCGTGGTGCGGATTGCGCTGTTCCTGCTGTTCATCTGGGGGATTTCGCTGTGGGCGGACATCCGGCGCGTCTACCAGTATCACGGCGCGGAGCACAAGACGGTGTTCGCCTTCGAGCACAATGACCCGCTCACCATCAAGAACGCGCAGAAGTATGTGACCTGGCATCCGCGCTGCGGCACCAGCTTCCTAATGACGGTGATGCTGATCGCCATGCTGGTCTACATGCTGATTCCGGCAGTGACGTTCTGGGGGCGGTTTGGGGCGCGCCTGGCGCTGCTGCCGGTGATCGTCGCCGTTTCGTATGAGATGGTCCGCTTTGCCGCCAAGCATGGAACTTCGCTGTTCGCGCTGATGACCAAGCCGGGGCTGTGGCTGCAGCGCATTACCACGCAGCCGCCGTCGGATGACCAGGTGGAGACGGCCATCGCCGCCCTGAATGAGGCGATGGAGCTGGAGAAGCAGCGCGGCGGCGAACTGGTGATCGCCTAGCCGCGATCGCCGCAACACCCGCTTGCTGAAGATCCCGGCGAGCAGCCGCGAAAACTCCTTATAACTTACGTCAGTCTTCAATTTGCCTGCTGGGCAAAGCACGGCCGCCGCGCGTTTCGAGGCACCTATTTGTTATAGGGGTTTTTCGACGACTCCGCGTCCGCCTCACCTCACGGCGCGAACAATCGCGCCGATTGTGGGAGTCATAATCGATTTGAGACAACAAGTAAGGACCACGAAGGCTGCTAGACTTACAGCATGTTGCCGAAAACTGCACCGAGTGCTGCTGCCGCTGGCACCATCCGCGCCCAATCGGTTCCCATGCTGGACCTCAAGCGGCTGTACGAGAGCATCAAAGGCGAAGTTGTTGCTGCCGTCGAGCGCGTGCTGAGCACGCAGCACTTCATTGGCGGCCCGGAGGTTGAGGGCTTCGAGCGAGAAGCGGCGGCGTATCTGGGCGCGCGCGACTGTGTTGGCTGCGCTTCCGGAACCGACGCTCTGTGGCTGGCGCTGCGGGCCTGCGGAGTGGAGGAGAACACCAGCGTCGTCACCACGCCATTCAGCTTTTTTTCCACGGTGAGCGCGATTGTGCGCTGCGGCGCGACTCCGGTGCTGGCGGACATCGACCCGCGCACGCTGAATCTCGATCCGGCGAAGGTTGAAGCTGCGCTCCAGCGCGGGCATAGCCAGAACATTCGCGCGGTGATGCCGGTGCACTTGTATGGACAGTGCGCCGAGATGGACCGCTTCGCCCAGCTTGGCGAGCAGTTCCGCGTGGCGATCGTGGAAGATGCGGCGCAGGCCTTCGGCGCGGCCTGGAAAGGAAAGAAGGCTGGAGCGCTGGGCGCGGCGGCGGGCTTCAGCTTTTATCCGACGAAGAACCTGAGCGCCTGTGGCGACGGCGGCTGCGTGACCACCAACGACGAGGAAGTGGCGGAACATGTGCGGCGGCTGCGCAACCACGGCAGCCAGCGGCGCTATTACCACGATGAGATCGGGTGGAACAGCCGGCTGGATGCCATGCAGGCGGCGGTGCTGCGAGTGAAGCTGAAGCACATCGACGACTGGAACCAGCGGCGGCGAATTATCGCCTGCCGCTATCACGGATTGTTTGGCGCGGCGGGACTGATCCAGAGCGGAGCGACCAGCGTGAGCCAGCAAAACCCGATTGGGCTGCTGTCGTCGCTGCCGGAGGCGCACCACATCTATCATCAGTTTGTGGTCCGCGCCTGGCGGCGGGATGCGCTGCGAACGTTTCTGGCGGAACGCGGCGTCAGCAGCGAGATCTATTATCCTGTGCCGCTGCATCTGCAAAAGTGCTTTGCGTATCTGGGGTATCGCGCCGGCGATCTGCCGGAATCCGAGTGCGCGGCGAAGGAAGTGTTGGCGCTGCCGATGTTCGCAGAACTGAGGGAAGACGAGCAGCAGCGCGTGGTGGCGGCGATAGCGGAGTTTTACAGCAAGCAGAGCTAGCCCGCGCTAACGCCGCTTGTGCCGGTGGGCGGGATGGGCGGCGCGGCGGGCCTGGATCTCTTTCATGCGCGCGGCGAGAGCGGCTTCGTGCTTGGCCTTCTCTGCGGCTTCTTCCTCTGGCGTAAGCACGCGGCTCACAATAGGGCCGTTCAGCTTATAGGTGTCCGCGACGACCTGCCCTTGGTCGTTCTTCTGACGGATGGTGAAGGTAGGCAGGTCGCCGTCCTTGCCGAAATTCTGATATCCCACGGTGATCGGCAAATAGCCTTGAATATCGCGCTCGCGATAGGCCGTCTCGTAACGGTGCTTGGCGCGATTGCGGGTGAAGACGCGAATCTGGTTGAAGTCCCAGGGCAGGCCGTCTTTGGTCCCGTTCAGCGCGACCAGATATTGCGGGATTTGCTTGCCATCTTCGTCGACATGGCTGAGCACGAAGTAGGCAATGATGCGCTGGCCCTCGGCATACTGGGCGACGTCGAGCGGGATGTCGAGGTCGATCATACGCATCAGCACCCAACCCACATGGCCGGATGACGTGCGCACCAGGTACCAGTCTTCCACGATGGGGAGCGGCGACGCGGGTTGTTCGGCCGAGGTTTGCGCCGGCGCGGCGGGCTTGGTCGCGTGTGCTGCAGATTCTGATTTGCCAGAACGGGCGGCGGCAGCTTTTTTCTCCGGGGTAGCGCCCTTGGTTTGAGCCGGCGCCGCGGCTTTTATGACCTTGGGTGGATTCTTTGGCGCGGTGGCGCGTCGCAGTACCTCGACCTTCTCGCCGTCGCTGAGCTGGTAAAGGTGCTCGGCTTCGCGGGAAGGTTCGATATGCATGTTGAGCTCGGCGCGCGTGGTGGCATGACCCTGGACGGGGTCGTTGGCGTTGTCCTGGGCAAGCTTCTGGCAGGCGTCATAGACTTCCTGCGGCACCAGACTGCGCTCTTCGATCCAGCCTTCCTGGCCGCTGTCGGTGCGCACGCGAAGGAAACGCCGCTGCTTTTCCAGCACCTCGACGCGGTCGCCGTTGTGCACGGTGCCGACCTTGTTGTAGATCATGGCCACGCGGTCGCGCAGGCTGGTCTCGGCGGCGGAGACATAGCGGTAGTCGTGGTGGACGAATGCCTGGCGTTTGCAGCCCGCAGTGAGAGTCAGTATCAGCAGAATGCCGAGCAGCAGAATTCGACTGGAATGGGAACAGAAGGATTTCACTGGGCTACGGATCACTATAAACCAATGGCGGAGGGAGGGGGGTCGGAGGACAGTGGCGAAAGAGATTCTCGCCAGCGAATTGCGGGGCACTCCTTAGGGCCGTCAATCAGTTGGTTTTTCAGGTGTCGGACAGCTGGCTACAAACCAGCTCCTGAGTCATCAGCCGTCAGAAGTTGAAGGCCAGCCCGCCGCGTACGCTGCGGGCGGTCTGAACCAGATATAGGGTGTTGCCGTCGGGTCCGACGACGGGCACATAGCCTTGCGCGAGGAGGTTGCGGATATCGATCAGGGCTTCCATGTTGCCCGGCATGCCGTGGAAGTGCGGCAGCGGTTGGCGAATGAACAAGCTGAAGTAGGGATCGGCTTGTCCCGGCGAGGCGTTAAACAAGTCGACAGGGAGCAAGGCCTCGTTGCTGGTCCAGCGGTAGGAGGCAATCCAGCGAGTCTTGTAATGGGGCAGACTGCCAGCCAGTTTCATGGCGGCCGAGTGGCGCCAGCCGTGGTCGAGGCTGCTGTTGACGGCGTTCCAATCGATGCTGGGCTGTTGCAGCGACAAGACGCCGCCATAGGCGTAATCCAGCGTTGCCGTCAGGTTGCTCGACAGCTTGCGTTGCATGACGAAGCGAAGGCCCTGGGCGCGAAGCTCACCGCCGCTGTAGTTGAAGGTCCCGGAGTAAACGTCGGGAAGAATAAAGCCGTTCTCGGAGTTAATATCACCAACGCCGAGGAGCGCAGGATCCTTGATGCGATCGTTGTAATAGGCAAGCTGCAGCTTGGTGAGACCCATGCGCTGGGAAAGCGAAATCTCATGGTGATGAGCGTTCTCCAGCGCCGGCTCGCCATTCACCATGCTGAGACGAGGACCGGTCTCGCTGAGGTCGGCAGGAGCGGTATCGAAGCCCTTGGCGGCCTGCATGTCAGGTTCGGAGGTAGCGTAGCGGTACTCCAGAATGGTGTTGGGTCCCAGATGAATATCGGCCGTGGCCGAGGGACGGAAGGCGTTCACTTCGCGCCCTAGAAACTGGATCGCCTGCCCTTCACCGCCGATCTGGACGTCCATAAGGCCGCCAATGGAGAAGCCATCGGAATAGGACATGGCGATGGCTTGCAGCGCACCGTCGCGCGGGGCCGTCTCAGGCGCGGCGAACCGGCGGACAATCAGCGACACAGACTGGTTCCAGCCGTCGCTGTTGGTATGGGAGTAGGAGGTGCGCATGACGCCATCGGGTACGCCATCTCCGTATCCCATGTCCCCGGTGAATTTCAGCGTTCCGGTATGGAAGAGCGAGCGTTCGATGCTGAACCCGGTACCGAGATCAGACCCGCTGCCAAAGCCCGCGCTCGCGGTGCCTGCCATCAAGGCCAGCGTTCCTTTCAACGACTGGTCGGTATCACCTTTTTCCACGACCACCGCGGTATTGCCGTCGAAGCGCAGGACCGGGCGGTTGGCGGCGGAGCGCAGGGTCCACTTCCAACTGTCATCCTGGTCGTCCGCCTTCTTGATCGGCGGCAGCATGCTGACGGCTTCGAACAGGGTCTTGAGGGTGACGTTGACGACTTTGCTGGACCCGGAGCCCACCACGATGTCTTCCCGCAAGGTGCTGAGGAAGGAAGGAGCGGAAACATGCAGGTCGTAGGCACCGGCGGCCAGCCCGGACAGGCGGAAAAACCCCTTGGTGTCGGTGTACGCAACCTTCGACGGTCCCGCGGAACCGAGCAACTCTACCATGGCGCCCATCTGTGGCGTGCCGGCGGTATTTTTGACGCATCCGGAGATTGAGCCGGCATTGACCCTGGCGAATGCCGGCAGCCACAGCGAGGCCACAAGCACACAGCATCCCAAGACTCGGGTCATAGTGTTAGCCTCCACTCAGATTCCGGGACTAAAAAACCGGCGAACCAGATATCGATCCGCAGTTCCCCAGCGGCAAAATTACTCAACCGCAAAGCGCACCGAAGGTGCGATCTGCTGCTTGGAGACGTTGTCGTCAACTTTCACCGTCAGCTTATAAATCCCCGGCGGAAAGCTGTTCAACGCCAAAGTCTTCTCCAGCGTGATTTGCTCCCCCACGTTTGTCATTGTGTCGGTGGACTCGGAGGAGTGCAATACCGGCTGGTTGTTCGACAGATTCACAATCTCATAATCAATTTTGGCCGACGGTTTCTTGGTCTTTCCGTCTGGCTGTAGATTATAGACCTGCATCCACAGGCTCATGCGCTGATCGTGCTTAAATGCTGGCGGCTTGCCGCCAGCGCTATCCAGGTGGGGATAGGCGAGTTTGGTTTCGCCAATCACAAAACTGCCTGAGCCGACGTCCTTGGTAGAGACCTTCTCCATGCGATCGGCAAGGATCAGGGATGAGGCAGCCAGCCGGTCATCACTGAACTCCGGAACCAGGATGCCATGGCTCCATGTGCCCATGCGGTCGCCGTTCACGTCTTTCACAACAACGTCCACGCGGTAGCGGCCGGGACGGAGCGGAATGGACTTCCAGTAGAGCTTGGAGTAGTTCATCTCCTTTTCCAGCAGCTCCGGCGGCACATCCACCTCAATGGTGTCCTCGAAGGTCTGGGCCACACGTCCGGTAAGGCCGGTTACGCGCCCGAAGATGTGGACGGTTCCGCGCTCAATACCGTCTTTGGAAACAAACGTGATGTCCTTGTTCCTCACCTGGAGGGTCACAGGAACCAGTATGGTGTCGTCCGTGACCTTCACGTAATCGGTACGGACCTCGAAGGGCATCATGTTGTAGCTGATTTTGTGATTGACCACCTCTTCGAGATCTTTGAATTTGATCGGTGGAGGGGCTTGCACCTTGGCCAGCATCTCCATCTTGTCGAACTCCTTGGTGTTCAACATGCCTTGAAGAGGACTGGCGTTGGCGGCATAGGGATCGAAGCGGTCAACGCGATTGCCCAAGCCCATCTGCTCTTCCATGGTGGCGCCGCCGGGAGTGTGCAGCAGGGCGTCTTTGTCGTTGACGTTCTGCGACAGAAAATATTCACCGCAGGAGCACTGATCAACAAACTCGAGCTCTACGTTCTCGCCGATGCCGGGCAGGTAACGATAACGCCAGTCCTCATAGGGATAGGTGGTGGTGGTGCCGCCGCCTTCTTCAAGGGGCCGGTCGTAGGTTCCGCCGGTAGGGTGGGTTGTTATCTGGTCGGGCGCGCCCCAGATGATGTAAATGCGGCCGCGATCGGTCTTCCAGCCGGGAATGCCGGCGGAAAAATGCTCATTGGCGTAGGCGATGCGGCGGTAATGCTCTTCTTTGTACTCGTTGTACTGGCTGTCGGGATCGGGGTTGCGCCGCGCCCAGAATTGCTCGATGAACTGGTCGCGCTCCTCGTCGTTGGAGAGCTGCTTGAAGGCCGCCCTCTCCTCGGGAGTGATGATGTACACCACGTCCTGGCTGAGCCATTTCTTGTAGGTCTGGCCCAACTCCTGCTTCAGCGCTTTGGCGTGCTTCTTTTTTTCCTTCTCGTTGAGAGGACGCTTAAGCAGGTTGGGGGACTGCTCGGAGCTCTGCCCTTGTGCCGTGTTGTCCGCCGCCTTGGTGGGCTGGGCGGACTGGCTATTGGAAGGAGCAGCAGAATCCTGAGCGACGACAAAGGCCGCAGATAAGGCAATAACCAGCGAAACCAAGCAGCGTACCGCTCGCAACTTCATTGCTAACAACCACTCCTCGGGGACAGTGAGCGCTGCCAGAATTGTATGTTCTCATCCTCTTGAAAGCAAGGAATCGGGGACAAATCGCTACCCTGCTGAAACCATCGCCCAGGCAAACGTGAAGGTTTGCGAGAAACCTGGCGCCGGGGCGAAAAAGCCGCGCTGTTGCGAGTCTCTATGGCGCCCAAGGCAGTGCCGCTGCCAAGCGGCCTACACTATCAGGTTGTCAGAGGCATTCCATCGCACTACAAAGCCGACAGAGCGCCAAAGTTTCAGCCGGCAGCCCTGTTTTCTTTGGTTTGCAAGCGGAGTTCCTGGGCGCTCCTGGAAATTCCCTCATCTCCCCAAGATATCCCGTAAACCCGCATCGTGGTTAACGACTATAATCAAAGGGATCTAGGGGATACGCAAGCCGATTGGCGGTTTTGTCGGCGGGGTGACCGAGGCGCCGGGTCCAAGCGACACAGACGGCTCGAGGCGTAGTCTGAGGTGTGGGAATTTGAACAGGGAAGGTGCGAATTCGGCCTCCGGCAGGAACCTTGGGCCGGGTTACTTCGTACCTTATGACAGAGTGCAGGGCGCACGACTGGATTGCTATTGAGGGCGGATGAAAGGCTGGAAGAAATTTGCGGCAATCGGCGGAGGGGCAGTGGTCCTGGCGGCCATCGTCGGATTTACGGTGGCGCAGAGCCGGCGGGGCGTGGTCACGGTGCAAACCGGGAAGGTGGTGCGTGAGGATTTGACGTCGGTGGTGACCGCCTCGGGCGAGATCAAGCCCAAGGTATACGTCAATATCGGCGCTCTTCTGCAGGCCCAGATCACGCATCTGTACGTCAAAGAAGGCGATCACGTGAAGCGCGGGCAACTGTTGGTGACGTTGGATAACGTGCAGTATGCAGCCGCGGTTGCCGCCAATGATGCCATGCTCAACGCTTCCCGGATGGATGCGGACGCGGCAAAGGCCGCGGTAAATACTGCAATTGCTGACCAAAGGCAGGCCCAGGCGGAGTTCGAGCGCGCCACGCTGGACTACAACCGTAACAATGAGCTGTACCGGGCCCAGCTCATTGCCAAGGCGGATTACGATACGAAGAAGGCGGCTTACGATACGGCTGTCGCCCAGTTGAACCAGGCCAAAGCCAAGCTGGCGCAAGCCAGGGCCAGCTACGATTCTGCGCAGGGACATATCGGCCAGACGGCGGCGACCCTGCGGCAGGTGAGTGACGTACTGAGCAAGACCGAGTACCGGGCGCCGTTCGACGGCGTGGTCACGAACCTTCCCGTGCGCGAAGGTGAGACGGTGGTTCCGGGCATTCAGAATGCGCCCGGCAGCACCCTCATGACGGTCGCCGACACTTCGGTCATCACCACGGAAGTAAAGGTCGACGAGAGCGACATCGTCAACATCCAGGTTGGCCAGCCTGCCGAGGTGACCATCGACGCCATGCCTCAGAAGAAGTTCCACGGCGTGGTCTCCGAAATTGGCGGGAATGCTTTGCTTCGCTCAACCGGAGTCTCGACCTCGCAGACCACCTCCAGCGGCCAGGAAGCGAAGGATTTCAAGGTGGTGATATCGCTGACGGCGCCGCCGCCGGAGCTGCATCCCGGTCTCTCGGCGACAGCGCGGATCACCACGGCCAAGCGGCAGGGGGTGCTGGCGATTCCGATTCAAGCCCTGACGATTCGGCAGCGTGGCGAGCTTTCGCCAGCCAAGGGCAAGGCGGGTGCGGTGCAGGCGGCAGCTCCGGCGGCCAATGCCAATGCCAAAGAAGAGCTGCAAGGAGTATTCGTCGTCAGGAACAGGGATGCGGTGTTTGTTCCGGTAACCACCGGCATCAGCGGTACGACCGACATCGAAGTTACCGGCGGCCTCAAGCAAGGCGACGAGATCGTTACCGGCAGCTATAAGGTGCTGCGTACCCTGCGCAACGGCGCCAGCGTCAAGGTGGACAATGCGGTAAAGCCGAAGGAAGAAGAGTCGTAGAAGGCGGCTTTCCGCTCTTCGCCTTTCGCTCTTCGCTCTTCGCAATTGGCATTTGGCGCTTAGCACTTAGCACTTAGCACTTAGCTTTTCGCTCTTAGCAATCTGCTGTTTGATTGATTGTTTTGAGCGAATGGCGAATGGCGAAGAGCGAATAGCGGCACTTGGAGAAACGAGGATGGCAACAGAATTGGCGGGCCTGACAGAACCCCCGACGGCGGCAGTGCCGGATAGCTGCATCATCTGCACGGAAGACCTGTGGAAGACCTATGACATGGGTTCGGAGCAATGCGTACATGCGCTGCGCGGCGTGAACATCCGCATTCAGCGCAACGAATACGTGGCCATCATGGGGCCGTCCGGCTCCGGCAAATCGACGCTGATGAACCTGATCGGATGCCTGGACTCGCCCAGCAAAGGTAGCTACTGGCTGAACGGGCAACTGGTGAGCGAACTGGATGACGACGAGCTGGCCCGCATCCGCAACAAGGAAATCGGCTTCGTCTTCCAGACCTTCAATCTGCTGGCACGCGCCACCTCGCTGCACAATGTGGAGCTGCCGCTCATCTATGCCGGCTGCGCCGCCGAAGAGCGCCTGGAGCGCGCCAGGAAAGTGCTGGCATCGGTGGGCATGGAAAGTCGCATGAATCACAAGCCCAATGAGCTCTCTGGCGGCCAACGGCAACGCGTCGCTATTGCCCGCGCGCTAGTAAACGAACCTTCCATCATCCTGGCCGACGAGCCCACGGGCAACCTCGATTCGCAGACCGGCCTGGAGATCATGGCGCTCTTCGACAGGCTGCACGAGCAGGGCAACACGATTGTCCTGGTGACCCACGAGCACGATATCGCCGAGTATGCGCATCGCGTCATCCACATCCGCGACGGGCAAGTCTTCAGCGACCAGAAGACAGCGCGGGCGTAAGGCGGGGGTTTGCCTGTGCCGTGCCTACGGCACTCCCATTCGTCGCACAATATTCTTGCTTCCGCAAGACGCCGTGGCGCGACATAAAGCACACTCGCCGATGCGTCATAGGTCACAGACAAGCAGACAACCGGGAGCGATGATTGATAGTGGGTAGGTTTGGCCGGAGAGAGTCCTCCAAGCCGGCGCAACGGTAGTTGCTGGCGGGCCTGATCAACCCCGGCAGAACAGGATTCTCAAGAGAGGAGGCTTGGGCTCATGAAGAAAGCAATGATTCTCCTCGTTTTTATGCTTGGCGCGCTAGTGTGGGCGCAGGACCAATCGACGATCACGGTCACCAAGACCGAGGTCAGCAATGGAGTGGTGATCGTTAACCTTGCTCCAGCGGGGATGGAAGTTTCAGCCAAGGCGTCGGCGAAGACGTCGGCCAAGGCGTCATTCCACTTGCAATGCAACCAGGGCGCCAGCGCCTGCCAGGCCCCGGCACCGGGCAGCTATCTGATGGTTCGGCTGCCCAAGAACTGGGGCATGTACGACTGCGCCAACGTCGACCTGTATCCAACTGGGGCAGACCCGGCCAGCAGCCAGAAGATCGGCGAATATTGCCTGATCGAGAAGTGACCCGGAGAGGCGACGAAGCTCAGGGGTGCGCGAGGGAAGGCTTTTCGGAATTTTTCCGCAGCCTCTGGAGCCCTTGGGGGTACGCCGACGCGTCTTCCCGGGCCGTAAACGGCTGAGCTACCGACGGTTACGCCTGACCATCCCAACTCGTGCCCTTTGACTCGCTGCGCTCGCTCAGGGCCAAGCTTCAGCCGCGCGAGGCGGGTGCCCCGGTACGGCGGTTGTCTGAGAGATGTCAGCCGTCGCCGTCGGCCGTTGGTTGCCGGCAAGAATCCAGGGGCGAACGATGCGATCCAGGCAGGACGGGCCATTGCATCATTTATAGTGCAACCCGGCGGCGGCCAGCGAAAATCCCTGGCTAGTGGTAAAACAATAGCAGACGTTCGCGGCAAGGGAGTAACACGTAGGGCTAGAGAATTGAGATGGTTGGATGTCTTTCTTCAACGACGAATGTGACCTGGTGGATGACGACCAGTACGACCTGTTTACCCTGACAATTCAGATAGAACGCCTGCGTTGCAGTAGAGGAGCGCGGAAGCAGCCGCCGGCTCCGCAGGACAGGCGTTTGAGACCGCTCCTCGCTATGCCGTCTCCGCCCTTCGTAGAGACGGGCGGCTAAGCCGCGCCGGAAGCGAGTAAGCCAAAAGAGCAAAAACGAGAGCCTCGGCATGGGTGTGCATGTCGAGCAGGAGCGTCAGCACCTTCGCCGCGCGCTGGAGTGCTGAATCGCACCCGTTCGTTGTATAGTGTCGGAGCGCTGTTTGCTGGGGCCGAACTCATAATCTGACGATCCTGGCAGGAAGCCAGAGGACGATTCCGGCTTTAAAGGCGAGTGGCGGCACCGGTGGCTTCGATACCGGTTGAGGTGAAGAATGAAGGCGACGCAGACGCTGCATGACGCCGGCCAGAGCCTCTGGCTGGACAACATTACGCGCGACCTGCTGGACAACGGCACGCTGAAGCGCTACATCGATGAGCTGGCGGTGACCGGTCTGACGTCCAACCCGACCATTTTCGACCAGGCGATCAAGAAGAGCGCGGCTTACGATTCGGCGATTCAGCAAAAGCTGAGCCAGGGAAAGTCCGGCGAAGCACTGTTCTTCGAGCTGGCGCTGGAAGATTTGACGCGCGCTGCCGACCTGTTTCGCGCGGTCCACGAACGGACGAAAGGCGTAGATGGCTGGGTGTCGCTCGAGGTGTCGCCCCTGCTGGCGTATGACACGGCGAGCACGCTGGCGGCGGCAAAAGAACTGCACGCGCGAGCCGGCCGTCCGAACCTGTTCATCAAGATTCCCGGGACCGCGCAAGGGCTGCCGGCCATTGAAGAAGCGATCTTCGCGGGAGTCTCGGTCAATGTGACGCTGTTGTTCTCGCGCGAGCAGTATCTGGCTGCCGCGGAAGCCTACCTGCGCGGCATCGAGCGGCGCATTGCCGCCGGGCTGGGCACAAATGTCGGCTCGGTGGCGTCGGTGTTTATCAGCCGTTGGGATGTTGCCGTAAAAGACAAAGTCTCCGACGGTCTGCGCGACAAGCTGGGCATCGCCATCGCTGGACGCACGTACAAGGCATATCGCGAGCTGCTGGCCGCGCCACGTTGGCAGGCAATCGTGAAAGCGGGATACAATCCGCAGCGACTTTTGTGGGCGAGCACTGGGACCAAAGACCCGCGCGCCTCTGATGTGTTGTACATCGAGGCATTGGCTGCGCCCGACACGGTGAACACCATGCCGGAGACGACACTGAAGGCATTTGCCGACCACGGTAAGGTGGGCGGCGCGATGGCGACCGACGGCGGCGATTGCGAAGAGGTGCTGGCGCGCTTCGCGAAGGAAGGCGTGGACGTGCTGACGCTAGCCGCGCGACTGCAGCAGGAAGGCGCCAAAGCATTTTCGGACTCGTGGAATGAGCTGATGCAGGTGATCGAATCGAAGAGCCTGGTGCTGACGCAGGGAACGTGACGCCGAGGCAAGGTGTTAGGGGTTCCCGACGAGGGGTCAGGGACTAGGGATTCGTGGGCTTAGGAAATTTGGGCAATCTGTACCTGTCAGCGTGCTGATCCACAGCATCGCTCCCTGGTGCCTCTATCTCGATTTCGCCAACTTGAAGGAAAAGGAGCAAGCGATGCAACTGGGAATGGTAGGTCTGGGACGCATGGGCGCGAACATGGTTCGCCGGCTGATGAAGGCGGGACACGAGTGCGTGGTCTTCGACATGTACCCCAAAGCCGTGGAAGAGCTGGTGAAGGAGAAGGCCGTGGGGGCCTCCTCGTTGCAGGACTTCGCCAAAAAACTGAACAAGCCGCGCGCGGTGTGGTTGATGGTCCCGGCGGCGGCGGTGGACGAGACGATCGCGAAGATCCTACCGTCGCTTGAAAGCGGCGACATCCTGATCGATGGCGGAAACTCGTATTACATCGACGACATTCGACGTGCCAAAGACCTGGCGCCCAAGGGCATCCATTATGTCGATGTTGGCACCAGCGGCGGGGTTTGGGGACTGGAGCGCGGCTACTGCATGATGATCGGCGGGCCGCAGGCGGCGGTGCAGCACCTGGATCCCATTTTCAAGACGCTGGCGCCGGGGCGGGGCAACATCGATCGCACGCCGGGCCGCGAGAAGGCGGGCGGAACCTCGGAGGAGGGATATCTGCACTGCGGCCCCAACGGCGGCGGACACTTCGTCAAGATGGTGCACAACGGCATCGAGTACGGCATGATGGCCGCCTATGCCGAGGGGCTGAATGTGTTGAAGGCGGCGAACATTGGCAAACACAAGGAAGAGATTGATGCCGAGACCACTCCGCTGCGCGATCCCGAGCATTACATGTATGACTTCAATCTGCCGGATGTGGCTGAGGTGTGGCGGCGCGGCAGCGTGATCGCCTCCTGGCTGCTGGACTTGACGGCCACGTCTTTGCTGGCCGATCCGCAGCTCGCACAGTTCGCCGGGCGGGTATCGGATTCAGGCGAAGGCCGTTGGACGATCAAAGCCAGTATCGACGAAGGCGTGCCGACTCCGGTGCTGACGACGGCCTTATATGAGCGCTTCAGCTCGCGCGGCCTAGCCGACTTTGCGGACAAGCTTTTGTCGGCAATGCGCTACGAGTTCGGCGGGCATCTGGAGAAGGCGGCAGAGAAAGTGGCGTGAAGTGGCCAGTGGTTAGTGGCCATTACGGCTTCTTCGTTCTTCCTGGCCACTGACCACTGTTTTTCGCTATGAACGTCGAAATCCTTCCCGATGAGAATGCGCTGGCGAAGCGCGCGGCCGCGGTCATAGCTGCCGATGCGCGAGCGGCGGTTGCGGCGCGCGGCCGTTTCGTCATGGCGGTCAGCGGAGGCAAGAGTCCGTGGGTGATGCTGGCTGACCTGGCGAACGAGGAGGTTCCTTGGGCGAATGTGCATGTTTTCCAGATCGATGAGCGCGTCGCGCCGGTGGACGATCCCGACCGCAACTACTTACATCTCCGCAACAGCCTGCTGCAGCACGCTCCGATTCCGCCGGAGCAAATCTACGCGATGCCGGTCGAGATGCCTGATTTGCAAGCGGCAGCGAAGCAGTATGCCCACACGCTGGAGGGCGTTGCAGGCAAGCCGCCGGTGCTCGACCTGGCGCATCTCGGGCTTGGCCCGGATGGCCACACCGCGTCCTTAATTCCCCGCGATCCTGTGCTCAACGTCACCGACGCCGACGTCGCGCTCACCGGCGTGTATCAGGGGCGCAGGCGCATGACGTTGACCTACCCTGTCATTAATCGCGCGCGGCGCATTTTGTGGCTGGTGAGCGGCAAGGACAAAGTATCGGCATTCCCGAAGCTGCGCGCCGCCGATCCCTCGATTCCCGCAGGCCGCATAAGCCAGGCGCAGGCGCTGCTGCTAGCCGACAGGGACGCGGCCGGGCAGTAGATCTGCTTGAGCAGGCTCAGTGCGGTAAGCTGGAAGACATCGGTCACACTCGAACGATGTTCAGGCTGGAGAAAGCGCTGCGGTAGAAGCGCTGGTCCAGTGTTAGCAACTGGCAGCCGAGGACCGATGCGTGGGCGCCAATCAGGAAGTCGGCCAGGATTCGACGCGGAGACTGGGAGTATCCCTCTCGGCGACGTGTGGCATATCTCTGAAACGCGCCTCCCGCCGCGCGCCACATCGATTCACGCAAATTCCAGTCCACAGCGATGCCGGTGTCTTCAAAAAAGGCGCTGACAAAACTCTCCGTGCGGCCCGGCGCGGCCAGCAGTTCAGCGAAAACAGGCGCGCTGACAACCAGCCCTCCACGACTTAGCGCATCGTCCAACGCCGCTTGCGCCGCCGAACTTAGAGCGCGGTCTTCGTCCCAAAGGGCGACAATGACATTGGTGTCGACAGCGGTCATCATGCGCCGCGCATCTTTCGCAGCCAGATATTAATGGCTTTCCGGCCAGACCCGATCCCGGGGTTGCCGATCCCGCGATACTTCTCGAAGGGACTGGCTGGCCGCACTGGCCGCACCTTGACGCCGCGTTGATCGCTTTCGAACAGCAGGCTGTCTCCCGCGCGAACCCCTAACAGCCGGCGTATCTCACGGGGTACCGTGACCTGTCCCTTGCTGGTGATGCGAGCGCCTTTCTGCATTCCATCTCTCCATTTTCCTTACTTCATTATACATTTCCTTACTTTCGGAGTTTTTTCACGGCAATCCTCACGTTTTCCGTAATCCCACCCTTCTAATCACGCCCCAGTAGGCCGACAAGGTTTCCGCCAGGGGCGCTTTGCGGGCGCCGAACAATGCTGCCACCGATCGGAGCAACATGCCTGCGGCAATCGCCAGCCGCAGAATAGTGACCTGCGCTGGGGAGAAGTGCTTGCGCGCATAGCGCAGCATGTTGCTGTACCAGAAAAGCTGCTTGTCGCGAAACGAGAGCTGTCCCACGCTGTGGGCGCCGCTGTGACGAAAGCGGGCCTGCGGGCAATACCAGATTCGTCCGCCCCGCTCCAGCAGGCGCTTGCAGAGATCGACATCCTCGAACCAGACGGGAAAGAACTGCTCGTCGAAACCGCCGACGCTGGCCCATGCTGTACGAGTGACGGCCAGGCACGCCGCCGCGGGCTGCTCCACTTCCTGCTGCCGCGAGTAGTCGGCGTCGAGGCAGCGGTAGCGGCGGTTCACCGGATTGGCTGGCCAAAGCTGATTGCAGAGCAGGACTTCACACAACAGCGGCGCCAGGGTTGGGATTCGGCGAAAGGTGAAGCCGCGCGCCGGTTGGCCATCGCTTTCCAGCAGCGCTCCTCCCGCGGCAGCGGCATGGGTGGTTTCCAGGCAGCGAAGCAGGGTGGCAACCGCACCGGGTTCCGCAATGGCGTCAGGATTCAGGATGAGAAGAACATCGCCGCTCGCCGCGCGTGCGCCCTGGTTGACGGCAGCGCCAAAGCCAAGATTTCGCTGATTCGCTGTGAGATGTACCGAGCTCCGAACCGCGAATGGCTCGATCCGCTGCAGCGTCTCGTCGGCGGAAGCGTTGTCGACTGCGATGATCTCGCAGTCCTCGTGGGTGAGGGCTTCCAGGCACTGACTGATGGTTGCGCTGGAATTGTGCGTGACGACAATGGACGAGCAACGCATAGCTAAGGAGAAGCACGAATTATAATCATGCCGGTGACTGAACCAGGTATTAGGGACCAGGGATTAGGGATTGGGGTCAGCGATATCAGGTTCGAACTCGTACAGATCAAACTAACCCCTGGCCCCTAATCCCGGTTCCCTAAACCCGCGGTAGAATGCCCTTACTCACCAACTCCCATGCATACCACCGCTGCCACTGCAGTAGCCGAGAACAAGAACTTGCAGATCATCGAGACATCGCTCCCTGGAGTCCTGCTCATCAAGCCTAGGGTCTTCGAAGATCCGCGCGGCTTTTTCATGGAGACCTACCGCGAGAACCTGCTGGCGGGTGCGGGCATTCATGAGAGCTTCGTGCAGGACAATCACTCCCACTCCTCGCGCGGGGTGCTGCGCGGGCTGCACTACCAGCTCCGGAATCCGCAGGCCAAGCTCTGCCGCGTGGCGCGGGGCGAGGTCCTCGATATCGCCGTCGATGTCCGCCTGGGCTCGCCGAACTTCGGAAAATGGGTAAGCGCGGTGCTGTCCGGCGAGAACCATATGCAGATCTATATTCCCAAGGGATTCGCGCACGGCTTTGTAGTGCGCTCGGAGACGGCCGATTTCCTCTACAAGTGCAGCGATTACTTCGACGCCGGCGACGATCGTGGCGTGCTGTGGAATGATCCTGCAATCGGCATCGACTGGCAAACGTCCTCGCCGATCCTCTCGGAAAAGGACCAGCGTTATCTTCCGCTAAGGCAAATCGCGCAGGATCAGTTGCCGAGGTACCAGCCGTGAGCCTACGACTGCTCGTAACCGGGGCGAATGGCCAGGTGGGATGGCATCTGCAGCGCACTCTTGCTCCCCTGGGCGAAGTGACAGCCATCGACGTCGACCAGGTGGACTTGACGGATTTGGATGCGGTGGCCCGCGCGCTGCGCGAGTCCGCGCCGGACGTGGTGGTGAATGCCGCCGCCTACACCGCCGTGGACAAGGCCGAGAGCGAGCCGGAACTGGCCCGGGCCCTTAACGTCGCCGCTCCCGCGAAAATCGCCGAGGCATGCGCGCACGCCGGTGCGCTGCTGGTCCACTATTCCACCGACTACGTTTATGACGGCAGCAAACCGGCGCCTTACGAGGAGAGTGATCTTACTGGCCCTCTGAGCGTCTACGGCCAGAGCAAGCTCGCCGGCGACCAGGCAATCATGGCCAGCGGCTGTGCCCACATCATTCTGCGCACGTCGTGGGTCTATGACGTGCGCGGCAAGAACTTTTTGCGGACGGTGCTTCGCCTGGCGCGGGAGCGGGAAGAGCTGCGCATTGTCGGGGACCAGTACGGCGCGCCGACCTGGGCGCGTATGCTGGCGGAATCGACGGCCCTGATCCTGGCTCGCTCGCTGGGGCGCAAGGGTGAGACAGGGCGCTGGCCGGAGAGCGGTTTGTTTCATCTGACGGCGGCAGGTAGAACCTCATGGGCCGGGTTTGCCCGAGCAATCCTGGAAGACTATGAGGAGCTGGTCGACTGGCCTGCTGAGACGGGCGAATTTGGCGGCCGGCTCAAAGTTAAGCGAGTGGTCGAAATCACCACCGAACAATATCAAACGCCGGCCCGCAGGCCGCGTAATTCCGTGCTCGCCAACGCTCTGATTGCGCAGCGCTTCGGCATCAGCTTGCCGGATTGGCGCCGTCAGCTCCGGCTTGCCATGCAGGACGCGATTCGCTGATAATTCCGGTTTAACTGCTACTGCGCACGATTCATTCACGATCGGAGACCTATGAAGGGCATCGTCCTGGCGGGCGGCATCGGCTCTCGCCTGTATCCGCTCACCCGCGTCACGAATAAGCACCTCCTGCCGGTGTATGACAAGCCGATGATTTTTTATCCGCTACAGATCCTGGTGGACGCCGGCATTCGCGACATCCTCATCGTCACCGGTGGTCACAATGCAGGCGATTTTTTGCGCCTGCTGCAGAACGGCAAGGAATTCGGGTTACAGCAGCTCAGCTTCGCCTATCAGGAGGGCGAGGGCGGCATCGCCGACGCGCTGCGCCTGGCCGAGCCCTGGGCCAAGGGCGACAAAATCTGCGTGGTGCTGGGCGATAACATCATCGAGGGCGACATTCGCGAGGCCGCCGTCAAGTTCGACCAACTCGACAAAGGCGCAATGGTGATGCTGAAGCAGGTCCCCGATCCCGATCGCTTCGGCGTGCCCGTCTTCGAGAATGGACGGATTGTTCGCATCGAGGAAAAGCCCAAGCAGCCGCTCTCTTCCTACGCCGTGATCGGCGTTTACTTCTATGATGGCACCGTCTTCGACCGCATTCGGCGGCTGAAGCCATCGGGTCGCGGAGAGTACGAAATTACCGACGTGAACAACAGCTATATCGAAGAAAGCGCGCTGCACCACTGCCTGCTGGAGGGCTGGTGGACGGACGCGGGCACGTTTGAATCGCTGTGGCACGCCAGCAACATGCTGCGCCAGAAAGCGCGGAGTAACGCGAGACAGATGGAAAAGAACGCCGAAGAGGCAAGTCAGGTGCGCGGCGCATGAGGCTACTCATCACCGGCGGCGCGGGATTCATCGGCTCCAACTTCGTGCATCACCTGCTGGCGCAGCATCCCGGCTGGAAGCTGGTGGTGCTCGATAAGCTGACCTACGCCGGCAACCTCAAGAACCTTGAGCCGGCGCTGAGTGAAGGCCGCTGCGAATTTGTGCAGATGGACATCTGCGATCGCGGCGTGCTGGACGCGGTGCGCGGCTCGGATGCGGTGATTCACTTTGCGGCGGAAAGCCACGTCGATCGCAGTATTGAGGACGCCTCGGCGTTTGTTCGCACTAACGTCGATGGCACCCACAACATGCTGCAGGCTTGCCGCCAGGCGGGCGTGCCGCGTTTTGTCCACGTAAGCACCGATGAAGTTTATGGCAGCCTAGGCGAAACCGGCCAGTTCTTCGAAGACACGCCGCTGAAGCCCAACAGCCCCTATTCGGCGACAAAAGCAGCGTCCGATCTGCTTGTGCTGGCGTACGTGCATACGTATAAGTTCCCCGGCATGGTGACGCGCTGCTCGAACAACTATGGCCCGTATCAGTTTCCGGAGAAGTTCATTCCTCTGATGATCGCGGAGGCCATGGCGGGCGGGCGGCTGCCGGTTTACGGCAAGGGCGCCAATGTGCGCGACTGGATTCACGTCAGCGATCACTGCAGCGCGCTCGATGCGGTGTTGCAACAGGGCCGCGAGGGCGAGGTCTACAACATCGGTGGCGGCTGCGAGATGCAGAACATCGACGTCGCGAAGCTGATTCTGAAAGCCTTGGGCCACTCGGAAGAGTTGATTCAATTTGTCACCGATCGGCCGGGCCATGATTTGCGCTATGCGATCAATTGCGAAAAGCTGGGCCGCGAGCTGGGCTGGCGGCCGCAGGTGAAGTTCGACCAGGGGCTGGCAGACACCATCGCCTGGTATCGCGATCATCAGCAGTGGCTCCGCGAGGTACAGAGCGGGCAATATCGCGACTACTACGAGCGTCACTACGTGCATCGCGAGAAGACCTTCGCGCAGAAGAGCTAAGTCTTTTCACCACGGAGACAGGGAGAGCACGGAAGGCCATGGCGAAAGAAATCATCCCCCGCTGGGAATGGAGAACCTTAAGCGAGAACTTTGCTGAGCTGGAAGGTGTGTTTGCCGCGTTTACCCCGGAGGGCGTTCAAGAGAGCGATGAAATCTACATTCTCTCCTCGGCGTCGGATGAAAACGCCAAGGTGCGCGACGAGTTGATGGACATCAAGGCGCTGCAACAAGTCAACACTGACGCGCTGGAGCAATGGAAGCCGGTGATGAAAGGCCGCTTCCCGCTGCCCACCGCCGACGTTCTGAGGGTCTTTGACGCGCTGGCGGTCGAATGTCCCACGCTGAGCCGCAGCGCTTATCCTCTGGAGGAGTTCATCGAGCAACTGGTAAAACCGGTTCCTGAACTCCATCCCGTCACCGTGCACAAGAAGCGCAGCCACTACACCATCAACGGCTGCATGGCCGAGATGACCGAGGTTCTGGCCGATGGCAAGCGGGTTTGCACCGTCGCGCTGGAGTTGGAAGATCCTGCACGAGTGATCGCGACCGTGCGCAAGCTGGGGCTGGACCGCTTCCCGAACATCAACTATCCGCGTGGACTGAAGCAGCTTCTGGGGCTGAAAGGTTGAAGGATTTTGCCAATGCCACGTTATGCAGTCATCGACGTCGGCACGAACTCCGTAAAGTTCAATATCAGCGAGCGGCTTGACGACGGAAGCTGGCGCACGGTCACCGATCGCGCCGAGATCACGCGACTGGGCGAAGGCCTCGAGAAAACTGGTAACATCAGCCCCGAAGCCATGCAGCGGAGCGTCTCCGCGATTGCTGCCATGGCAGCGGAGGCCAAGAACAAGGGCGCGGCCGCGATTGCTGCGGTCGGCACCATGGGATTGCGAACGGCGCACAACAGCCAGGAGTTCATCGACGCGGTCGAGAAGCGCTGCGGCGTGCGGATCGAAGTTATTCCGGGAGAGGAAGAGGGCCGCCTGGCGTACCTGGCGGTCAAGTCCGGCCTGGGCCTGGCGGAAGGCTCGCTGGTCATCTTCGATACCGGCGGTGGAAGCTCGCAGTTTACCTTTGGCCGCGGCTCCGCCGTGGAAGAGCGTTTTAGCGTAAACGTGGGCGCAGTGCGCTACACGGAAAAATACCGCCTGGACGGCGCCTTGCCTCCTGATCAGCTACAGGCTGCGATGGCAGCAATTGCTGGTGATCTCGGCCGCTTGGGCGGGCGGCCCTCGCCTGACACGCTGGTCGGGATGGGAGGCGCGGTTACCAACCTTGCCGCGGTGAAACATGGGCTCGCGCAGTACGATCCCAACATCATTCAGGGGTCGACCCTGGAGCGCGCCGAAATCCAGCGACAGATCGAGCTGTATCGAACGAAATCGGCAGAGGAACGCCGCTCGATCGTCGGACTGCAGCCCAAGCGCGCCGACGTGATTCTGGCAGGGGCGTGCATTGTTCGGACAGTGATGGACAAGCTCGGCAAGGACAAAATATCGGTCAGCGATCGCGGCTTACGGCACGGCCTGCTGATCGACCGCTTCAAAAGCTGAAATTGGCCTGGAACAGCCTTCCAATGCTTATTCCCGTTTCGGGACTCCGTGCGCTCTGATGGGATGAGTTGCGCCAGATGTCACAGGAAACATCCGGGAAAAGGTCTAGCGTAATCTGCAGGGTGATGTCGGGTGACGACAGAGAACTTCGATCATCTAACCCCTCAAGGGCAGCAGATCGGTGTAGGCGGCACGCCTCGCACCGGCATAACTTGCCTTGAGGGCATCAAGGATGAGAGCCCGAATATCGATGACTAGACGGCGCGGAGGTTGAAATGCCAGACAAAAAGTTGCGTCTCATACAGCCTGACATCGGTTCCCTTGAACTGACGGAAGAGTTGATTCGCAGGCGTGCTTATGAGTTCTACGAGGAACGGGGTCACGAGCACGGCCATGATGTTGAGGATTGGCTTAGGGCTGAGGCGGAGGTCATGGGAAAGACAGCCCTGGCTTTGGCCGCGCCCCCGGTAGAGATAACCCGAAGCGCGGCGGCGTAACAGGCACGCCCGCGACTAAGCCGAAAGTCATAAACACTGCAGCCGCGTTAGCGCGGCGGGAAGAGAAATTTCAGCATCGGCCCCACTCGCACAGCCCAGGCAGATTCATTGTGCTGGGCATCAGGGACTTCCAGATACGAGAGGTCCCGGCCCAGCACCCATCCCTTTTTCACCAGAGCGAGTTTCCGGCCCCGCGCGTCCGGTAGGGCGCGCTGACCCTCTTTTGTCCCGATGTCGAGCCAGATCTTGAGATCGGGTTTGCGCGGAATCTTGGCCACCGTCTTCAGAATCGCGCGATTGCGCCACCACACCGAAGGCGACATTACCGCCAGCTTGCTGAATAGCCAGGTGTAGCGCAAGCCGAGATACAGCGTCACCAGCCCGCCCAGCGACGAGCCGCCCAGACCGCAGTTCGCCTCGCCCGGCAGCGTGCGATAGGTGCGATCGACGAACGGCTTCAGCTCTTCCACCAGCATCTGTCCATAGGCGTCGGCCTGGCCACCGCCCAGTCGCTTGTCTTCCACCGGCGTGTACTCGTCGATGCGGTGCTCGCCCGTGTTGTAAATGCCGACAATGATCAGCGGCTCGATTTCCCCGGCGGCGATCAGCTCATCAGCCGTTTCGCCCATGCGCCAGTACATGCCTTTGGTGAAGCTGGTGTTGGGATCGAACAGGTTCTGCCCGTCCTGCATGTAGAGCACGGGGAAGCGGCGGTCGGGCTGAGCGTCGTAGACGGGAGGCAGATAGACGATGAAGTCGTGCGACTCGTCCTCGAGCTTCGAGGGAAACTGAGCGTGAAGGCGGAGGCGCGACTTCAGGTCGGTGGAGGCGGCGCTAGGAATGTCGTTCATGTCGATTGAAAGGGGCATGATATCAGGCCTCTGGATTTCTTGGATTGCGCGTACTGGCGTGCGAGGTGCAGTTGCTTACTGCAGCTGCTTCCCGAGCCTTCTTTTCAGTGGCGACCGGTAGATGTAGAGCGGCTTACCTATGATTGCGTCGGTGGTTAGAAGTCCAAAGTCCTTTGCACGACTGTCAAGGCTCACATCGCGATTGTCACCCATCAAGAACACTCGACCACCGGGTACGGTTATCGGCCTAAAACTGTCCATCTCTGGGTCGATTCCAGGAGGTCGGGTATGCTGAATGAATGGTTCATCAACGACACGGCCATTAATTAGAATCTCTCGATTCCGTGCCTGAATCTTGTCTCCGCCGATGGCGATCACTCGTTTCACCGTTTGATAATCCTTCCTACGGACCACGACGAGATCGTCATGTACCAAGCTCTTATGACGGTAGTAATTTTGATCAATGATGAATTGGTCGCCAATGAACAAGGTCGGCTCTATGGCCGATGAGTTAAACCTGAAGGCACGAAATCCTGACAGCAGTAAGAGTGGCGTGAAAACCAAGTTGATCCCGACATAGACAAAAGGTGGAACCACCAAGAGCCAGGCTTTCGATCTAGCAGCTGGACTCGGCTTGGCGAATAGGGCGCTGTAACTTGCGTACAGCGACAATGCCAGCCACACAAGGAGGACAAATATCAGTCCAGGATAAAAGCGCGGCAGTCGCAATGGCCAAAGGCAAAGCAGGAGCGCGAGAAACAGAGACGTCAATACACAGCCCTTGCGCCGCTGTCCTATTATGAGATGCCCGGATCCTGGCAAGAAGGCGGACAGAAGCACAGCGATCAGATGCTTACCTCTCGAATAAGCGTGTGGAGATTCTGGGGGCAATGCCGGAGCGGGGCTGACGGTCGAATGAGCCATTCGACCAGAAATATAGCATCGGAGTCGGCTTGGGTGAAACGGTGAGTGGGGCCGCCCGTTCCTTCAGTAAAATTGTGGATTCCTGTAACGGCAAATAGGCTTTTCCCGGAGGCGCATCAATCTTGAATCGTGAATATCACCGCTGGTGGTCGCGCGAGCTTGACCGCGACATGGACCTGCTGGTCTTCGGACACGATGGGCCGAAGGTCCTCGTCTTCCCAACTTCGCAGGGCCGCTTCTACGAGTATGAAGACAACCAGATGATTGCCGCGCTGGCCGACCGGCTGGAGAACGGCTGGCTGCAGATTTACTGCGTGGACAGCGTTGATAGCGAGAGCTGGTACAACCAGGGGGCGCATCCCTACTGGCGGGTGCAGCGGCATCTGCAATACGAGCGCTACCTCCTCAACGACGTGCTGCCGCTGATGTGGAGCAGGAACTGGAATCCGCGGACCATCGTTACCGGTTGCAGCTTCGGCGCCTACCACGCCCTGAACTTCGCCATGCGGCATCCCGACAAGGTTACCGATTGCGTGTGCATGGGTGGAGCATACGACATCAAGCGCTTTCTCGACGGCTGGTACAGCGACGACGCGTACTTCAACAATCCGCCTGATTACCTGGCGAACACCGCCGATGGCTGGCGTTACAACCACATTCGCACCGTCCTGGCGACCGGCGAGTGGGACATGTGCTGGAACGACAACGAGCGCATGGCCGGCATCATGGGCCGGCGCGGTATCCGGCACGAGCTGTACGTCTGGGGCGACCACAGCTACCACGACTGGCCCTGGTGGCGGCCGATGGCGCGGGAATATCTGGGATAGTTATCTTACGCGAGCGTCGTTAGATTCACCCGTTGCCCCTTGCGTGGGGCTCATCGGCCGGAGGATCAGCAGCTTCGACTTGCCTGCTCGCCCGCCGGGTAGCAAAACCAGATTCCTGGCGGCGTCGTAGGCGACGGTGTGACCCTTCACTTCCGGTGTGATGGTTTCGACGGCACTCAGCTTTCCCTTGGCGGACATCACCAGCAACGATCCCTCACTGGCTGCATAAAGCGTGCGCGAACCGGGGTCGAGCCAGAGCGCATCCACTCCCTGAGGGGCAGTGACGCGAGCGATCTCTGCGCCGGTATCGGCGTTGATGGCCAGCACCGCGCCGCGGACGGAAACGTACAGCTCGCCAGATTGCGGGTCGTAGGCCAGGCCCGTCGGCTGCGACCCGCTCAGGTGGAAGCGACTGACGATCTTGAGTTCTGGATCGAGCGCGACGATCTGATGCTGGTCCTGCACAGTGGCGAAAACCAGATGACGCGCGGGATCGAGCACGAGGTTACGCGCCGGACCGCCGATGTCGACCGTGCCAATGTTCTGCCGCGTGCGTAGATCGAGCAGGGAGATCGTGCCGGCCTCGGCGTCGCTCCAGTACAGCTTGCCCGTGCCGTCCAGCAGCAGCGCATCGGGGGAGCCGGGCAGCGGAATCGAGTCGACGACCTTCCATCCGTCGGTGCTCACCACCACGATTGACTTGCTGCCATGATCGGCGATGTACACCTTGCCCGCCTGCTCATCCACGGCGATGGCGCGCGGCGACTGCAGGCCGACAATCTCGGCGACATTGCGGCGCAGCGTGGGATTGAAGACATCGACGGAGGCGGCCCCGGGATGGGCCAATAGCAACATGCCGTCGGCGAACGCTAGCTGGCCGAAACCGGGCGCGCCGGGCAGGTTCACCATGCCTATCTGGCGAAGGTCGGAGGCATTCGTGATCCACGAACTGCAGAGGAAGGCTAGCGAGATGATGATCCGGGCGATACGCATGGCTTCCGCGAACCGTAAGATGCGCGGCGGCGATGCTATGGCTGCTTAGCGTGGTGAAAGTCGAGATTTTGTGAAATCGGTCCCTCCGGGGCTAAAGCCCCGTTGATATTTCGAGCTTTACGGCACGGCTCCCACCCCAACTCGCGCAAAAGCGGCGCGATTTGGGGACCCCGGTGAAGCCGTGCCCCTTCAAAACTGAACTTTCACCACGGGCTGTTAGCGTTGCTCAGCTTCGAAACTCCTGCATCCATGACCGCGTGCCCCGATAACGGCAGGAGAACGTAGCCACCTGCGCAGCCGCGGCCAGAGACTGACGAAAACTCTGCCCCGGCTGAGAGGTGTAATAGCAGAAGGCGCCGTGAACGATGTCTCCCGCGCCAAGCGTATCGACGGGGCGGATCTTCCGGACCGCGATCTGGCCGCTCTCACCGTGATCGAGGAAGCGAATGGAACCGGCGCCGTGCGTAATCGCAACCTGCGGAATTCCGCGCCTGGCCAGAAAGCGAAAGACATCGTCGGCAGAAAGGCAGCCTGGCGGCCGGTAATCGTCGGAACAGATGGCAATGTCGATGAAAGGCAGGAGGCCGGCCATTCCTCGTTTCCAGCTTCCGCTGTCCAGAACGACCGGAATTCCGCGCTGATGCGCCGCGCGTGCCGCCGCGATACAGAGCGGCATATAATGCCCGTCCACTTGAACGATGGAGACGCCATTCAGCCAGCGCGGATTGAATTCTGCGTCAATCGGAGAAAAAACGGCGGCGTTGGCGGACACGACGGTGCGCTCGCCGGTGCCGCGAAGCACCAGGATGGAGGAGACCGGCGGCGGGTCTTGGCGGCGGTGTACAAAGTCGTGCAGCACGATGGCGAAACGATCCAGGTCGCTGCGGATGATCGCTCCCAGGGGATGCGAACCGACGGCCGTGACCAGGGTGGCGCGTCCGCCCAGAAAGGCAAACGTGGCGGCAGCATTGGCCGATGGGCCGCCCGCGGAAACAGACTGCGCCGCGACCGAGATCTTCTGATCGCGATCTGGAATCTCATCGACCGTGTAGCTAATATCGACGGTCGCCAAGCCAACGAACAATCCTTGCGGGCGAAACTGGCCTGATTTTGTGCTCATGGCATTCGCGGATTGACCATGCGACTGTCGCTTATCGCTGGAGCTCGAACCCGCACCACCCGATGGCGCGGGATGTAAAAGGCGTCAATCGGCGACGCTATTTCTCGGCTCATAGGCGGCTGCGCTGGGGCTGCGTACCGGCAGCCAGGCGGCAATGGCGGCGCCCAGGTACATGGCGCCCACAATCCAGAAGCCGTAGCGCAGTCCATCGCGATGTGCCGCTTCGCCCGCCAACAGCGCGATGCAGATTTGGAGCGCGCTGGCCAGCACGGAGAACGCATTCTGCACCCGTCCCATGAAGTGGCGCGGCACGAGTTGCATCATCTCGCTGGAAAGCGCAATGCCGCCCACGCCGCGGCTGGACCCCATGAGGAAGTAAATCGATACCGCTAATGCCAGCCAGCGCGACAACGGCAGCAGGACCAGACACGCTGCAATCACTGCCATGGTCAGGGTGACGCTCTGGTTGGCGCCCCGCCGGCGAATGAAGGCAGCGGCGTAGAAGACGCTGACGAATGCGCCGATGGCCCAGCCTCCGTTCAACCAGCCATAGCCAACCGCGCCGCCGTGCAGGATGCGCTCGCTGAGCGGCGCCGAAAGCACGCCCTGGGTCATCATGGCCGCGACAAACAGCGCCCAGGCGATGCCGATCAGCAGCACGCGACGATTCTCGCGGACTTGGCGATAGCCCTCGGACAGTTCATGCATATAGCGCCCGATGCCGCTACTTCCCGCCGGCGCTGGCTGGACCTCTGGCCGGAACACCGTAACGCGTCCCTTGCGCACCTGGAAAACGCAAGCGATCGAAATGGCATAACTGGCGCAGTCGATCAGCAGCACGCCGCCCAGCCCGATGTGGTTGTACATGAAGCCCACCACCGCGCCCGCCATCAACCAGCCGCCTTGCAGCGCCGCCAGCAGAAGCGAGTTGGAGTCCAGCATCTTGTCGTCGGGCGTCAACTCCTGGATGAGGGCGTTCACGGTGGGGAAGAACATCCAAAAGCCGATGGCGACCAGCACGTTCATCAGGTACAGGTGCCAGAGGTGGACGCGGTGCGTGAACACCAGCATCGCCACAATAACGATGATGAGCCCGCGCGCGCTGTCCAGCCACATCATCAGGTGGCGCCGGTCTTCGCGGTCGATCAGCACGCCGGTGAACGGCAGCAGGAGCAAAGACGGCAGCGTCTGCAGCGCGATCAGCATTCCCAGCGACACCTCGGAATGCGTCGCCTGCAGGATGTACCAGATCACCGCGGCGGAGTTCATGCCGCTGCCGACCATAGAGACGAGGTTGGCGACGAAGATCAGCCTCATCCCGCGGTGCTGCCACATCTCGCGCATTAGCTCCATCGTAATTGTTTGCGGTTGAGGATGCGTGCTGGCCGAATTAGCGCGTTGTATGTTGTAATAGAAAGATCACTATGCCAAAGCTGAAGACACATAGCGGAGCGGCCAAGCGTTTCAAGAAGACGGCCACTGGCAAGTTCAAGCGTGGGCACGCATTTAAGCGCCACATCCTGACTTCCAAGGGCACCAAGCGCAAGCGCCAGCTCGATACCGACACGATTCTGGATAAGGCGGATCAGAAGAAAATCGCCCGCATGATCCCGTACTAGGGCACGAAATCTGCTTTGAAGGGACACGGCTTCAGCCGTGTCGAAGCCGGCGGGCCTTAACTTCGGCTTTAGCCTCTAGGTACTTCGATTTCGGCACGACTTATCGCAGAATCCGGGAATCTGTAATACGCCGCATGGTGCGGCAACCGGCATTGGCCACCAGGCGGTGACGGTCAACAGCGTGTGAAGAGGCACATCGGCCCCTCGACAGCCCGACAAGTCCAAAACAGGGACAGGTCGCGGGCGATTGAGCGTGGTCAACTTCCTGCCTCCAGCCGCTTAACGGAAGTGAAAAAGGAGAAGCAATGCCTCGCGTAAAACGTGGTACCAAGCGCCGTGCGCGCCGCAAAAAGATACTGGATCGCGCCAGTGGCTATTACCTGACAAAATCCAAGCTTTACCGTTCAGCAAAAGAGTCGGTCGAACGCGGATTGAAGTTCGCCTACAGCGGCCGCAAGCAGAAGAAGCGCCAGTTCCGCTCCATCTGGATTGTGCGTATTGGCGCCGCCGCCAAGCTGAACGGCCTGAGCTACAGCAAGTTCATCAGCGGACTGAAGAAGGCCGGCATCGAGTTGGACCGCAAGATCCTTGCCGACCTGGCGGTGAATGACCCATCTGGGTTTACGGTGTTGTGCAAGCAGGCGCAAGCCGCCACCGCCTAGCCGCCCGTCTCGCGAAATCTTTAGTAACAGCAAGGGCGGCCCATCAGCCGCCCGTTGTGTTCTGAAGAAGGGCAGAATGTCCGTGTACGCTGTTCCGAAACTCGAAGACTACTCGCCCGAAGCGCTGGACTGCGCTGTTGCCGAATTGCTCGCCGCGCTCAACAACGAGACGGACGCACTCCGCAGCGAATCCGACTGGAAAACTTTCCGCGATCGCTGGTTGGCGCGCAAGAACGGCATCCTCACCCAGGTCAACGACACTTGGTTGAAGGCTGCGCCCGGTCCCGCAAAGCGCGAGGTCGGTCGCCGCGTTAATGATTTGAAGACCCGCGCCGAGACGGCGATCGAAGACGCGCACGGCAAAATCCGCGGCGCATCTGCGGACGCCCGGCTCGCCGCCGAACACCTCGACATCTCCCTCCCCGGCATTCAGCGCCCCATCGGCGTCAAGCATCCCGTTCTGCGCGTGATGGACGAGATCGTCGCCGTCTTCAAGGCAATGGGCTATTCCATCGGCGAAGGGCCCGAGGTCGAGACGGATTACTACAACTTCGAGTCGCTGAACTTCCCGCCGAACCATCCTGCGCGCGATACGCAGGACACGCTGTTCATTGCCGGCCAGGAGCGCAAGCCGCCGCGCGATCGCCTGCTGCTGCGGACGCACACCTCGCCGGTGCAGATTCGCACCATGGAGAAGCAGCCGCCGCCGCTGCGCATCGTCATTCCCGGCAAGGTGCACCGCAACGATCCGCTCGACGCGACGCATTCGCCGGTCTTCCACCAGGTCGAGGGGCTCGCGGTGGACAGGAACATCACGTTCTGTGATTTGAAGGGCACGCTCGACCACGCCATGAAGGCGCTGTTCGGCGCGGAGGTGAAGACGCGCTTCTATCCGTCGTTCTTCCCCTTCACCGAACCCAGCGCCGACATGCAGGTGAGCTGCATTTTCTGCAGCGGCAAAGGTTGCCGCAAGTGCAAATTCAGCGGCTGGATCGAGCTGTTGGGCTGCGGCATGGTCGATCCCAACGTCTTCGAGTTCGTAAAGCAGAACGGCTATGATTCATTGAAGATCTCGGGCTTTGCATTCGGCATGGGGGTGGAGCGCATCGCCATGCTGAAGTATGAAGTGGAGGGGATCCAGTTGTTCTATGAGGGCGACGTGCGGTTTTTGGAGCAGTTCGCATGAGAATCCTTCCCGCATGGTTGCGTGAGTTTGTCGATGTTCCCGCTGATGACCGTCAGCTTGCTGAGGCACTGACTTCGGCGGGCATCGCGGTGGAGTCTGTCCAGGAAGAGAACGGCGCGACGGTCTACGAAATGGACCTGACCACGAACCGCGTGGACGCCATGAATCACTACGGGGTGGCCCGGGAGGCAGCGGCGATCTACGACATCGAGCTGAAGCCGGTCTTGCCGAAGCTGCCAAAGCAGAAAGTACGGCGTGCGGCCCCACCGAGCGTCGCAGGTCCCATCGGCATGACAAGCCTGGAAGAACAGATGGAAGCGGTGGCTCGCGGGCTTGATGCTCACGCCTTCCCTATTGTCATCGAGGACGCGCAGGGCTGCGCACGATACACCGCGCGCATTGTGCGCAAGGTTACGATCGGTTCTTCGCCAGAACTGGTCGTCAAGCGACTGGAATTGCTCGGCTCACGCTCCATCAACAACGTGGCCGATGCAACGAATTACGCGCTGAACGAGCTTGGCCATCCGACTCACGCATTTGATCTCGACCTGCTGGAGGGCGGGACAATCATCGTGCGCCGGGCCCGCGATGGCGAAACGCTGAAGACGCTGGACGGTGTTGACCGCAAGCTCACCAGCGACGATCTCGTCATCGCCGACGCGAACAAGCCGGTGGCGCTCGCGGGCGTGATGGGCGGCTTTGACACCATGATTACCGAGCGCACCCGGAACGTGCTGATCGAGTCGGCGTGGTTCGATCCGGCGACCATTCGCAGCACCGCCAAGCGGCTTGGTATGCACACCGACGCCTCACACCGCTTCGAGCGCGGCGCCGATTACGGCATTACGCCGCTGGCCTGCGATCGTGTGGCCGAGCTGATTCTGCAAAGCGCGGGCGGCGAACTCGACGGCGAGCGCATCGATGCGATCGGCCGTGAGGTGAAAGACAGGGCGATTCCGCTGCGCCATTCCGAGATCAAGCGCAATCTTGGGATCGAGATCGGCGAGAGCGAGATTGAGCGGATTCTGCGACGGCTGGGCTTCGTAGCAACCTCCGTTGGGACGGGGCGCGCCACAAATAGGGAGCCTTCGACTCCCTCCGCTCATTCTGCGAACGAGCGGCAGCTCGCTCAGGATGACTGTTCCTATGCGGTGCAGGTTCCCACCTGGCGGCTCGATGTGGAGCGCGAGATCGATCTGCTGGAAGAGATTGCGCGAATTCACGGCTACAACAATTTCCCCAACACGCTGCCCACATTTTCAGGCGCTGTGGTCGAGTTGCCGGACGCGGCCAAGAATGCCAAAGTCCGCGAGACCATGCTGGCGCTGGGCTACGACGAAGCGATCTCCATCAGCTTCATCTCGGAACAGGAGGCGAAGACGTTTGGCGGAGGCGAGCCGCTGGGGGTGGCGAATCCGCTGAACGAGGAATCGGCTTGTCTGCGCACATCCTTGTTGCCCGGACTCATCAACATGGTCGCCTATAACCTGAATCGCGGGACGAGCAATGTGCGCCTGTTTGAAGCGGGAGAAATTTTCGAGAACCGGGGTGACCGGCACGACGAGCGGCGCCATCTGGGATTCGCTGCGACTGGTGAGGCTATCGTCAAAAGCGTGCACTCCTCGGCTCAGCCCTATACCTTCTTCCACATGAAAGGCGACGTGGAACAACTGCTCTCGGCGTTCCAGCACCAGTCGCTCTACTTTGACGCTATTGAGCCGCCTCCGTACTTCCATCCCGGCCGCGCGGCACGAGCGGTCATGGACGGCGCAACCGTCGCGTACTTCGGGCAGTTGCACCCCGAGCAGGCGGCCGCGCGCAAGCTGCGGCAGGAGGTTTACCTTTGCGAAGTCATGCTAGACCGGCTCTACCGGCATGGACTGCGCGAGCCGCGCTATCAGCGCCTCTCCAGGTTTCCCGCCGTGGAGCGTGATTTCTCCTTCGTCTTCGACGATGCGGTCAGCTTCGAACGGATGCACGCAGCCGTGGCGGCGCTGGCAATCGCCGACTTGCAGAGCTTTGTCCCTGCCGAGATTTACCGCGGCGAAAAGGTGGATGCCGGCAAATATTCCGTCCTGCTTCACGCCGGGTTCCAATCGCCGGAGCGTACCCTGCGCGACGACGAGGTGGCGCAATGGTCGGCGCAGATCATCGCAAAGTTGGAAGCGTTGGGCGGCACGCTGCGCGCCCAGTAGGAAGCTGAATGGCGAACGACGCACGCCCAGAGTGGTACGACGATATCGTCGCCACCTACGACGCAATTGCCGAGCGGTACGCTACCGACTACTTCGACGAACTCTCGCACAAGCCGTTCGATCGCGAATTGCTCAGCAAGTTTGCCGAGCTCATGCCACAGGGTGGGCGCGTCTGCGACATGGGCTGCGGGCCCGGCCATGTTGGCCGATATCTCGCCACCCTCGGACTCACCGTGCTGGGCGTGGACAATTCGCTGGCCATGGTCGCGGTGGCTCGACGGCTGAATCCTGAACTCCGCTTCGAGCCGGGAGACATGTTGCGCCTGCAATTTCCTGACGAAAGCTTCGCCGGCATTACAGCTTTTTATTCCCTGATCCACATCGATCGTCCGCGCGTGCCGCAAGCGCTGGCAGAGCTTTTTCGCGTGCTGACCAAGGGTGGTCACATGCTCGTGGCGTTTCATGCTGGCGAGGGAGAAGTCCATCGCGAGGACTATCACGGTCGCCAGGTCTCATTCCACGCTACATTCTTCGGCATAGAGGAAATGGAGGGCTTTCTGGACGCCGCAGGTTTTCTGGTGCAAGAAAGTCTCGACCGCGCGCCCTACGACTTCGAGTATCAGAGCCGGCGCGCCTATATCCTTGCCCGCAAACCGGAATAAGCTGGAATCACGGCTGCGACGCCTTCGCCCAGTAGCTTGTGCGCGCCAGCACCGTCGCGCCTCCCGGCTCCTTCAACCGTACGGTGACGCGATGCAATCCCGGATGAGGCTGCACCGCCTGAAAGCTCAGCAGATAGCGGCTGTGGAGATGATTGGAGAAGTTGTTCATCCGCGCGTCGAAGCCTTTGGCGGAATCGAACATCTGATATTCTCCGCCGCTCTGCGAGGCAATCGCCCTGGCCGTGTTCTTGCGCATGGCCTGCGCTGCAAGAACGAACGGCGCCAGCAGGTCCGGACCTTCGTGCATTTCCGTCTGCTCTGGATGCAGGTCGGGATTGTTGTTGCCGCGAAGAGTGTCGAGCAGGTTTGACTTCGACGGGGAAAACGCGAGCGTGTAAACCACGACGTTGCTGTCGCCGATCGCCTTGATAACATCTTCGATCTTTGCCGAATGGCTGCCGTGGTCGCGCGTCTCGCTGATCAGCAGCAGCACGCGTTTGCGGTCCTGGGGCACGCCGTTCAGCAACTTCACCGAATCGTTCACGGCATCAAGAACCGCGGCGCCGCCATCGCCAGGTTGAATTTGCGCCAGGTCGCGAGTGATTGCGCTTTGGTCGCTGGTGAAATTCGCCAACGGGTGCACGGTGCTGTCGAAGGTAACAAGGGCGATCTTTGTCCCCGGAGCCGCCATCAGCGGATATAGCATCGCGCTGAGTCCGCGCATGCGAGGCAGCTCAAAGTCAGCGCGGCGCCCGCATTGTATGGCAATAACTACTGACACTGGCTCCGATTCTGCCGCCTCGTCAAGGTGGACAGTCTGCGACACGCCGTCGTCTTCAATGATGAAGTCTTTGGCTTGCAGGCCGTAAACCACATCGTCGGACTTGTCGCGAACCAGCGTCGGCACCAGCACCACGTTGGCCTGCGTGCGGAATGTCGGTGCCTGCTGCGGCTGGTTCTGCGCCAGTGCGAGCGGTACTAGAAACAGAGCTGGGAGCAGAATCCTGATCCAGCGGAAGTGACTCATACGCAGCAGCATCGAGAGACTGTCCAATCCAACAAAACACCAGCAACCAGTTTAGTTGCTTCGTCGCATTGCGGCGCGCGCCGCCTGCCCACCCTGTCGCATCTATATAGCAGACCCATGAGCACCCAAGTTCAGGAGCGCGCGAGCCTGCAGCGCCCGCTGTTGACGGCGGAGCTGACTCAGTCGATATGGTTGTCGCCCGAGACAAAGCACCTGGAGTTCGCGGTCAACGGCCTCAGCGAGTTCGACTTCGCCCCCGGGCAGTTTGTCACCATCCGCCAGGCACGGAGCGAGGGGAAGGTCCATAGCCGGGCCTATTCCATCGCCTCGCCGCCACGCGGCAACCCTACCTTCGATCTCTGCCTGAACCGCGTGCAGGACGGCTTCCTGTCGAACTGGCTTTGCGATCTCGAAGTTGGAGCTGCGGTGCAGTTCCACGGGCCGCACGGGCTTTTTATATTGCGCCAGCCTCGGCAGGACGCAATCTTCATCGCTACCGGTACGGGCATCGCGCCCATTCGCAGCATGATCCAATGGCTTTTTGCCCAGCCCGAGCGCAATCGCGGCCATGAATACTGGCTGGTCTTCGGCACGCGCTACCAGCACACTCTGTATTATCACGACGAGTTCGAGCACATCGAAAAACAGAACCCGAACTTCCACTATGTGCCCACGCTCAGCCGCTGTGGCGATGAATGGACCGGTTGCCGGGGCTATGTTCAGGACCACGTACGCGCCATCGTGGCCGGCCGCAGGGACGTCCAAGCCTATATGTGCGGCCTGCATCAGATGGTGGATGCCAATCGCAAGCTGCTGCGCGATGATCTCGGCTGGGACCGCAAGCGGATCGTCTTCGAGCGCTACGACTGAGAGTACGGTTCGGCGATCCACTATCCACTAACCACGATCCACTTTCCTCATGTAACGTAGTACTCGATGGGCCGCATCCACGTTCTCGCGGAAAACGTTGCCAACAAAATCGCCGCCGGCGAGGTGGTGGAGCGGCCTGCGTCTGTCGTAAAGGAACTGCTGGAGAACGCGCTGGACGCGGGCGCGCGCCGTATTCGCGTGAACGTCGAAGCCGGCGGCAAAAAACTCATCCAGGTCACCGACGACGGCTGCGGCATGGTGCGTGACGACGCCATGCTCGCCTTTGAGCGCCACGCCACCTCGAAAATCCGCAACGCTGACGATCTGCTGAATATTGCGACCCTGGGTTTTCGCGGCGAGGCATTGCCGTCGATTGCCTCGGTAAGTCGGCTGCGGCTGGAAACGCACGCGCCGGAAGATTCCGCCGGGACGATCGTCGAAATCGCCGGGGGAAAAATTCTCGCCGTCGAGGAAGCCGGTTTGCCAGCGGGGACCTGCATCACGGTTCGCGATCTTTTCTTCAACATCCCGGCGCGGCGCAAGTTCCTGAAGGCTGAATCGACCGAGTTGTCGCACATCGCGTCGCTGGTGACGCACTACGCGCTGGCGCATCCGGAAATGCATTGCGAGCTGCACTCGGCGACCAATGCCATGCTGGTCGCGCCGCCGGTGGCGGACCATTCGCAACGCATCTACCAAGTCTTCGGCAAGGAGACGCTCGATCAACTGATCCCGCTGAGTGCGCTGCTACCGCTGGAGCGTGTCGGGTTGCCCCGGCCGCCTCCGTGGCGCCAGAGCGAAGTGGAAGAGCTGGACGAGCCCGTCCAAGGGGAAGTCAAGCTGCACGGCTTCGTCTCGCGCCCGGAGATTCAGAAGCTCAATCGCAATTCGATCTTCATTTTCGTGAACGGCCGCCTGATTCGCGACCGGCTGGTGCAGCACGCCCTCACCGAAGCCTACCGCAACATTATTCCGCCGACGGTTTATCCGGTGGTGTTGCTGTTCCTGGAGATGCCGGCCACCGAGGTTGATGTCAACGTGCATCCTTCGAAGACCGAGGTGCGCTTCCGCCAGTCTTCCCTGCTGCACGATTTCATTCGCGATTCGGTACGCGCGGTGCTGATGAAGTCGCGGCCCGTGCCCTCGTTCATGACGGAGATCCATGCCAACCCAACAGCGTCGCCTTCGCTCACGCCGGGCGCGTATGGCTTCGGCGGCAGCGAGTTGCAGCCCAGACGCTCATTCCCTGCTGGCCTGGAAGTGACCGCTGCCGATGCGGCCTTCGCGCTGCGCGCACAAGAGCCCCCGCCGTTCACGGCGCCACTGCAATTCGTGGGCGCCGGTTTCGCTGTCGAGGCCAATGCTGCCATCCCGGTCGCGCGCTTCGGTCCGCAGACGTTCGGGGGCACAGTAGCGGCAGCGCCAGCTTTCAGTGGAGACGGCTGCGCGCCGGAAATCGCCGACGAAGATGCTGCCGTCGGCCTGGAATCATTGGCTACACTCAAACCCGTCGGCCAGATTCGCGACTCCTTCATCCTGGCGATCAATCCGCAAGGCTTGTGGATCATCGACCAGCACGTGGCGCACGAGCGCATCCTGTTCGAGAAAATCCTGAAGCAGCGGCTGGCGGAATCGCCTGAGCGCCAGCAGTTGTTGATGCCGCTCATCGTCGAGCTGGCGCCTCCTCAGATGGCGGTGTTCGCGGAAATTTCGGACGAACTGGACCGCAACGGCTTCGAGGTGGAACCTTTTGGCTCGCGCACCATCGCGGTGAAGACGACAGCTGCGGGGATCACGGCAGAAAATGCCGAGCACCTGCTGCATGAAATTCTGGAGCAGTTCGAGCGCGAAGAGCAATCGCTTACGCTCGACAAGGTCCGCACCAGCATCGCCGCCAGCATCTCTTGCCATGCTGCCATCAAAGTCAACATGCCGCTGGAGCAGAACAAAATGGAGTGGCTGCTGCGCGAACTCGCCAGAACCGATTGTCCCATGAGCTGTCCGCATGGGCGTCCCGTGGTTCTGCGATATTCTGTGAGGGACATTCAGAAGGCGTTCAAGAGAATCTGAAAAGAGAGCGATTAGCAATTAGCAATTAGCTAAAAACGAATCGCATGTCGCATTGCGAGGGAAGCGAGCTTGACATCACTTGCCACTTGTGGGTTTTCCTCCGCGTAAAGCTAATTGCTAGCTGCTAATCGCTAATTGCTGCTTTTCCTATGTACGAAAACGAACTCCACGAACTCCGCCGCGAGAAGTGGCGGCTGGACGGGCGGCCGGTCCGCACGCTTGAGGACGCGCGCGCGTTCGTCGACTCGGTTGGGTTCTGCCTGCTCTATGCGCAGCGGTCGTCGGTGCTGGCGCCGACGTTTGTGGGCGCCTACAAAGGCAGCGGTGAAAAGCTTCCCACCGCGCAAATGGCATTCGCGGATCCCGATGCCCATGATGCCAAGGATCTGATGGTCCGGCTGCTGCGCGAAAAATCCGCTTACGAGACGAACGTTTTTCCGGAAAATAACTTCATCGTTTCGGCCTCGGTGTTCCCGTATTTCTACGGCGTGATGGGGGACCGTACTCCGCGGCAAACACCCAAAGCCGGCACGGGGACGGAGTATTCCCCACTGGCGCTAGATGCATTCCACATCATTCAGAAAGAGGGGCCCATTCCCAAACGCCGCTTGCAGGAATTGCTCGGCGGCGCTATCTCGGAGTCGGCGTTGGACCGCGCGCTCGACGAGCTCTGGGCGAGGCTGCGAATTACCCGAGTTGACTATAAGCCCGAGGAAGGTGTCTTTTGGGATGAATTGTATCGCTGGTCGCCCGACGCAGTGAGAAGTGGGACGCAAGTTTCTGTGGCTGAGTCGCTGACTGCCCTGGTTTCGAAATTTTTGGATTGTGTGGTGGCAGCGCAGCAGGAAGAAGTGGAGGAGTTTTTTTCCCATCTGATTGGCCGGGCACGGGTACGCCAGGCGATCAATGCTCTGCAAGCGACCCGTGAGTTGAGCTATGTGCATATTGGTGGGCGGGTCATGCTGCACGTTTCCCCGCTGCCGACCGAAGACAAGGAGCTCCGCCCGAATCCACAATCGCAAGCTCCGCGAGCTGGCAGGCCCCTGGTTCATCGGAGCGCCCGCATGGCACGCCGCACCAGAACGGCTGAAGCTATGCCGCCACCGAAACAGACTCCACCGCGGGACCTCGGCAAGAAATGAGCGCGTCGCGTAGATTGACCATCGCCATTGACGGTCCGGCAGGGTCGGGCAAGAGCACCATCGCCGCGCGCCTGGCGCGAAAGCTGGGCTACGTCAATCTGGAAAGCGGCGCCATGTATCGCGCGCTGGCGCTGAAGGCGCTGGAGCAGCAGGTGCCGTTGGATGACGCCGAAGCGCTGCGGCAACTGGCTGAGGGATCTGTGATGCAGCTCGAGCCATGCGGCGACGGCAACCGCGTGCTGCTGGATGGCCGCGACATCTCTGAGCGCATTCGTGAGGCGGATGTGACTGCTGCTGCCTCGCGCGTGTCGGTGCATCCGCTGGTGCGGAAGCTAATGGTGGCGCGGCAGCGCGAGCTGGGCGCCGGCGGCGGCGTAGTCATGGAAGGCCGCGACATCGGCACCGCCGTATTTCCCCATGCCGAGGTGAAGATTTTTCTCGACGCCGACCCAGGAGTCCGCGCCGAACGTCGGGTGCTGCAGAATGGATCGCACTCTGCGGAAGAAGCTCAACGCGTTCAGGCCGAAATCGCCGCCCGCGATCAGCGCGACCGCAGCCGCGCCGCTTCGCCGCTGGTGCCCGCGCCAGATGCGGTCATCGTCGATACGACTCGCAAGAGCATCGATGGCGTGGTGGCGGAAGTGGAGAGAATTGTGAAGAAGGCACTAGGGGTTAGTCGCTAGTCGCTAGCGCCATTACCTCCGGCGACGTCTGTTCAACGAGACTATTAGTAATACAAAAAATACAGCTCCAACAGTTCCAAGATGGTGCGTACTCCCCTCCAATCCCTAGTCCCTACTCCCCCGGCCCCTAGTGAGGCTCTGACTAGCTCGAAACGAAGTCCCTCACCGGCTAAAGCCACATCGATTTTGCAATGCTTACGGACGGCCTGAAGGCCGTCCCCTTCCAAAGCCAGACTTAATCAGAGCTTCCCTAGCTCTTCACGAACTTGATGTCCCCGGTATCGGTGTTCACCTGCAGCTTGCTCCCCCCATTGCCGACGCTGCCGTTGGCGCTGGAAGCGCCGCTGGTCTGGTTGACCTTGATGGCGCCAAAATCGGAGCTGATATCGCCTTCGCGCGTTCCCGCGTTGATCTGAAAGCCTCCGTTGGGCGGCAAACTCAGCGTCACGTCGCCGTGCTGGGTTGATACAGAGGCTTTGTCCGGCAGGGCCTTGGCGGCAAAGGTCAACGCCACGTCACCACGCGTGGTGTTCACGCTCAAATTGCCCGCCGGTTTGCCACCGGTCGTCACCTCCACGTCACCGTTGGTGGACTGCACCTGCAGGTCACCGGATACGGCTTCCAGGTGAATGTCCTTGGAGCCGGTCGCCACCCGGCTGGGGCCGATCAGATCGCTGCCCCGCACCTCGTCGCTGGCGATTTCGATTTCGCCGGGCACGGAAGCAATCTCCATGTCGGAGCGCGAGGTCTTGAGGAGGACGTTGTTGGCAATCTTGCTCAGCCGAATGTCCTCGTAGAAATCGCCATTGAGGCGCACCGCGCCCGCCACCTGATCGACGTTTACGCTGTTGACGCGGCCGGTCACGTCGAGATTGCCCGCGATCGCGGAGGCGCGAAGCGAACCTTGCTCCAGGTTGATCTTTACCGGCGAGGCAATCTCCGTCAGGGAAACGTCGCCGCGCTGCAAGGCGATCTTCACGTCAGCCTTGCGATTGTTGACGGTGACATCGCCGCGCTTGCTGGCGATATCCAATGCGGCACTAGCGGGCACGGAGATGTCCATGTCCGATTGCACCCCGTGGTCGCCGGTGCCATCGGTATTGGCATTCAGCACCACCAGGTTGCCGTTGACCGTGATCTGCGGCTTGGTGCCGGCGTTGTATTTGTCGGCATCCTTCTGGTTCTGCGCATAGAGCTTCTTATGGACTACCACGTGGACGGTGTTGTCCTCCGACGGCGTGATGTTCAACGAGCCGTGATCGCACACAATGCGGAGGCTGCCCTGCGCCGGGAAGGGTTGCTGCAGAGTGTCCTCGAAGGTGTAGGCATTGCCAAAAAGGCCGCCAAAGTCACCGTCCATCTGGAACTGATCGCGCACGCCGTTCCAGTTGACCTGCGAACTGTAGTGCGCGGAGACGCCGAGAATCACCAGCAGCACCAGCAAAAGCACGCCGCCGACCCCCAGACGGCGCGAGCGGTATCCGGCGCGGGGTGCGACCATGTTCTCGATCAGGACAATCACGCCCCACAGGATCAGCAGCACCGGCCACCAGTGTCCGAACCAGTTCCAGACTTCCCAGCGGCGAATTACACCCAGGTTGCTGAGCAGAAACACGACGCCAATCGCGATCAGAATCAGCGGCCCCGCAATCGAGCGGCGGGAGCGATACGGCGGCGGCGTTATCGGAGCATACTGATTGGGGTTACCCATGGCGACCCTCCTGGTCATCCGGTCCCGCGTCCGGTTGTCCTGGTGCGATGAAACCGGCAGGCGCAATTGGAGGCGGCGGAGTAATCGGCCCTGGCGGCGGATATACCGCACTTCCTGGAGGCACAGGCTGGCGCGGGTACATTGGCGCGCCCGAGAGTTGGTCGCGCGGTTGCCAGGCGGCCTGGCCGTACTCCCGAGGAATGTGCCCGGAAGTGGAAGCCGTGTGTTGCAGCAACTGGACCAGGCCAATAACGATCAGCAGTGCCGGCCAGGTAAAGCTGAAGTTCATCCAGCCGGCATGGCCCACCTGATCAAGCAGAAACAGGACCCCGATGGTGATGAGGATGACGGGGCCGTAGAGTCCGTGAGCACGGCAACGGTCGCAGCCGCAATCGCGATTGTAGTGGTATCTCATCGTCTTCTCCTCACCCGCTTCTCCGCCGCCGCACAATCAAAAGCCGGACTCCAACGGCAATCAGGATCAGCGGCCAGAAGCGCTGCAAGATCCAGTCAAAGTGCAGAAAATCGAACTCATTGAGCAGGAAGAGCACACCGATCCCGATCAGAATTAAAGCGCCAATCGGAGTTCGCGAGCACGAGCGTCCCTCTTCCGGCATCTGCTGGGCGGGCACTGCGCCAGCCACTGGAGCCTGCGGCGGGCTGCTTACAAACGCGTCCTGCCAAACGTTCCGGCCACTGAATACGTTGTTGAGGCCAAGCGGATCGGGAGGCGGCAGCCCCATCTGACGCGCCCTCGCCGTCTTGTAAGCTTCGATCGGCATATAAAAGTAAAAGGCGGCAATGGCCAACCCGAAAATAATATTCAGGTTTCCTTGGAAGGTGTCGCTCAGCCAGATCAACGTGGCGAAGATGAGCACATGGATGAAGCCCTTGGCAAACTCCCCGTTGTACATGGCGCCGACTCCGGGAATGAACCCCAGAACGGCAGCCAGCCCCGGCCTTGGGCTACCCGGAGGCGGTTCTGCGCCAGGCGGCACGGCAGCCGAGCCGGGTGGAGGTACGGCGGCGCTTAAATGCGAGGCCAGACACTCCTCGCAGTAGACCACGCCGCGAACGTCGCGTACGCAGGTGCTGCACAGTGGCTTGCCACAGGTGCGGCAGTAAGCTACCGCGGAAACGTCAGCATGGTTGGCGCAGTTCATGCGGTCCTCCTTCTCAACCGTGCTTCAGAGCCTGCATTGAGCTGGTCAAAAGTTTCGCGGCCCGTACTTTGGGGCCCTACGCCGGGCCACGGAAATGCCGCCAGGTCGGGCCGTCCATCATTGCGGCTATAGCCTGGACCTGGACTCTTGCGGTCCTGCCGCCGGTTGTCGCTCTTCGATGGATCCTTCGTCGCGGGAGCCTCCTGCTGCCGTTGCTGCGGTTGTTGTTGCTGAGTGCGCTGACCGTTCTCCGGCATCGCAGCGCGCCGCAAATCGCGCACCCGCGACTCGATTTGATACACCAGACGCATGTTGTCGTAGTAGCGCATGATCCGGCCCTCAGTCTCGTAGTAAGTCCTGCGAATTCCCTTCGAGCTGAGGTCCAGGTGGCGCAGATCCGTGAAATGAAAGCCGGCAATCCCCAGCAACAGGGTGATGGAGAAGAACGCCATCCCAAACGACATGGCAAAGCGCGGCGTGGCGATAGGAGCAAACAGAGGCGCTAAGCGCTCCTTCAGCTTCGCCCGCCAGCCTTCCCCGCGTGGCGCCGGCGCCAGGTGCTCGGACGGCAGCGCCCCAATGGTCCGCGCCAGGATGTTATGCATCAGGTGGTGGGGCGGCTCAGCCTGCTCCAGCCCCTTCAGCCACTGCATACCCGCTCTGGCGTCCTCCACCAGCGTTCGGCAGGCGGTACAGCTCTGCTGATGAGCCTCGAAGGCCGCCAGCTCCAAGCCATGCAGGGCGCCGTCCAAAGCTTCGGCCAACAAAGCCTCAACCTCGACGCAGCCCATTCCGGGTTTGGTTTCGCCTGCCATTTAATTTGCCTGCTTGTAAGTACGTTGCAAAAGCCTTGCCAGTTCCGTTCGTCCCCGATTTATGCGACTCTTCACAGTTCCCTCAGGCACATGTAGGACTTTGGCAATCTCCTTGTAGTCCATGTCCTGCAAATCGCGCAGGATAACCGCCTCCCGCAGCTCCGGCGAAAGCCGCCGTAGGCCCTCGTGGACCAGTCGCTGGGTCTCCTGGCTCCGTACTCGGCTCTCCGGGCTCAGGCCCCGGTCCTCCAACTGTTCCCCAATCGTCAGGCCGTCCTCCTGGTTGCCGGGTGTTGCCTCCAGCGAATCCGTAATCCGGTCGTACTTCCACTTGCGGAAGTGGTCCACCAGCAGGTTGCGCGTTACCGTCGTCACCCAGGTCATGAACGAAGCCCGCGTGGTGTCAAAGCTACTCAGCGTGCGATACATCTTGATGAACACTTCCTGGGTCAGGTCCGCCGCGTCATCTGCCGAGCCCGCAAAGCGATAGCAGATGTTATAAATCCGCCGGTGGTACTGCTGGACGATTTCCTGCCACGCCACAGCGTCGCCCGACACACAGCGACGGACAAGCGTATTGACAGGCTGCATGTCGTCCAATCAATACTCCCAAAGGGCGTCACTCCTGGCCCAAATCCTGCTCACAGCTAAAGACATATACGACCTGAGCGGGCCAGCAGTTCGATGAATTCGGGCGCAACGGAAATCCAACAGAGTCCCCCTGCACAGCCGCCCGTTTTCGCGAAAATTGTAGCAGGCAGGTCCGTCAAATTCGCTCCTGCTCGCCCAGCCGTCCTCTTCGCCTTGCAACGCCGAAGGCGCGAATTCGCACCGCCAAACTGCAAACCAAATCTGCCTTCCGCATCCTCGCACTATGATTTTCCCACGGGTGGGGCGCGCCTCCTGCCCGCAATTTTGAAACCACCTGCCGTCCTACCGCATCAAGCCAACTGGAGGAAGACAAAGAATGCCATTCGAGACACCAGCGCTGCCGTACGACTATTCAGCCCTGGAGCCCTACATCGACACCCAAACCATGCAGTTGCACCACGACAAGCATCACGTGGGCTACACCACCAACCTCAATGCCGCCCTGGAGAAAGCGCCCCAACTGCAGAAGCTCAGCGCCGAAGAGTTGCTGAAGGACTTGCAAAACGTCCCCGAGGCCATCCGCGCTGCGGTGCGCAATAACGGCGGCGGCCACGTGAACCACGCGATGTTCTGGAAGATCATGTCTCCCAAGGCCGGCGGGCCGCCCACCGGCGCCATCGCCGACGTCATCAAGAACACCTTTGGCGACTTCAACGCCTTCAAAGAGAAGCTCAACGATGCCGGCCTGAAGCAGTTTGGCAGTGGCTGGACTTGGCTGGTGCGCGACCACGGCGGCAAGCTGCAGGTGGTGAGCACGCCCAATCAGGACAGCCCTCTGAGCCAGGGCTTTTACCCCATCATGGGCATCGACGTCTGGGAACATGCCTACTACCTGAAATACAACAACCGCCGCGGCGACTACCTGAAGGAATGGTGGAACGTGGTCAACTGGGCGGAAATCAACCAGCGCCTGCAGGAAAGCCAGAGGTAGTGTCTCCTGCGAAGCCTCAGCGAGGGCACGATGTATTGTGCCCTTCTGATTTGTTTACATGCAAGTAAGCACGCCGCAGCCGCCTACAGCGACATAGCCTCGGCCTTTCCGTCAAAGTCGAGAAACGGGGATGTGTGAACCGCGCAATCTAGCTCGGCCTTCAATCTCTCGCCAAATCCAGAAATGATTACCCCGATGACGAAGATTATCCCTCCGACGATAATTGCGGAAATCAAAGCCCCAATGGCAATGCCGCTGCCAGCCGAACCGAATTGACGCATCATGTCGCCGCTGCTAGTTAATCCTAGCAGCACAATGATGATTCCGATCACTACACCTACGAGGCGGACAACGTAACCCAGCCCGCAGTAGAATCCCGCGACTCGATATCCGTTGCGGTATCGCTCCAACGCCGCACTTCGTCGGCCTGAGTGAGTATCAGCTATGGAGTTTTTCGCGCGAGCGGTGCCGGGTGCCGTCCCGCCCGGCTCAAAATTCCGTATTGCTGAACCGCTGCGCGAGGGAGGAACCTCGGTGTCCTGGCCCAAAGCAGTTCCGCATTGGAAGCAGACTTCGGCATTTTCAGCAATCGGACGACCACAGCGTGGGCAAAACATGATTTCCTCCATGTACAAACGAGAGAAATGCTTCAAACAAAAACAATGGTTATGCGCCCGACCAGCAGTGGTTCAAACTTTTACTAACGTGGCATCCATCTCGTCTATGATTTAAATCACCAACCAACGTGATCCGCGTAAAATCGGCCGTGGCTTCGCGTCCTCCGGCAACGCCCCGAGTCGACCTATCGGTTGTTCGGCAACGCCGCTCAGGCTAAGATTCCCTAAGATTCCAAAGGCGCGAGGTAACGTTAATGCCAGCCAAACCGCGTGGCGCCACCTACCGCTTTACCGTGATCTTCGAGAAGGAGAGCGAGGGAGGATATCACGTTTTCTGCCCTACTCTGCCCGGCTGCCACACGCATAGTGAGACCGTGGAAGAAGGCACCTCCAACATCCGTGAGGCGATGCAGCTCTACGTCGAAACTCTGATCGAGGATGGACTGCCCGTTCCCCAAGAAGACATCTTCATCAAGCCCATTGAGATTAGCGCGTGAGCCCCAAGCTGCCCGCCATAACCAGCAAAGAGATCGTCCGCGTGGCTCAGCATCTTGGGTTTGAATTTCGCCGACAAAAAGGCAGCCATGCGATCTATGTGCATCCGGGCGATCAGCGGCGTGTCGTCGTCCCTATGCACTCGGGGCACGACCTCAAGCCAAAGACCTTGCGAGGCATCATTGGAGATATGGGAATCACTATAGAAAACTTTCAGTCTATGCTTTAGTCGCAACCGGAAATCCAGGAGGATGAATGAACAAGGGCGTACTTACCCTAACCGTCGCACTAGGCCTGTGTTTACTAATCGCCGGCAGAGAACCAGCCTCGGCTCGCGGCAGCAAGAACCAGGCGCAGATTGCCCGTGGCGAATACCTGGTGAAGGCCATCGGCCAGTGCGGCGATTGCCACACCCCGTTCAACTCGATGGGCGGCTTTGTCATGGACAAGTGGCTCGAAGGCAAGAAGCTGGAGTTTGCGCCACTCTTCCCGATTCCCATCTGGGCCGCGACCTCGCCCAACATCGCCGGCCTTCCCGGCTGGGACACGCAGAAGGCGGTCGAGTTTTTTATGACGGGCCTTGCCCCGAACGGGCAGCCGCCGCGCCCGCCCATGCCTGCCTATCACATGAATCGCGCCGACGCCGAAGCCGTGGTAGCGTATTTGAAATCGCTGAAGCAGTAGCCAGTACCCAACCGCCGGTTGCCAGCTTTGGCGTAGCCGGCATGCGGTCGCGACCTTGTTGCCTCGCAGCGCCGCAACCTCGACCAATGGGTTTCAATAGGTGAGCGCGAGTGGGGTCGAGCGTTATGGCGATATTGCCAGCTACTCAGAGTCGCGCCGCTTCTCTATAGGCCGTGCTGCCCCATCATGAGTAGCAGGCCTCCAGAATTGAAGATCACGCAACACGTGGAAGGAATGATTCCTTATACCGCCCTTGCCTGTTAATCCGCATGACTTTTTCAACACCCACAGACGGTTGCATTCACAATCCCGGCTCCAGAGGGGACTCTGATTAAGTCCGGTTTTTGAAGGGGACGGCCTTGAGGCCGTCGGTAGACACTGCAAAATCAATGCGGCTTAGCCGCTGAGGGACCTCACCCCCACTGAATCAGAGTTTCCCCAGGCCAATTTCAACTGCTAATCCGGTCCAGCACGGTGCCGTCGGCGCCGACCAGCGAGATGTCCAGCGCGGGCACGCCCAGGGCGTGAGTGGAGCAGCTCAGGCAGGGATCGTAGGCGCGGACCAGGGCGGAGACGCGGTTCAACATGCCTTCCTCCAGCTTGTCGCCGTGGATGAAGTGCTCGCTGACCTGGCGCACGCCGTTGCCGATGGCGCGGTTATTGTGGCCGGTGGCGACGATGAGGTTCGCCCAGCGGATGGCGCCATCGTCATAGACCTTGTAGTGGTGGATGAGGGTGCCGCGCGGCGCTTCGATCATGCCGATGCCTTCGAGCGAGTTGACGGCGGCTTCGGCGCGCACGTGGGTGTCGAGCACGTCGGGCTCCTGCAGCAGGAGCTGCATGGCTTCGAGGGCATACATCACTTCGATCAGCCGGGCGTAGTGATAGAGGAAGGAGCTGTGCGCGACGCGGCCAAAGCGGTGGCGAAATTCGTTCAGCTCGGCGTCGGCACGCGGCGTGCCCATGGCTTGGGCGACGTTGATGCGGGCCAGCGGCCCAACGCGGTAGATCCCGTCCGGCCAGCCTTGCGGGCGATAGTACGGGGCCTTGAGATACGAGTCGCTGAGGCTTGCCTCGGCGATGAAGCGGTAATAGTCGTCGGCGGCGACGTCGTCGTGAACGATGCCGCCATCGGGCCAGAGGAAACGGAGACGGCCATCGTAGAGCTGGAGATTGCCGTCGCGATCGACCATGCCGGCATACATGGTGGGCGCGGAGCCGAAGTTGGCGATCTCTTCGGGGAAGCGGTCGAGCAGGCCTTTGAAGACGCCGAGGGTCTTCTCGGTGGTGGCCATGGCCTGAGGAATCGCGGCGAGGAAACGGTCGCGGGCCGGCGCGGTCATGGGCGACTTGACGCCGCCGGGAACGATCCAGGAGGGATGCACGCGCTCCTCCGCGAGTCCTTCGATGACCAGCAGGCCAAATTTGCGCAGCTCGATGCCGGCGCGCGCCAGCTCGGGATTGGCCTCGATGACGCCGGCGACGTTGCGGATGGCGGGATCGGCGTCCATGCCGAGCAGCAGGTCGGGAGCGGAGAGATAGAAAAAGCTCAGCGCGTGGGATTGCACGACCTGGCCGCAGTGAATAATCTCGCGCAGCAGTTGGGCGGTGCGCGGAATGCGGACCGACATGATGGCGTCACAGGCTTTGGCGGAAGCAAGCTGGTGGCTGATGGGACAGATGCCGCAGATGCGCGAGGTAATGCCGGGCATTTCGTAAAAGGGGCGGCCCTCGGTGAATTTTTCGAAGCCGCGGAATTGGGTGACCTGGAACTTGGTGTCGGCGACGTTGCCGGCGTCGTCGAGCTGGATGGTGATCTTGGCGTGGCCCTCGATGCGGGTCACGGGTTCGATGGTGATGCGCTTCATGGAAAATCCTTTTCAGCGATTAGCAATTAGCCAAAGCTGGTGAGAAGTTCCCCAGTTTCGAGCTTACCCAGCAAGGCCCAGCCGGTAGTGAAAAGCTAATTGCTAATTGCTAATCGCTGTTTCACCCAAACTTGATCTTCTGGTTGGGGTCGAGTTTGCGGCCCTCGATGAGGCTGTTCAACAGCCCGGCGATCACCTTGTTTTGCGGGGGACAGCCGGGGAGGCAAACGTCAACCTTCACAAAGTCCTGCGCCGGGCGCGCCTGCTTCGACAGTTGCGGCAGGCCCTGATGAGGAATGCCGGGGTCCGCATCGACGCCTTCCACGTAGACGCGCTGCAGCAGCTTGTTCACCGGGATGACGTTGCGCAGGGCGGCGACATTGCCGGTGACGGCGCAGTCGCCCAGCGAGACCAGCAGCCGGCTGCGCTCGCGGATTTGCTGCAAGCGCTCCACGTCTTCCTGCGTGCTGATGGCGCCTTCCAGTAGCGTGACGTCAACATCCTCGGGAAACTCCTGCGCATCGACCAGCGGGCCATAGACGATGTCCAGTTTTCGCACGATGGGAATGAGCGCGCCATCGAGATCGAGCAGCGACATGTGGCAGCCCGAGCAGCCATCCAGCCAGACGGTGGCCAGCTTCAGCTTCTTCATACGTGGCTCCCTCCAGTGCGGTCGTGGCCACCGGCGCCGCGGCGGCGGGCCAGCGTGGTGAGGGGCGCGGTGGAGCGCACCATCTCCTCCACGGCTTTGCCTTTGGCTGCCAGTGCGCCGGTGGGACAGGCCTGTACGCATTTGCCGCAGTCGGTGCAGGTGTCTGCCTCGCCCCACTTGCGGTTCAGGTCGGGGACGATGCGGGCCTGGATGCCGCGCGCTACCATCTCCCATACGTGCGCGCCTTCGATCTCGGCGCAGGTCCGCACGCAGCGGGTGCACAGGATGCAGCGATTGTGGTCGAGGACAAAGTGCGGATGCGACGCGTCTACCGGAAGGCGCGGGAAGTTGTAGGCGAAGCGCACGCTGGTGATGCCCATGGAATAGGCCATGTCCTGCAGCTCGCAGTGGCCGTTGGAGACGCAGACGGCGCAGGTGTGATTGCGCTCCACCAGCAGCAGCTCGACCGTCATGCGGCGGTAGTGCGAAAGGCGCGGCGAATTGGTGATGACCGACATGCCGTCCTGCGCCGGGGTGGTGCAAGCGGGGAAGAGACGGTCGACGCCGGAGACTTCCACCATGCAGAGACGGCAGGCGCCGACGGGAGTGAGTCCTTCGAGAAAGCAGAGCGTGGGAATAGACTTTCCGCTGGCGCGGGCTGCTTCCAGAATGGTTTGACCTTCCAGGGCGCTCACCAGCCCGCCATCGATACGCAACGAAATTTTCTTTTGCGGCAAGATGGAACTCCTTCCTGGGTAGAAGCGCGTTCGAACTCTCCCAGAAAAGCAGATCCCTCGTCGGGCTAAAGCCCTCCTCGGGATGACAATTCTATAAACATCGGCTCGACGCGAACCTAAAGGTTCGCTCTACCCGAGCTAAACCGCACCCCGGTAGCCCTCCTCGGGAGGACACTCAAAGAGAGCGTCGTTTCGGCGCACCTCAAGGTGCGCCCCTTCAAAGCAATCTCCTAGCGCGCTACGGTTACACGCACATCACAGCGCAGGCAGCGGCAGCACTCATCGTGGACCTCTTCCGGGGTCAGCGGGAAGACCACTTCGTCAAACGAACCGGTGCGCTGCTGTGCGGCCAACACGCGCGCGTGGTGACGGCGGTTCTCGCTGGTCTGCTTGGGAGGCGTCTGCTCGTATTGCATGGGGCGGAAGAGCATCTCCCAACGGTCGCTGTCCATGAGTTGCTCGTCAATGGAGCGCGCCGCCTGCTTGCCGTAGGACATGGCGCCAGATACGTTGGAGGCGCCGGTGACCAGGTCGCCTGCGGCAAAGAAGCGCGGCCGGCTGGTCTGCAGCGTGAAGTGGTTGACCTGAACGGCGCCGCTGTCTTTGACCTGCAGCCCCGAGGCTTTGGCGAAGTCGAGGTCCATGGTTTCGCCGACAGCAAGGATCACGGAGTCGCACTCGATGCGCTGCACCTCGTCGGTGAGGACGGGCTTGCGGCGGCCCGAGCGGTCGTATTCGCCCAGGCGCGTCTTTACTACTTCCAGCGCGCGCAGATTGTCTTTGGCGTCGCCGATGATGCGGTGCGGCGCCGAGAGGAAGACCATCTTCGCTCCTTCTTCCTCGGCCGCCGCGGTTTCTTCTTCGATGGCGGGCATGTCTTTGCGCTGGCGGCGATAGACCACGATGGCGCTCGATCCCAGGCGCAGCGCGGTGCGGGCGGAATCGATGGCCGCGTTGCCGCCGCCGATCACCACCACCTTGCGGCCCAACGGGACAGACTCGCCCTTGGCCACCGACTCCAGTAACGGCAGCGCGGAAAAGACGCCCTTCATCTCCGTTCCCGGCAGGTTCACCCAGGATTCCTTCCAGGTTCCTATCGCCAGGCACACGGCGTCGAAGCGCTCATCCAGATCGTTCAACGAAATATCGAAGCCGATGCGGGTGTTGAAGACGAACTTTACTCCCAGCCGCTCGATCAGCTCGACCTCGCGCCGCAGGGTCGGCTTCGGCAAGCGATATTCCGGCAGGGCGAAGCGCAGCATTCCTCCAGCTTCGGGCAGGGAGTCGAAGACGGTGACGTCGTGGCCAAAGAGTGCGAGATAGAAGGCCGCGGTCAGGCCTGCCGGTCCGGCGCCGGCCACCGCAACCTTGCGGCTGGTGGGATCGAGCCGGCGCGCCTGCACACGCCGCACCGCCTCTCCAAAGTGGTCGCCGAGCAGGATGGAATCGGCAATGAAGCGATGCACCTCGCGCATGTTGACGGGGTCATCGACGGTCTGCCGGCGGCAGCGATGGTCGCAGGGATGCTGACAGACGCGGCCCGTGGAAGACGGCAGCGGATTGTCAAGGATGATGGATTCGAAGGCCTCTTCCAGTTGTCCTTCTTTATAGAGCTGGAGGAAGCGCGGGATGTTCATGTGCAGCGGACAACTGTTCTCGCAGGGCGAGAGCGCTAGCTCAGTGCAGATGCCGGCAACGCAACGGTGGGAGACGATGTGGTCTTCGAACTCCTGGCGGAAGTGCCGCATGGTGGTGAGCACCGGGTTGGGCGCGGTCTGGCCCAGCCCGCACAGGGAGCAGTCGCGGATGTAGCGGCTCAACTCGTCCAACTGTTCCACGTGGTCCATGCGCCCGGCGCCTGCGGTGATGCGGTCGAGGATGCGCAGGCACTTGTTCAGGCCGACGCGGCAGGGGATGCATTTACCGCACGACTCGGAGTTGGTGAACTCGACGAAGTAGCGGGCGAGATCGACCATGCAGTTGTCTTCATCCATCACCACCATGCCGCCGGAGCCCATGATGGAGCCGAGCTGCGCCAGGCTTTCGTAATCGACCGGCGTGTCAAACATCTCGCTGGGAATGCAGCCGCCCGAGGGACCGCCGGTCTGCACGGCTTTGAGACTGCGGCCTTCCATGCCGCCCCCACCGATGTCGTAGATGAAGGTCTTGATGGGCGTGCCCATCGGCATCTCGACCAGGCCGCTGTTTTGCACTTTGCCGACCAGCGAAAAAACCTTGGTGCCGGAGCTCTTGGCGCTGCCCGTCTGGGTAAACCACGCCGCTCCCTTGATGGCGATGGGCGCGATGTTGTACCAGGTCTCGACGTTATTGATGTTGCTGGGCTTGCCCCACAGGCCTTTCTGCGCGGGAAATGGCGGACGCGGGCGCGGACGGCCGGCTTCGCTTTCCAGCGATGCGATCAGCGCGGTCTCCTCGCCGCAGACGAACGCCCCCGCGCCTTCGACCAGATCGATATCAAAGTTGAATCCGCGGCCCAGGATGTTGTTGCCCAGCAGGCCGTATTCGCGGGCCTGCTCCAGCGCGCGATTCAGGCGATGCACGGCGAGCGGATACTCGGCACGGACGTAGATGATGCCCTGGGTGGCGCCCATCACGTAGCCGCCGATGATCATGCCCTCCAGCAGCGCGTGCGGGTCGCTTTCGATCTCGTTGCGGTTCATGTAAGCGCCGGGATCGCCTTCGTCGGCGTTGCAGATGATGAATTTCTGGTCGGCAACGGCTTTGCGGAGGAACTCCCATTTGTTGCCGGTGAGGAAGCCGGCGCCGCCGCGGCCGCGCAGCTTGGCGGCCTTGATCTGCTCGATCACAGCTTCCGGCTTTTCGTCGATGAGCGTCTTGTACAGCGCCTGGTAGCCGCCGACGGCGATGTATTCTTCGACGTCATCGGGATTGATGAGCCCGCAGTTGCGCAGCACGATCTTCTTCTGGCCTTTGAAGAAGGGCACCTCGTTCCACAGGGGCACTTCGGGATAGCCGCGGCCATAACGGATGGCGCCGGTGATGTGGTCCCATTCTTCGATCTTGCAGTACACCAACTCAGGACCGATCTTGCCGGCGGTGATGTCGTGGACGATGCGCGCGGCATCATTGGCCTGCACGCGGCGCAGAATCAGCAACGGCGAGCCGGGCACGTGTACGTTGACCAGCGGCTCCTGGCAGCAGGCGCCGAAGCAGCCGACGCCGGCCAGGTAGATGTCCGTGCCGCTGCGCTCCAGAACTTCGACGAAGGCGTGATACAGGCCTTCCGCGCCATTGCCGCGGCCGCAGGTGCCCATGCCGACGGCGATACGCGGAACCGATGGCGTCAGGCGCGCCAGGCCGGCTTCACGAACGGCGTTAAATGCGCCAATGTCCTCGATGCGCGGCATCACTCACTCTCCCGTTCCAGGGCGCGGACCTCGCGCTGCAGCGTGCGCTCGTTCACATGGCCGCAGATGCGGTGGTTGACCTCCACCACCGGCGCCAGCGCACATTGGCCAAAGCAGGCGACGGTGCGCACGGTGAACTTTTTGTCCTCGGTTGTCAGGGTGAGCTTGTCGGCCTCGCCGGGGGTTTCGCTCTCCTGCAGGCCCAGGCCCAGATCCAGGCGCAGGCGCTCCAGCAGGGCGCGCGAGTTGCGCGTATGACAGGCAGTGCCACGACAGATGCAGATCGTGTTATCGCCCTGCGGTTCGAGATTGAATAGGGCGTAGAAGGTGGCCACGCTGTAGACGCGCGACAAGGGAATGTCCAGCCGCCCGGCAATGTATTGCAAAGCTTCCGCAGCAAGATACTTATGGGGGTTGTGCTCCTGGACAGCTTCCAGGATGCCGAGCAGTGCGCCGGGCTTTCCGCTTTGCTTGGCGATGACCTGGTCGATGAATGCGCACTCGGCGCTGTCGAAAGAAATCTGGGCGGTAGGCATGTGTCTGGCGCTCCTTTCTGGGGACAGAGACCAGAACCTAGGCAGAAGCTGCAACGCTGCTCGGCTCGATGGCTAGACGCCGCAGCGCTGACACTCCTTCGCAGCTCAGGATTTCACGGGTAGGAGAGCGACCACAGTGCGGTGCATCACGTCGACGGGTGATCGCTGATGCAGCAACGGCGATAACGGGAGAAGAATTGCCTGGTCAGCAAAAAAGCGGAGGCTGATGATCGGCCTCCGCTGCAACTGGACGCGAGCGCTGCGCTACGGTTTCGGCGGCGGCGGGGTCATGTACATGATGTCGCCTCGCCGGCCGGTTTCGACGGTGTAATCCGATGGCACCTGGAACAGCGACGGATCAGGCTCGCCGCGGGTGATGCTGGTGACGGTGGTGGTCATCGTCCCCATCATGGGATCGGTATGAACAACGCTAAGCGGAATCTGCAGCTCGGTGGACATCCAGCGTTCGGTGGTCACCAGGATGGGCTTGGCATTGCCGATCTGGCCTGCCGGGATGGTGCGGGTTACCTTCGTACCCACGGCCGGCAGCCCCAGGATGGTCTTGGTGCCCAGCGACTCCGTGCTCACGTTTTCATTCTGGTTCATCTTCGCGGTGGCCACGTGCCCGGCATCAGAGATTTGCATCCCTCCGCCAGTAGTCACGTTTACGCCGGGCCGGGGAGGACGCAGCGGCATCTCATGCACCGTCTTCTTCTGCGGATTCAGTATGTAGCGCTTGCCGGCCACCGGGTCCATGATTATGACCAGCGTGCCGTCCTTCGCGCCGGTGGCCGGGGTAATCAGTTTGAACTGGATCTCGCGGCGGACCCGGCCTTGCGAGTCGCGATACTCGGTGCTGGTGTCCTCGGTGTGGATGGTGTTGCCATCCGACAAAGTGGTGTCGCGAGTGCTGCTGATGGTCGCCGTCATCGGCTCGCCGGTAACCACTCTGCCTTCGCCGAACCGCTCATGGAAGAAAGCGCCGCCGAAGCCAGGGCCTTGTACGGCGATCGCCATCCCCGGACCCCCTGGCGGAGGCGGGGGCCGGGCGGGGGGAGGTTTTGCGGGCCCCCCCCCCCCCCCCCCCGCCCCCCCGGAACCGGGGGAAACCCCCCCAACCAA
>VFSW01000332.1_pt1 | contig 67657 bp, 69 predicted proteins | sample 5358111 | NCBI WGS metagenome assembly VFSW01 (sample SAMN11554181, study PRJNA540505) | mine drainage metagenome | isolation source: sediment from site ElyBrook_90M | place: USA: Ely Copper Mine, Vershire, VT | collected 2017
TAATATCTGTTTTTATGTCAAACTTAATTGCGGGCATGAATAATGCCGCCTTTCAGATGGCATCTAGTATATCCTCTCCCGCGCTTAACTCTGTGATGGCCTTTTTGGCTGCAGACATGCTTGTCGCAGCAGTTATCGCCATCATCGCTCTTTATTTATACTATAAAAAGGACAAGAACCTTTTCTCATTCGTATTGGCTGCGATTCTCTTATACGTAATAGGCGATGTCATAAAGCTGATAGTCAGGGAGCCACGGCCATGCGCTATGCCAAATCTCTCATGGATAAATAAAGTAGGGTGCGACACCACGTTTAGCTTTCCAAGCAACCATGCAACCGTCTTGACCGGTCTGCCGCTCTTCCTCAAGTCCTATAAGTATGTGAGAATCGCATATGTTGCGTGGCTCATCCTAGTTCTTTTCGGCAGGTTCTATCTCGGGCAGCATTACCTCACTGATGTAATTGCAGGAATGGCCATAAGCATTGCGGTGGTTGGGGTAATCGATGTCTATGGCGTACGTATCAACTCGTTTTTAGCGAATATTGCGAAGAAAATTGCGCCTCCGCTGTTCAATGTCAAATGGAAGCAAGATTAGGCTGATTTAGCATCCGCAAAAGACTGGGGCGGTTCCGCAATCTGCTCGAGAAATTACCATTATGACAAAATAACACATTACAATGAAAATTAAGAAAGATTTTTATATTATATGCTGAATTAAATTATATATATTCAAAAGAAATGTCCAGCATATACGACCAGTATAACGAGAGGTATTTCTCATATTGAAACTGTAACACCTAGTGAAAACAATGGCAACAACTGTTGTAACAAACGGAAAACCAAACAGAAGGAATGTCCCTGTTCAGGGAACAGAAACCCCAGCAGAAAGGCATTTTAGGCACCTTTCAAAAGAGGTCAGATATTTTGAAGGGAAGGACCTCAAAGAGCTTAAGGCTGCAGTCCAGAGCAATCCAACAGACGAGAACATATATTGTCTTTTGATTGCAGTGGAAGCTACCATAGCAACCCGTTCCCTATTAAGGCATGACACGGCGCACATAAGGGAAGCGAATACGGTAAACTGAGCAGATCAGTATATCTTGGTTCCCTTTTCCCCTTTTAGGATTTGGCCTAGTTGGAATATGTTCCCAATAAAGGCCTCTTTTCCTCCTTTTTTCACAAAGTCAACGCAGGCCTCAAGCTTTGGCCTTATGGTTCCTTCCTCAAAAGAGTCAAGCCTGTGCTCCAACTCCCTTGCCTTTACCGACCTTATCTTGTTTTTCTTTCCGCGATGGCTAACATAAACGGAATCGGCATTTGTAAGTATAACCAACAGCCTCGCGCCTATCGAGCTGGCAAGGAGCGCAGAGGTCCTGTCCTTGTCTATCACGGCATCGACGCAGCTTATTGTTTTGCCCCTCTTTACCACTGGTATCCCTCCCCCTCCGCACGTTATGACTATCCCCCGCTTTGATTCTGAGCATATTGCATCGCGCTCCATGATCTCGACTGGCTTCGGCGACGCTATTACCATCCTGTAGCCTTTGTCCTGCCTCACGTAATCGAATTTGTGCAGTCCGCGCTCCCTATCAATCTGTGCCTTGGTATAGAAAGGACCTATTGGCTTGGAGGGCCTTTTGAAGCCGCTGTCATCCCTGTCTACAAGGACATGTGCAAGTATTGTCGATACGCGCCCGCGTCCCGCGCGGTTGATGGAGTTCCTCATCGACAGCTCTATCAGTGTACCTATGGATGCCTGGGTTTCTGCATTAAGCATGTACAGCGGCAGCTTGGGGACGAACGCCTTTGAATGCTCGTTCCTTATCAGCTCGTCGCCGAACTGCGTGCCATTCCCGTGGGTTATCACAATCCTGTACTTTCCTGTATTGTAAAGCCTTGCGATGTCCCTGCATACGCGGTGTATATTAATATTTTCTGATGAGATTGATTGCTTGGAAGAGGGATCTAGCAGTGCATTGCCACCAAGGGCGATCACAACGGTCTCCATGTTGGGTATCATAGATGATTAAATTAATAATATGCGATGTGGGGGGAGTTATAAACACCTTTGACGAGAGCATGTACATAAACTACATATGCGGGAAGCTTGGAATAGACGACTCGGAATTCAGGAGCGTATTCCTGCCAATGCTCGACAGGGCGGAGATCGGAAAGCTGAAAATACCTGAACTGGAAAGGCGGCTATCAAGGGCATTCCGGGTCAATCCGCACAAGCTGGAATGGAATTCCGCATTCAAGAGGCTAAACAGGCTTGACATGAGGATGGTAAGGCTGCTCAACGCCCTATCAAAAAGGTACAGGATTGCCATATTGACGAACGTGAGCAGGAGCAGGCACAGCATAAACATGCAGACGCAGCTCTACAAGATAAAGTACAGCAGAGTGTTTGCATCATGCTACCTTGGGATGGCAAAGCCGAATCCCAAAATATACCGGTTTGTCCTGTCACAGATGAAGACGAAGCCGGACGAGTCGATATTCATAGATAACCTGAAGTCAAACGCCGACGGCGCCAAGAAAGTAGGGATCAATGCCATACAATTCAAGAGCTATGGCCAGCTGGTAAAGGACCTGAAAAAGATGGGTGTGGCAATTGATAAGTGAGGCACTGGAAAGGGCGCTTGCCGGCAGGTGGATAGCCGGTCCCCACATCGAGGACGCCCTGGAAAGAAGCAGGAGCTTCAATTCAAAGTGCATATCCACGCTGATCAACTTCCTTGGCGAATCCATTCAGGAAAGGGCAGAGGTGCGCAATGCGGTCGAGACTTACCTGCTGCTCATCGACGAGATAAGCAAGACAAAGACAAAGGCCGCAATATCTGTGAAGCCTACGCAGCTCGGCCTCTGCATAAGCGGGAAGGCATTCAATTCCAACTATATGAAACTAGCCAGGTTCGCAAGGGAAAACGGCGTCTTTGTATGGCTCGACATGGAGGAGCCCGCTTATGTTGACGACACAATCGCCGCCTACAGGAAAGCGGTGCGTTTCGGCAATACTGGAATATGCATCCAGTCCTACCTCAAGCGGAGCATGGGCGACATAAAGTCAATGCAGGGAATAGGTGCAAAGATAAGGCTGGTGAAGGGCGCCTATGGGCTCGACCAGGAATATGCATTCAAATCAAAACAGGAGGTAAGCCACAATTACCTGCAGTTGATGTACCTCCTCTTCAGGGATTTCAACGACTTCATGATAGCAACGCACGATCACAGGATTGACGACATAGCGATGAGGCTCAACGTGAGGGACAGGAAGCGCATGACCTTCGCCATGCTGAACGGGATAAGAAACCAGTATGCTAGGTATCTGGTATCCCGTAGGCAAAAGGTCGCGATATACGTGCCATTCGGCAATGACTGGATAAGATACGGCTACAGGCGGCTTACGGAAGCGGGGCATCTCTCGCTTGTCATTAGGTCGATGCTCCAGAGCCAGGAAATATAGCTTTTATATCTGAAATGATATAATTTTGATACAGCCCCGTAGTCTAGTGGCCAAGGACAGCGGACTTTGGATCCGCTTACATCGGTTCGAATCCGGTCGGGGCTATGTTTGTGATTACATGGTTGAAATTGTATGCCTGTCAGAGCCGTATCTAAGGGAGCTCGAAACGAAGGTAAGTTCAATAGAAGGCAACAAAACGGAGCTTGAAAGGACGATATTCTACCCTGAAGGCGGCGGCCAGCCGTACGACACAGGAGAAATCTCCGGAATAAAGGTGATAAACGTCCAAAAGGTCAACGGTCATGTCATCCACGAGCTTGGCTCTGCTTCCCCCTTCAAGCCGGGCGATACGGTAAAATGTGCAATAGACTGGGAAAGGAGGTACAAGTTCATGCGTATGCACACCGCAATACATGTCATTGGAGGGCTAATGGAGCATAAGCACGGCGCAATGTTCACCGGCGGCCAAATCGGCCTGGAGAAGTCAAGGTTTGACTTTGACATGCCTGCTCTGAACAGGGAGCTTTCCGAGCAGATAATCGTGGAGTCGCAGGAAATAATCGACAGGCACCTTAATGTAACCGCAATGGTACTTTCAAAGGAAGAGGCACTCAGAATCCCAAATCTTGCAAGGACCGAGCCAGGCAGGCAATTGCTTGAAAAGCTGCCGCAGGTAAGAATTGTGGAAATACAGGACTTTGACGTTCAGATGGATGGAGGAACTCACGTCAAAAACACGAGCGAGATAGGAAGAGTGTCTCTCACCAATTTCGAAAACAAGGGCTCACACCGGAAAAGGATTGAGATATCCCTTTCCTAACTTCAAAGCTCTTTTGTTGCCTTGTCTGGCTCCTTGTGCTGGAACAGGAATGATGCGCCCTTGAGTGTCTTCAATGACAAGGTTGCGCACTTCAGCCTTGCCGCTCCGGGATCTATGCCTAGCATTTCTATTACGTCCTTTACGCCCATTGCGTCTATCTCGTTAAGGCTCTTCCCCTTTGCTTCATCGGTCAGCATGCTTGCGGATGCCATGCTGATCGCGCATCCGGTCCCGCTGAACTTTATGTCATCGACCCTGCCGTCCTTTATGAGCAGATACATTGTTATGTCGTCACCGCACGTCGGATTCAGTTCATGAAGGCTGATGCTCGAGTTGTCTATCTTGCCCTTGTTGTGCGGATGCTCATAATGCGATATTATCTCCTCAGCATACATGTCAAGAGCCAAATTTACACCCTGAATATTTGCTTAACTTTATTTATCGCGTTTATTGCTGCATCTATCTCAGATTCCTTATTATAAAGATAGAAGCTCATCCTTGAAAGTGCCGGGACCCCAAGCCTCTCGGTTACCAGGGGCATTGCACAGTGGTGCCCCGCCCTTATTGCGATTCCCTCGCTGTCGAATATCTGCGCAACGTCGTGTGGATGCACTCCGTCTATCGAGAAAGACACCACCCCTGCCCTTTCCGCAATCGAATCCTTCCCGAGCCCGAAGACCTTGACTCCTTCGATGCGGCTCAGGCTGTCCAAGGCGTATGCAGTCAAATTCATCTCATGCTTCCTTATGCTTCCCATGCCTATGCCGTTAAGATAGTCTATCGCAACCCCGAACCCTATGCCTCCTGAAATGTCGGACGTTCCTGCCTCGAACTTCCATGGTAGGTCATTCCAGGTGCACGATTCGTATGTCACGCTCCTTATCATGTCTCCTCCGCCAATTATCGGTTCCATCTTTTCCAGAAGTGATGATTTGGAATGCAGCACCCCTATCCCTGTGGGGCCAAGCATCTTGTGCGCAGAAAACGCAAAGAAGTCAGAGTCTATGTCCTTGACGTCAACCTCCATGTGCGGCACAGACTGCGCCCCATCTATTAACACCACTGCGCCATTCTTATGCGCCCTTTTTGTTATTTCCTTTGCATCGTTTATTGTTCCAAGAACATTTGAGGCATGGGTCACTGCTACAATCTTCGGCGAATTTTCAAGCATCCTGTCAAGGCTCCCCATGTCTAATTTGCCGTTGTCATTATCCAATTCTATGTAATCCAGCTTCGCGCCTTTCCTGCGTACCAACTCCATCCAAGGAACCATGTTGCTATGGTGCTCCATTTGCGATATGAGAATATGGTCCCCTTTCTGTACGTTTGCCTCTCCATACGACAATGCAGCCAGGTTTATCGCCTCAGTGCAGTTCCTTACGTATATTATTTCCTCCATTGAGCCTGCATTTATGAACTTGGCTACCTTCTCCTTTGATTTAATGTAGGCTTCTGTAGCCTCTTCAGCTATCTTGTATATCCCCCTGTGGATGTTTGCGTTGTATTTTCTATAATATTCATCAATTGAGTCTATCACACTCGAAGGTTTCTGGGATGTTGCGGCGCTGTCAAGATAGACGAGCCGCTTGCCGTTTGTATTCGTCGCAAGTATCGGGAAGTCTTCTCTTACCCTATCAACGTCTAAGTCCGCCATATGATTACTTCTTGATGTATTGGTCGTAGCCCTCCTTCTCAAGCTTATTTACTAATTCGCTTCCTCCTTCTGCCACTATGTTGCCGTCAACCATTATGTGCACGAACTCTGGCTTCATGAACGAGAGGATGCGGCTGTAGTGCGTTATTATAAGCAATCCAAGGTTGTCTTTCTTTGATATGCTGTTAACTGCATTTGATACGATTTTTATTGCGTCAATATCAAGGCCAGAATCGGGCTCGTCAAGTATGGCTATCTTTGGTTTCAGTATTGAGAGCTGAAGTATCTCTGCCTTTTTCTTCTCTCCTCCTGAGAACCCCATGTTTAACGATCTTCCTATGAAGTCTTCGCCCATCTTCAATTCACTTATGTTTGATTTTACCTCCTTCATGAAGTCCTTTGTGTTCAGTGGCGTTGGCGAGGCTGCCTGCTGCGCAAGGTGAAGGAAATTTATGAACCCTACTCCCTCTACCTCAACAGGGTTCTGGAACTGAAGGAACAATCCAAGTTTTGCCCTTTCATCTGTCTTCATTTCAATTATGCTCTTTCCATCCACGAGTATGCTTCCTGAAGTTACTACCGACTTTGGATGCCCGAGTATGGTCTTCGCAAGCGTACTCTTGCCTGAGCCGTTGGGCCCCATTATTACATGGACCTCACCTTGGTTAATCTTTAGGTTAAGTCCCTTGATTATCTCTTTTCCTTCAACGTTTACGTGAAGGTCCTTTATTTCCAGTATCATAATATCACTATTTAACCATGAAAGCGCAACCGAATCGCTTGTTGCTTTGGCACATGTTGCACATTATCGCGTGGGCCTTCCTTTCATCCCTGGCCCTAAGGCTTTCCACAAACTTTCTCAATGACTTTTGGTCTATTTTCACATTTTTGAACTTGTCGGACTTATCGTTTAGGTACTTGCTTATCGCAGCCTGTGTTGTTCCAAGAAGCTCGGCTGCCTCTTTTTGCTTTATGCCATATTCGTTAATCATCATCTTGGCCGCCTTCAGTCTGAAAGCAGGTATGAATGTCTTCATCGTCCTATCGTAGTTGTCAAACATGTCATTCACCTCTATACTTGTAATGCCCCTTGAACATATCGGATTCTGATGATGCAGAAGGGCTTACCCACATGTTCCTTGTGTCCATCTTTGGATCTGAACCAAAGCTCCTGTCCTCCAATTTCGCATTTATGAGCGACATCGAAAGCTCTGCCATAACCTTATTCTGTATCTTTGAGAGATTCTCGGCGAAGAAACCGGTAACAAGCAATTTCTTAACGCCAATCTCGCTTATCCCCTTTGACATAAGATAGAACACGGATTCGGGGTCTACTGGCGCCGTAGCTGAGGAGTGTGTGGCCTTTACATCATTCTCGTCAACTGACATGTCTGGCAGCCCTTCAACCTTTGCGTTCTTGTCAAGGAGTATGCCGCGCTCGTGCACATATGATCTTGCCTTTGTTGCACCCCTGTTTATCTTAGCATAACCTTTCATTATGCAAAATGAATGATCCAATAGCGCCGCCTTCGATTCAAGGCTTGCATTCGTGTGCGGCGCGGCGTTGACAATCTTTGTTAATATATCAAACTTCTGTTCCTTCGATCCGAACATCAACTCGCTCACATCTACCTTGCTATAATTGCTGTTAGCTTCAATCACATTCCTTACCCTTGTATACGGGGATCCATTGTAAAACGCGTTGTACTTAAGATGTGAGCGTTCACCCATTATGTTTGTGCAATGCGACAAGCTGATTGTCTTGTCATTCTCGTTATGAAGCGCGTTGAGCTCGATCTCCGCCTCTTCATCAAGAGTTATCTCATGTAATGTCCCAAGGGCTGTCATCGTTGAAGACGTGGAACAATAATATTCGAACATGTTAAGTTTTGATTTCTTGCCTAGTTTTATGAATACTCTAGAATTCAACGGCTTGTCTGAATTTATTATTAATGCATTTATCGAAGCTGTTTTCCCGTCAGGCACTTCTATTGTCATTGTTGATCCGGGGAATGCGCTTATATACGATGCGAATTTGTCATCATCTCCCGTGTGCATTCCATTTGCAGATAGATTTCCCATTGATTCTGTCTTCCCTATCCTTGCGAGTTCAGTATTTGAAACGAAGTTAGAACTTCCTATCACAACATCAAACCTGATTCCAAGCTTTGCAATATCCTTTTCTGATAGCCCATTGGCCTTCGCTGCGCTATCCGAATTATCATGGAAACTCTTCAGGTCAAAAGGTATGTTGATGTAATGCCTTTTGTAAAGGTCATTTGTCTCCTGGGGTAGCTTCTGATAGTTCTCGATTGACTTCCTTACGAATTCCTGATATTCCTGCATCTTATCACAGTTAACCGACCGAATTTGACATGTCGATTTTTATCAATCTCTTAAGTTCAAGCGAATATTCCATTGGAAGCGCTCTTGCAAGCGGATCAAGGAATCCAAGCACTATTGTTGTGAGTGCATCCTCCTCACTAAGCCCTCTTGACATCAAATAGAATAATTGTTCCTCTCCAACTTTGCCTGTGCTTGCCTCGTGAGTTATTGTTGCATCTTCTCGGTTGACTTCCATGTAAGGCAGTGTGTTTGTTTTTGATTCCTCATCAAGCAAAAGCGCATCGCATCTTACTGTTGACTTGACGTTTGAAGCATTTTTCCCTATGTGCAGCAGTCCCCTGTACGTTGTTATCCCATCTCCAGAAGAGACGCTCTTCGAGATTATCTGCGATGTAGTGTCGGGTGCAAGGTGGTATATCTTTCCTCCAGAGTCCTGGATCTGTTTCGGGCCTGCCACTGCAATCGACATTATCTCCCCGCGGGCTCCCTTTTCCTTGAGATATACTGATGGATATTTAACATTAAGTTTACTACCGATATTACCATCGATCCATTCCACGTGCGCATTCTCGTATGCGAATGCCCTTTGCGTAACAAGGTTGTAAACATTCTTCGACCAGTTCTGGATTGTAACATATCTTATGTGCGCATCCTTGTGTGCAACAAGCTCAACAACAGCAGAATGAAGAGACGAACTCATGTATATCGGAGCCGTGCAATTGTGTACAGCAAAACCCCGTACGAGATACGATTCATCCTTATTAACACTAAAGTTGTAAACTGGTCCTTTAAACTCTGTCTTAATTATCTTTTTAATCGGAACAAAGAATGAATTACCTTTTTTCCTTACACTTCCGATGCTTATGCCCTTGGTGTATTCTATTATAATTTGATCCTTTCTTGTAATCTTTCTACCTAAAATTCTGTCTTCAGATCCCTTCCTTACGGTTAAGTTTGCAAATATCCCATTTCTCGCCAAAATCTCCTGTATTTGCAATGCGAGTACTTTGCTGATGGTTGTCGCTCTCATCATTTCCCTGCCGTTCCTAACGTATACGCTTCCGTCTCCTTTCCAATAACTATCTAATAGGATCTTTTGCCTTTCTGGTGAAAGTTTCATTATTATAGTTGATAATTTCTTTGTGCCCGCCCCTCTTCCACAGTGTTTTTCACACAGCGCAATCAAATCTTTTGAATAAGAACTCACTATGTAATATTTTCCTTTACCTTTACAAATCGAACTCTTATACCTATTTTTGTTTAGCAACGCATGCAAAGATTTTGCAAGCAAAGCTTCCTTTTCGCTTGCACCAAAGCTAAACGACACGCACCTAATGTTACTTAGTGCTTTGTTTGTTGTTGTACTGCCTTCTGCCAGGTACAAACCTAAGATTTTAAGATGGTCGTCACTCAAAGAACTATACTCTTCAGTTAGAGATGGGGCAACATAAACCAAAAAGTCGCCGATTTTCACTTGATCCGCATTTACAAATTTTGGTTCTGCATCTAATAGTAATTTAGTTGAAACCTCTGGCTGCCAGTTGCCTCTTTTAGACCTCTTTACTAAAACATCTTCCCTCTTTATACAAAGTATTGGGTGCTCTCCAGTAAGTCTAAATCCGTTAAAACTAGACTGCGGTATTATGTTGTACATTGATCCTTCATGTTCATGTACAAACAAGTTGCCAACACGCTCATGCGCACCTGTATGTGTAACGACTTTGTCATCCTTTGCTATATTTACTATTGGTTCGAATGTGTCCCCCATACTTACGAGCTCATCAGCAGGAAGGCATCCCTCTATGTAGGTAACATCGGCCCCTTCATCTGCTATGATGAGTGTTCTTTCGAATTGTCCTGCCTTCTCTGAATTTATCCTGAAATATGCCTGAAGAGGCATTTTCATCTTGACTCCTTTTGGAACATAAATGAATGAGCCCCCGCTCCACACTGCGGTGTTAAGCGCAGCGAACTTGTTGTCGGTCGGGGGAATTACCGTACCAAAATACTTTTTCATAAGCTCTGGATATTTCTTTACGGCCTCGTCCGTGCTGGTGAATATTACTCCATCCTTTTCAAGATCCTCCCTTATGTGCGAATATACTACCTCAGAATCATACTGTGCCTCTGCTCCTGCGAAAAACTTTCTTTCTGCTTCAGGAATCCCCAATTTGTCGAACGTGTCCTTAATCTCCTTTGGTACGGATTCCCAAGTATTCCCCTTTTTATCGGTTGGTTTTAAGTAGTAATAAATATCGTCGTAATCTATCTCGTTCAGGTTTCCTGTTGTCCATTGCGGCGTCGGTTTTGCAAGGAATTGTCTGTACCCGACAAGCCTCTTCTCGAGCATCCATTCGGGCTCGTTCTTCATTGTTGATATTTCCCTGACTATGTCCTCCGACAACCCCTTCTTGGTCTTGAACTTGTACTCAAAAGTATCGTTGAACCCATAAGTGCGCCTATACTCCTCGTCCTTAACGACTACCGTTTCTGCGTTGTAATTAGAATCTGCCAAATAGACACCATTTTATAACTGAGTTATATATCTTTTTAACCTATTTAAGCCTTACGCAAAAAATGAAACACATCTATACAAAAACTGCAAGCCATAGGGATAAATACATTTTCAGAGAAGCTAATCTGACCAACAAGCGATCTAATGCCAAAAACCAAATTTACGAATGAATCAACATACAAGAACTACTTGGAACAGGGCAAGGAAACGGAATTCGACAGGTTGTTTGATGGCGCAGTGCAAAATGCAAAAAGGATGTTCGGGAAAAAATACCCTATGTTCATATCCGGAAAGGAGACATTCTCGAATGAAACGATTGAGGAAAGGTCGCCAATAGACGGGACTCTGATAGGCGTGTTCCAGAAAGGCGGGATCGAGCACGCAAAGAGTGCAATATCTGCCGCGCAACAGGCATTTCCGAACTGGTCTAAGATGGACTACAGGGAGCGCGCCGCAATATTTGAGAAGGCAGCGTCATTGCTGTCCCAAAGGAAGTTCGATTTTGCCGCGGTATTGAGCTACGAAAACGGAAAGTCAAGATACGAGTCAATAGGTGAGGTGGACGAAGGCATAGACTTCATGAGATATTATGCCAGCGAGCTGCTGATGAACAAGGGCTATTCGAGAAAGACAAAATCCCAGCAGGGCACCGACTCTGGCAAATCGGGGTTTCAGGGCGCCCCATCCGCAGCAGAGAATGTTATAATAGCGATGAAGCCCTACGGTGTTTTTGGAGTCATAGCCCCGTTCAATTTCCCAGTTTCTATATCAATAGGGATGAGCACCGGTGCCCTCATCACCGGTAATACTGTGGTGTTCAAACCATCATCAACGGACAATATGACGATGCTGACCGGCCTTTACATCTATCAATTGTTCAAGGATGCAGGACTTCCCGATGGTGTATTCAATTATGTTACAGGACCCGGTTCGAAGGTCGGGGAGGAGCTCGCATCAAATGATTCGGTTTCCGGAATTGCATTCACGGGTTCGAGATCAACCGGCATGTCAATGATGGCAAGATGCTTCAGTTCGGGCAAGCAAAAGGTGTTCATAGTTGAAATGGGCGGAAAGAACCCAACGATAATAGCAAGGAATGCGGACATAGACAAGTCGGTGTCCGGAGTTGCAAGCGCGGCATTCGGATTCGCCGGCCAGAAATGCAGCGCCCTTTCCAGGGTGTACGTGCACGAATCAATAAAAGAGCAGTTCGTAAGCAAGCTTATCGAGAAGGCAAGGAACATGAAGATCGGGGATCCGCTGCAGAAGGATGTTTACATAGGCCCCCTGATAAGCGAGAGTGCGTTCAAGAGGTATATGGAATCAGTGACAAAGGCAAAGACCTACGGGCGCATACTCTACGGGGGCAATCCTGTTAAGGTCGGATACTCCAACTGCTATTACGTCGAACCAGTAATATTCGAGGCTATGCACGACAACGAACTGATCAAGAGGGAGCTTTTCCTGCCTATGCTATCAATAGAGACCTTCTCAAATATCGACGACGCGATAAGGCTTGCGAACGACACCGAATACGGGCTCACTGCGGGATTCTATGGCGCCAGCAATTCAGACATCAAGAAATTCGCATCAAGGATCAATGCCGGAGTGGTTTATATAAACAGGGAAATAAGCGCTACAACGGGGGCGATGGTGGGGGTGCACACATTCGTGGGCTGGAAAGGCAGCGCGATAACGGGCAAGGGAACTGGAAGCAAGTTCTACCTGCCGCAGTTCATGAGGGAGCAGAGCGTATCGATTACGAAGTAGTTGCATGTTCCTGAAATTAATCTACTCAATGCAGAAATACGAGATGCGGCAGATAAGGATAAACGGCAGGAAATTCAATGCGATAATCGCGGACAGCTTCTTCAAGCATATGATTGGACTGATGTTCAGGAAAGGCATCGGCAGGGGTGAATGCATGCTCTTCATATTCAGGCGTGAAGAACGTCATCCAATATGGATGCACAATATGCTCTTCGGCATAGACGTGCTCTGGCTTGACGGCAAATTTAGGGTCGTGGGCACGGCAAGCAATCTGCCTACATGCAAGTCCATGCTAAACTGCAGGGAATATGATGCCAATTCCCAGTCAAGGTATGTGGTGGAATTAAAAGCCGGAACGCTGAAGCGCATGAAGGGAAAAGTGCATGTCGAGCTAGCTAATTTAGCCTGAACCACTTATGCGTCCTCTTCCTTGTCAAGTACCATATTAGTATTATGCCGAATACAAATCCCAGAAGGTCAAGCAGCACGATTGTTATGGTCATGAATGCCCCAATCACAAGGCCAAGCCAGTAACCCCATCTCTTTCCCTCCCACATTCCGTATGCAGACGCCAGAAGGACAACGCTGAATATTATGAGCATCGGCTGCCCAAGCCCCGTGACGAAGCTGAGCAGGCTTCCAATGCCGAAAAGCCTGACAATCCCGAAAGCCAGGATGCCAAGTATGAGATAGGCAGCCGCAGCTACCTCCAGCACTGATATTATTTTTATCCCAACCGGCCTTTGTCCTCTACCGAAATCAATTCCTCCCTTAGGCAATAAAGCCACCCCTTAAACTTAAAAGGAGAATAAAAAAGGAGATGTGATTATCTCCTTCCCCTTCTGTTCATCTTTGCCCTTGCGACGTATCCCGACTTGTCTATGAAGTAAAGATAGCCTGTGTCCCTCTTGACCTTTTCAGAGCCTACCCTTGCCTTCCTTCCGCGCGAGTTGGTCTTCATCGGTGTCTTCCATGCAAATCCATCCTTACCCACGAAGTAAAGATACCCGTCTTCTCTCTTTATCTTTTCAGAGCCGATTCGTTCAGCCATATGTTCACCGACCGTATATCTCAAGATAAGTTTAAATAACTATCGTCGGTATGCCGTCAGAAGAAAACCGCTTTTACGACGGTGATTTGCGTCATTTTTGCCCATTCCGGCAAAATCTACCTATAAAGTATTAAAAGCTTTGAGAGGACATAAGAGTGCAAGTGAGCTGATGATAGAGATAGATATTGAGAAGGGCCAGAGCTTCAAGGGATACACGCTAATAGAGGGTTTCCCTGGAATAGGACTGGTGGGCCCGATGGCGATAAGCTACATAATAGACAAGCTGCAGATGGAAAACGTCGGCTATCTGCACAGCAAAGACTTTCCTCCTCTCGTATCAATACACAAGGGGCAGGCGATGCACCCCATAAGGATTTACTGCTCGGACAAGGATAAGATAGTCACGATATTTGCGGAGTTCGCAATAACTCTTGACATGGTTTCCGAGCTCTCCGACGTCATATATAAGTTCGTCAAGGACAACGGGATAAAGGCGATATATTCGATAGGAGGAATGCCCCAGCAGGGCACCGACAAGAAACCGTTCGCGATATCGACTGGAGGTATGACCAAGTCGCTGCAGAATGCGGGTTTCAAGCCCATAATGGAAGGCGTGGCAACGGGCGTCAGCGCGCTTCTATTGATAAAATCAACGAACGACAATGTAGACGACACAAGCATAATGGTTCCCGTCGAGCAGAACATCATAGACCCAGCATATGCGGAAATAGCGATAGACGGCCTCAACAAGCTGCTGAACCTGAAGATAGACGTTGAGGAGCTGGACAAGGAGGCCAAGGCCGTAGAGGCAAAGATAAAGGACCTGATAAACAAGCACAAGGAGACGAACGAGAGCTACAAGAAGGCAATCGACAGCACAGGCCCGTCGATGTACGCTTAAATCTTAAATGCAGGGGTTGCGGAGTCCGGTCTGGCAAAGGCAAAGCCACGGAAAATCGCGCGGGACTTAAGATCCCGTGGCCTAGCGCCTTCGTGAGTTCGAATCTCACCCCCTGCACAACTGAGAAGCTATTGTTCAATCGGCCCGTTGCAGTTGCGTTTTATAGTAAAGTTATTTAAATTCAAATACCCAAATACTTTGTCCTACTGATAGACATTAAAATGCAGTATAGATGCTACTGCTTTTGAATTGATTTTATGGCTGAGAGTTATGATATTATAGTTGCAGGGGCTGGGCTCTCCGGATCCCTCGCAGCTGCAATGGCTGCAAGAAACGGCGCAAAGGTCGTGCTGCTCGACAGGAACAAGCCAGAGGTCGTCGGGAAGAAGACCAACTGGGGATGGACATGCGGCGACGCCGTCGCAGATTCGCATCTCAAGTACATAAAGTCCATGGTAGACCTAGGTTTCGGCCAGCCTGAGCTGGATCTCAAAGTGGACGGGGTGGTTGCCCTGTCCCCCGATCTGAAGAGCAGGTATCTCTTCGACGGTGAGGGATATGTCCTTGACAGGCCAGAGTTCGAGAGGAAGCTGCTCAAGCACGCCATAGACGCCGGAGCCGAGCACGTGCCTGAATTCGAGGTCGAAGGGCCCATAATGGAGAACAGCTTCATGGTCGGCGTTTTCGGAAAGGATGCCAACAAACAGCACAAGGAGATCAGGGGCAAGGTCGTGATAGACGCCCTGGGGATAGCCACAAACCTCAGGAGGAAGCTGCCCGAGAATCCGTACGTTGACAGGGAAGTTGATATAAACGACGTCGAATCGACGGGCAGGTTCATATACGAGGTTGACGTGGATCACGTGGACCTAGATTATTACGACGAGAAGAACGCTATCATACATCTGAACCAGCACTGGGCGCCCGGAGGATACGGCTGGGTGTTCCCGAAGAGCGGGGGCAAGGTGAACATAGGCCTTGGCGTGCAGAGAAGGAGCCTTGAGCTGAGAAACCAGAAACTGGGGAAGAAGGACAACCTGCACTCGCTCATCGACGAGTACGTAAAAATAAACCCGGTAATAAAGAACCCGAGGCAGTTCACAAAGGACAACAATGGCAAGGGCTATTGGTCCGTTGCGGTAAGGAGGCAGATGCCAAGTCTGGTTTTCAACGGGTACATGGGTGCCGGGGACAGCATGGCGATGCCGAACCCGATAAGCGCAGGCGGCATAGGCCCTGCGCTGGTCGCCGGAATACTTGCGGGGCAGAATGCGGCCGAGGCAGTCAAGAACGGCGACGTGAGCATAAAGGGCCTCTGGAAATACAACCTCGACTTCAACCAGGAATACGGATACAAGACGGCAGGCCTGGAAGTGTTCAGGGTATACCTGCAGTCGCTAAACAACGACCTGCTCAATTACGGGATGAAGATGTTCGTGACAGCAAAGGAGGCCACACAGCTCGGCTACGGCATAGTGCCAGAGCTCAGCCTTGCAGGCAAGTTCAAGATGCTGCTCAAGGGAAGCGAAAACCTTTCGGCGTTCTCGAACCTCATCTACGTGGTGAAGAAGATGAAGGCGCTGAACGAGCTTTACAAGGCCTATCCGAAATCGCCGGATGGCTTCTCGGAATGGAGGCAAAGGGTAGATGGCGAGATGGAGGAGGCAAAGGCCAAGTTCCAGCCCAACCCGATATGACGCTGATTTCATGGAAACATATACGAGATTCGAAAAGGCAAGGATCATAGGCGCAAGGGCGCTGCAGCTTGCATACGGGGCCCCGCCCCTGGTAAAGGTGCCAGAGGGAATCGTAAACCCGCTGGACCTCGCGGAGCTTGAGTTCGACAAGGACGCAATCCCTATAACTATAATAAAGGAGTCGCCAGGCTGATCCTGTTCCCGAAGAGATCGTATATCTCCGGATTCAGGAACATGCGGCTTCTCGACACCGAGTTGAACCTCCTTTTCGAAGGTGCAGATACGTCCGTGCCCATTATCAAGTCGTTGAACGCCGGCATTGAGACGAGCTTTAGGTTTTTGTTTATCCCATTGCCCTTTGCTGCGCTTGACAATTTGTATATCGCCCATGCCTTTTTCTCGTGAATCGCGCCGTTGCTGTCGATAGCTCTCACGGCCACGTGCTCGTGCGCCCTGACTATGCAATCTAGGGAAAGCATGTGCGCCGGTATTCCCCTGTCACCGTGTATGAACCCGAACCCGCCTCGGACAAGCTCTCTTGAAACCTCCCTGTTTATCAGCTCCCCCAGGTGCGCGTCATGGTTTCCGGAGACTATGCTTATGTCGAATTCATCCAATCCGCTGAAGAATCCGCGAAGCAGCCCCGCCTCGGCATTGCTTGGATAAAGTATGCTTTCCTTTACGTCCCCAAGGATTATCATCCTCTTAAGCCTGAGTCTGCGCATGATCCCCTTAATGCGGGAGAGCATTTTCTCCGTCGCATTGTAGAGGTGCACCCCCTTGCCCGAGAGCCCGAGCTCCATGCCTATGTGCAAATCAGACACGACCAGCCGGCTGTCCCTTCCCATGCCCACAACCATCGCAGGCTCGCCGTATACGAAGCGCACGCCCTCCAGGGCCAAACAATCACATTATTTATTCGCGGGTTGCATATATAAACGGGTAGACATGGATCCGTTCTCTCCGCGAATAGGAAGAATATGGGGCATAGACATAGAGCTGCACTGGTCCTTCATACTGCTGCTGCTTCTGATATTCGTGCTGAGCCTGTACCTGTTCGCCATCTGGGTCATACTCTTCGCGTGCGTGCTCGTGCACGAGCTCTTCCACTCAATAACGTCGAAGAGGAACGGCATAAAGGTGAAGAAGATAGTGCTCTACCCGTTCGGCGGAGGGTCTATAATAGACTTCGAGAGGGTGAGCCCCGAGCTTGAGCTCAAGATATCCCTTGTGGGGCCGATAGCCAGCCTGCTGCTTGCGGCGCTGTTCGGCATAGCGAACATATTCACGCCACCGGGAATCATATCAAGCACGGTCCAGACCGTATTCATACTGAACCTGTTCCTAGGCGTATTCAACATACTGCCCTGGCTTCCGCTCGACGGCGGCCGGGCGCTCCGCGCATACCTCCAGAAAAGCAGGAGCTTCCTAGCATCTACAAGGACTGCCGTAAAGGTAAGCAACGCCGTGACCGCCCTTTTCGTCATAGGAACGATCGCATATGCGCTGCTCGCGCACGGATATTCTGCATCGTACAGGGAATTCATAGTCGTATTCGACGTGGTGATCGCGTTCTTCATATACGGCGGGGCCCAGGCCGAGCTGCAGTCCGCGCTCATAAAGGCGGGCTCGGATGGCCTGCTCGCCAAGGATGCCATGTCCGGCAACTTCAGGATCCTGCAGAAGAATGTCGGCATAGGCGAGCTGTACAGGCTTCTTACTGCGGGCGGCAGCCCCGCCATACTGATAAAAGACGGGAAGAATCTCAAGCTGCTCTCCCATTCGTCCCTGAAGAAGCTCATGGACAGCAGCAAGAACAGGAAGGCCGTCGACATTGCAGAGCCAGTGCCGGTAGTAAACTACAGGACTGGGCTATATTCCGTACTTGAAAAAATGCGGATGGAGGAATCATGGATTGCCGCAGTTGAAAAGAACAGGAAAATAATAGGGATAGTGTCGTCACAGCAGGCGGAAGCGGTAATATCCCTGCGAATGGCGCGCAGCCCGGGCAACCAGCGCAGGATGCGGGGCTGATCAGATAATATTGTCATCTGCCAATCCTATTCCTTATATATTTAAAGCTTGCCCCCTAATAACTACTAGACGACAATCCGGTATGTTTGATGGCGCACCTTGATAGCATAACCCTGCACAATTTCAAGTCATTCAGGCATGCAAGCATAAAATTCAGCAAGGGATTCAACTGCATAGTGGGAGCCAACGGCTCCGGCAAGTCTAACATCTGCGATTCTCTCCTTTTCGCGCTTGGGGAAAGCTCACTCAGGAGAATGAGGGCGCCCAACGCGTCCCAACTGATAAACAGCTTTGCAAAACCGAAGAAGGAGGACGGGATCAAGAGGGCATACGTCAAGGTGAACTTCACGGCTGCCCAACCAATAGAGGTTGCAAGGTACATAAAGTCCAGCAACAAGATGGGATACAGGCTGAACGGGAAGGCGGCAACAAGGCAGGAAGTTGTCGAGGCGCTGAGGAGCTGCAGATCAGACATAAACGACACCAACATCATAGCGCAGAACGAGATCTCTTACATGGTCAATCTCAATCCGAAGCAGCGCAGGGAGCTCATAGACGTCGCCGCCGGCATAAAGGAATTCAACGACAAGAAGGATTCAGCTATGAAGGAGCTCGAGAAGGTTCAGGCAAGGATAAACGAGACCCAGATAGCGCTCAACGAGAGGAAGGGCTTCCTTGAGCAGCTCGGCAAGGAAAAGGACGATGCAGAAAGGTACGCAGAATTGTCGGATACCGTAAAACGCATCACATACACCCTGCTCAAGAACAGCGAGACGCAGGCGGAATCCGAATTCAACTCAATTGCCAGGAGCCTCAAGGCGCTGGAGGAGAAGAGGAAAGGGATCTCTTCTACAATCGCGGAAATAGACCTGAACGTCGAGAAGCTCACAAGGGAGAAGGACGCGCTCGCCAAGAGCATGAGCGAGCGCTCGTCGGAGATGAGCAGCACAAACAGGCAGTTCGAGGACATGAACAGGGAGTTTGCTGTCAAGGACGCCCAGATGAAATCAATGAAGGACAGGATCTCAGAAATAGATGCGGAAATGGACTCCCTGAGATCCGAGCAGGAAAAGCTGAAGGCCGAAAGCTCTGAGGCAAAGGCGAAGTGCTCATCCTCGGAGGCATCGCTTGCAGATAAGGAGAAGGAGCTTAAATCAAAAGAGCACCTCGAGGGAATTGCCGCGTCCGGATCGGCCCAGATGGCGAAGGTGGGCCAGAACCAGAAGAAGATAGAGGAGCTGTACGTAAAGTCGGACGGCATATCAAAGAGGTACATGCAGTTCAAGTTCGAGCTGGAATCGATAAACTCCTCGATAAAATCGAACTCGCTCAGACTGGAGTCGGGGAATGCCGAGCATTCCTCGCTGATGGAATCGTCAAGGGAGCTTTCCAAGAGGCTCTCAGAATCGGAGTCAAGGCTGTCATCAGCAGAGAAGGAGATAAAGGACATGCAGGCGGAATCGGAGAGGTTCCAGAAGAGGGTAGACGGGGTATACGCGGAAAGCACAGCGATCAGGGAGCAGCTGATAGCGTCCGGCGCCGGAAGTAGCGACAGGATCGCATCGCTGCTCAAAAGGGAGGTGGGCAGGGGATTCCACGGCCGCGCATACGAACTCTGCACTTACGACGACAAGTACGCGTATGCAGTCAACGCAGCGGCATCCGGTAGGCTCGGTTACCTTGTTGTGGATTCTGCAGAGACTGCAGACCAGGCGATAAAGCTGATCAAGTCAAAGCAGCTAGGCAGGGCGTCATTCATACCGTTGAAGGACATGTCATCGAGATCAAAGGAGGAGAATCCAAAGTTCGACCGCCTGATAGACCATGTCAGGTTCGACGGGAAGTTCAGCAGCGCATTCAGCTACATATTTGCAGGCACGTACATAGTGAGGGACATAGCCGAGGCAAAGTCCCTCGGTTTCGGGAAGGGCAGGTTCGTAACCCTGGAGGGCGAGCTTGTGGAGCAGTCGGGAGTCATAACTGGAGGGTCGATGAGGCTTAATTCCCCGGCAATCCTGGAGGCGAAGCTCAGGTCGCTGGAAGATGAGAAATCAGGCGCATTGTCGTCTATACGCGAAATGGCCGCGGCAATAGAAGGGAAAAGGAAGGAATATTCGCGCGCCCAGTCCGAGGCGATGCAGGTAAAATCGGAGATCAAATACACCGAGGAGAAAATAGCATCAATTAAGTCCGGCATTGATTCTGCGGTAAGGGAAAGGAAGGAGCTGGATTCCAGGATCCAGAGGGAAACCGAGGCATACAACCAGTCCGAGGCGGAGAGGAACAGGATACTTTCAGAGCTGAATGCGCTGAAGGTGGAGAACGAGGCAATCTACTCTGCCGGCGACCAATCGGCAGCGCACAAGTCGAAGATCGACAAGAGCGAGCTTGAAAAGCTGAAGTCGCTGCGCTCCGAGGCGGAGCGGCTCAGGATATCGATAGCTACACTCTCCAAGGAGCAGGAGCTCAAGGGCGCAAGGCTCGCCGAGCTTGAGCAGCAGCTCAAGTCAAAGGCATCAGAGTCAAGGGAGCTCAAGAAGAAGATGGCTATAATCGACAATGAAATGATGCAGCTCAGGAAGACAATGAAGGAAACCGGCGAGATGATGGGAAAGTCCGATGCTGCATCGCAGAAGCTTTACAGGGAGATGCAGGCCCTGGAGGAAAGCAGGTCAAGGCTGAGCAACGACAAGGGAAAGCTGCAGGCCGACATGGAAAGGGCGAACAGGGAGATCATCGAGAGCGAGACTAGGAGGGTGCAGCTGCAGACAAGGATAAGCGACATAAAGGCGGAGCTTGTCGGCCAGGGCGAGATGGAGCTTGTGAAGGGCCAGCCGCAGGAGCTTGAGGCGAAGAGGGCTATAGCAAGGAACGACATCGAGCGGCTCGGCGCGGTCAACATGCGCGCGCCGGAAGTCTACGAGTCCAAGAAGAAAGAGGTGGAGGAGGCGAATTCCAGGCTTGACGTGCTATCCAATGAGAAGGAATCAATAGTATCCATGATAGGGGAGATAGAATCAAGGAAGCTGAACATATTCACGCAGACGCTTGCAGACGTAAATGCAAACTTCCAGCGGCTATACGGGTACATATTCGACGGGACCGCATCGCTGGAGCTGGAGGACCAGAAGGACCCGTTCGGATCTGGGCTTTCCGTCAGCATCAAATCACCGAAGAACAGGAACAGCACCGTCGAGGCGCTCTCCGGTGGGGAGAAATCCCTAGTAATAATGATGCTCATATTCGCGATACAGGCGCACGACCCGATGTCCCTTTACATATTCGACGAGATCGACGCCGCGCTGGACAAGGAGAATTCCAAGAAGCTTTCAAGGCTGATGAAGGAGATGAGCAAGAAGTCCCAGCTGATAGTGATCAGCCACAACGATTCGCTCATCACCGCAGCTGATGCCGCGATTGGGGTAGTGCACAGGGGAGGAGAGTCAAGGGTAGTTGGGCTTGAGCTGTCTCCAGTGAAGGAGGCCGTGGAGGCAAAGCAATAGCGGCGTGTTTGATTGGAGCGCAAGCGCAGGAAGAATCAATCCATCAACACACTTCCGCTTTACATCGCATTCGTTGCGCTGTTCATACTGTTCATCACCTACCAGGGCAACCGCCTCCTCTCCGCAATTTTCGGGATCGCGCTGTTCATGGTGATCACGATAATAATAGCCCTGGAGCTGCTTTCAGGTGTTCACGAGCAGGGCCTGGCGAGGAATGCGATAGAGATAGCGGCGGCAGTGATCGTTGTACTGGTTGTGTGGCTGGCGCTGAGGTATCTGCTGCATACAAGCTATCCGCTTGACGTGGTGCCGAGCTGCAGCATGCTGCCAAACCTGAAGAGAGGGGACCTGATACTCCTCCAGGGGGTCGAAAACATATCAAAGATAAAGGCCCCGGTGATGCCCATAACTGCTTCGCAGGAGAGCCAGCTCAAGTCAGGAATCCAGGATGAATTCCTGTCGTGCGTAGCTTACAGGGTATCCGGCAGCACAGCTACGGTAACGCAGATGATAAATCCCGGAGACAGCGTAGGGCTTTATTCCGCGCAGCGCAACGCGATAGTGCCCAACTCGGTGCAGTCCGGGCTTCCGATACAGTACACATGCGGCGCAAGAAGCGTAATGTTCTCGAACGGGAGCACGGGAAGCATAGCCTACACAACCTCTGTCACGGTAAACGGCAACACGATCTATTCCGATGCGAACAACACGATTGTCGTATATGCGACAATCCCAAGCGACTACTTCTACAAGCTGGGGGACAGCTACATAGTGCACCGCGCATACGCGATACTGGACTACAATGGCAGCTATACGGTATTGACAAAGGGGGACAACAATCCGGGATTGGACATCCAGTATGGCAATTATCCACTCAACCTGAGCACGCTGCAGGGCAGGGTGATTGCCGCAGTGCCGTACCTTGGATACCTGAAGCTTGCGCTCAGCAGCAGCTTCGTGGAGCCTGCAGGATGCAATTCAACAATAGTGCAGCAGTGACCTGATCACAAGCCTTAGCCTTGGGCAGTTCACGGGGCAGAGTATCCGTTCAGCCACTGCGCCTCGAACGGCACATCGCCTGTGCCATCCGCATTGTTTCCGCTGTAGTCCTTGAAGTCATAGTTAAGCGGCCACCATCCCATAAGGTTCTGCAGCAATTGCGGAGGGCCTCCTATCCCCTCGAAGTAAAGCGTGGAAACCTCAGAAGCGGAAAGCGATTTGTTGTACAATTGCACGTTTGCCAGCGATCCATTGTAGTTCCTGTGCGATGAGTACGAGTCCCCTCCTATGATGAGCGGCAGCGAACTGCTCTGCAGTCCGCCGCTTGCCGTGTTGCACCCCACAAGCGATGCATCAACATATAGGCATATGTCCACGCCGTTGTATGTGCCCACGACGTAATACCATTGGCCCGTGTTTGGCGCGAATCCCGGGGACTCGTATGCCTGCGAAGGCGTCTGCACGCAGAATTCGATCGACTGCAGCGTCCCCGAGCCCCCTGCCATCGTATAAGACGAGGTTGGAGAGGCCCCGTTTCCGCATGCCTCGTTGCCTTTCGACAGCAGGTCATGGTCTGTTGTGCCTCCCGGATTAGATGCAAGCTGGGCAGAAGGCTTCACCCATACCGATATAGAAATGTAATTCGAGGGGTCAAGCAGGGATATGTCGTTCACCTGCACGTAAGAAGTAGCGTTCTCGTTGAACGTCGCAACGTACTCGGGAATGCCTGATCCGCAGTATCCCTGGAGCCCGACCTCCTGCAGGCTTCCCGGGCCGTACGGCCTGTACACATTGCATGCGCCCGGCTGTATCTTCGAGGTGTAATAACTGCTTGAGTTGAATATGCCAAGCGCGTAAAGCGCGCTTATTACGACTGCAATTATTATTATAGCCCATCCGTACGTTACAAGGTACTCTATCGCTGCTTGGCCCTTCATGCTATTCCCTATTATTTGGCATCCTCCATTTAAAAGCTTGTGAGCGCGGAATCCCATTGCTTCAGCCGGGGATAGGGAATGCCGTATGCCCAACACAGTTGCGGAATAACGGGATAACGATTATATACCTTTCCGAGAGAATACTACTTAGTCTATTTGTCAAAAATAGCTCGCAGCAAGTGATTGCATGGCGGATTTATCAAGAGATATAAGATTAGCTGTTGACAGCGGCAAGGCAGCCCTTGGCATAAACAGCACTCTCGGGTCGATAAATTCGAACACGTCGAAGCTTATAATAATAGCGTCGAAGAACAAGGGCGACAGGGTCAACGACATAATGCACCTTGCCAAGATATCAAACGTAAAGGTGCAGCTGTTCGAGGGCACGCCCATGAACCTTGGGGTCGTATGCGGAAAGCCGTTTTCCGTTTCCGCAATATCGATAATGGAGCCTGGAAACTCCAACATACTAAAAGAGGAATATAAGTAAAGTGATCTGATTGCCAAACGGTGAATTTGCAGCAAGGAAACTACTGAGGCAGAGAAAGCACCAGCGCCTGCTCAAGAAATGGCTCAAGAGGAAGCTGTTCAAGCTCAAGCAGAAATACGACCCCATGGGAACGGTCCCAAGGGCAAAGGCGCTCGTGCTTGAGAAGTTCGCCGTAGGGCAGAAGCAGCCGCACTCCGGGCAGATAAAGTGCGTGCGCGTGCAGATAATAAAGAACGGAGTGACTGTTGGCGCATTCGTGCCAGGCGACGGATCTGTCGGGTTCATAGACGAGCACGACGAGGTAACGATAGAGGGCCTAGGCGGATCGCAGAGGGGCCAGATGGGATGCATACCCGGAATGAAGTACAAGGTAGTCGAGATAAACGGCGCCAACCTGCAGAGGGTAAGGGCCGGCAAGATGGATAAGCCGAAGAGATGATAGGATGCCTGATGCGGAAGTGAAGGATGGAAATGCAAGCGCTGCAGTGCCGCAGGAGCAGCCTGCGGAGAAGCCGAAGAGGGCAAGGCCCTCCAGAAAGGCGGCGCCGCCCAGGCAGCCAAGGCCGGAAACCGGCGAACCGATGCACAGGGAGGTCCTTCTATTCGACAAGTATGATTACAATGTTGAGGTGAGCGACCTCAGCCTCAAGAACTACATAAACCTTAAGAGGATGTCGTATCCCTCGACATACCGGAGGATGAGCGGCAAGAGCTTCTCTAAGGCGCAGCTCAACATCGTCGAGCGGCTTAACAACTCGCTGATGAGGGGAGGCACAGGGGGAAAGATCGGCGGGCACATAATAAGGACAAAGGGAAGGCTACAGGGCAAGAAGCTCAAGACGATGCACATAATAGAAATGGCGTTCGACAAGGTCAGCAAGAACACCGGAAGCAATCCGCTGCAGGTCCTCGTGAAGGCGCTGGAGAACAGCGCGCCGATCGAGGACACCACACGCGTAGTGTACGGGGGGATAAAATCAAACGTCGCGGTTGACATAAGCGCCTCAAGGAGGCTTGACATAGCACTCAGGAACATAGCGATAGCTACGATTATCGGGGCGTTCGGGAACAAGAGGAGCATATCCGATGCGCTCGCATCGGAATTGGTCATGGCGTCTAATGCAGACCCGAACAGCTATGCGATAAAGAGGAAGAACGAAATAGAGAGAATGGCTAGAAGCGCCAAGTAAGCTGGTCCTAATGGTAAGGAAAGAGTACATAGTTGAAGAAATAACGAAGCTCATGGGAAACGTGAAGCAGATTCGCAACATAGCGATAATAGCTCACGTACACCACGGCAAGACCACCCTCACGGACACGCTTCTCGTAAAGGCGGGCCTGATATCAAAGGCGGTGTCCGGAGATGTCCTATACACTAACTACGAGGCGATAGAGAAGGACAGGAGGATGACGATCAAGTCAGCGAACATATCCCTCGGATTCGAATACAAGGGCACAGATTATATAATAAACCTGATAGACACTCCCGGACACGTCGATTTCGGGGGGCACGTGACAAGGTCGATGAGGGCCGTCGACGGCGTCATATTGGTTGTAGACCCTGTAGAGGGGATCATGCCGCAGACCGAGACTGTCGTCAGGCAGGCGCTGAAGGAGAAGTGCAAGCCCGTGCTGTTCGTGAACAAGACCGACCGCCTTCTCAAGGAGCTGAGGCTTACGCCGGAGCAGACGATGCAGAGGCTGATGGAGCTCATAGGCAACATAAACAAGCTCATAGACCAATACTGTCCTGAGGAATTCGTGGGAAAGTGGAAGGTCTCCGTAGAGGAGGGAAGCATATGCTTCGGCACCGCAAAGGACCGCTGGGCCGTATCAAAATACATCATGGACAAGTACAAGGTGAACTTCAAGCAGGTATTCGAATACATCCAGCAGGGCGAATCAGGGATAGAGAAGCTTACGGAGATAGCTCCTATCGACGAGGCCGTGCTGGCGATGATAGTGGACCACATGCCAAGCCCTGACATAGCGCAGGCGTACAGGATACCCCAGATCTGGCACGGGGACATAAACAGCGTTGAGGGCCAGGCGATGACGCACGTCGACCAGAAGGCGAAGACGAACGCAGTGGTGTTCCACATAATGTACGACCCGCACAGCGGCGAGGTCGCCGTGGGAAGGGTCTTCTCCGGAGCTGTAAAGAAAGGGGTCGAATTCCACGTGTCGGGAAGGCCGGGAACGCAGAAGGTGTCCCAGGTAGGCATATACATGGGCCCGGAGCGCGTACTTGTAAACGAGCTGCCGGCAGGGAACATTGCGGCGATAATAGGTTTGAAGGACGTATCCGTAGGGGATACGCTGAGCGAGGAGGTAATCGAGCCGTTCGAGCAGATAACGCACTATTCAAAGCCTGTAGTGACCAAGGCGGTGGAGGCAAAGGATTCAAGGGACACGACGAAGCTTATCGAGGCGCTGAGGGTGCTTTCAAAGCAGGACCCGACGATAAAGGTCGAGATAAACCAGGAAACGGGAGAGCATCTCATAAGCGGAATGGGAGAGCTGCACCTCGAGACAATAGAGACAAAACTCAGGGACGAGTTCATGGTTCCGATAACGACAAGCGAGCCGATAGTTGTCTACCATGAAACGATAGACAAGCCGGCAGGGCCTGTGGAGAGCAAGACCCCCAACAGGCACACCAAGTTCTACATAGAGGTGGAGCCGCTGCCGGAAAGCGTGAAGAAGGCGCTTGACGACGGCTCAATACGTGAAGGGGCGCCGAAGGGTCAGGTGGCAATACAGGCAATGATAGACGCGGGACTGGAAAGGGCGGTCGCGAAGGAGGTTGTCCATGTCTCGAACAACTGCATTCTCGTAGATGCAAGTCACGGCGTGCAGTACCTTAACGAGGTAATGGAGCTGCTGGTCGACGGATTCGTAGAGGCTGTGAAGGACGGGCCGCTCGCAAGGGAGAAGTGCTCGGGCGTCATGGTAAAGATAATGGACGCGACGATCCACGAGGATCCGGTTCATAGGGGGCCCGCGCAGATAATACCCGCATCAAGGAACGGGGTTTATGCCGCAATGCTGACCGCGGGAGTGCAGCTCATGGAGCCGAAGCAGCTTTTCACGATAAACGTGCCGCAGGAGTACATGTCAGACGTAATAACCCTTCTGCAAGGGAGGAGGGGGCAGGTTCTCAACATAACACAGGACAGGGAGGTAATGTCGATAAATGCAAAGATGCCGGTGTCAGAGGTAATCAAGGGGTTCTCAAACGGGTTGCGAAGCTCTACGCAGGGCAGGGCCATCTGGTACTACGAGTTCGCCGGCTATGAGAGGCTGCCCACGGAGCTTCAGAACAAGATAGTAAGGGAGATCAGGAAGAGGAAGGGGCAACCGGAGGAGCCGCCAAAGCCTGAGCAGTTCCTCGAGTAATCCCAATAGGGGGAAGGCAGCCGATGCTGAAATAATATGCATGCTAATGGAGCTGGCATGCCGAAAGGCAGACGAAAGGTTCTTCCCAAAAAAATCCAGCATGCGTGGCCGACCGCTGAGAAGGCCGCGGTGAAGCAACGGCAGTCTGAAGGATCCGAAGGCGATTTGTCTCCAACCGGCAAGACTGCCCCGCCAATGCCCCAAAGCCGCTAATGGGCAAGGTTTAAATAATGTTAATGCTTATTATTAACCAGTACTTTCTGTATTCTTTTTTCTGAAAGGGAAAGTAATACTGGATGAAGTAAAAACCGACGGTGTTATGTATGAAGTCTTATGTGAAGTTTGAAGTATCGGACGATGTTGTGTCGAAGACATACGAGGCCTTGCAGATCGCAAAGCAGTCAGGAACCATAAGGAAGGGTTCAAACGAGGTAACGAAGAGCGTCGAGCGCGGGCTTGCGTCCTTTGTTGTAATAGCTGGGGACGTGGAGCCAGAGGAAGTGGTCGTTCACATACCCTCAATTTGCGAGCAGAAGAAGATTGCATACTCATATGTGCCGAGCAAGCTCGATCTCGGAAAGGCGATAGGGATAAACGTTCCGTGCACGGCTATAGCCGTAGAGAATGCGGGAAGCGCCGCAAGCGCGATCAAGGACATAATCTCAAAGGTCACTGGCGTTTCAGGAGGATCAAAGTCCGAGGCAAGGCCTGAAAAGGAAGCCAAGCCAAAGGCCCACAAGAAGGCAGAGGCTGACGGCGCAAAACCCGAGGAGCCAAAGCAGGGCGCAAAGGCAGAAGAAGCAAAAGAGGAATAAAGTGGTAATGAATGCCGGATGAGCAGCAAATCAAGGAGGTCCAGAAGCCGCAGTTTTCAGGCTTCCTTGCTGAGATAGTGGACATAAACAGGAAGGCAAAGACAGGCATATCCGGAGAGATATATTCGATATCGTGCAAGATACTGGAAGGCAACGACCGCGGCAGGATAATAAGGAGGAACATCCTTGGCCCCGTAAGGATAGGGGACGTGATAAGGCTCCCGGACACGAGCAGGGAGGCAAGGGAAATAAAGGTAAAGTGATGGTGTTATAGATGAAATGTACATACTGCACCAGTGAGATGAAGAAGGGCACCGGCACTATGTACGTGTACAGGACCGGAACCATAAACTACTTCTGCTCCAAGAGATGCTTCAGCAACCACATGATGAAGCGCAAGATGAACAAGAAGGAACTAAAGCGCAAATGATTTAAATGCGTCCAGAGATAGCCTCTGGGGGTAACAACGGCAACACGCGTCATTTCTGGGCTGTCTGGAATACATCTTGTAAGGAGGGACTCCCAAAGCGAAGAGGGCGAACGGCAGGAAGGCGGCATCCGCCCAATTCAAATAATCAAATCGGAGATTAGAAAAATGGGGGCAAGGGATGAGGAGCACATGATAAAATTGCTCCGTTCATTGTCAATCACAAAGGCGCCAGCAGTGGAATTCCTGTTCGGAGACGAATCAAAAAGGGAGTTCTACAGCCACATAAACACGGAATATATTACGATAAGGAACGGCGAATTCAGAAAGAGGATCTCCTATCTGTCATTCGGCGGTTTCATCGAGACCGGGGCAAATGCCTCTGCAAACAGCCATATAAGCAGACTGGCCATAGTTCTTAGGGGCGCATCGGTGGAGCCCGGCGCGGTAATAATGGGGCAGCGCGTCATAAGCCAGGGCATGGTTGTCAGGGCGCGCGATCCGGAAATGGACATCTGGCCATGATCACTGCTCTATCTCCTCAACCTTCACGCCCCTCTCGTCGGTTCCCTCGAACGCGCTCTTTATTATGCTCTCAATGCCGAGCTTCATCAGCTCAGCCTGCTTCTTGGAAAGGAATACCTTCCTTCCAGCCATGTCCTTGATTATATATGCTCCTCCTGCGTCTATGGTGACTATCACATATTCGTCCCCGCTGCTTATCCTGTAGCTCTTGGCCATCAGGCCTCACATTTAACGGTTTCCTTCTGCTCCACCCTTTCCGCTATGACTCCCTCCTCATCGTAGAAATAGGTGACTATGCTTACCGGGTAGTCGTCCGGGGTGCTGCTCCTCCTTGTGAAAACCTTTACCTTCCTCTCTATCCTCTTTCCTGGATTCAGTATTCCTATCCTTGTCCTTCCCTCGCTCATCTGCCTGTCGTGCGCAAGGGATATAGGCGGCTTTACCTTTATGTCGCACTCGCACCAGTATGTCCTCTGGTCGTTTTCTGCGCTTACGCACAGCATCAGGGAGGCCTCATCTATGGTGTTCGCCTTAAGGGACACTGGTTCAAGTCGCGTATCAACTTTTATCGCCATTCAGATCACTTCCGGTCAGGTTACGATAAAGACATTGCACAAAAAGATATAAATAAGGTTGGCGGTTTAATACTAAAAGGTTGCTAAATGGACATGAATGAATCCTCCCTGATAGAGAACGAGCTGACCCTCAGGAACCTCCGCATAACAAAGGAGGTTACGGAGACCAGGCGCTCCATAGTGAGGTGGCTTGCGCTTTCCATGGGGCTCATAAGCCCCGGCGAATCGAGGCTGACAGCAGTCTCTGTGCTTGATGCGCTGCTCTACTTCCAGTTCTCCGAGAGGAGGGACCCGAGCGTCGAGGAGATATCCGACTACATAAAGGGATCATGGGGTCCGGTAAACGAAAAGACGCTGCGATACCACCTGCTCCAGATGAAGAACGCAAACGTGCTGGACAATTCAAAGGGTAAATATTTTCTTGTGATGCCGCAGATCGGCGAGCGGTACGATCCCGACGCCTGGGCTGCGAACTATGTCGATTCGCAGGTGCACCCGATAAAGGAGAAGCTCAGGGCGGCCATGAAGGAACTGAAGGCAAGATGATAATATGGAAAAAAGGGAAATTCTGGTCTACATCGCGGTAGCCGCGATAATAGTCGCAGCGGTAGCAATAGCTGCAGGCAATTACATAACGAACAGGTCGTATGATGTCTCCGTGGCGATGGCAAGGTACGGGCCCAGCTACGGCGGCGCGATGTACCCGCTGCAGACATCCACGTACATAATAAACGTGTCCAACAAGGGAAGCTCAAAGGTGAGCGACATGCTTGTGGGATTCTACCTTGACGGCGCGGTGCAGAGCTCAAAGCAGGTGACGCTGCCCCCCGGGCAGAGCGTGCTGTTCATAAGCAATTATACCTATCCCGCATCGGGAATGTACAACTTCGAGGCTGCGGCGGATCCCGGGCACCTGCTCAATATAAGGGACAGGAACTCCACGACCGCGTACATTTCGACAAACATATCCGCGCCGGAGCTGCCGAACATTTACACGTCGCTGCCGAACAACGGAATAAACTACACCCAGACCTTCTCGCTCGACACTTACGGGATTGTAGAGAGCGCGGCGCTGCAGAACAACTACAACATAACTCTCATCAACCGGATGTTCAGCCCAGCCGAGAACATTACCACAAAGATATTCGAGAATGCGTACCCGTACACGTACAACGTGTATGGCGCGTACATATCCTATGACAACAACGCATCGGGATACACCGCATGGATACAGGGGACGATGAATTCTACCCTGCCGTATGGGGTGGTATCAAGCTTCGGCACGCCAGTAGTGAAGGAGCCGCTATACTATGGCACCATGTATTATTCGCCTGTCAATTCTACCACAAGCATCTGCTCATACTACGACAGGGGCTGGACCAAGATACTCGGATACCGCAACACCAGCGGCAATTCTTCAACGTGCCTGTCCATAGCCTCATCGGAATACCAGCCTACGGAGAGCAACGTGGTGATCGGCGCGGTCAGCAACAACACACAACTAAGCTCCTACAGGTCCAAGTTCTACTACACAAACAGCAGCCTGTCCGGATCAACGGTCGGCTATTCCAGGAACGGCAGCATATCCGAGGCAAGCATCTTCGAGAATGCATTCGGAATATTCATAACCGGGATAAAGAAGCCGGCGGTTCCCCTCAACCTGAGCTCCAACAGCCTGTCAAACATGACATGCCTTGGCTTGACGTACGGCAAGAACGGGACAAACGTGTGCTCTCGGGCACTGCCCACAAGGAACGGCAAGTACAACCCGCTTTACACCATGGTTAATTCCAGCTACATAGGAAGCAACTACATAATCTGGGTATATTCGCTGGTCAACAATACCGAGCTGACGCTTGCGCATGTCAACGCGGTCGCACTGATGGGCGCACTTAATGTGACCGGCCCCTCAGCGAAATGGCAGAACGCATTCAAGAGCTACTGCTCGCTGCCCAACCAGACGGCGATAAGCTGCAAGTTTCTCGGGTTCTCGAACGGAACTGCTGAACTGAACCTGACGAACAACCTTGCATCATCGATAAGGATAAAACAGATGAACTGCGAGGTATCGGGAGGATTCCCCAACTCGGCCATCAACCTTACCATAGGATCCAGGCAAACGGCAGCAATATCCCAGCAGTGCCACACGATACCGGTGCCAGAGGTCGCCGCTCAGGACCAGTACATACTGATCATAAACTACACGTACAACGGCACGGCTCACGCAATAAACGGGATTCTGAACGTGGCATAGGCGGTTTACAGGTTCAGGAAGTCCTTTGCGCCCATCCCGTCGGGGAAGGCGCGGCCGTTCTCCGCCTCGACCGGAAGCTTCGTCTCGTTTGCGACACGCTGCAGCTCACTCATGTCTATCACCCTGTCAAGGAAGAGCTCAATGTAATAATCCCCCTTGCCGAACGGCATCCTCTTTACCTTGAACACCTGGAACTGCAGCATTCCCGATCTCTTCACGCGGAGCCTTATGCTTCCCTCCCTGATTATCGCGGCCGCCTTGTCGTCAACCATGATATGATTTGCGTATTGGTATATAAAACTGTTCAGGCAATCTAGTCTGATGATGCAGATAAGCTCTCCAGCCATACAGTCGTATTTCAACGCCATAAATTCGATCCTTTCCAGGTTCGTCGGCCAGCCAATCCTGTGGCCGCTTTCCTTCATACTCTCGTTCATCGTTTTCATAGTGCTGCTGTCGATATCGTTCAGCGCGTTCTCCTACGTATTCGGATGGATAGAGAGGAAGATACTGGGCAGGGCGCAGTCAAGGCACGGCCCGACGTACGTGGGCCCGTTCGGCTTCCTTCAGAACCTCGCGGATTTGCTGAAGCTGATGACGAAGGAGGACATGCTTCCAGACAGGGCGGACAGGCGCGTCTATCCTTATGTGCTGCCGACTGTAGTGGCCCTGTTCGTGCTGCTTCTCTGCTTCCTGCCCTTCACGAACGCGTTCGTCGGCATAAGCACGACGCTGAGCCTGCTTGCGGTGTTCGTGCTGCTTTCCTTCTCCCCGATACTGATGTTCCTTGCCGGATGGACCTCGGGGAACAAGTTCGGCTCAATAAGCGCGCAGAGGTCAATAATGGTGATAGTGGGCTATGAGGTACCTCTGTTCCTGGTGGTCGCCGCGATAGCGATGCTAGCCGGGAGCTTCAGCATCTCATCAATAGTGGCCGCTCAGTCCCCGCTGTGGTACGCAATTGCGATGCCGATAGGGTTCGTCATATTCTTCATAGTCATGCTGGCAGAACTGGAGAGGCCGCCGTTCGACCTGAAAGAGGCCGATAGCGAGCTGATAGCCGGCTGGCTGACGGACGCAAGTGCGCCGTATTACGCGCTTGCGCTGTTCCTTGACTACCTTAGGATGTTCGTAGGCGTGCTGCTCATATCGCTGCTGTTCCTTGGCGGATGGCTGGGCCCGCCGATCCTGCCCGCGTTTGCATGGCTGATCGCAAAGGCTTCGATACTCGCGGTGTTCATAGTCATAGTCAGGGCAACAAGCGTGCGCATGCGCATAGACAAGGTGCTCAGCCTGGGGTGGGAATTCCTGACTCCCCTGGCTGTCGCAAACCTGCTAATCACGTTTTTAGTATTTATCAGGTAATTATGGTTGGTGGAAATGGGAAATCCTGTAGTTAAGGTATTCAAGCAGACGCTTGAGAAGCCGTCTACGCTTGAGTTTCCTGAGCAGAACGAGTCCCTGTCGGACAATTACAGGGGGATACACAAGCTTGACATGAAGACCTGCATAAGCTGCTCCGCATGCGCAAGGATATGCCCTAACCAGACAATACGGATGGTGGAGACGGACACCGACAAGGGGGTCAAGGTGATGCCTGAGATAAACCTGGAGAGGTGCCTCTTCTGCGCGCTGTGCGAGGAGGTGTGCCCTACCGACTGCCTTACCCTCGGAAAGGACAGCAACATGGAGAGCTATGACAGGAGGGACTTCATAAAGAGGCCTGAAGATCTGGAATGATGTTTTCATGTATCTCGCAATACTAGCAATAGCCGCAGCCGCAGAGGCAGTGTCAGCGATGCTTATGCTCAGGTTCAGGGACATGCTGCACGTGATAATGGCGTTCTCCGTGTTCCTGATATTCAACTCCGCCATCTCGCTTATGCTGCAGCAGCCGCTCCTTGCAATATTGCAGCTGTTCATAATGGTCGGGGGCGTGGCAACCTTCGCGTTCGTCGGGACGGCGTCAGCTGGAATATCCAAATTCAGCAGTTCGAACATGGCGGCGTTCGCCGCGATAGCGGTAATCATATCCGCATTGATGTTCTATCCGTTCAGCATGATCGGCGCCCAGTCTGGCGGCATGCAGAACGTCTTTTCGGCTCAGTCGGCGCTGCCGTACATGCAGTCTGACGTGTCCATGTTCTACGTGATAACAGCGATCCTCTTCGGAATAGGATTCGGCAGCATAATCGTAATGGGCAGGGGTGCAAGGAAATGATACCATTCATATACTTCATGATGCTTGCCGGGATGGTGTTCGCGGCAGGCATCGCCGGGGCGGCATCGTCGAGGAATTTCCTGGTGCTGATGCTCATGGTGGAAGTAGCGATAACCGCAAGCACCATAGCAGCCATAGCGATATACTACTTCTCGATGAATTTCGACATATTCCTTGTGCTCATAGCCATATGGGCGGTGATATCCGCGGAATTGATGGCGATAATAGTGTTCTACAGGCACATGGAGAGGCTCGGCATAAGCCTTGACATAACAAAGCTTTCTAGGGAGGGGGAGAAATAATGCTGGAGATGCTTGCAATAGTGCCGTTGCTCCTTGTCCCGGCAGCGGCCGCATTCATGAATGGAAAGAAAGCAAACTATGTAAGGTATGCCGCGCTTGCGGCAAGCCTCATATCCCTTGCGATAATAATTCTGGTCTTCATGAACCCGGCAGGGCAGGTGCAGAGCATAAACTGGTTCGTATTCGGAAGCTACAGCTTTTCCATATCAACGTCAATGATGCCGCTGAACCTAATGCTCCTGCTGCTAGTAGGGATAATAACGCCGCTGGTCCTCGCATATTCGATCGGGTACATGGACCTGCCGAGCGAGCAGCAAAGATTCTACTCTGAAATATGCGTATTCGCCGCTGCAATGATGCTGTTCGCCATGTCCGCTGACCTGATAACGATGTTCATAGGCTGGGAGCTTCTCGGCCTTACCAGTTATCTTCTCATAGGGTTCTGGTACGGCAGGGAGGGCACGGCGGACGCAGCGCTCAAGGCGATATCAACAGTGCTTATCGGAGACATACTGATGCTTGCCGCGATACTGCTCATTTGGAGCACATACCACACCTTCAGTTTCGCTGCAATATTGTCTTCGCCCCATACCCTGCAGATGCAGGCATCCCTGTTCCTGATAATGATGGCCGCATTCACCAAATCCGCTCAGTTCCCGTTCAATGAATGGCTTGCCGATGCGATGAAGGGCCCGACCCCCGTTTCCGCGTTCCTGCATTCATCAACGATGGTCAAGGCCGGGGTATTCGTGGTCGCGGTTCTGTTTCCGCTCTTCGTGCAGTACAAGATGCTTTACCTGTTGCTGATATTCGGTGCGGCAACGGCGATAATTGGGGCGCTCAACGCGCTGTGCGAGTCCAACATAAAGAGAGTGCTCGCATATTCGACCATGGAGGACCTTGGGCTCATGTTCTTTGCGCTTGGCGCCGGGTCGATAACCGCGGCGATAATGCTATTCTTCCTGCAGACCTTCTACAAGGCGCTGCTGTTCATGTATTCCGGGTACATGATAAAGGCGAGCGACCACAACGAGGAAATGGACAGGATAAGCCCGCTGGACATGAGAAGCGCAATGTTCATATCCGGGGTCATAGGCGCCGCTGCGCTTGCTGGTATCGCGCCGTTCGGCAGCTTTTTCGGGAAGGCTGCGCTTGCGCAGTCGCTAAACGTCCCGCTGTACCTGCTGATTATCGCGGTGGAGGCGCTGAGCGCGATATACATATTCAGGTGGCTTCTGCTTCCCGAGAGAAAAGCCGATGACAGGTCAAGCAAGGCAGCCAAAGGCAACTACGCGGCGGTGCCGAAGTCGATGCGGCTGCCAATATACGCCCTGGCGGCAATGGTTGCAATCTCGGGATTTGTTGCATATGCATACCTTCCGGCATACCTGGGCCCGTATGGGGTGCGCGGAATACAGATAAGCGCGCAGACCGTAGCAGAATCGGTAGTCGTAGGCGTTTTCGGTGCGCTTGCGGCTTACCTGCTGTTCTACAGGAAGGGATATTCCATATCATCAAACAAGGCGCTTTACGCGCTAATGTACAACACAAAGCTCACGAACCGCTTCTACAAGGCGGTTTCATCATCGACAATGGCATTGGCCGCCGCGATAGAGCGCATTGACGTGATGTCCTACAGGATAGTCAAAGGGGGAGCGCAGAACATGGGCGCGCTCGCAAACGCGCTCAGGAAGATGGAAAACGGCAGGGAGACGACATACGTGATTGCGTTTGTCATCGGGTTGATCCTTGTTGTCCTGCTTTTCGTGGTTTGAATGATATCGTCCATGCTTATACTGGGAATGCTCGCGGCGCCGATAGTTGCGCTGCTGCTCATCTCTGTGTCAAGCGCGAAAAGGAGCAGGCAAATAATGCTCGGATCATCAATTGCAGGACTGGCAATGATAACCGCGGCGTTCATCATCGCCCTTCATTCCGGCTCCGCGAGCATAAATGCCGAATTCCCGTACATCAGCTCGCTTGGGATATCCTTCGGGATAAGCGTCAACGTCATATCTATGATGCTGCTCCTCATGTCGTCCATTGTCATATTCGCCGCGGCGCTAGCCGGCAATGTCGAAGGGGAAAACGCCCGCACGTCTGCGGCGCTTATCGCCCTGTTCCAGCTTGCATCTGCCGGGCTGTTCTCCTCCGGGAACCTGTTCATGTTCTTCATATTCTGGGACATAGGCGTAATATCCATGTTCCTCATGATAAATATTCTGGGATCGTCGAACAGGAAGTCCGCATCGCTGAGCTTCCTTGTATACGAGATATTCGCAAGCTCTATGCTGCTGCTTGCTATGCTCCTGATATTCTTCTATACGCCTGTGCATTCGTTCAGTTTCCAGTACATAGCGGCGCATGCGTCATTGATACCTGGAAACATCGAACTGGCGGTATTCGCGCTGCTCTTCATGGCGTTCATGACAAACATGCCCATATTCCCTATGCATTTCTGGCTTCCTGATGCTCACACGGAAGCATCTACACAGGGATCAATGCTGCTTTCCGGGGCGCTTACCAAGTTCGGGGGATTTGGCATGGTGCTCCTGTTCACCATGCTGCCCCTGCCATCAAAGGCGTACGGCTACATTGCGGCCCTCGCCGCATTCTCCGTTTTCTACTCCGTTTTCCTGCTCATGAAGCAGAGCGACATAAAGAGGGTCATAGCCTACTCAACAATAGTCGAGATGGGCATAGTGATGGTGGGAATAAGCGCGGCGAACGCGTTCGGCATATACGGCGCGGCGTATGCGATGCTCTCGCACGGACTTGTGATAGCCATGATGTTCCTGATTGCAGGAACGGTCAAGCACATGCTTGGGGAGCGCAACATAAATTTGATAAGAGGGGTAGTGTCAAGCTCTAAGCTGACGGCATACGCATTCCTAGGCGGCGCCCTTGCAATGGTCGGGTTCCCGCTCACCTCCGGGTTCATAGCCGACATACTGCTGTTCCTGGGGTCGGTGCAGGCATTCGGAATGGCGGGACTCGTGCCTCTGACCGCAATCATATTCATGGGGGCGTTCATGTACATGCTGGTCAGCAGGTGCATGCTATCCACAAGGGAAATAACAAGGCCGGTCGACTTCGCAAGGGCCGGACAGAAGGCAGGGTACCTGGTGCTCATGGCCTTGATATTCGCGTTCGGAATATTCCCCTTCCTGTTCCTGGGGCTAATTAGGTTGTGAAATGGTGCAGCAATATGTGATATTGTCTTATGCGCTGCTTATCCCGCTGGTCGGATTGTTCTGCACAGGCATAGCCGCGGCGTTCACGCGGGAGAAACGGCTATCCCTGCTTGCAGCGAACTGCACATTCCTCGCGATGTCGCTGGTATCTGCAGCGCTGGGGTTCTCACAAGCCGCAAGCTTCACCGCATTCGGGATGATCCGCGTATACCCGTTCTCGATGCTCTTTGTTGCGCTGTTCTCCGCGCTCATGATCCTTGTCAATATGCTCTCGTATTCCGGGTCAACGGAGTACGAGAAGCTTGCGCTGCTGCTATCGCTTTCGTTCATCGCTGCGGTGCTGGTTTCAACGGCGGCCACCACCATAGTGCTGCTTCTCGCACTTGAGCTTATCGTGGTTTCGGCGTCGTTCATGATACTGATCGAGGGGAAGCACGCAGTCGAATCCGCAATGAAGCTGTTCATACTCGGATCCATATCAATTGCGGTGCTCGCATTCGCGATAGTTTCGGCAATACCTTTCGATCCATCATTTGCGCTGGCCCGCGTCGTGCAGAGCCCGATAGCAGATGCATCTCTCATAATGCTGTCAGTTGCGCTGTTCATCGTGTCCTTCGGCTTTGATACGGCGCTCTTCCCGTTCAACCTCTGGATACCTGACGTGTACGAGGGCGCCCCCGCGCACGTAACCTCCCTGCTGGCGGGAATAAACAAGAAAGTGGCCTTCGTGGCGATGATGGAGGTGCTGGTGTTCCTATTCATAGCGTATGCGCACACATTCGGGCCCGTCCTTGAGATAATCTCAATACTCACAATGCTCTTCGGCAACATAGTTGCGCTTGCGCAGACGAGGGTCAAGCGAATGCTCGCATATTCCTCGATATCCCAGGCAGGGTACATACTTGTCGGCATTGCGACATCCACGCAGGCCGGAATATCGGCAAGCATATTCTATATAATCGCCCACTCGTTCATGATAATTGGCGCATTTGCCATAGTGCTAGCGCTCGAGGCAAACAACATAAGGAAGATAGAGGATTATTCGGGGCTGAGGTCAAGGAACCTGTTCGTAGCATGCTCTCTATCGATACTTATGCTCTCAATGGCTGGGATGCCCCCCCTCATGGGCTTCATAGGGAAGTTCCTCCTGTTCTCAAGCGCGATAAGCTCTGGGCTGATATCCCTTGCCGTGGCCGGAATACTCAACAGCTTCATATCAATCTACTACTATGCGAAGGTGATAAACGCGATGTTCTCCGGAAAGGTGCAGAAGAAGTTAAGGATAAAGGCTGGAATTGCAGCAGTAATACTAGTATGCGTAATTGTTGTTGTGATCGTTGGCATTTACCCGCAGCCGATCATAAGCGCAGCATCTGCGGCAAGCAAGGCGCTTTTTGGCTAATGATACGGCAGGCAAGTTAAAACGACGAGCCTATTCAACAAGCCCCCTCAGGAAGAAACGCTTGAGCATGAGGCTCGGCCTGTCCATGTCCCCGTACCTGCTGAAGAATTCCTCAGCGCCAAGCAGCTTTGAAAGCTTGAGGAAAACCTCAAAGTTGCTGACCCTGAGATTCGAGTAATAGTCGTGCAGGAAGCTGTGCAATTTCAGGTCAAGGCTGTATCTTCCCCTCCATTCCTTTTCATATAGCTCCAGCTTTGACCCCTTGTGGATATTGTTGTGCACCGCATTTGCAAGTATCTTCGCGCATGAGCATCCGAATATTATACCCCCTCCTGTTGTTGCCTTCACCTGCCCTGCCGCATCGCCCACAAGCATCACATTGCCCTTTACGGTCCTTGACCTGCTGGTAAGCGGTATTATGCTCGCATAGCCGTTTACCTTTTCCGCGCCGTCAAGCAATCCGCCAAGCATCCCGCTTCCCACAAACTTGGAAAAGGCCGCAGTGCTTGTTATCTTCGCGCGGTCGCTTATGCCTATGCCCAATTCAACCACATCGCTTGAGTACGGGCACGTCCATCCGAAGAACCTGTATGCAATGTCATTCGAGAAGAATAGCCCTGCCATCCTGCTGTCCTCTATCTTTGCGTTCCTGTATTCCGCCTTGTAAGTGAGGACGTACTCTTTTATCGCAGGGAATCCGAAAACCGCGGCAACAGTTGAAACCGCCCCGTCAGCCCCCACAATTATGCTGTTCTCATCATTGGCAAGCTCCCTCATCCTTTCCTTGCCTATCTTTTTCCCGAGGGTCACCTTTGCGCCGGCGCTTATTGCGGCCTCCATGCAAAGCTCTGCAAGTACGGCCCTGTCAACAACGTATGCCATGGGCCTTTTCGCCTTCACCCTAAGCCTTTCCTTGCCTGCCTGGAGGACTGCACCGTCAAGCGTATTCAGTATGCTGTGCTTGGGGTCTATCCCTATCCTGCCTAATCCGCTCATTGAGAATATTCCCGAGGCCTTCTCTGCGCCGTCGCCTACCCTCTCTTTGGCATCAAATACCTCCACGTCAATGCCCTTAAGCGCCAGTTCCTTTGCTGCAGTGAGGCCCACTATCCCTGCGCCAATCATGATGACGTGCCTGCCCATTTAAAATAAGACCTTAATAGGTATTATATAAATCTTTCCTTATAAATATTATTGCTTAAGTTGATATTGATGGCAAAAAGCTCGCCTCCGCCAAAAGGGCCAATTAAATCGCCGCAGATAAAGATCCAGAACATAGTAGTTAGCGCAGACCTGCATGCTACGATAGACCTCTATGCATTGTCAAAGGAGGTCAAGGCAGTCGACTATGAGCCCGAGCAGTTTCCCGGCGCCATATTCAGGATCGCAGAGCCCAAGGCCGTCATAATACTTTTCAAGAACGGAAAGATGATATGCACCGGCACAAGCACCGAGGCCAACATAAGGAGGGTATTGGAATATGCGTCGAAGATCATATCGAAGTACGTCATATCCTTGAATTCGGACGAGAAGAAGAAGGGCTAGCCCTTACATTTTCCTCACTTTTCTCAGCGTCGCGTCGAATTTCTTGAAGAATCTGGCCCATGAGTAGTTCTTGACTACGTTTTCCCTTCCAGCCCTGCCAATTTCCCTGGAAAGCCGCGGATTCTCTGCAATCGTTTTCATCGATTCCGCCATTTCCTCCATGCTGCCGACAAGGAATCCTGTCTTCCCGTTGTCTACCGTTTCCTTCAGCCCCCCTTCGTTCACGGCGATTACGGGCTTCCAGCTCGCCATGGCTTCCATGGGCACGAGCCCGTAATCCTCGTTTATCGGCGCATACAGCACCGCCGTGCAATTTGAGTACAAGTCAACAAGCCTTTTGTCATCCGCATTAGTTATTATCTTGACGTCGCCGACAGCTCTTGCGAGCGCAACAACCTTCCTGTAGTAGCTCTGGAAGAACCTGTCCTGGGAAACCGGGCCAACTATGAGGAGCTTGTAGCCTTTCATCGACCTCTTGAACATGTTGAATGCGCGGATTGCGTAATCCTGGCGCTTGTTCGGGGATATCCTTGACGGGTAAAGGAAGTATTTTTCGTCATCCCCTTTCCTGTAGCTGCCGTAGTCGCAGCCGCCGCCAAGGACTGTGGCGTCCGCCCTACCGTAGTACTTTACAATTCTGGACCTGACGTTGAAGCTGTTGGCCATTATGTACTCTATGTCCTTTACCACTCCCTGGTCAATCATCCTGACTGCCCGTGCTCCTATCATGTGAACCGGTTTCTGGTAAAACCTCTTCAGCGACATCCTGTACTTGTAAAGGTCGTAGACATCCCTCAAAGGGGTATGGCAGTACCACAGCACTCTCCTGTTGTTCCTCCGTATCCAGTGGCTGGGTGCCATGTGCGCATTTATGACGTCGTAATCGTCCTTCAGCTTTAGCGAGTAGAAGGAAAGGCCGTAATTGAGCCCCTGCGCGGCCCTCCCGTATGGCAGTATCGATCCCCGTTTTCCTATCACTTCCACATCAAGGTTCCTGAACCCGCCGAATGTCCTTGCAGGGTCATACTCCGCAGTGTATATCTTAGCATCGTATTTCTGCGCTATCTTGAGAAGGACCCGCTCTGCGCCTCCTTTCAGCGTAAGGTTCGACTGCGCGATTACAAGCTTCAATGCATCACGGCAATCTCTCTCGTCTAAGCTATATATACTTGCCGTGCCAAGCTACTTTCATGAAAACGGAGAAGCAGCAGGAAAAGGCAGCCCCCAAAAAGTTCGTTGCTTACTCAACGGTAATCGTGGCCGCAATTGCGATATTTGCATATTACGCGTTCTCCTCATCCGTGCATTCCGCCTCTGCGGTTTCCTCATTGATAACAGGCAACACCGGAATAATGCATTTCGCAACCGGGCTGTCTTACCTTGCGAACTCCTCAAAGGGGCTTAACGTCAGCTACACGGGAAACCTAATCCTTACGATTTACACGCCGAACCAGAACGGCACCCAGCAGGAGGTGACCGGCAACATCCCTGTAAGGATATCATACATGAAGCTCGGCAATTACTCAAGGCTCAATATCAGCACCTCGATAATCGAGAATTCACAGTATTTCAATTCCTCCACGCTGATAATGGCGGAGCCGAATGGCACCTATGTGTGCCCATCCTCGAATTTTGCGGCTCCAATGGCTTGCCAAAGGGCGAACCAGTCGAACGTAAGCGCAATAATCTCATCATATGTCAAAAATGCATATTCCTCTGTGCATTTTGACGGCATTAGGTCATATGGCGGAAACAGCTGCACGATGGTGAACGGCCAGGAATCCGCGGCGCTCAATGCAAGCAGATTGATAGATCAGAAAGCCCTGCAGCAGGCAGAAATAATCCCTTCGTTCAAGTCGGCAACCCTTGCCGGGACCTTCTCATCGTGCATATCCAACCATTACTTTGTCCCGCTAAACCTGACGGCGTACAATTTGGTCTCGTTCCAAATAGAGGATATGAACCTTTCGATACCGGAGAATGTGACCTTGGGGGTAATCCTTAACGAGGTATCGATAAACGGCAAGGCATCAATCAGCCAGATAACGCACTGACGGCAGCGCAAGGTTAGCTTTATAAAGGATGCCCAGGGAAAAGCAAGCCTTATATATCATATAAAGCGATACAAATACCGAATGTGATCATTTGGACATAAAGGACAGGTATGAAAAGGCAAAATCTGGGCATAAAAGAATAGAGGCAGCCCATGTTCAAAAAAACGATTTCCTTGACAGCAAGGTCGAGGTTCTAGGCATGCTGACCAAGGTCGACCACGACGACGGCATTGCACAGCTAGAGCTCATAGGCGAAACGGAAAACCTCGGGATTTCGCAGCTCGAGCTTCGAATGAAGATAGGCTCGGAAATGCACAGGACGATACAGGCGCTCAAGAGCAACAGGCTGAAGGGGAAGGACCTTGAGACAATAATGATAAAGGGAACCTGCAAGAAGGGCAGAAAAGCGAATTTCATAGACGTTGATTCTATTTCTATCCTGGAATAAAGCCCTGCATTTAAGTGATAAAATGTCAACGCAATCAACAGCAACTGAAAGGCAAAATGCGTCAAGAACAAGCGCAAAACCAGAGGGCACGATAACTGAAATAAGGAGGGCAACAGGATTAGAGACGATACTATTAATGTCCAAACGGCGCGTAGCCAGCAACTTGCTCTTGGACCCCCTTTATCAACTCAGGAAGACGAAGGAAATCCTATGGGCGGATCCAGTAATAATATACCTGCCGCCAGGAGAGCAATTCGGCAACGTTGTTCTTATGTCGGAAAACGTCATGTTTCTGGTTCCAACAGAGTTCAATGGTCTTGTGAATGTAGTACTGGCTCTCCCATCAATGTCTTTCAAGGCAACACAAATGAAAAACGGTCCTCTCATCCTTGAAGTCAGAAACGGCAAGAAGATAATGGCAATCGAGAATTTCCCAATAGAAGACGGCTGGTATCTACCAGATCCAAAGACGGGAATACCCCAAGGAGAAAAGGTTTCGAGAGATAATCCTTATGCAAGATATTTATGGCGTAAGAGTAGACTGCAACACATCAGTCCTGTGGTCCGTGTGTGCGGCGGCTACGGCGGTGGGCGTGGTGTCAGTGCCGACTGGGGGCTGGGCGGCGTCTGTGGGGTAGCATTGTTAAGCCGAGCCAAGCCCGAGTGCAAGCCCGCAGCCAAGAAGCCAAGCCCAAGCCAGGCAAACCTGGCTCGCCAGATGGAGGCGTTGCTTAGGGAAGTGTCCGAAGCTGAAAAGGCAAACTCCGAAATGGCAAGGCAGCTGAGGGCGCTAAGGAAAATCGCAAGGATCGCAGGCAAAATGAAGGCAGACCTGGGATAATCCTGCCCATTCCATTTAATGCTACCTATAAATGCCTTAAAACAAGAGTGTATCTGATACAATGGACCTGGGAGAGGGGCTCAGGCAGGCTATAGCAAAGCTTACCAGAGCTACGATAATAGATGCAAATACCATCCGCGAGTTCAACAAGGAGCTGCAGAAAGTGCTTCTCAGCTCGGACGTGGAGGTAAAGCTTGTCCTGAAGTTCACGAAAGAGATAGAGGAAAAGGCGCTGAGGAGCAAGCCCCCTGCAGGGCTCTCCCCGAAGGACTACATAACCAACATAGTGTACGAGGAGCTCGTGAAGCTGGTAGGTCCTTCATATACTCCTGAACTCAGGAAGACAAGGATAATGCTGATGGGCCTCTATGGATCGGGAAAATGTGTTCACCCCGATACAGTCATTCCTTTAGTAAATGGAGAGGTTGAAACCGCATCAAATCTGTGGGGTTACGAAGGCAAGGAGGAAGAGGTGCCTGGAGAAGGAAGCGTAAAGGAACTTAAAACACCACTGGAAATTACCGCCTTTGACCCAGTGAGCCTTAAAACGGTGAAAGCAGGAGCAACACACGTCTGGAAGCTAAAAAAGACCGACCCGCTGGTAAAAGTAAGCTTCGACAACGGGAACGCCCATTCAGTAATAACTACTCCGGAACATCCATTTTTCGCTTTGGATAACGGGGTGCTCATGCAAGTGCGCGCCGATGAGCTCAAACTAGGCCAAAGGATTGCAATTCCAAGAAAGGTATTATTTGAAGACTCTGTTGATTTGAGCAAGGATTTTGGGGCATTCCCGAATGATTGGATAATTGAAGACCTAACCATTGCAAAGCAAGCGATGGAGAAACTGCTGCATGAATACGGCACATTGATTGGAGCTTATAAGAAACTGAAGCCTCCAATGCCTTATTATGCCTTAACGGCTGAACTTAAAAGGGGCCGGATAAGGGGATGGCTGCTTAACAGACTGTATCAAGAAGGATTGCAAGCCAAATTGCCTAAAATTATCAAGGTTAAAAAAGTTAACGCTGCAAAATGGGTTACCTTGCCACTTGAGCTTACCCCGCAAATGGCTGAATTCTTGGGATATGTATTCGCAGATGGAAATGTTGAACAAAAGGCAACTCATATAACAAATGAATCGCCGGAAATAAACATCAGATTGCTTGAAATAGGCCGTGAGGTTTTCGGGTTTGAACCAACATTTATAGCCGAAAAACGCAGCAACGTCGGGCTCCGGAGAACATCGTTTGCTTCGACAACATTAAATGAGTATCTGAAAAAAACTTTTGGACTCGTTCCCGGGAAGAAAAGCCGAACGATGCGCCTTCCTGCAAGTATTCTCCGCGCGCCGTTAAAAATTTCTAGTAGTTTTCTGCAAGCTTATTTTGACTGTGATGGTTCGATAGCTAAAAATGCAAGATCAATAGAGTTTTGTACCGCAAGTAAAGAGTTTGCCTCATCGTTGCGCCTTCTTTTGCTTAAACACTCAATGCATTCGACTTTTTCAAAGAGAACAATTAACGGAGTGGCTTATTACAGGATATTTGTCAAGTCATCCGATGCAGATATATTTGCTACATCTATTTCCTCCAGAGTTATGTTTAAAAGACACAGATTGCAAAATTGCCAATTAATTGGAACTTTGCAAAGTAATGGCCGGCATGAAAATATCCCCACAGGAAGATTATTACAGGATCTCCGAGAGCGAAGGGGTGCAACGATTGGAGAAATACAAGACCATTGCACAAGCTACGGCATCTACGAGAAAGATGGCATTATAAGCAGAAGATCTCTCTTACGTTATCTTTCCTGCTTGCCATTATTGCAGCACGATAACAGAAAAATGTTGCAAATGGCAGATGGGAATACCAGCTCGGCTGAGTTGAGGGAGAAAATTGCATTTTCTAGAGGCGTTGCAAATGCCATGGCTTTCCGTTTACGCCAAATCGGACTGATAGCACAAACAACTCAAGGAACAATGCAACTGACCTCTAAAGGAAAAGAATTCCTTAATTTAGAGGAGAACTACGAGCTAGAGTGGCTCACTGCTTTGGCCGAATCGGATGTTCTGTGGATTCCCGTCAAAAAACTAGAACGGGCGGATAACGTTGAATATGTTTATGATTTGACGGTGCCGAAGTACCATAACTTTATTGCAAACGGGGTTTTTGTACACAATACTACGACGGCTGCAAAAGTTGCAAAATACTACCAGGACAGGGGATTGAGTGCGGCGCTGATATGCTGCGACGTGACAAGACCCGCGGCATACAGGCAGCTTGAAACGCTTGCATCCCAGGCTAACATCGCATTCTTCGGGATCGAAGGCGAAAAAAGCGCAGCCAAGATCGCAAGGCTTGGCCTGGAAAAGTTCAAGGACAAGCAGGTTGTCATATGCGACACCAGCGGAAGGAGTGCGCTTGACGATAATCTCATAAACGAGCTCAAGGAGGTGGCGTCATCGTTCAAGCCGGACGAGCGCATACTTGTAATAAGCGCAGACCTGGGGCAGGTTGCAGGAAAGCAGGCCCGCGAGTTCGACAGGGCGTCTAAGATATCCGGAGTAATTCTGACGAAGATGGACGGATCAGGGAAGGGCGGAGGCGCATTGAGCGCCGCCGCAGCGGCAGACGCAAGCGTGATGTTCATCGGGACTGGGGAGAAGCTGCAGAACATAGAGCCTTTCGACCCTAACAAGTTCATAGGCGGCCTTCTCGGAATCCCAGACATAAAGTCCCTCGTGGAGCACGTCAATGCCGCGATAAAGGAGGCAAACCTGAAACCTGAAGACATGGAAGTAGAGGAGCTCAATTTCGAGACGTTTTATTCGCAGCTGAAGGCAATGGGAAGCATGGGCCCGCTCAAGAACATATTCGGCATGATGGGGGCGCCAGACGTCCCGAAGGAGATGCTCGAGCAGGGCGAGGAGAAGCTCAAGAAATACAAGGTAATCATATCCTCCATGACTGTTGAAGAGAGGAGGAGCGGAACGCTCGTAAAAGAGAAATCAAGGATAGAAAGGATAGCAAAGGGAAGCGGAACTGAGGAAAAGGACGTAAGGAACATGCTTTCCGAGTTCAACAAGATGAAGAAAATATTCGAAGGGATGAAAAATAGCAGGGATTTCAAGAAACGCTTTGCAAAATTAGGAATGTAAATCAATCAAAAGCGGAACGGCAACAGCCGTTCCAAACTGGCCTTATCTCTTCTTCTTTCCCTTAGCCTTGCTCTTGCTCTTCTTCTTTTTTGCTGCCATTGTAATTCACTTGCTTTTTAAGCATTAATGCACACACTAAGAATATATTTAAATATGCGCAATCAAACCATGATTGCGTGTATACGTAATTTTACAAAAATAAAAGCAAGTTTACTTTGATAAAAGAGCTCCAAAAAATGAAGAGGGCAAAATAAAGTACAAGATATTAAGAAATTCAGCGCATAATACCTAAACAATGCAATGATTAGGATGGCGGACAAATCTCAACTTGAGCAAAGGCTGGAAGAGCTCTCGAAGGAGTACTCGGGCACGAAGTACAACAAGGCGACAAACAAGCACCTCGGCATCCTAAGGAAGAAGATATCCGAGATAAAATCGGAGATAGTGGAGGCATCAAAGGGAAGGAAGGGATCCGGATTCTCCGTAAAGAAGAGGGGCGACGCCACTGTTGCGCTCATGGGATTCCCAAGCGCAGGCAAGTCGTCCCTGATAAACGCGCTTACCAATACCAAGTCGAAGACCGCGCAATACGAGTTCACGACAACTACTGTCGTTCCAGGGATGATGTTCTACAATGACGCGCACATACAGATATTCGACATGCCCGGGATAATCGAAAATGCGCATCTTGGCTCAGGAGGGGGCAAAGCGGTAATATCCTCGATGAAAGTGGCCGACCTCATAGTGTTCGTGCTGGACATCGAGCGCCTGGCCAACCTACGCATACTACTGAACGAATTGAGGGCGCTTAACGTGCAGGTCAACAGGCGAAGGCCAAGGGTAAGCATACACGAGGAGGAGCACAGCACCGGCATACTGGTAGAGTCAAACAGGTCCAAGATATCCGAGCCGGAGATACAGACAATACTTTCCGGGTTCGGCGTTCACAACGCAAGGATCAGGATAGAGGAGAGCATAGAAATAGCCGACCTGGTCAACGTGGCTTCAGGCAATGCTTATTACATGAGGGCGATAGTGGCCTTAAACAAGATAGACATGGCAAGCGGCTACAGGAAGATAGCGGAGGAGCTGTCGAAGCAGTACGGAATAACGGTCGTGCCTGTCAGCGCCACGAACGCGTCGAACATCGACGACCTGAAGGCGGCGATCTACAAGAACCTCGACATAATAACCGTCTACCTCAAGCCAAAGGAGGAAAGGACCGCGAAGCCGCTGATACTCAGATCAGGATCGACGATAGGTGATGCGGCGGCAAAGATACACACCGAGATACTTGACAACCTCAAGTGCGCATACATAACCGGGCCGAGCGCGAAGTTCAGGAACCAGAGGGTCGGAATCTCGCATGTTTTGAAGGGAAATGACATAATAACATTTATTAAACAGTGATTTCATAATTATCCGGTGTGACGACCATGGCAATCAAATATTGGGAATTCGAGGATGCGCCGCTCAGGGAAAAACTCAAGGACGTAAAGGTAAAGCACATAGCAAAGATATTCTTCGACAACGAAACCGAGGCATACAGGTTCGCAACGCTCATACACGCGGTAAAGACCGCGAAGTCGCTCAGGCTGAAGAACGCCCCTAAGCACATACCCATAGCGACGGCAAAGAGATACCTTGACTTCGGCGTAGATATAGGCATGCTGAAGCACGAAAACAACACCTACATGCTCACAGACAGGTTCTCAAAGCCTATGAGGAACATGGCAACATACATAAAGACATGGATGGATTCCGATGCGGAAGAGGATCCCTCAATGCAGTTTGCCAATGCGAGGACGGACAAGCAAGTAAAGAGGGGAGGATCCCCGACCGCAAGGCCAGAGCCATAATCGGCCCTGCACCTCTACTCCTGTTTCAAGGATGCACCCGTACCTTTCCTCCTCTTTTTATCATGTCCTTCTATTATGCGATGAACTTGAGGCGCAAGGCAAGCAAAACAGAAATAAACCAAGAAAAAAACTCGGGCCTAGGGGGATTTGAACCCCCGACCTTCAGATTAGAAGTCTGCCGCTCTATCCAAGCTGAGCTATAGGCCCAATTTACATTCTCATGAAAGATCCCTTTGCCTTTAACCTGAAGAATCTTTTGGTGTTGCCCGAGAGCAGTTCCGCTGCGGTCTTGAACTCTATCCTCTTCGCCTCTGCAACTATGGCTATCGACCTTTCAACATCCATTGGCGACGCCCCGGCGGCCGGGGAATCGCTCTCCGCCATTATATTATCTATCGCGATCTCCTTTATAATCCTGCTCCTGGAGCTTGACTGCATGGGCGGTATGGATACCATGTAGCCCTTCCTCTCGATCTCCTTTGCCTGCTGCACACTCCCCTCGAAGAAGTGTATGTGCGCCATCTCCACCCTCTTCTCGTCGAGGATGCTAAGCACGTCATCGAGCGCGTTCCTTGAGTGTATGCTGACTGGCATCCTGAGCTCCAATGCAAGGTCAAGGAACCTTTCAAACACTGCCTTCTGCCGCTCGACCGGTACAGTTTCCTTTACCCTTCCGTAGTCAAGGCCTATCTCCCCTATGCCTATTATCTTGCCGATGTTGCTCTTTACCAGTCCAACATTGAATTCCAGCTCCTCGTCCGACGCATTTGCATGCTCCGGATCTATCCCAAACATCGGGAATACGTTTACGCGGTCCGACATGTCAAGCCCCCGCATGTTGGATTTGGTGTCAACACCGTTAGTTATGATTGTGCGAACGCCATTTAGTATCGCGTTCCTGATTATCTGCGGATCGCTTATCAGGTCAAGGTGGCAGTGCGCATCGGCCATCTCTGTTATCTGCCTGTCCAGCACCTTTGGCCTTTCAAGCTGCTTTGTGTCCATACCATCATTTCCCGGCTTATAAGGCAATGAATAAATATGCAGATTCACATTTTATAATGTATTACATGGCAAGGGCGGCAAAGACCATATTCAGGCTCAAGGTCGCTGTGGCGGTTCTTTCGGTAGCGGTTGCCGCGCTGGCGCTGTACATTGCGTATCCATCGGTAGAGCTTGCGGTATCGGGGCAGCCCTACGGCAGCAGGCTTACCGGCATAAACAGCCCGCTTAGCAGCTACCAGCTTTCCGTGATAAACAACGCGCCGAACAGCTATTTCGAGAACGCAGGCGAGATGCTGCTCAACCTGTCGATAAAGGGCGAGCAGAGCATAAACCGCACATACGGCGGGCCCCTTTTCGAGGAGTCATTGAGCCATCCCGTGCAGCATGCCCCCCTTGTTGTCGACAGCAAGCCCAGCGTCATATACATCGGCGCAATATCGTGCATATACTGCGGGGAGAACAGGTGGGCCATGGCCCTTGCATTGTCAAGGTTCGGTAAGTTCGGCTCGCTTTACACGGGATACAGCTCAATCGGAGACGGCGATGTGCCAACCCTTTACTGGGTACCGCAGAACTACACGTCTACGGGATCCGTAAGGTACGGCAACGACTACAACAGCAGCTACATAAACTTCTTCAGCGCCGAATACGATTCGCCGATAAGCGGCGGGTTCCAGTTCCCAGCATCCTCCAATCCGATAAAGATATTCGTCGCAAACGCGACAAACCAGAGCTATTACAGCGCGATGTCGCTTATGAACGGCACCGGCCTTTTCCAGGGCACCCCGTACACGTTCTGGGGAACATCCTTCAACCTCGGCGCGTCGGGTGTTGTATTCGGGAACGGGACAAGCAGCACAGCCATATCCAACAAGCCCCCCCTCACCTACATGTCTCACTCCCAGATATTCAATATGCTGCACAACTTCAACAGCACCTTCGCGTATGAGGAGTATGCGGTTGCTGACGTTTACGTTGCGCAGGTATGCTCATCGATAAACAACACCGCAAGCGCCTGCTCTCTGCCGGCGATCCGCAGGTTCGAGGCCGAGATGGGGATATGAAGGCAGCGGCAGTGCTGAAGCGCATATACAAGCCGAAATACCTGGCGCTCAACGCGGCGGTGTTCGGGCTTTATTACCTGATCGTAAAGTACCTGCTTTCCATACAGCAGAAGGGCATACCGATAAGCTCGGTGCCCGTGTATCTTGTTTATGCTCTTGTCGCATCATCCTCCATTGCCCTAACGATAGCCGTATACTCGATTTTCAACACAAGGAGGAACAGCGCCAGGATAACCGCGTCGTCCGTCAGCGCGGCGACAACCCTTGCAGGGGGCGTAATCGCGGGATGCAGCTGCCAGGCGGCAATACTGTTCAACGTGCTTGCCATATCCGTGGGGAGCGGGGAGGCGTTCGCGCTCAACACGCTTATATCAGAAAATGCGCCCTACATCTTCGGCGCAATGACTCTTATAAACCTTCTTTTGGTAGTATATTACGTTCAGAAGATATCAACGGGCAGGTGCTCGATAAAATGATTCTATGAGGAAGCGCGTTTCAAGAGGGAAAAAGCCGGCCAGGAAAACAAAGGCCGCAGTCGCCACGAACATCGGGCCAGCAGTGGAATACGAGCACAGCCTGCTCAGGAGCATAATCTCCGGGAAGACGAGCATGAACTCGTCGCAGGGATCGCTTGTGCTGAGCTCAGTGCTTTCCACCCTCACCCCCGGGATGCAGAACCTGTATTACAAGTCTGGAATGTCGCTCGGCAGGGCACTGTACAAGCTGTACGAGAGGAACCGCAAGTACATCATGTACGGGGAGAGCGTTGCCGACCTGGTATCATTCTTCGAAAATGCGGGATTCTCAAGGATAACCTATCATGTGTTTCCCGACATGGTGGAGATAACGTTCCACGGCCTGCCCAGGGTATCGCTTGGCATGAAATCGCACATATTCGAATCGGGGATCATATCCGGATTCCTTACCGCGGCGAAAAGGCAGCACGTAAAGGTTTCAGAGGAATCGTGCATAAACTACGGGTCGGACAGCTGCAGGTTCGTGACTACGGATACAACTCCCCTGTACCTTGATACCGATGCCAACGCCGCGCTCGCAAGGTTCGCGGGCGCCGTAGGCTCTGCCGCAGCAAAGCTGTCCAGCGGGAAGAACAGCTTTTCCGACGAGTATTCGGTGCTCTCGTCGCTCTCCTTCCTTGAGAACGAGTACTCGGACCACATGCGCAAGATAGTAAGCCATCTCGGAAAAAGGATAGGCGGGGAGCTCGGGCTCAAGCTTGACAGGAAATCGATGAGGCGGATGGAAATGGTATGCAGCATGCTCGGCCTCGGCGAGCTCAAGGTGAAATCCGCCAGGCCATTCAGCGCAGCGATAGCCTTAAAGCAACCAAAAGCTAAAAAGGAGTTTGCAGGCATATCTACTGCGTTCGTTTCCGGGCTTCTGGAATCCCAGGGCGGGAATCCGAGAAATATCGGCGCAACGGTAAGGCGCTCCGGAAAGGGCTATCTTGTGGAGATAAAGGAACTTAAATGATTGGTGCTTTGATTGGCTCTTGAGTTTGTTGACACAATAGAGAGGGTAATACCCAGCATAAAGGGACCGGCAAAGGCGCTCTCGCTCCGCGAGAAGGTATACTGGACCGGCGCGATAATAATCGTTTACTTCATGCTTTACAACATATACGCGATAGGCGTAAACCAGCAGGCGGCGCAGCAGCCCTTCCTGCAGCTAATAAGCATAATATTCGCGGCAAAGATCGGAAGCCTCATAACAGTGGGAATAGGCCCGATAGTGCTGTCCAGCATAATACTGCAGCTGGTTTCCGGATCCGGCCTTTTCAAGATAGACCAGAACAACCCGCTGGAGAAGGCAAGGCTGCAGACTCTGCAGAAAGTTGCTGCGATGGCGATCGCGGTAGTGGAATCGTTCATATTCGTGTACACCGGCTATGTTCCAGTATCAAGTCCATCGATGATTGCGATAGTCGTGGCGCAGCTTGCGATAGGCGCCATAGTCATAATATACCTTGACGAGACTATGACCAAATGGGGCGTGACATCCGGAATAAACATGTTCATAGCCGCAGGCGTTTCGTATGCCATAGTCGCGGGCACACTGAGCATACTGCTTCCCGAGGCGATAGCCGCGGTCCAGGCTGGTGGCGCTGCCGCCATCTCAAACGCGTTGATCGCATTCGGCCCGCTGCTGTTCGCAATTGTGGTGTTCCTTGCCAGCATATACGCGTACGAGATGAAGGTGGAGCTTCCGCTGGCGTTCGAGCAGTTCAGGGGGGTGGGAGGGCGCCTTCCAATACCCTTCCTTTACGTGAGCGTGCTTCCTGTCATACTTGCATCATCGCTTGAGCTCAGCCTGACCGTATGGTTCAGGTTCATAGCCAACGTGAAGGGGACGTTCGCAAACCTTGCGCATTTCCTTGCATATTACCAGCCGGTCGCAAGCGGCAGCGGCACGTCCCTGCAGCTGACTGGCGGGCTGACGTATCTTATATCCCCGACCTTCCCTCTTCCATATTCAGCAAACTACGGCGGAATAGGGGGGTACGGGCCGTACTTTACGTACCTCGTGACGCATACGACTTCGCTCTTCCTGCCATGGGGAGGGGTCATCCAGGTCCCTGAATGGATGCACGTCATAATCTACACTGTCGTGCTTGTCATACTCTGCGTAATATTCGGAAAGTTCTGGGTTGAGCTTACCGGGCAGAACCCGAAGGAGCTTGCGGAGCAGATCGGCGAATCCGGATGGCAGATACCGGGATTCAGGAGGGACCCCAGGATAGTGGAGAACGTGCTGAACAAGTACATCCCCACGCTTACTACTCTTGGCAGCATATTCGTAGGGCTCCTGGCCGCGCTGGCAACGCTCACCGGCGCGATAGGAACGGGAATGGGCATACTGCTTACCGTCGGGATAATATACATGCTGTACCAGCAGCTTGAGCAGGAGAGGCTTTATGAGACCTATCCATTCCTGCAGAAAATAGCTAAATAGGCTTGCCGAGAAAAGCCTGCCGGTAAACATGCAGAAGAGCCATCAATTGAATGCAATCGAGCAGTGCGGAAACTTCTTCGTAACCTCGGAATTGTCCTCATACAGGGTGAAGGTGTACCGTGGCGCAAACGGGCTGGAGCTATTTGGCGAGCCTGGAAGCCAAAGGATGTATCCCAATTCGGTCAGATTCGGCTTCATCGCCTACAAGATAAGGGAGAAAAGCCTCCCAAAGGACATTGCGATAGCTGTCAAGCACAAGGGCAACATGGAGTTCAGCCTGTCGTTCGGGCTGGTAGACAGGGCCATGAGGCATTTCAGCGTCCCCGACAGCGAGCTTGCCGAGCAGTACAGGGCGCCCCAGGAAATCAGGGCGATTGACTCATACAGGCTCAAGCAGCTGCGCAAGGCTTTCACAAGGACGGACAACAGGATAAGGCCCCTGTACGGGATCGTAAACATATGCATAAACAGGCTTGTGCTCGGCATGGATGGGCAAAGCGATATGCTGCAGTGCCTGAAGTTCCTCGTCGACCTCAAATCAGGATTGAAGGCGTACGAGCTAGGAGACCTGAAGAGTGTGGTCTCCTCAAAGCACGGAGCCTTCCAGCTGCTCAGGACCCAGCCATGATTGCAATCTGCAAAAAGCGCGCATCGCGCAGAAACAGATTTACAGCGCGCCTACCCTGTGCTTCTGCGACCTTCGGAGGCGCTTCCTTCGCTTCTTCAGCCACTTCCAGCGCATCCTTCCTTTCTTTTTCCATTTTCTAGGTATACTTCCCAAAAGAGCACCGTCGATTCCTTACTCTGGCTTAATTATAACGAATATATATTTAACCTGCATTAATAAATAGCTATTTCGGTGGGCATATGCACAAGGGACTCATAGCTTTCGTGATCGTATTCGCCATTTTGCTTGTGGTGGCATACGCATACCATGGATTCGGGCTGCTCTCCGGGGGCAAGCCCGGCAATTCCCAATACGTAACGACATCCCTGCAGCAGTCGACAACTACGGGCACGACCACGACGACAATGCCCTCGAACTACTCACAATACGTCACTCCGTGCAACGGCTTCTCGCTTGTCGGCCAGCAATACAACACAACGTACACCGCAAGGTGCAGCTCCGGCGGAGGCACCCTCGGGGTATGGGTATCGGCCGGTGACAGCGGCACCGAGCACCTTAAGATAACCGGCGCGGACGGGAAGACGTACGTAGACCAGACCTCGACGTACAACTGCACCGCATTCCTGCAGAACTTCACCGGGCCAGCCCAGACGTACAACATAACATACACTACAGGCGCGGGCAACGGCACGTGCGGCAATTCCAATATAGCGATAAACGGCACTACGGTTCCGCCGATACTGCAGGTGTACGGCACCATACTGAACGCGAACTTCAGCACCGGCACTTATACTGGCTGGAACGTTACAGGCGCGGGCTTCGGCCCGGCGCCGCTGAACATAAGCTTCTCGGAATCCAAGCCTTTCCTGTGCTACCAGGGGCAGCACTGGGCCAACTACAACGGCCAGTTCTTCGCCACGACATACGCGTGCGGGATAAACTTCGCGCCCGGCAACCTGACCTCATCTCTCTTCAAGGTAAACCCGAAGCAGCCATTCCTGAACTTCAGGATAATAAGCCCGGAGGACAACTTCATATACGTGCAGGTACTGAGGGCAAACTTCAGGATAGAGAACGGCCAGCAGACGTACATAAACAGCACCCCAGTGCTCCTCGCGCATTTCAACACCTACAACATATCGGCCAACCCGAACGCGACATCCACCTTCGGCAACGTGACAATCCCGCTCACCCCCTACATAAACCAGATACTGAAAGTAAGGGTTGTCTCATCCACGACGTCGCAGTCTAGCGACTACATAGCCGTGGGCGACTTCGAGATGTCCGATTCGCCGCACCAGGATCCATGGGTCGCCACGAACATAACAAACCTGAATGGCTGAATGGTCACATGAGAATATACAACACCCTGTCAAGGAAGGTGCAGAAGTTCAAGAGCATGAATGCCGGGCATGCCGGGATGTACAGCTGCGGCCCCACAGTCTACTACTTCGCACACATAGGGAACATGCGCACTTACATACATACGGACATGTTGAAAAGGGCGCTCATGCACGAAGGCTACAAAGTCAGGCACGTGATGAACATAACGGATGTGGGCCACCTTGTCAGCGACGCGAGCCTCGGTGAGGACAAGATGAGGCTCACCGCATCAAAGGAGCACAAGTCGCTGCATGACATAGCAGGATTCTACGCGTCCGAGTTCATGGCCGACATGGGAAGGCTGAACCTGATTGCGCCGAGCGCAATGCCCAAGGCATCAGAGCATGTAAACGAGATGCTCGCGCTGATAGAGAAGCTGGACGGGAAGGGCTATCTCTACACGATCGGCACAGGGGTGTATTTCGACACCTCAAAGTTCAAGGATTACGGGCAATTGATGCACATGTCGTTCAAAAGGCTCAACGATTACCTCATATCCGGGGCAAGAGTGGAGCGCGCGTCGGGGATAAGGAACACCACGGACTTCGCGGTGTGGAGATTGAACGACCGCGAGACCGAGATGATATGGGACACAAAGTACGGAAGGGGATTCCCCGGATGGCACATAGAGTGCAGCGCCATGAGCATGAAATACCTTGGCAGCCATTTCGACATCCATACCGGGGGAGTGGACCACCTGCACATACACCACACGAACGAGATAGCCCAGTCGGAGGCGGCGACGGGGGAGAAGTTCGTCAATTTCTGGGTGCACACGGAATTCCTGCTTGTTGACGGCAGGAAGATGTCGAAGTCGCTGCACAACGTGTACACCATTGAGCATCTTATGAAGAAAGGATATTCGGCGTCTTCGTTCAAGTACCTTGTTGCGGCATCGCATTACAGGAAGCAGCTCAACTTCACGTTCGAGGCCCTGGACAACGCGCAGAACACCCTGAACGGGGTATTCGCGTTCATGAAGAGGATGGCGGACGTGCCTTACGGCAAGGAGCCCAAGCTGGACAGGAGGTTTGTTGCAAGGGCATATTCAATAAGGTCAGCGTTCTTCAAAGCGGTTGCTGGCGACCTCAACACCATCGGGGCGCTGTCGAAGATGCACCTGCTGATAGACGAGGCGAACAGGAAATACAAGAAAGGGATGTCGCACGACGAGGCAAGGCTTGTGCTGGAGATGATGCTGGAGTTCGACGAGATATTCGCGTTCGGCCTGGAATCGCACGCGAAGAGGCAGTCCATTGACCCTGGCGCGGAGAAGCTCATATCGGAGAGGGAGCGCCTCAGGAAGGAGAGGAAATTCAAGGAAGCGGACGAGATAAGGAATAGGTTAAAAAGAGAGTATGGCATAGATATAGAGGACAGCGGAGGGGCAACATTATGGCGCAGGCTGTAGCAAGGGCTGCAATTACGGAAAGGCAAAAGCTTCCGATAGCATTGCTGCGCGGCGCACAGAACAAGGAACTTGGATTCATACTTAGGAAGTATGCAAGGCGGTGCGGGGAATCAGGAAAATGGAAGGGGAAACCGCGCAAGAAAGAATAAATTAGTGATAGTTTGCCAAGCCCGAGAAATTCGAAAAAGAGCGACGAGAAGTTCAAAAGATGGTTCCTTTACCTGGTCGCAGCAGGGTTCATAATCGCAGGCATAAACGGGATGGCAAGGACTTACTGCACGACCCTGCCTGCAGGCAGGCATCCCGACCTGATAAGGAGCTGCCTGAACCTAACATCGCCCGGGATGTACATCACCGATTTCCTTGAAGTGGTGATAGGCATTGTGCTGATATACCTCGAGAAACTGGTGCAGTGGCGGATCGATTGATTAGGCGTTTTATTGTGAATAATAAAGCTGGGTTCAGCTATCTAAATCTAAAGTTTAAAAGGGCCTGCGGCAGCTTCAGGTCAGCCAAAACTTATATGACTCCTGCCGTGGTTTTTTGCAATTCGCACCCGAAAGCCAGTTCTATTGCAGTTTTGCAACTTTTACTGCGCCATCTCTGATAACTATAAATTTGTCTATGACCTCTATAGTTTCTAGAATCTTGATTAACATTTTTGATCTTGTTGCTGGGCTAATTGAAGCCATCCTTATGAGTATGACTCCCCTTGATTTCCTGCTTAACCTGAAGATAAGCTCCCCGAAGTCTTTGTCGTCAGTAATTATAATCCTATCTTCACTATATGCCTTTGATAAAACCTCTTCGTCTGTTGCTCCTCTCTTCCAATCTCCAACAAAAAGAACGTCATAACCTTCAGAAATAAGAATAAGCGCTAATCTCTTCCCTGTAGATTCGTCAACAAGAAATTTCGCCAACAGATTACCTTTGAAAACAGTATGGGAATAGGAACTTGCCTTTAGGCATAAATTCTTACTTTTGGTATTATTTCCTCATTTGATATGAGCTTTGCCGCATAATTGAGCGCAGCCTTCACATCCTCTTCATTTAGTTTCGGGTATTCCTCCACTACCTCTTTTAGCGTAAACCCTTCAGCAAGCCGTCTTATTATGGCTTCTACTGTTACTCTGGTGCCTTTGATTATTGGTTTCCCTAACATTATTCGCTCGTCTATTACTACCCTTTTGGCACCGGCCCTGGTTCTTCGTCTCATGGTTATATTATTGGGGTTTAAGTATAAAAACTTAGAGCCTCGGCGGTATGGGCAACTTCCCCCGCCTGAAAAGATTAAAGCTCGAGGGGCGTACCTCCTGTGAGCTTGCAAACAGGGCTGGCTGGTCCTATTGGCATATCAGATACGAAATTCAACAGCGGTACGCGTAAGGTAAGCATTGCAGTAAAGCTGCCGCCAAATGGGCTTGAAGCTAATGGAGGCGGATTAATAGAAAATACCTCAAGAAAAGGCTAGCGAAAGACAGTGGAATAATAGTAGGGGGTAAAGAAGTAGCTATTCTTTCTCGTCATCCTTCTTCTCGAGAAGCTTCTTGCCAAGCTCTGCCCTGTTGTTTATCTGGCTGTGTATCGCGTCGATGTCCTCAGGCTTGAGCACCCTTTCCAGTATGTACTTGGAGTAGTCCATGCTTATCTGGGAGAGGTCCATCAGCATCGACTGCATCTCATGTGTCTTGAGCGTTATCTGGTTCAGCGGCTTTAGTATCTCTACCCCTGCGGGGGCGTACTTGAACGCTATGCCCACAATCGGCGCAAAGCTGTCGAAAAGGACGGTGACCATAGCGCTGGTTATCCATGCTCCCTGCTGCTCCAGCGGCTCCTCTATCGAGCCGTAGCAGTACACGACGCCCTTCTCCTTCATGAGCCTCTCGTTTATAAGGTCCGCAAGTATGGGCTGCAGCTTATCCTTCTCCTTGTGCTGCATGTCAAAGTAGAACTTGACGAGCACTCCGCCGTTTGATATGTGCTCCTCTGTGACCCTTTCCACATCGTTCTTGGCCATCTATTCCCCCTTGATAGTCTTTATCGCCTCATCAATAAATACCAGAGCCTCGGTGCCGTTCGACAGGTCGCGCAGCTTCACCTTGCCGGACTTCTCCTCTGAGTCGCCAACGAATGCGGCGTACCTGACCTTGATGGCGTTTGCGTACGAGAGCTGGTTGGACAGGTTCCTTGATGCTATGTTTATCTCGGTGGGTATTCCAGCAGCCCTGAAGAGGTTTGCCACCTTCAATGCGTACGCGTAATTTTTGTCTGAGACGTTCGCCACGAATACCCTTGAATGCGTGTATTCCAGCGATGCCGAGAAGTTGAGCATTTCCAATATCCTGTCTATGCCTATCGATGCCCCAACCGCTGGAAGCCTCTTCGAGCCGTAAAGGGCGGCAAGGCCGTCATACCTGCCCCCTCCGCCTATCGCCAACCCGCGCTCGTTCCTGTCAACATACTCAAAGACAGTTCCCGTATAATAGTCAAGGCCCCTCACTATCGAGAAGTCGATATGCGCATCAATCGAGCTGTACCCTTCAAGGAGCGCAAGAAGCTCCCTGAGGCCCTTTGTCATCTCCCCGTTGCCCAACAACTTGTCCGCATAGGAAAGCTTTTCCTCATTTCCGCCCTCGAACTTTACAAGAGATATTATGCCTTCTGCGATTTTGTCCGGTATGCCCAGCCCCTTAAGGATTGTTGAAACTCCGGAGCTGCCCGCCTTGTCGAGCTTGTCTATCGCCCTTACAGCGTCCATCACCTTGGGCTTGTCAACCCCGATCTTCTCCATGAGCGCCTCGATGAGCTTTCTGTCGTTTATCAGGACAGAGCATTCTATTCCAGCTCCGGCGATCGCGAAAGCGCATGCGGCAATCACTTCCGCATCGGCAGCCGCATCATTTCCCCCTATTACGTCAACGTCGGCCTGGGTGAACTCCCTGTACCTGAGCCTTTGCGGCTCCTCCCTCCTCCACACCTTGCCTATGTAGTACCTCTTGAACGGCATTGGAAGCTCCTGGTGCATTGCCATGTATCTTGCAAGCGAAACCGTGTGGTCGTACCTGAGCCCTAGCTGCTCGTTGGTCTCGAATATGAGCTTGGATTCTGAGCCAATGCCTCCCTTTGCCTTGAGCACCTGCAGCGACTCCATTGTTGGCGTGTCTATCGACACGAAGCCGAACAGCCTGAACGCATCCTCTACCTTGGCAAGCAGCTCGTTCCTGAATAGCGCCTCGTTCGGGAGAAGGTCCCTCATGCCCCTTGGGAAAGGAATTTCCGGCATAATTTCACAGGTTCTTCTCTATCCACTTCTTGAGGGTTTCTTTCGGCACAGCGCCTACGTTCATCGCCTTGAGCTGGCCCTTGCTTATGAGAAGCGTCGTGGGTATGCTGCTTACGTTGAACCTTGAGGTTATCCCCTCGTTCTCGTCGGCGTTCACCTTGACGAACTTGACCTTTCCGTCGAATTCCTTTGCGGCGTCCTCGAATATCGGTGAGTACATCCTGCACGGACCGCACCAGACCGCCCAGATGTCAACTGCGACAGGCATCCCCGCCTTCAGCACCTCGCTCTCGAAATTCGCGTCGGTAACCTCAGTTATGGCCATAATATCAACCTATACAGTATTGTTTCTGTGCAAAACTAAATAGCTATTGCGATTGGACGCATGGTCAAATGCCGGATGGCGCAGGAAGCCAGAACAGGAAACAAAATGAATACAGTAAACAGATATTATTTAAGCCTGGCAAGTAAATATACTGAAATGAAGTTTTTACCGAGGATATCCTATTTTGCGGAGCGTTAATGGCTCAAAAAGGATTAAGCGCCTAAAAATTACTTGGTGATATGACTAAACGCCCCAACCCGAAAGCGCTGATATTGCCGCTTGCAGTCATTCTAATTCTCTCGGGGGTTATCTACTTTAACTTTGTTAAAGCCAACAACAGCGTAAAAGGCACGCCCAGCAAAAAATCCCACAGAGCCCCCAAACGATGGTAAATTTAATTCCTGATAACTCCTGCCTATTGCCAAGGTGATGTTCGCAACAGCAGGAGTTGTATTACTTATCATGAGTGCAAATGAGTGCAATATTGTATCAGTATATAAAAGCATGACAAGTAATAGTAATTTACACTAGGATGGAGAGGAAATATGCTATCTAAAAATAAAGTTAGCGGTAAGCGCCTTGGTTTTAAACTAAAAGCGCCAGGCGCAGTTTTTTCCCTTTCAATAATACTAATCTTCCTATTCTGCGTATTTGTTTCTCCCGCCCAAATAGCCCCAAACAACGCCACATATGACGTATACGGGGGATACAAGGCATTGAAAAGCCCTACCGGGATAAATGCAAACATGCCAATCTTCGGCGCCGTATCATTTCTAACGCAGAACTCCCTTGCCGACAATAATGCCTCTTTCCCTACTGACGGCTCATTGGAAGGAAAGATTGTGATCCCTAACTATGATTCTGGAACTGGCAATAGGACCTCATATTGGTACAGGATAATCGCCAATACTAAAAACACGTTATACACTAACTCAGTAGACGGGAATATGCTCTTGGAGGGGGCCATAGGGGATAAATACGAAATAACCGGTACATTCACTACGCAAAAAATAGGCAATCAATGGTGGATCATAGACCCTCAAGGAAATGCATTCTTCTCGATATCCGCTGCAGGAGTCGGGCTTAACGTCTGGTATGAGCCTGTAAAGTATTCTGCAATATACCTTGAGAATAGCACCGGATCATTCTCTCAAAATCTTTATAATGTGGCATATTACCCGCACCCAAGCAATGTGGTGATGGGCTCGGGCGCAACCCTGCAAAAAACCGGCGATACCATATACATAGGCGCGAACATGCCATTTATGGATAGCTATATATTGTTGGGGAGAATAGGCGTTGGCGGGACCATAAAATGGTATTACTCGACAAACAACAATACGTGGGCTTTAATAAATGGGGACGGAAACCCGGCCGCATTCTTTGATGGCTACGGGAACGTGCTTGATTCCGCAAACTCTTATGATCTCGGCCAGGGGAACTTTACTGCATATAATACCTCAACCGGATTATTCAGCAGCACGGATAATAGATTTGCAAACAATATCCTATGGTGGGGCAAATTCTATGGGGCAGCAAGCCAAATGCCTTACAGTTCAAATGTTCCAGCAAATTTTGCGCCAATGTCCTTATCCGTAGATGGCGTTTCCAGGTATTACATAAAAGGGGTTGTGACCTCGGGCTTTTCAACAGCGCCCATAATCTCCCAAATATTCTATAATGAAAGCTCGTTTTTCCAGTCCCTTATAAGATATGGGGGCAATATGACCTCAACATATGACGGCATAACGTCAAATCTTACAAACTGGGGATTTAACGGGGCAGCACAGTATAGCTCAGAGTACAATGACCAGTACCTAGACCACGGCTGGCCCAAAGCAACTACAACTAACTTGAGTACAAACTATAAAAGCCACGGGCTTACGACTTCGGAAATACTTAGCCTTAGCGATTCATATTTGGTGCCTTATAAATACAAAGCAGAATACCTAAATGGCTTATTGATAAAGGACATTTTCGATCCAAACTATACAGCTACGGTAGTTTATAACGCCAATACTGAGCAGTCCCTATACAATTGGGGGTTCAACTATAGCAACATAAACAGCCCATGGGTTTACGGGTACTTAACTGATGACGCAGATGGTGTATCCCCCGGGTTGATACTGTCTGAGCAAAACCTGGGCTGGGTGGTTATGGCAACAAACCCGTATATGCCTAAAGCAGGGTATGCTCCCTATTTCTATTCAAAATATGCATTGAGGGACATGCTCAGATACGAATACAGGGAAACAGGGGACCCGATACAAGGCTTTAATATAAATACAAACATGCTTTCGTATGACAATGGGTTCCTTAATACAGGCCAGGCCGCAACGTACGATCAGGGTGCGCTGAACAGCCTGAATGCCGCGTGGGGTACAAACTACACCACGTGGGGCACATCCTCGGGCAACTTGAGCACTGGTACGAACGCATGGGGCACCGGCACGGGGTTCATGGATGACAATGGGATTGGATTTGCAGCAAACGGCACAGGCAATATGGATAGCATTGATCCACAGCATCCCGCGGTGAACAAAGACTTCAATTTGTACGAGTCCCTCTTTGCGGAGAAATATGGCAATACCTCCTATACTGCAATAAGGAAGTACACCAACATACCTGTAATAATAACAATCTACGATCCAACCAATTCTGCCATAGAGGGGCTAAAGAACTACACAAATATATTATGGGTTAACCCAAGCAACGTTTCAGACATTGAACGCATATACAATGTATACAATGGACCGATAATAGTTTCTGATTATTCAGATGCAAACAATGCATCCATAAACAATTTTGGAGGGCCAATAACGGCCCTTAAGTACAATGCATCAACAGCGGACACTACAGTATACTTCAATGGCCAGCCGCTGCTTTCCGAAGTAAATCTCCATGCCTACTTTGAAAACGCTTCGATAACAATAGGCGGGCCTTTATGCACCCAGACAGGAGACTCAATCCCATATATCCTGTCAACAGGCTTCAATTCAATAACCATAAGCGGCAATTTCATCTCCTGTGTCAAGCCGGGCGACAGTGTAAAGCTGTTTACGGGCAACCCTTTGGCCGGCCACGAGAGTACCCACTCGCAAATGGCGGCATATATAATAGGGAGGCTTAACTCTTTCCTCAATGCCACCGGGAACGACGGAGTGCATTTTGTAGTTGGATGGGAAAAATGGAGCTATGGCGACTATTCATTGCTCTCCGCCAAATATGGACATGCCAGCCAAGGAATAGTAACGAACATGCAGAATCCATACGACGGCGTTTATGATACCGTGGACACAGTAACCAAATCTGGCAAGGTCTTTGGAGGGGAGATGGGCAACTATGGGAACCTCATTGGACCGATAAGCGCATACTTCAATTGCATATACGGCAAGATTGCCTTGGGCAGCAGATGCATTGACAACTATTCCGTCACCTTTACGGAGAACGGCCTGCCTTCGGGGCGCAGCTGGACCCTGCAGCTGATACGTGATTTCTTGAGTAATGTTGTGGTGATGAATTCCACATCAAACAGCATAACCCTTACGGAACCCGTTGGCATATACGCGTTTAACGCCACCGCTGTAAATTATTCCACGTACCCCTTCTCCGGTACCTGGGCCAACTATCAATTTGGGTCGTATGAACTATCAACATTTGGTTATCACACTGTAAATGTAACCAATGCCTCTGTTCGCATAAATTTTCAATTCGACCCCTCGAATACAACTTCCACAACCATAACAACATCAGTGACAACCTCTGTGGCGCCGCCATATCCAACTCTCAGCGAATCGAATGCTGTACTGGATTCCATGCAGTACGAGACCCTTCGGGCGTCTCAGGTATCCGGCGGCAACACGCCCTATACCTATAACTTCTACAATGTGACCCTAGGAGCCCCGAACGCGATTCCCTCATGCCAACATATATTCACATATAATTGCACTTTCCAGGTTTATTCGCCAAGCGCAGGCAATGCCTTTGAGTACAACGTTGTTGCATATGATAGCTCCATCGTAAACTCCATAGTTAACTCAATAACGAATTCCATCATAGTTAATCCGCTATTGGTTTCTGAAGACAAAGCTACAACCGCAATAGGCCAACCAAATTTCTCCTCAAATGCAATCGGCGTTTTCCATGCCCCCGAGAGCCCCTCTTTTGACCATTCAGGCAACCTTTGGATATCACAGTTTTATGGAGGGGACATGCTGAAATTCCTTCCCGCAAACCAGGTCACTAATGGCATATCATCCGCTAGATTAGGGAATTATGGCAAGGTATCCCAAAGCAACGTATCTGACCTTTCGCAGGCAATCTTCGATGGTCAGGGTAACCTTTGGGTCGTCGACGGGTTAAATCAAAGAGTGCTTGAATTCCCTCCATCAAACCAGGTTGCTGAAGGCGAAGCCAGTATGGAGATAGGCCAGCCAGGATTCGCCACAAGCAATCCTGGGAATACTCAAAACACCTTGGACTATCCATTTGGCCTGACATTCGACCCTCATGGCAATCTCTGGGTTTCAGACACCGATAACAACAGAGTGCTTGAATTTTCGGTTGCAAATATCCTAATGGGCGGTTATGCAACTGCGGTCATAGGGCAGGTGAATTTCAACGAAGGATCCTCTGGAACATCTTCGAATGAGCTGGACCATCCGCAAGGAATAGCTTTTGATTCCAATGGAAATCTGTGGGTTGTAGATGCATACGGATGCAGAGTTATGGAATTCTCTCCCGCAAACCAGGTAACTAACGGCCATGCGACAATTATACTAGGCAAGACGAATGTATGCGGAACAACGCAAAAATTGCTTAATGTGCCTGGCGCTTTGGCGTTTGACCAAAATGGCAATCTCTGGGTTTCAGACACTGGGAACAACAGGGTGCTGGAGTTCTTAAAACCTTTCTACAACAACGAGCCAGCATCGATGGTCATAGGCCAGCCAAATCTTAATCAGAGCGCAGCAGGGCTGACTTCGGCATCGAACCTCTCAAATCCATTATTTTTGGATTATAACTCAGAATTTGCGCAGGATTCCCTGATCATAGTAGACAGTAACAACAACAGGGTCCTATATTTCCCGATACACGGCAGTTCCATTGTCTCATCGGAGAGCACGCCATACCAAGGCAGTCAGGAAGTAATCACCTCCTCATTCTCGGGAGGAAGTCCGCCATTCACATATAATTATTACATAACAAACGCGACAAACGGGGAGGTGGTGGCAAATATGCTTACATCCAATTCTTATAACTCAAATACCTTTACATTTTCAATACCTTTAATTAGCAACGCTTTGGGATTATTAAACGAGCAGCTGACAATTACGGACAGCGCTTCATCGAATGCCGTTATTGGTGCAACAAATACAATAATTGTTATCCGTTCATCTTCTGGGACGACCAGCTCTACTACCATTATAACTAATGTTAGTTCAGGCGGAGGAGGTGGAGGAAGCGGCAGCGGCGGTTCAGGTGGAGGCGGAAGCTCCGGATCCGGCGGTGGCGGAGGATCGTCAAAGCCAATCGTCTCATCGAACAGCAGCGCCTACACAGTATCGAACATCGCGCAGCTGAACAGCTTCTCGGTGCTCTTCCCGACAGGATTGTCGTTCGACGTGATCGACAATTTCATAACGCCAACGACGACCGGCATAACGATAGGGAGCAGCATATACACGCTCCTCCTCAACAAACCGATACTGATAGGGTCGTCCGCAAGCACGAACTACTACGCGGAACTGAAGAGCATATCGTACATCCCTATACTCCAGACGGTAACTGTCGTCTTCTATTCCGTTTCGAACGACAGGAACCTGCTTGTGAACAACACGTACTACAGCACAACCGAAATAAACGTAACGAGGAACGTTACATTGGATCTTGCCTCGGGACCATTCCCCGTGCATATCCTTATAATAAACGACACCGGCGCGGCCGCGAACATGTCGTCGCTGCCGAAGGGAACGCTCCTAGAGGCGCTGAACATAAGCGCAAGTTCATCTGCGCTGATGAACCTCACGTTCGATTATCCGTGCCAGACGAAGGGGGTCTCGCCTTACGAATTGATTGCAGGGTCATGGACTGCGTTGCCATATGCTGGATCGTCATGCAGCATAGGTTTCAGCATACCAGCTGACCCGATTATAGGGATATTCAGCGCACAGGCATCAAACAGCTCATCTTCCAATGCAGGTTCAGGTGCCAGCACAACAATACCCGGGTCGCCTAGGCAGTCGACTACGATAATGCATAGCACGCAATCGACTCCAAAGGAGAACGCAAAAGGGATTGAGCTGGCAGTTTCTGCGATGTCGGCGCTCATCGCAGTTGTCCTTTCAATATACTACATCGAGCACCATACTGACATGTTCCT
>VFSW01000333.1_pt1 | contig 67594 bp, 52 predicted proteins | sample 5358111 | NCBI WGS metagenome assembly VFSW01 (sample SAMN11554181, study PRJNA540505) | mine drainage metagenome | isolation source: sediment from site ElyBrook_90M | place: USA: Ely Copper Mine, Vershire, VT | collected 2017
GGGAAGCTGGTGGAGGCGGGCGATCGGGGGCGGATCGATGGAACGTGGGACGCGCTGGCGCGGAGCGGCTGCGCCTGCCGTTGCGGATGGGGCGAGCCGGACGGGCCGCGATGGAGCGTGGCGCGCAAGATCCGGATGGCGCCGTTGACGGCCGCGCTGGTGCGTCGCGAGACGTTCGAGCGCGTGGGATATCTCGACGAGCGGTTCGAATCGTATCTCGAGGACGTGGACTTTGGGCTGCGCTGCGCGCTGGCGGGGCTCGAGGGAGCGTACGTGCCGGAGGCGGTGGCGGCGCACCGGGGGGCTGCCACGTGGGGCGCCTGGAGCGGGCGCACGGTGCGGCTGATGGCGCGGAACCAGGTGCTCCTGGTAGCGAAACATTATCCACGTGAATTGTTTTGGCGGTACGGCTGGCCGGTGATCGTGGGGCAGGCGCTGTGGGGATTCGTCGCGCTGCGGCATGGCGCGGCTTGGGCGTATGCGGCGGGGAAATGGGAGGGGCTGAGACGGATCGGCGAGCAGCGCGGCGAGGCGGCGGGGGCGAACGAGCTGCGGCGGGTGATCGAAGAGAGCGAGGCGGAGATCCGGGAGTTCGCGCGGGGCGGCGGGTTTGGGTGGTATTGGAGGCTCTACTGCGCGCTGACGTGAGCGTGGCGGCGATTGTGGTGTGCTACCGCTCGGCGGGAGTGGTGGAGCGGTGTCTCGGCTCGCTGGGCGGGATGCCGGCGGTGGTGGTGGACAACGCTTCGCACGACGGGACGGTGGAGATCGCGCGCCGGATGCCGAACGTCGAGTGCATCGCGAACGATCGGAATCGGGGCTTTGCGGCGGCGGTGAACCAGGCCGCGGCACGGCGCAAGGAAGAGTACTTGATGCTGGTGAATCCGGACGTCGAGTTGTTGGGCGATGCCTGGGCGCTGGCGCGGGCGTGCCGCGACGCGGGGGCGGATATCGCCGGCGGGCGGCTGAGAAACGCGGACGGGAGCGAGCAGCGCGGGTTCGAGATCCGGAGATTTCCGACGCCCATGGCGCTGGCCTTCGAGGCGCTGGCGATCAACCGGCTGCTTCCCTGGAACCCGGTGAACCGCCGGTACCGCTATCTGGACCGTGACCCGGCAAAGTGTGGCGAAGTGGAACAGCCGGCGGGGGCGTTCCTGGTGTTCCGGCGCGCGCTGTGGGTGAAGCTGGGCGGGTTCGACGAGCGGTTTTATCCGGCGTGGTTCGAGGACGTGGATTTTTGCCGCCGGGCGCGCGGGGCGGGGGCGAAGATCGTGTTTGCGCCCGGAGCCGAGGGCCGGCACGAGGGCGGGCACAGCTTCCGCACGGTGGCGTGGGAATGCCGGGAACGTCTCTGGTATGTTAGTCTTCTAAGGTACGCGTCCAAGCACTTCCGGCCATCCGGACGGCGGCTGGCGGCGGCAGGTCTGGCGGCCGGCTGCGTGGCACGGATGTTCTATTCCCTTTGCCGGAGGGCAAGTCTAAAGTCGCTCGCGGTGTATATGCAAGTGATCCGGCTGGCTTATCGTACTCTCTGGATAGCCGGCCCGGGTGAAGTCGGAGCGAAGGAATTCGAGATGCTGGACCAAGTCGAACAGCGGAAACCGGGGAACGATAAGCGCCTGCATGTCCTATAATGATCGAGTTTCCGTCACGATCGTGACGTACAACAGCGGCCGGTTCATTAAGCGGTGTCTCGAATCGGTGCTGGCTCAGAAGTACCCGAACAAGGAAATTCTGGTAATCGACAACGCTTCGACGGATGGGACGGTGGACATCCTGGAGCAGTTCGAGGACCGCTGCCACATCGTCTATAACAGCGAGAACATCGGGTTCGCGGCGGCGCAGAACCAGGCGATCGCGCTTTCGCGCGCGGGCTGGGTGCTGACGCTGAACCCGGACGTGCTGCTGCTGGCGGGCTTCATCGAGTCGCTGATGGACGCCGGGCAGATGGACGCGAAGGTGGGCACGGTGTGCGGGAAGCTGCTGACGATCCGTTCGAACTTCGACCTGCCGGACAAGCCGCTGGTGGATTCGACCGGGATTTACTTCACTCCGATGCTGCGGCACCTGGACCGCGGGAGCCAGGAAGTGGACAACGGCCACTACACGCACCACGAATACGTATTCGGCGCGACGGCGGCGGCGGCGCTGTACCGGCGGCGGATGATCGAGGACGTGGCGGTGGACGGCGAGTTTTTCGATTCGGATTTTTTTGTTTACCGCGAGGACGCCGACGTGGCGTGGCGGGCGCAACTCATGGGCTGGCGATGTCTGTACACGCCGCACGCGCGGGGCTATCATGTGCGGAACGTGCTGCCGGGCAACCGGCGGGCGCTGCCGCCCGAGATCAACATGCACTCGGTGAAGAACCGGTTCCTGATGCGGCTGAAGAACATGAGCGGCGATCTGTACCGGCGGAACTGGCTGTCGATCACGGGGCGGGACCTGCTGGTGCTGGGGGCATGCCTGCTGCGGGAGCGGAGTTCGCTGAAGGCGTTCGTCTTCATTGCGCGGAACTGGAAGCGGGTCATCGCCAAGCGGCGCGAGATCATGCGGCGAAAGCGCGTGAACGACGACTACATCGCGAGTTGGTTCCGCTACGAGCCGGTGAGCCGGCCGGCGCCGAAGGCCGCCTCGCGCGTGGCGGCGCGGACGAAAGCTTCGCGAGGTTAGCCTCGGGTGAGGCCCCGCCGCCGCTTCGCCATCCTTGGCACGCGCGGCATTCCGGCGAGCTACGGCGGATTCGAGACCTTCGCCGAAGAACTTGCCGCTAGGCTCGTCGAGCGCGGGCACGAAGTGACGGTGTACTGCCGCGGGCGCGCCGGCGAGCCCGCGTATCGCGGCGTAAAGCTGCGCTATCTGCCGACGCTGCGGCACAAGTACTTCGACACCCTCGCGCATACGGCGCTTTCGACGATCGATCTTCTGCGGCATCGCGTGGACGCCGCGCTCTATTGCAATGCGGCGAACGCGTTGTTTACGCTGTGGGCGCGCGCTGCCGGGATCCCGGTGGCGTTGAACGTGGACGGGCTCGAGCGGAACCGGAAGAAGTGGAACGCGCTCGGCAAGCTGTGGTACCGCATGTCGGAGCGCATGGCGGCGCGGTTTCCGAACGCCGTCGTCAGCGACGCGCGCGTGATCGAGGACTACTATCGAACGAAGTACGGCACCTCGACGGTGTTCATTCCCTATGGCGCGGCGGCGGAGCGCGTCGAGGGGCGGGCGGCGCTCGATGCGCTGGGGCTCGAACCGCGGCGCTACTTCCTCTATGTAAGCCGGATGGAGCCGGAGAACAACGCGCTGCTGGTGAAAGAAAGCTTCGAACGCGTCGAGGGCGATGTGAAGCTCGCCTTGATCGGCGATGCGCCGTACGCGCGGGACTACATCGAACGGGTGCGGGCGACGAGCGATGCGAGGATCGCGACGCCGGGGGCGATCTACGGCGCGGGCTACGCCGAGCTGCAGTCGCATTGCCTCGCGTACGTGCATGCGACCGAGGTGGGGGGGACGCATCCGGCGCTGATCGAGGCGATGGGGCGCGGAGCGTTGGTGTTGTACCTGAACACGCCCGAGAACGAAGAGGTGGCGGGCGGGGCGGGGATTGCCTTCGAGCCGGAGACCCTCGCGGAGCGGATGCGCGACGTGCTCGAGATGAGCTGCGAAGGGCGCGCGGCGTGGAGCGAGCGGGCGGCGCGCCGGGTGAGCGAGCGCTATAGCTGGGAGGCGGTGACGGACCGTTACGAGGAGCTGCTGTGCCGACTCGCAGCCGGGACGCGCTCCCGCGCATTGGTAGGATGAAGATATTCCCATGAAATTCGGCGTGGTTGTTTTCCCTGGCAGCAACTGCGATCACGATGCCCATTTCGCCGTGTCGCACAACCTCGGCCAGCCGGCGGAGTTCATCTGGCACGAGTCCGCGTCGCTCGGAAACGTGGACGCGGCGATCCTGCCGGGCGGCTTCTCCTACGGCGACTACCTGCGCTGCGGCGCGATCGCGAAGTTCTCGCCCGTGATGGCCGCGGTGAAACGCTTCGCGCGCGACGGCGGCCTCGTGCTCGGCATCTGCAACGGCTTCCAGATCCTGGTCGAATCGGGGCTTCTGCCCGGCGCGCTGATTCGCAACCGCGGACTGAAGTTCGTCTGCGGCGATGTAGCGCTCCGCGTCGAGACGACGGACAGCCCGTTCACGCTCGCCGCATCGCGCGGCGCGGCTCTGCGCATGCCGATCGCTCACGGCGAGGGCTGCTACGTGGCGAACGAAGAGACGCTCGACGAGCTCGAAGCCGACGACCGCGTGCTCTTCCGCTATGAAGCGAATCCCAACGGCTCGGCCCGCGACATCGCCGGCATCTGCAATCGCGAGCGCAACGTCCTTGGCATGATGCCCCATCCGGAGCGCGCCGCGGACCCGCTGATGTCCTCCACCGACGGCCTGGTGATCTTCAAATCGATGGCCCGCTCGCTCGCGCGGGCGGCCACCCGATGAGCGCCGCCGCCATCACCGCGGACCTCGTCGCCGCGCACCAGCTCACGCCGGACGAATACGCGAAGATCGTGTCGCTGCTCGGCCGCGAGCCTTCGCTGACCGAACTTGGCATCTTCAGCGTCATGTGGAGCGAGCATTGCTCGTACAAGAGCTCGCGCCTGCATCTCAGGAAGCTCCCCACGAAGGGCAAGCACGTGCTGCAAGGCCCGGGCGAGAACGCCGGCATCATCGACATCGGCGGCGGCTGGGCGGCCGCGTTCAAGATCGAGTCGCACAATCACCCGAGCTTCATCGAACCGTTCCAGGGCGCGGCCACCGGCGTCGGCGGCATCCTGCGCGACATCTTCACCATGGGCGCGCGGCCCATCGCCGTGCTCGACGCGCTGCGCTTCGGCTCGCTCTCCGAAGCCCGCGCGCGGCGCATCGTCGATGGCGTCGTCGGAGGCATCGCGCACTACGGCAACTGCTTCGGCGTGCCCACCGTCGGCGGCGAGTGCGTTTTCGACTCCTGTTACAACGGCAACCCGCTCGTCAACGTCTTCGCGCTCGGCGTCTTCCGTCACAACGAAGTGTTCCGCGGCGTGGCCTCGGGCGTCGGCAACCCGGTCATCTACGTCGGCGCGAAAACCGGCCGCGACGGCATTCACGGCGCGTCCATGGCCTCGGCCGAGTTCACCGAAGAATCGAGCCAGAAGCGTCCCAACGTCCAGGTCGGCGATCCGTTTCTCGAAAAGCTGCTGCTCGAAGCGTGTCTCGAAGCGATGCAAACCGGCGCGATCGTGGGCATCCAGGACATGGGCGCGGCCGGCCTCACCTCGTCGTCCTGCGAGATGGGCAGCCGCGCCGGCACGGGCATCGAGATCGATCTCATGCACGTGCCGCAGCGCGAGAGCGGCATGACGCCGTACGAGATCATGCTCAGCGAGTCGCAGGAGCGCATGCTGCTGGTTGCCCGGCGCGGCCGCGAGGAGGAAGTCTTTCGCGTGTTCCGCAAGTGGGGGCTCGACGCGGTCGAGATCGGCCGCGTCACGGGCGACGGCAAGTTGCGCGTGCTCGACCGCGGCGCGCTCGCCGCCGAGATCCCCAATCACGCGCTCGCCGCCGAAGCCCCCGTCTACGATCGCCCGCACAACGTCCCGCCTTACCGGCCCGCGCCGCTTGAAGCGCCCGCGATTCCCCCGTCCGACTGCACAGCCAGTCTCCGCGCCCTGCTCACTTCGCCCGATCTGTGTTCGAAGCAATGGATCTGGCGCCAGTACGACTATACCGTGCGCACCAACACGGTGACGGGCCCCGGCCACGACGCGGCCGTCGTGCGGGTGAAAGAAACCGGCGCGTCGCTCGCGCTCTCGCTCGACGGCAACGGCCGCTACTCGGCGCTTTCGCCGCGCGAAGGCGCCCGCCTCATCGTAGCCGAGTGCTGCCGCAACTTATCCTGCGTGGGCGCCGAGCCCGCCGCCGCCACCAACAACCTCAACTTCGGCAACCCGGAGCGCCCCGAGATCATGGCCCAGATCGTCGAAAGCATCGAGGGCATGGCCGAGGCCTGCGCGTTCTTCGATACGCCCATCACCGGCGGCAATGTCAGCCTGTACAACGAAACGCTCGGCGAGGCGATTTTCCCCACCCCGGTGGTCGGCGTCGTGGGCCTTGCGGGCGCCGCCAAGCCGCCCTCCGTTCACTTTCAAAACGAACACCGGGCCATCGTCCTCCTCGGTGGCGTGGGCGCCTGCGATGACACGCGCTTCGGCGGCACGGAATACGCGAAGGTGATCCTCGATGCGCTGTGGGGGTTGCCGCCGGCGCTGGACATGGATCTTGAACGGCGCGTGCAGCGGGCCATCCGCCGCATCGTGGCCGCCGGCCTCGCCGAGTCGGTGCATGACGTAAGCGACGGCGGCCTCGCCGTGGCGCTCGCCGAATCCTCGTTCGGCGATTTGGGCATCGGCGCAAGCTGCGAGACCGATTCGCCGATGCGGCCCGAGTTCCTCCTGTTCCACGAAGGCCCGTCGCGCATTCTCCTTTCCACCGCCGAGGCCGGTAAGGTGCGCGAAATCGCCGCGGAATTTTCCCTGGAAGCGCCGGTGATCGGTGCTACGATGAAAGAGTCGTTACGGTTTCGTAACCAGTCCCGCATTCTCATCGACTGTGCGTTGTCAGAACTCAAATACGAGTGGCGAACGGCTCTCGAAAGGATGCTCGAAGTCTAACCCGCACACCTCCCCGCCCCGGTGCACCGCCTTTGACGAACATGTTTGACAAGTTTCGCGAAGAGTGTGGCGTATTCGCCATCTACGGCCACCCCGAGGCGGCCAATCTCGCGTATCTGGGCCTGTACGCGCTCCAGCATCGCGGCCAGGAGTCGGCCGGCATCGCATCGAGCGACGGCCGCGACATCCACTGTCACAAGTCCATGGGCCACGTGGCGGACATCTTCACGCCGACGGTGCTCTCGAGCCTTCCCGGGGACCGCTCGATCGGCCACACGCGCTACTCGACGGCCGGCGACACCGTGCTGCTCAACGCGCAGCCGTTCTCGGTGGCGTGCAACAAGGGCAAGATCGCCATCGCGCACAACGGCAACATCACCAACGCGGCCGAGTTGCGCCGCGATCTCGAGCGCGCCGGCTCGATCTTCCAGGCCTCGAGCGACACCGAGGTCATCCTGCACCTGGTCGCGCACTCGCGCGAGCGCACGCTCGCCGGCGCCTTGCGCGAGGCGCTGCTGCAACTCGAGGGCGCGTTTTCGCTCGTATGTCTCGCGCAGGACCGCGTCATCGTCGCGCGCGATCCGAACGGCTTCCGCCCGCTCGCCTTCGGCCATCTCGAACGCGAAGGCGCAAGCCCCGCGCTGGTCTTCGCCTCCGAGACCTGCGCCTTCGATCTGATCAACGCCGTGTACTGGAACGATGTCGAGCCCGGCGAGATGGTCATCGCCGGCCCCGAAGGCCTCACGCGCGAACGCTACGCGCCCGCGCAGCCGCTCTCGCAGTGCGTTTTCGAGCACGTGTATTTCGCGCGGCCCGATTCGATCGTCTTCGGCCGGCCTGTCCAGGAGTCGCGCGAAAATCTCGGCCGGCTGCTCGCCCGCGAAGCCCCCGCGGACGCCGACGTCGTTGTGCCGGTGCCGGACTCGGGCGTCTCGGCGGCCATTGGATACGCCGCCGAATCGGGCATCCCCTACCGGCAGGCGCTGATCCGAAATCATTATGTCGGCCGTACGTTCATCGAGCCCTCGCAGGCGATCCGCGACTTTGGCGTGAAGCTGAAGCTCAACCCCGTGCGCCATCTGCTCGAGGGCAAGCGCGTCGTGCTGGTCGACGATTCGATCGTGCGGGGAACGACTTCGCGCAAGATCGTCCGCATGATGCGCGGCGCCGGCGCGCGCGAGGTCCATCTGCGCATCTCCTGCCCGCCCACCGTTTCGCCGTGCTACTACGGCGTGGACACGCCCAGTTCGGCCGAGCTGATCGCCGCGAATCATTCGATCGAACAGATCCGCCGCTACGTCGAGGCCGACTCGCTGGCCTATCTCTCGCTCGAGGGATTGCATGAGGCGGTCGCGGACTCGCGCGGCGAGTACTGCTACGCCTGCTACACGGGCAAGTATCCGACCGAGCTGATCAACATCGAAGAACTCGCCGCTTCGCGCTCGCGCCTTGCCTGAGCGTTCAGCGCCTTCCGGCCGACGCTCCGCCGCGCAACAGAAGTTGAATTGACGCCGCAGGCTGCGGATAGCCGAACAGATGGCCTTGCGCCTTGTCGCATCCGGCCGCCCGCAGCAGCTCGAGTTGCTCGCTGGTCTCGACGCCTTCGGCGATCACTTCCAAACTCAACTGGTGAGCCAGGTTCACGATCGTCTGAACAACCGGCAGCGAACCGTCCGGCACGGTCAACTCGCGGAGAAACGCGCGGTCGATCTTCAAGGTGTCGAGCGGCAGCTTGCGCAAGTAGCTCAGCGAAGAATAGCCCGTGCCGAAGTCGTCGATCGACACGCGCACGCCCATCGCGCGCAGCCGCTGCATCACGCCGCTCGACGCCCGGATGTCGCGGATGACGACGCTTTCGGTGAGCTCGAGGTCGAGCCACTGCGGATCCATGTGCGTATTGGCGATCGCGGCGCGAACGGCCTCGAAGAATTCGGGCCGCTCGAACTGCAGCGCCGACACGTTCACCGCGACGCGCACCGGCGCATAGCCAAGGTGGCGCCAGCTCACGCACTGCGCGCAGACCTGTTCGAGCACCCAGGTGCCGATCTGCGAGATCAGCCCCGCCTCCTCGGCGAGCGGAATGAAGATGGCGGGCGAAATGCGCCCCAGCGTCGGATGGTCCCAGCCGAGCAGCGCTTCCAGGCCGTCGAGCGCGCCGTCCATCGTAACGATCGGCTGGTAGCGCAGAAGGAACTCGCCATTGTCGAGGGCGTGGCGCAGCGCGTTCTCGACTTCGAGCGCATCGAACGGCGCGGCCTGGGCCTCGAGCGTGAAGTAGAGCCAGTCGTTCTTGCCCTGCCTCTTGGCCTGCTGCATGGCTCGCTCGGCGTTGCGCAGCAGCAGCTCCGGCTCGTGGCCATCGCGCGGGTAGCGGCTCACGCCGATGCTCGCGGTGGCGAAGACCTCGCGACCATCGATGAGAAGCGGCTTGCGCATGGACTCGAGGACGGCGGCGGGTTCGGCGAGCCAGTCCGCCGGATTGTCTCGCGGGCCGAGCACCAGGGCGAACTCGTCGCCCGCCAGCCGCGCGGCGAAGCCGTCGGGTCCGGCAAGACCGCGGAGCCGCTCGCCCACGGCGTGCAGCAGGCGATCCCCGATACCGTGACCCAGCGCGTCGTTGATCTGCTTGAAGCGATCGAGGTCGATGAAGAGCACGGCGAATTCGCCCGATGCCGCGCGGATCGCGTCGCCGAGCCGCTCCGTGAGATACAGCCGATTCGGCAGCCCGGTCAGCTCGTCGTGGCGCGCCTGATGGGCGAGGCGGCCGGCAAGCTGGCGCTGCTCGATGGCGATCGCCGCCAGGCGGCTGGCCATGCCGAGCAGGTTGTGGTCCTCGGGCCGCGCCGTGCGGCCTTCGGAAAAATGCAGCGCGAGCAGCCCCAGAAGCTCGCCCGAGCCGGAGAGAATCGGAGCCGAAGCGGCCGTCTCGATCCCCAGCCGCCGCAGCAGCGCCTCGCGCTGGTCGTCGACCGAGCCGGCGCCGCCCTCGGCGATCGAGGTATCGATCCGCGAGGCCAGCCGCGCGTAGAAGCGCGGCAGCCCGGGCCCCACCACCTGCACCACGCGCGACTCCTCGATGAGGATCACCGCGCCACGCCCGCCCACGCTCTGGCGCTCGATCATGCGCACCAGGTGTTCGAGCACGCCTTCGAGCGGCTCCTTCGCGGCGATCATTTCGAGCATCTCGTTGCGGTCGCGTTCGAGGCGCGCCGCGCGGCCCGAGTCGGCCCGAATCTGGTGCTCGAAGATCGACCGGCCGAGGCTGCGGCCCATCATCTCGACAATCTCGCGCTCCTCGGGAGAGAACCGGCGGCGCGCTCCGTCGAGCGAAAGAAAACTGAGCCGCCCATAAAGACTTCCATCCACAAGTACTGGCGCGCCCAACTGGGTGCCCACGTCCAGCCCGTCGGCCGACATGGTGAACTCGGCCGGCAGCCCGTAGGAGGCGCGGATCTCCTGACCGAGCGGCCCGAGCGAATGCACCAGACCCGCCGGCAGGCCAAAGATCTCGCAGCCGGTGCGGAGGAAATCGTCGAACACCTGCTCGAGCGACGCGTACTTACGCACGTTGAGACGGTGCAGATGCTTCAGGTGCTGGCTGAAGCGGGCCAGCCGGTTTTCGAGTTCGGGGTCCGTGGGGCGCTCACGCTCGGGCGCCGCGTCGCGCCGCGGCTCCCACGCCATCCAGCGTACGGCGACCGGCCGGCCTTTGTCGAACAGCAGCCGCGAGTAGGTGTCGCAGGAGATTCGTTCGCCGCTCTTGGTGCGCATCAGCATGGGCCGCGGAACTGGCGCGCCGCCGCCCATCTGATCGACGATGTCCTGCATCGCCTGTTCGAAGTCCGCCGGCTCGATCAGATCGCTGAGGCGCATCCGGCGGATCTCCCGCGGCGTGTAACCGGTGAGCCGTTCGAGCGGACCGCCCGCCGACAGGATGCCGCCATCGAAGTCGTGCGTACACACGAGATCGGCCGTGTCCTCTGCGATGGCCGGGCTGTTCACTGGCATGTCGGACGCCACCCCTCTATTGTCGCCCCCCCGACTCCCGCGCCTCAAGAGCCACAAGTCCTGGGCCGCCTAGTCCGGCGGTGGCAGGCCAGCGGCGGACGCATGCCTCCTCAGGCACGGTCCCAGCCATTGGATTCAGCTTACGACGAATGGGGTGAGGTTTGCCGGACACTCCCCCGGGTTCGCCGTTCCGCAGCGGCACTTGCCCCGGTAAGCCGCCTTCGTTCCGGCTGACGATGGCTCCGGGAAAAGGACCGGGAAAGCTGAAAATTACGGCCAATTCACGGGATATCTTCACGATTCCCGTCGTTTTATCGGCAATTACGAAGCGATAGGGACGGAACTGCGCTGGCGAGCTTCCGCGAATACGAGAACATCGCCGGTGCGCCCGAGGCGGGTCACCCGTTCAGAGAAGGGTCGTGAGTCTCGCGGCGGAGTTCGGTGAGGCGGTCCGTGAGTTCTCGGGTGAGCGCGGCGTGTGCGGGCTGGCCGTAGAGATTGTTCCGCTCGCCGGGGTCCGTTTCGAGATCGTAGAGTTCGAACTCCTGGGGCTCGTTGTAATAATGGATGAACTTGTAGCGGGTCGTGCGGATGCCGCGATGAGGTTTCACCTTCTCGGCGTCCGGGTATTCGTAGTACTCGTAGAGCCAGTCCAGGCGCCAGTGGGGTTCCTCCCCGCGGGCCAGGCTGACCATGCTGTGGCCCTGCATGTGAGTGGGGATCGCGACGCCGGCGAGATCGAGCAGGGTGGGCGCGATGTCGAGGTTGAGAACCATGTCGTCGAGAACGCGGCCGGAGGGGATGCGGCTCGGGTAGCGGATCTGCATGGGGACGCGAATCGACGGCTCGTGCATGAAGCGCTTGTCGTACATGCGCCATTCGCCGAGGAAGAAGCCGTGGTCGGCGCAGTGGACGATGGCGGTATCGTCCATCTGGCCGGACCGATCGAGCCATTGGAAGACGCGGCCGAGGTTTTCGTCGACGGCGACCAGGCCGGCGTAGTAATCCTTGACGAGTTCTTCGAGCGAGCGGGGATCGTCGGTGCCGAGGACGGTGGTGCCGATTTTGTTGTCGGCGTCGGCGAAGGCGCGCGGCTTGCCGGGATAGCCTTTCAAGTCATCGTCGAAGGTCGTGGGTTTCGGGATCGGGACGCCGTTGTAGAGGTCGAGGTGCCGGCGGGCGCGGTAGAAGGGAGCGTGCGGCGTCTGGAACCAGAGCAGCAGGCAGAAGGGTTTTTCGCGCGGCTGCTGGAGCCAGGCGAGGGCTCTATCGGTCATGAGGTCGTCGGCGTAGGCGTTGTAGGTGTCGGGCTCGCCGATTTTGCCGTTGTGGCCTTCGGCGAACCTTGGGTGGTAGTAGTTCGTGGCGGGGGAGTTGAAGGCGAAGTAGTAATCCCAGTAGCGCTCGCGGGCGCCGTTGCCAACGTGGGCCTTGCCGCACATGGCGACCTCGTAACCGGCCTCGCGAAGCAGGTCGGTGAACAGAGGGATGGAAGAGGGGAGCGGGTCACGGACGTGATTGCCCAAGGCGCCGGTGGAGTGGGAGTTCATGCCGGTGAGGGTGACGGCGCGGGCCGGAGCGCAAAGGGCGTTGGTGACGAAGGCATTGCGGAAGCGAACGCCTTCGCGGCCGATGCGGTCGTGATTGGGGGTTGTGAGCAGAGTGTTGCCGGCGATGCTCATGGCGTCGGCGCGCTGGCCTTCGCCGAGCACGAGAAGGAGGTTGGGACGTTTGGCGGTGGGCGGGCTGGCCTGGAGCGAAGACGCGAAAGAAGCGCCGAGAGCGCCGGCGCCGGAGGCGAGGAAATCGCGGCGCGTGGCGTGAGAGCGGAAATCATCGATGGGCATGGTGGAGTCTCTCCGACGGTGAGCGGGATGGCCGACTACTGGAGCGTATCAACTGTGATATACGTGAGCAAGTAAAAATCGCGTAATTCACGTGTTAAATCCGAGGTCTCACGTTTGGTGAAGCACGAAGTCGAACCGCAACAGACTGGCGAGATCGAACGGAAGCGCGCGCTGGTGCGGCAGATGGCCGGGAGTGAGGCGTTCCGGAAGTCGCCGCGGCTTCGGACCATGCTGCAGCACATTGCCGAGTGTACACTGAGCGGCCGCGCGGAAGAACTAACCGAGACGCGGATCGCCGAGCAGGTGTTTGGCCGGGAGGATTACCACCCGGCGGAGGACAATATTGTCCGCGTGTCGGCGCGCCAGTTGCGGACCAAGCTGCGGGAGTATTTCGAGGCCGAGGGGCGGAGTGAACCATGGGTGGTGACGATTCCCAAGGGGAGCTACGTTGCAGCCTTCGAGAAGCGGGAGGGCGCGAGGAGTGTCGTGGCGCCTCCCGATGCGAACCAGGTTCGCGACCTGCGAAAGCGGGCGCGGGCGTGGCAGGCATGGGCGGCGGCGGGGATGGGTCTGGCGGTTCTCGTGGCGTGGCTGTGGGTGCAGAACCGGCAGTTGCGAACGGCGCTGGCGGCCAAGGGACCTGTCGTCCACACCTTGTTCGATCCCTTCGCCCAGGCGGGCGGCGCGGCGACGGAGCTGATCGTGACGGACCCGGCGCTGGTGCTGATTCGAGGGGTGATACACGCCCAGTTGACTCTCGAGGACTACGCCAACCGCGATTATTGGGCATTGGCGGCGAAGGGGGCTCCGGAGGAAGTGCGCAGCGGAATGCTGGAAGCGCTGAAGGACCGGCAGATTACGAGTCTTGCGGATTTCCGGATCGCCATGGAAATGGCGCGCGACTATCCGGGACTGAAGCTCTTTTTGCATCATGCGCGAAACCGGCAGGCGCGAGACTTTGACAGTGACGACAACTTTGTGTTGATCGGGAGCTACTGGTCGAACCCGTGGGCGGAGATGTTCGAGCCGCAACTTCGCTTTCGGCTTGGGAAGGACTCGTGTTTCGACGACACGGCGATAGGGCGGAGGTTCTGCGCGGCGACACTGCTCGAGCGAAGCGAGTCCGGATACGCGCGTGTTGCGGTAATCCGCAATGGAAGCCGCGCGGGGAAGGTGCTTCTCATCGCCGGACTGAATATGGAGTCGACCGAGGCGGCGGGAGAGTTTTTTCTTGATCCGCAATCAGTGGGGAAAGTGTTGCGGGCGCTGGGGGCGAAGTCCGTCGCGGAGATCCCAGCGTATGAGATGATCCTGCAAACGTACAACGTGGGTGGGACCGGACGTTCGGCCGAGATCGTGGCGATCAGCCGGGATTAAACAGGGCCACGGGCTGAATCCCGGCGCCAGGCCCTAGCCGGCGGCGTTGATCGACGCGACCGAGCACGGACAAAGGCGGAATGCCGCGTAACGCGGCCGGGGCCTAGGGACCCGCTCGCGGTAACGTGGTCGAAACGCTGCGCCGTGGACGTGAATTACGAGTAAATCACGCGTAGCACCCTTGCGGCGTCCGAATGGCCGCGCCAAGATAGAGCGATCCGTTTGAGGGGGGCCCATGACGACCAAGCTAAGAACGTTCGGGTACGTAACGGCAACCGCCGTGATGGGGATGACATTGGTTGTGGGGCAGTTGGTAACCGCTTCGCTCGAAGGCACGGTGACCGATCCGACGGGCGCCGCGACGCCGGGGGCCACCGTGCGAGTTCGAAACAGCTCGACGAACGTGGAGACACGCGTTACGACGGGAAGTGACGGAAGATACTTTGTGGCGTCGCTTCAGCCAGGCGGCCCCTACGTGATCACGGTAGAGGCAGCCGGTTTCAAGACCGAGGAGCGCGGCGGCGTCACATTGGAGGTGAACCAGGCGGCGCGCGTGGACATCGCGCTCGAGGTCGGCTCGGCAAGCGAGACCGTGCAAGTGACCGGAGAGGCGCCGTTGCTTGAGGCGTCAACGGCGGCCATGGGGCAAGTAGTGGACAACCGGAGCATCGTGAACCTGCCTTTGAACCAAAGGAACGCGTACTCGCTGGTGTTCCTCGTCCCCGGAGTGACGGGCGGCGTAAACGCGCAGTACAACAGCCAGAACATTTCGGTGAACGGCGGAAGGCCAGGGAGCACGGACATCCTGGTGGACGGGATTCCGTCATCGCCGCCGCTGGTGAATCCGATCCAGGGCTTCGCGGTGTTTCCGTCGGTCGAGTCCGTGGAGGAGTTTAAAGTCCAGACCAATTCGTACTCGGCGGAATTTGGGCGGAGCGGAAGTGGAATCGTGAACCTGATCTACAAGTCGGGAACGGACTCCTTTCATGGCAGCGCATTCGAGTTCCTGCGAAATTCGGATCTGGACTCGAATAATTTCTTCTCGAACTTGCACGGGCAGCCGCTTCCGAACTTCAAGCGCAGCCAGTTCGGTGGCAGCCTGGGAGGGCCGGTGGAGCTGCCGAAGCTTTACAACGGCAAGGACAAGACGTTCTTCTTTGTGGCTTACGAGGGCCTGCGGCAAGGGTCGGCGGATACGCTCACGACGTCGTTGCCGACACTGCTGCAGCGGCAAGGTAATTTCTCCCAGACGCTCAATGCGGCAGGCAAGCCGGTAGTGATTTTCGATCCCTCGACGACGGTGGCCTCCGGCAGTGGCTATGTGCGGCAGCCGTTTCCAGGGAATATAATTCCGGCGGACCGGATCAATCCGGTGGCGGCGAATGTCATCAAGTTCTATCCTCTGCCGAACGAGGCGGGCGCGGCGAACTCGGGCTTAAACAATTACTTCGGCTCGGGCACCACGGTTGTGAATAGCGACACGGTGGACGTCAAGGTGGATGAGAATATCGACGACCGGAATCGCTTCTTCGTTCGGTATTCCCGGCGCGGATTGACTCAACCCGTGACGCAACTATTTCCTACGGCGGACTTCGCGGCGCAGGGCGGCGATTCGCAGCCGCAGATCTCGAACAGCGCGGCAATCGACTACACGTTCACGGAGAGCCCGACGTTCCTCATGGAGATCCGCTATGGGTTCGCGCGAACGCTATTAAATTTCGTGCCGATCAGCGAGGGCTTCAATCCAACGAGTCTCGGATTTCCCTCCTATATCGCGGCTAACGCGGACCGGCTGCTGTTTCCCGGCATTGCTCCGGCGAACTACTACACGCTCGGCGACGCAGCGCAAGGAGATTTCCGGCATTCGTCGTTTGCAAGTCATCTGCTCGGGATCAATAACACGAAGGTTCTCTCGAGCCATGTGCTGAAGTTTGGCTTCGAGGGCCGGCTGCTGCTGGTGAACGATCTCGAGTCGGGCGCCTCGACGGGAAATTTCAACTTTTCGAACGCCATCACGCAGGGGCCGAATCCGAACGTGGCGAGTGCGACGGCGGGCAACTCGATCGCGAGCCTGCTGCTGGGCGTGGGCAACGGACAGATGACAATCGACTCGAAGAACGCGGCCACCGAAAGTAGGTATTTCGGCTGGTATTTCCAGGACGACTGGAAGGTCACCAATCGCCTGACGTTGAACCTCGGGCTGCGCTATGACGTGGACATTCCGCGCACCGAGCGATACAACCGGATGGAGACGTTCAGTCCGTTCGCGCCGTCGCCGCTGGCTTCGACGACCGGCATCGCGGGTTTGCAGGGCGGACTGGTGTATCCGGGTGTAAACGGCAACAGCCGCCTGCAATTCCAGCCGCAGTGGACGGACCTGGCGCCGAGGTTTGGTTTTGCCTACCAGGCGTCGACGGACACGGTCGTGCGCGGCGGTTATGGAATTTTCTATGGACCTTCTTACCGCGAGGCAGGGGCGACGATTGGCAATTACGGATTCAGCGGCACGACCAGCTACGTCGGCAGCCCGAACGGGTTGACGCCGTCGCTCTATCTGAATAATCCGTTTCCGAACGGGCTGAACCCGATCGTCGGCAGCTCACTCGGGTTGCTCGCCGGGATTGGCACTTCCTTCGAGACTCCGCTCACCGGCAACAACAAAGTGCCTTATAACGAAAACTGGGATTTGGACGTACAGCGGCAATTGCCTGGGAACGTATTAGTGGATGTGTCCTACGTTGGCAGTCATGGAGTCGACCTGAATCAGTCGAGCGAAGGAGACTACAACCTGAATCAGCTAACTCCGGCCGCAATGGCGCTGGGAACCCAGCTTCAGAAGAGCGTGACGAATCCGTTCTACGGGTTGATTCAGACCGGCCCGCTGGCGGGCAAAACCGTGCCGGAGAGTTATCTCGTGGCGCCGTTTCCTCAGTTCACGGCGATCTACGCGTCATTCCTCACCGGCGGATATTCGGACTACAACTCGATTCAAGTGAAAGTCGAGAAGCGGTTCAGCCAGGGCCTGAGCCTGCTGGTGTCGTTCACCGGGCAGAAACTGATCGACGATTACTCGATCATCGAGAACGAGGGCCAGTCGGCGGGCATTCAGAACATCTACGACGGAAATTCGGAGCGGGCCGTATCGCCGAACGACATCTCGCGGAGCCTGGTAACGAGCGGTGTGTATTCGCTGCCGTTCGGAAGAGGACAAAGGTTTGGGGCGAACTGGAAGCGCGGCGTGGACCTGTTGCTGGGCGGATGGCAGGTGAACGGCATTGCGACCTACCAGACGGGCTTCCCGCTGGCGCTCACCACGCAGAACACGTCGGGCTCGGGAAGCAACGCGCTCCGCCCGAATAACAACGGACAAAGCGCCTTGCTCACCAGCCCGGTGGAGAGCCGGCTGAATGAGTATTTCAATGCGTCGGTTTTTTCGCAGCCGGCGCCGTTCACGTTTGGCAATACCGGGCGGACGCTGCCGAACGTGCGCGCGCCGGGAATGGAGAATATCGACTTTTCCCTATTCAAGAATTTTCAAGTGACCGAAAGACTGCAGGCGGAGCTTCGCGCGGAGGCGTTCAATCTGCTGAACCAGGTGGTGTTCGGAGCGCCGAACCGGGTGTTGTCTTCGGGTCAGTTCGGCGTGATTTCGAGCCAGGCGAATACGCCGCGCGAGATCCAGTTCGCCTTGAAGTTATTATTCTGATTGGGTACAAGCTGTCGCAAAACAATTAAGGTAGTGAATGTTCTGATCTTGGAGCGCCAAATGGATGGGCGCGCCGGTTTCGAGCTTATTCGTGTTCGCGCCTTGCCGTACTCGCCAGCCCCCTCGGCTGGACCGGCTCCAGTCGAAATGAAGTGGACCCCCTGGCGGCCGAGGGCTCTGCCGGCGAGGAAGCGCGGATGCCGCATGTCGAGGACCACTGGCTCGACGGCGCGCTGGGGCTAACGCTGCCGCCGGTGACTGGCCGCTGCGCGGACGTGATGCGGCTGAAGGGCGTGGCGACGATCAGGGACGTCATGCACGCTTATGCGGTGCGGCAGGGCGCAAAAAAAGCCCGTCCGGTTTCCCGGACGGGCGGTGTTGCTTGTGACTGGACTGGAGTTTAGTAGTCCATGTCCGGGCCGTGGCCGCCGGGGGCCGGGCCGGCGGACTTCTTCTCGGGGATCTCGCAGATCATCGCTTCGGTGGTCAGCATCAGCGCGCTGATCGACGAGGCGTTCTGCAAGGCCGAGCGGGTCACCTTGGTCGGGTCGATGACGCCGGCCTTCACCAGATCCTCATAGACGCCGGTGGCGGCGTTGAAGCCATAGTTGGGGGTATCGTTCGAGCGGATCTTCTCGATGATGATCGCACCCTCGAAGCCGGCGTTGCCGGTGATCTGGCGGACCGGCTCCTCGCAGGCGCGCCGGATGATCTCGATGCCGATCTGCTCGTCGCCTTCCGCCTTGAGACCGGCGAGAACCTTCGCCGCGCGCAGCAGCGCCACGCCGCCGCCCGGAACGATGCCTTCCTCGACGGCCGCGCGCGTGGCATGCAGGGCATCCTCGACGCGGGCCTTCTTCTCCTTCATTTCGGTTTCGGTCGCGGCGCCGACCTTGATCACCGCCACGCCGCCGGCCAGCTTCGCCAGGCGCTCCTGGAGCTTCTCGCGGTCATAGTCCGAGGTGGTCTCCTCGATCTGCGCGCGGAGCTGCTTGATGCGGCCCTCGATGCTCTTCTGCGAGCCGTTGCCGTCGATGATGGTGGTGTTGTCCTTGTCCACCGTAACGCGCTTGGCGCGGCCCAGGTCCTCGAGGCGGACGCCCTCGAGCTTAATGCCGGTCTCTTCCATAAGCGCCTTGCCGCCGGTGAGGGTCGCGATGTCTTCGAGCATCGCCTTGCGCCGGTCGCCGAAGCCGGGCGCCTTCACCGCGCAGGCGTTCAGCGTGCCGCGCAGCTTGTTGACGACCAGCGTGGCCAGCGCCTCGCCCTCGACCTCCTCGGCGACCACCAACAGCGGCTTGCCGGAGCGGGCGATCTGCTCGAGCACGGGGAGAAGATCCTTCATGTTGCTGATCTTCTTCTCGTGGATGAGGATGTAGGGATCCTCGAGAACCACTTCCATGCGGTCCGGATCGGTGATGAAGTAGGGCGACAAATAGCCGCGGTCGAACTGCATGCCGTCGACCGTCTGCAGCTCGGTGTGCATGGTCTTCGACTCTTCGACGGTGATGACCCCGTCCTTGCCCACCTTCTTCATCGCGTCGGCGATGGTGTTGCCGATTTCGCGGTCGCCGTTGGCCGAGATGGTGCCCACTTGCGAGATCTTCTCGTCGTTCTCGACCTTCACCGACAGCTTCTTGACTTCCTCGACCACCGCTTCGACGGCCTTCTCGATGCCGCGCTTCAGCGCCATCGGGTTCGCCCCGGCGGCCACGCTCTTCACGCCTTCGCGGAAAATGCTCTGAGCCAGGATCGTCGCCGTCGTCGTGCCGTCGCCGGCCACATCGCTGGTTTTCGACGCCACTTCACGCACCATCTGCGCGCCCATGTTCTCGAGCGGATCCTTCAGCTCGATTTCCTTGGCCACGGTCACGCCGTCCTTGGTGATGGTCGGCCCGCCGAATTTTTTCTCGAGCACGACATTCCGGCCCTTCGGCCCGAGGGTCACTTTCACCGCTTCGGCAAGCTGGTTCACTCCGCGCAGGATCGCCTGGCGGGAATTTTCGCTGTATACAATCTGCTTCGCTGCCATTTACTAATCTCCTTAAATTCTTCCCGTCTGAAAACTTGTAGCTTAGGCGGCCTTGGTCTTCGTGGCGCCGCCCTCGATCACGGCCAGGACCTCGTCCTCGCGCATGATCATGTACTCCTCGCCGTCCAGCTTGATGTCGCTGCCGGAATACTTCCCGAACAGAATGCGGTCGCCCGCCTTCACATCGAGCGGCGCGATCTTGCCGTCGTCGAGGCGCTTGCCGTTGCCCACGGCAACCACTTCGCCTTCCTGCGGCTTCTCCTTCGCCGAGTCGGGGATAAACAGAGAACCATGTTTGGTCTCGGTCTCTTCAATGCGCTTCACCACAATGCGGTCGTGTAGCGGTCGAATATTCATCGCTTCGGAACCTCCTTCAGGGGATCGTGAACTTTGAGCCCTTTGGTCGCGGATCTCGCGGCACACTGTATTTGGGCTACAGATACTTTATTAGCACACTCCGCCGAAGAGTGCCAAAAAACTCCCGCAAGTAACAGATAAAGAAGGAGATATTGTCCTTGACTATCCGGCACTCAAGTTTGCGAAACGGCATAAGTCCTTGTCATTGCGGGACCTGGAACGGGTTTGGGCTCGCGATCGGACGAGGGGGGAAGCAATAAGCGGAGGAGGGAAGCCAGGGTGGCTTACACTGGAAGAAGACATGTGGGGCACGCGCCTGATATTGCTGTTCGGCATCGCCGCGATCATGGCGCTGGTGGGCGCCTCGTATGTGCGCCGCGTCGAGAGCCGCCGACACGCCGCGCCGAAGACGCCGGCGATCCTGCCCGACGATACGGCCTCCACCGCGCAGGACTGGACGTGGCGGCAGACGGCGAACGGCAAGACCACGGTCGAGATCCGCGCGCACGACTTCCGGCAGGTGCGCCAGCCGAACCAGTTCGCGCTCGAAGGCGTCGAGCTGCACCTGTTCAGCCGCGACGCCACCACCTATGACCTGGTGAAGTGCGCGAAGGCGAGCTTCGACATCGGCACCGGCGTGCTGTACTCGGACGGCGCGGTCGAGATCACGATGAACGTGCCGGCGGACGAGGCGCCCAATGGCCGGCTGATGGTGATCCGTTCCTCGGGCGTTCACTTCGAGACGAAGACCGGGCGCGCGACGACGGACCGGCCGGTGAGCTTCCAGTTCGATCGTGGCGACGGCACGGCGGTCGGCGCCGACTACGATCCGCAGACCCACGAACTGCACCTGGCGAGCGATGTGCATCTGGTGTGGCGCGGGAACAATCCGAAGGCGCCGCCGATGGTGATCGAGACCGGCGATCTGCGGTACAAGGAGAGCGAGTCGAAGGTGTACCTGTCGCCGTGGGCGAAGATGACGCGCGATACGCTCGCGATGACCGGCGGCGCGGCCGTGGTGACGCTGGCCAACGGCGCCATCTCGCTTGTCGAGGCCGAGAATACGCGCGGCGTCGATCGGCAGCCGGCGCGGTCGCTGGATTTCTCCGCCGCGCACCTGATCATGAACTTCGACGACGACGGGCAGATCGACCGCATCGACGGGCAGCCCGACGCGCGGCTGGTTTCGTCCTCGAAGGCGGGCCAAACCACCGTCAACACCGACCATATCGACATGCACTTCGACGTCGTACGCACCGGCGAGCATTCCGAGAGCAAGCTGCGCGACGCGGTAGCGATGGGGCACGGCGTGGTGGTCTCCGAGCCGGCCGTGGGAACGGCGGCCGCGAACCCGGAGACGCGAATTCTCAAAAGCGACGCGATCACGATGAAGATGCGCGCCGGCGGCGAGGAGCTCGAGGCGGTGGAAACCAGCGCGCCCGGGACGCTCGAATTCCTTCCGAAGCAATCCAGCCGGCCGCACCGGTTCCTGACCAGTGAACGCATGACGATCACGTATGGTCCGAAGAACCAGATCCAATCGTTGCGCGCCTCGAACGTCACGACGCGGACCGAGAATCCCAAGCTGCCCGGCGCGAAGCAGGCGCCGCCGCCCGCACTCACCTCGAGCAAGGACCTGAGCGCCCAATTCGATCCGAAGACCAGCCAGCTCGCCAAGCTCGAACAGTGGGGCCAGTTCCGTTACGAGGCGGGCGGCCGAAAGGCGACGGCCGCGAGCGCGGTGCTCGAGCAGCAGCAGAACCTCATGACGCTCGACGGCGCGGCGCGCGTTTGGGATCCCACGGGGTCGACGTCGGCCGACCACATCGTGCTCAACGAAAAGGACAGCGACTTCACCGCCGACGGCTCGGTGAACTCGGTGCGTCTGCCGGATAAGAACGGCGACTCCTCGGGCATGCTCAGCTCGAGCGAACCGCTGCACGCGCGCGCCGAGCACATGCAGAGCCGCGATCACGATCAGCACATCGTGTATCGCGGCCAAGCGGTCGCCTGGCAGGAGGCGAACCGGCTGCAGGCGCCGTCGATCGAAATCGACCGCGAGGCGTCGACGCTCAAAGCGCATGGCGGCGTGCTGAGCGAGTTGATCGACAAGAAGGACTCGGAAGGCAAAGCCGCCCCGCAGGGGCCGGTGTTCACGGTGGTGCGGGCGGAAGATCTGGTCTACGACGACGACGACCGGCTGGCGCACTATACGGGCGGCGTCACGCTGAGCCGGCCGGGGCTCACGGTGAGCGGCAAGGAAGTGTTCGCGTATCTGCGCGCGGCCGACGAGAGCACCGCCAAGCCCAACCAGAGTGAGCCCGCGGCGAAGCCGGCCGCGTCCGGATCGTCGCTCGATCATGCGCTCGCCAAAGGGAGCGTCGAGATCGTCTCGACCAGCGCCGCGCGCAAGCGCACCGGCACCGCGGACACGGCCGAGTATTACGTGGACGATGGGAAAGTCGTTCTCAAGGAGGGCAAGCCGCGGCTCGTCGACAGCCTGAAGGGCACGACCACGGGCGGGCAATTGACCTGGTTCGCCAATAATGATAGGCTGCTGGTGAGCGGCACGGCCGGTCAACCCGCGAGCAGCCTCCTTCGCCGCAAATAATCGCCGGATGCCTGTCAAGTCGCTTCAAACCAAGGAACTGTCCAAGTCCTACCGGGGCCGCAAGGTCGTCGATAACGTCAGCTTGCGGGTGCAGCAGGGCGAAGTGGTGGGGCTGCTCGGGCCGAACGGCGCGGGCAAGACCACGTCGTTCTACATGATCGTCGGCTTGGTGAGCCCGGATTCGGGCAAGGTGCTGCTCGAGGACGCCGACATCACCGGGATGCCGATGTACCAGCGCGCGCGGCGCGGCGTCAGCTACCTGCCGCAGGAGCCGTCGGTGTTCCGTAAGCTGTCGGTCGAGGACAACCTCATGGCCATCCTGCAGACGCTGGGCATGAACGGCGCCGAGCGCGCCGACCGCATGAACCGGCGCATCCGCCAGATGGGCCTCGAGACCGTCCGCCACAACAAGGGCTATGCGCTGTCGGGCGGCGAGCGGCGGCGCGTCGAGATTGCCCGCTCGCTGGTCATCGACCCGGACTTTCTCCTGCTGGACGAGCCGTTTTCGGGGATCGATCCAATCCAGGTGCTCGAATTGCAAAAGATCATCTTCGACCTGCGCAACTCGGGCATCGGCATCCTGATCACCGATCACAACGTGCGCGAAACGCTCGCCGTGACCGACCGCGCCTACATCATCAACGAGGGGAAAATCTTCCGCGCCGGTTCTCCCGAGGAGCTCGGCAACGATCCCGAAGTGCGGCGCGTATACCTGGGCGAGAATTTCAACCTCGAACTCGCCGCCGGGCGATGGCGCGTCCCGGCCGAACCGATGCCCTAACCGCGGCGGCCGGCGCGCCACAAGCATCCTGATTCCAACGGCTTCCGACACTCGAAGAGGGCCGTGGCCGCGGCGGCCATGAGTTACGGAATTCGGAGGCAAAATCGATTGCCGAGGGACAGGTTCTCCGGTGCCGTGACACGGTGCATTAGCTTGGCATGTTATCGAAAACAGTGAAGCTCGCCGGTCGGTTTTTGGGCTCGCGGGGTACGTCGGAGGGCTGAAGCTTTCGAAGCGGGGATGCGGCTTCAATTCGACCCGCCTCTTGAACCTGAGAGGGTGATTCGCCTCTTTTCTTCGGCAGGCCGCGTCGTTGGGGCTCGTGCATCTCATTCAGAATCGCCTCGGTTGAAGCTCCCCGCCCCCTTATGCATACCCGCCGCGCCTCGCCGTATGTGCCCTCGATCCTGTCGAGAAACTCCGGCAGCGTCTTACGGTCCGAGGTGTTGCCGTTCATCACGTCATAGGCCAACGGAGATCCATCCGCCGTGACCACCAGGGCATTTACCAATGGCGGACAATCCGGACTCTGATCCCGGCTGTCCCGCTTCCATTTGTGCCGCAGCACCAGTATTGTGATTCCTAACTCGGATGGTCGGCCGCCTGGCAATGCTTCCGGACGTCGTTCGACAACAAGCTTGTGGTCCAAAGCTCTTGAGCATGGCCCAGGTCCTTCGGCTTCTGGCATGCTGAGTCACGCCCAGATCGAGGGCCTTGCTTAGGCACCGTTCGACCCGTGGCCGGTTCGTCGCCAGGCTCCTTGCGATCTCTGAAACCGTGTCTCCGGCGTGATAACGCAGTAGAATCGAAGCCCGCTGCACCCGGCCCGCCGGCTCCGTTCTCGACTGCGCGAGCGCATTGAACGTTTCCGTCTCCACGTGGCTCAGTTTTAACCGCGCCCGGCGACCGACAAACGGCATGCGGCCGGTCTCCTTGCATTGGTATCTAAGAAGCCTACCCCACTACCGGTGGTATTGAAATATGATTTTGGAATCGTGATACCAGGCTCCGGCGAAGGTAGCGGGCCGTTTTGAATCGCAAGCGACGCCGTTTGTGAACGCAACAGTTTTATGGAGGATCTATCTTATAATCGGTCTGTTCCTGTCCAACGAGAATGCTCGTAGTGGAGGCAGCACGAATGGCTTCTGCGGCGACACTGGTTCAGTCAAGCCCCACAACCCGATCATGGCTGCAGAACCTCCGTGACCGTCTTCCCCAGTTGGAATATAGCGAGGTAAAGTACTGGGCTACGTTCAAAACTAAACCTCCTCGACAGGCCGTGGCGCGTCTCAATCCACTGAAGCGAACCGTGCGCGTGTTTCTCGCGCTCGATCCAGGCGGTGAACCGGACCTTCAACAAACCCCTTCGACTTCCGATTGGGCGCTGCGGTTCCCATCGGTCTTTCAGATTGCTGGCGAGCAGGACTTGGAAAGAGCGGGACAGCTTATCCTCAGGTCACATACAGCGCTCGGACCGTCAGTCAGGAAAAAGGCTGACCCTCGGCCAGAGTATTTTGCAGCGGAAGAGTTGCCACCCAGAATCGTCTATGTAGAGGGTGCTACTCGTCGGGTCCTGGTGAACGCATTTGAGAGGAACCGGCGAGCGCGCGAGGCATGTCTCCGGCACTACGGCAGGAGTTGTACCGCTTGCGGTTTCAACTTCGAGGCCAACTACGGCGAAGCAACGGCCGGATACATTCACGTGCATCATGTCATCCCAATCGCACAGGTAGGAACGGAGTACCGACTGGACCCGATCAAGGACCTGCGGCCAGTATGCCCAAACTGTCATGCCGTCATCCATCGCCGGGAGCCGCCTTTTTCGATCGAGGAAATCAAGCACATGCTCCGGCACGGCGGCGCAAAAGGTTCGCCGTGAGGTGAAAGCGAATGCCCCGAAAAACGAGGATGCCGAACAAGGGTTCGCCAGCCGGCGCGCGGCTGAAGGCTGACGTTGCCCCCAGATGCCACCAGCAGAGCGGCTGTTGCCACCCCCACGCTGTTCCAAGCCGTTTTCGTGTCGCCGCTCGTGCGATCCGCTTACAGCGAGTGGTCGCATAAGATCTTGCAGATAGATCGCGCTTTGTCGCCATGTGTGTTTACGAAACGCCCGGCTTGCGATTCAAACCGACTCCACCCAACCCCGGCGAGGCCGTTAGTATAATGTGGGGCAATGTCCAAGACCCTGTGCGCTCTCACGTGCCTCGTGGCCGCCTCCTTCGCCGCCCATGCGGCGGTCAAGATCGAAAAGATCGACTATCACGGCTGGAAGAACAGCTATCGCATGTCCAACGGGACCGTCGAGGTGATTGTCGTCACCGACGTAGGCCCGCGCGTCATGCACTACGGCTTCGTGGGCGGGAAGAACCTGTTCCTCGAAGCGCCCGGCCAGCTCGGCGGCAGCGGCGAATCGGAGTGGCAGGCGCGCGGCGGCCATCGTTTGTGGGCCGCGCCCGAAACGCAGCCGGATACCTACGCGCTCGACAACGCCGCCTGCGAAGCCAGCGTGAAAGGCAACTCGATCACCGTCACCGCGCCCGTCGAAAAAGAAACCGGCCTCCAAAAGCAAATGACGATCACGCTCGCCTCCACCGGAACCGGCGTCACCGTCCTCCACACCATCGCCAACAAATCCGGCAAGCCGCGCAAGATGGCCCCGTGGGCGCTCACGCAAATGTCACAGCGCGGCATGGCCATTCTCGCCTTCCCGCCGCGCCGGTCGCACGAAGAATACCTGCTGCCGACGAATCCCTTGACCATGTGGGGTTTCACGAACTTCACCGATCCGCGCTGGAAGATCCTCGACAAGTACCTCGTGCTGAAGCAGGACCCGGACGCAAAGACGCCGCAGAAGTCCGGCATCTTCAATCCCTCGACGTTCGCCGCGTACCTGCTCGGCTCGGACCTGTTCGTGAAACGCACCCACGCCGAGGCGGAGCGCACGTATCCCGACTTCGGCTGCTCGGTCGAGACGTACGCGGACCCGGCGATCCTCGAAATCGAAACGCTTGGACCCATGATTACGCTGGCCAACAACGCGAGCGTCCATCACACCGAGCATTGGAATCTCTACAAGAACGTTTCGATCCCCGACCTCACCGACGACGCGATCGACGCGGCGCTGAAACCGGCGATGGCGCAATAGGAATCCCCGGCGGGCCGGTCCGCATCCGTAGTGGTTAGGATGGAACTATGACGAATACGATGAGGCTGATGGCGGCCGCCGTGTTGTCGGCCGGCGCGATGTTCGCGCAATACAAGGCCGAGCCGGCGGGCGAGCCGCCCAACGAGCTCGCCGCCCCGGTGCGCGACGCGATGCAAAAGCAGGGCACGCGCGTATCGGGCAACGGCATCGTCGTCGAGCTATGGCTCCGCTCCACCGAGCCCAACGGACCCGCTTCGACCGAGCAGGACGTCACGCTGCCGAACATCCCCCAAGGGGCGCTGGTCGGCGCGTTGCGCGTCACCGGAAATTATTCGGACCGCCGCGGGCAGACCATCAAGCCCGGCGTCTACACGCTGCGCTATAGCAACTATCCGGTGAACGGCGATCACCAGGGCGTCGCGCCGCAGCGCGATTTCCTGCTGCTCGTTCCGGCCGCGGCCGATTCCGATCCGAGCTCGACGCCCAACTTCGACGCGCTCGTCGCCATGAGCAAGAAAGCTTCGGGCACGCCCCACCCCGCCGTGCTGAGCTGCTGGAAGGCCGACGACGGGACGAAAGCGGGCCTCGCGAAATCCGGCGATAGCGACTGGGCCGTGAACGCTCCGCTCGGCAAGGACATGATCTCGCTGATCGTCGTCGGCACGGCGTCGAGCTGAGCGCGGTCGCATTATGCCGCAGCTTCGCTACACCACCACTCACGGCGTCACCGTGACGCGCGCCACTTCGCGAACGAACTTCCAGAAGGGCCTCGGGCGCTTGCTCGACCGGCTCGATTCGCGCCGCGGGTTCTACCTTTCCTCGGGGTACGAGTACCCGGAACGCTATGCGCGCTGGGACATCGCCTCGGTGTGCCCGCCGCTCGAAATTTTCGCCGCGGGCCGCGACATGGAATTCCGCCCGCTCAACCAGCGCGGCGCCGCGCTCACCCGCATGCTCGCCCCCGCGCTCGAGTCCCATCCGCACTGGGAAGAATTCGCCGCGCGCGATGGCTCGCTCATCGGCCGGCTGAAGCCGCTCGGCGGCCTGTTCCCCGAAGAGGAGCGCAGCAAGCAGCCGTCCGTGTTCTCGATCCTGCGCGGCCTGCTCGAAGAGCTCCGCGATCCGCGGGACGGGCGGCTCGCGCTCGTCGGCTCGTTCGGCTACGATCTGCTGTTCCAGTTCGATCCGATTCGCCTGCGCCTGCCGCGCGAAGGCCAGCGCGATCTGCACCTTTTCTTCCCGGACGAAATCTATTACATGGACCGCAAGAAGGAGCAGATCGAGCGCGTCCGCTACGAGTTCGAAGGCGCGGGCGTCACGACCGCGGGCCTCCCGCGCGATGGCGAGCGGGTTCCCAAGCCGCACGCCGCCGCGCCGCTCGAGATCGTGTCGAACCACACGCCCGAAGAGTACATGGCCGGCGTCGAAACGGTGCGCGACGGCATGCGCCGCGGCGATTACTACGAGGTCGTGCTGCGGCAGACCTTCGGCGCCGGCTACGCGGACAGTCCCGCCGCGCTGTTCCGGCGTATTCAAAAGGCCAGCCCGAGTCCGTACGAGTTTTACCTGCAGTTCGGCGCCGAACAACTGATCGGAGCCTCGCCCGAAATGTTCGTCCGCGTCGAGGGCCGGCGCGTCGAGACGTGTCCGATCGCGGGCACCGCCCGCCGCACCGGCGACCCGCTGCGCGACGCAGACAGCATCCGCGCCCTGCTCGATTCGGCCAAGGACGAAAGCGAGTTGACCATGTGCAGCGACGTGGACCGCAACGACAAATCGCGCGTATGTGTGCCCGGTTCGGTGCGCGTCATCGGGCGGCGCCTTATCGAGTCCTACGCGGGCCTGTTCCACACCGTCGATCACGTCGAGGGCGCGCTTGCGCCGGGCTTCGATGCGATCGACGCGTTCCTCACCCACATGTGGGCGGTCACCGTCGTCGGCGCTCCGAAGAAGGCCGCCGCGCAAGCCATCGAAGACATCGAGAGGGACGCCCGCGGCTGGTATGGCGGCGCGGTCGGCATGCTGTCGGCGAACGGCGATATCAACACCGGCATCCTCATCCGCACCGTGCATCTCAAGGACGGCGTCGCGCGCTACTCGGCCGGCGCCACGCTGCTCTACGACTCCGTCCCCGAACTCGAAGAGCAGGAGACGCGCATGAAGGCCACCGGATTCTTCCGCTGCCTTCATCCGCGCGAGGCGCAAGGCCAGGCCGAGCCGTTGTCCCAGCGCGGCCGGGGACTGAAGCTGCTGCTCGTCGACAACGACGACTGCTTCATCCACACGCTCGGCAACTACGCCCGGCAGACCGGCGCCGAAGTGGTCACCTACCGCGCCGGCGTACCGCCCGAAAAAATCCGCGAGCTCGCGCCCAGCCTGATCCTGATCTCGCCCGGCCCCGGCCGCCCGGCCGACTTCGGCGTTCCGGAACTCGTCAAATTCGCCGCGCGCGAGGGCATTCCGGTGTTCGGCGTCTGCCTCGGCTTGCAGGGCGTGGTCGAGGCGTTCGGCGGGGAGCTCGGCGTGCTCGATTATCCGATGCACGGCAAGCCGTCGCTGGTCGCGCACCGCGGCGTCGGCGTCTTCGAGGGCCTGCCAGAGCGCTTCCGCGTCGGCCGCTATCATTCGCTGTTCGCCCGCCGCGAGACGCTGCCCGCCTGCCTTGAAGTCACCGCCGAAACCGAAGACGGCGTCATCATGGGCGTCCGCCATCGCGAGCTGCCGATCGAGGCCGTGCAGTTCCACCCCGAATCGATCCTCACGCTCGACGGCAACTGCGGCCTGCGGCTCATCGAGAACGCGGTGTCGCGCCTGGCGGCCCATCTCGGCGAGGCCGCGCGCTAGGCCCGGATGCCGTCGGCGATCGTCATCGGCGGAGGCCTCGCCGGCCTCGCCACCGCCGCCGCGCTCGGCTCGGCCGGCTTCGAGGTCGACGTGTTCGAGAGCCGCGCGTTCCTCGGTGGCCGCGCCACGTCCTACCTGCTGCCCGGCGAAGCCTCGTCCATCGACAACTGCCAGCACATCCTGCTCCGCTGCTGCGTCAATCTCCTCGACTTCTACCGCCGCATGGGCGTCGAGGACCGCATCGAGTTCCATCGCGAGTTCGCCTTCATCGAGCCCGGCGGCCGCACATCCTGGCTGCGCGCGGGCTCGCTGCCCGCCCCGATGCATTTTTCCGGAAGCTTCCTGCACATGCGCTGCTTCGGCCTCGCCGACCGTCTCGCCATCGCGCGCGGCCTGCTTGCCTTGCGCCGCGAGCGCACCCGCCGCACCGATCTCGACCGCATCACCATGCGCGATTGGCTCCTCGAGAAGCGGCAAACGGCGCGCGCGATGAGCCGCTTCTGGGACCAGGTGCTCGTCAGCGCCATCAACGAAACGCCGGACCGTCTGGCCGCCCTGCACGGATTCCAGGTCTTCTGGCTCGGCTTCCTGGCCAGCTCGAACTCCTACGAGATGGGCGTGCCGCGTGTCCCGCTCGGCGAGCTGTACGCAACCCAAGCCTGGGAGCGTCTGCCGCGCGTGCGGCTGAACTTCCGCGCGCCGGTCGAGCGCATCGAAATCGAAAACGGCCGCGCAGGCGCCGCCATCGTTCAAGGTGAACGCCGCACCGCCGATTACTTCGTCTCCGCCGTCCCGTTCGAGCGAGCCCCCGGCCTGTTGCCCGATCTCCCGCTCGATCTCGCGGGCTTCACGCATTCGCCGATTACCGGCATCCATCTTTGGTTCGACCGCCCGGTCACCAAGCTCGCCCACGCCACGCTGCTCGACCGCACGATCCAGTGGATGTACAACAAGGAAGGCGGACGCTACCTGCAGCTCGTCGTGAGCGCGTCGCGCGGCCTCGTCGAGATGAGCCGCCAGGACGTGATCCGTCTCGCCGTCTCCGAACTCGCCGAATTCTTCCCCGAGGTCCGCCGCGCGAAGCTTGAAAACGCGCACGTCGTTAAAGAGTTGCGCGCCACGTTTTCCGCCGTGCCCGGCCTCGAATCGCGCCGCCCGCCGAACCGCACCGCGATTCCCAACCTCGCGCTGGCCGGCGACTGGACCCGTTCCGGCTGGCCCGCCACGATGGAAGGCGCCGTGCGCAGCGGATACCTCGCCGCCGAAGTCGTCCTGGACGCCGCCGGCCGCCCCGCGCGTATCCTGCTCCCCGACATCGCCTGACGCGTTCGCGCCGGAGGCGTGATCGGGCATCTCCCGCTACATCCAGTTCCGCGACCACCAGCCGTCGCGCCAGAGCCTCGACTGCCGGAGGCGCGCCGGCAATTTACGCGGTGCGAGAGCACCTAAGAGGACCGGACGAACCAACGTTTGGAAGGGGCCATGGCTTCACTCGGGGACGGCGGACAGAGTCGGGCATGGATGCGTCCCGAGCGCAGATTCGAGGGCCGGAATCGCGCCGGAAGGAAAAGGGTATTCCTTACGAGCAATACCGGGCCAGCCGCCTGAAGCGCAGCCGTCCGCGTGGTTAGATACTCTCTCGAAATCAAGCAGTCGGCGCAAAAGGAATTGGATGCGCTCGACGATACTCTGTTCACTCGCATAGACCGGAAGATTCCGGCGCGAGGTTTACGAGTAAACGAATGCAATTTCGAGAGGTTGCGCCGATGGAGACACGGCGGGGACATTCCTTCATCTCAGACTCAAGGGCGCGTGGCGTGCGGCGCGCGTTGAATCCGCCCACGCTGCGCCCAGTCAAGCCAGCGGACGTTAACACCTTCGCCGTTTATGAAGTAGGAGCGGCCGGAAGGTGATTTCTTGCCGGGCGGGCACCGGCGACTTCAACCTGGGCAGAGATTGCCGCGACAAATATACACCACTCACGTGTTGTGCCATGCCCAAACCAGGCTTTCGCCTTATCGAGGCGCCTCCTCAGGGCGAGTACAATAAGGGCGGAGGCACATGGACACATTATGATTGCCGAAGCGACCCCGTCTGTCGCGAGTAATGAAGAGACGAATCCGTGGATTTCCGCCGCCGCGCGGTTCGACGAAGCCGCCGCCAGATTGGGGCTGGACGAAGGCCTGCAAAAGGTGCTGCGTTTGGCGGCCATGGAGTTGACCGTTCATATCCCGGTCGTGCTGGACGACGGCCGGATCGAGGTTTTCACCGGGTATCGCGTGCAGCACTCGATCGCGCGCGGCCCGGCCAAGGGCGGCATCCGCTTCGCGCCGGACGTCACGCTCGATGAAGTGCGCGCGCTGGCGGCGTGGATGACGTGGAAATGCGCGGTGGTGAACATCCCGTTCGGCGGCGGCAAGGGGGGCGTGATCTGCGATCCGTCGCTGTTGTCGCAGGCCGAACTCGAGCGCATCACGCGGCGCTACACGGCCGAGATCATCGAATTCATCGGGCCCGAACGCGATGTGCCGGCGCCCGACATGAACACCAACGAGCAGACCATGGCGTGGATCATGGACACTTACTCGATGCACATGCGCCACACGAACACGGCGGTGGTGACGGGCAAGCCGCTCGAGCTGGGCGGCTCGCGCGGGCGGCCCGAAGCGACCGGGCGCGGCTGCATGATTGTCACGGCGCAGGCGCTGCGCAAGCTGGGCCTCGAGCCGTCTTCGGCGCGCGTGGCGATCCAGGGCTTCGGCAACGTGGGCGGCATGGCGGCGCGGCTGATGTCGCGCGCCGGCTTCAAGATCGTCTGTATCGCCGAGTACGACGGAGCCGTTTACAACCGGCACGGGCTCGACATCGAGGCGCTGATGAAATTCCGCAAGGAGACCGGCTCGATCGTCGGCTTCCCCGAGTCAGAGCCGATCGACCGCGACGAGGCGCTGTTCCTGGAATGCGAAGTTCTCTTGCCCGCGGCGAAGGAGAACGTGATCACCAGCGCCAACGCAGGCCGCATCCGTGCGCGCATCCTCTGCGAGGGCGCCAACGGCCCGACGACCTTCGAAGCCGATCGCATTCTCGCCGGCCAGCGCATCTTCGTGATTCCCGATATCCTCGCCAACGCGGGCGGCGTCACCGTATCCTATTTCGAGTGGGTGCAAGACCGCCAAGGCTACTTCTGGAACGAGGCGCTGGTGAACAGCCGGCTCGAAGAGATCATGGTGAACAGCTTCCGCGATGTGGTGAGCTACGCCGAAAAGCACGGCGTGCACAACCGCATGGCGGCGTACATGCTCGCGCTCGACCGCGTGGGAACGGCGATCCGCCTGCGCGGCCTCTACGCATGAGCGAAGCCGGCGCGGCGAGCCGGAAAGCGGGCCCGCGCCCGGCGCGCTAACTCATGTCGCCGGACGCGTCCACGCCGCTGATGCGGCAATATCATTCGGTCAAACAACAGGTAGCCAACGCGCTTCTGCTGTTCCGCCTGGGCGACTTCTATGAGTTGTTCTTCGAGGACGCCGTAACGGCGGCCCGCGAACTCGAGATCACGCTCACCTCGCGGAACAAGGAAAAAGGGCAGGCGGTGCCGATGTGCGGCGTGCCCTATCACGCGGCCGAAGGCTACATCGCGCGGCTGATCCAGAAGGGCTATCGCGTCGCGATCTGCGACCAGATGGAGGAGCCGGGGCCGGGCAAGAAGCTGGTTCGCCGCGAGGTCACGCGTGTCGTCACGCCCGGCACGGCGACGGGATTGCCGGGCGGCCGCGCAAAGGAGAACAACTATCTTGCCGCGGTGGCCTTCGACGGCGCGCGAGCCGGACTCGCGCACGTGGATGTCTCCACCGGCGAGTTCCGCTGCACCGAGCTTGCGGCTTCGGAGGCGGCGGCCGCGATCGAGGGTTTGAACGCCCGCGAGGTGCTCGCGAAAGCCTCGGCGCCGGATCTGCCAGCCCTGCGCACCGCGGTTGACGACTGGGTGTTCGAGCCCGCTCACGCCGGGCAGGCGCTCGTCAGCCATTTCCGGCTGCTGACGCTCGATGGCTGCGGCCTGGAAGGACGTCCGCTCGCGGTGGCGGCCTCGGGCGCGGTGCTGCATTACCTGCGCGAGACCCAGAAGTCCGCGCTCGAGCATCTCGACCGGCCGGCGTTCTATGACCGCGGCGAGGCGATGATCCTCGACGCCGTCACGGTGCGGAACCTCGAAATGCTCGAGCCGTTGTTCGCCGGCGAATCGCGCGAGTCGACGCTGATCCACGCGATCGACGAGACGGCGACGGCGATGGGCGGCCGGATGCTGCGCCAGCGGCTGTTGCGGCCGAGCGTGTCGCGCGGCGAGATCGAAGCGCGGCTCGACGCGGTGGACGAGATGCTGCGCGCGACCATCGCCCGCAGCGAGCTGCGAGCGCTGCTGGGACGCATGCTCGACACGGAGCGGCTCATCGCGCGCCTCGCGCTCGGCACGGCCGGACCGCGCGAGCTGCTCGCGCTCGGCAAATCCCTCGATCTGATTCCTGGCCTCAAGAAACACACCGCGCAGCTTCGCGCGCCGCGTCTCACGGACCTGCACGCGCGTCTCGACGAGCTGGCCGAGGTGCGCGATGCGATTCTCGCCGCGGTGGCCGGCGAGCCTCCGGCGCACCTGGCCGATGGCGGAACGATCCGCGACGGCTACCGGCCCGAGCTTGACGAGCTGCGCGACATCAGCCGCAACAGCCGCCAGTACCTCGCCCAGATCGAGCTGCGCGAGCGAGTCCGGACCGGCATCCAGTCGCTGAAGGTCCGCTTCAACAACGTTTTCGGCTATTACATCGAAGTATCGAAGCCGAATCTCGCGCTCGTGCCCGCCAGCTACGAGCGCAAGCAGACGCTGGTCAACGCCGAGCGCTTCACCACGCCCGAGTTGAAGGAGCTCGAGACTAAGATCCTCGCCGCCGAGGAGAAGATGCTGGAACTCGAGCGTGCGATCTTCGAGGAACTGCGCGCGCTCGCCGCGGCGAACGCCGCGCGGCTGCGCGCGACATCGGCCGCGATCGCCGAGCTCGACGTCACCGCGGCCATGGCCCAGACCGCCGCGACGCATCGCTACGCGCGGCCCACGTTTTCCGGGAGCGGAGAAATGCGCATCGAAGCCGGCCGCCATCCGGTGATCGAGCAGCTTGCGGCCCGCGATGGCGCGCGATTCATTCCTAACGATCTGTACTTTTCGGCCCCCGGCGGCGGGCCGGCCGCGGACGGCGGATTCATCGCCGTGATCACGGGTCCGAACATGGGCGGTAAGTCGACGTATTTGCGGCAGGCCGCGCTCATCGCGATTCTGGCGCAGGCGGGCTGCTTCGTGCCGGCGGCCGCGGCCACGCTGCCCATCGTCGACCGCGTGTTCACGCGCATCGGCGCCGCCGACAACCTGGCGCGAGGCCGCTCGACGTTCATGGTCGAGATGACCGAGACGGCGGTGATCCTGAACACAGCCACGGCGAACAGCCTCATCGTGCTCGACGAGATCGGCCGCGGCACATCCACCTATGACGGCCTCGCGCTTGCCTGGGCGGTGGTCGAATACATCCACCAGCGCATCCGCGCGCGCACGCTGTTCGCCACGCACTATCACGAGCTGACGGCGATGGCGGATCAGTTCGACGGCGTGCGCAATTTGCATGTGTCGGTGAAGGAGTCCGGCGACCAGGTGGTGTTCCTGCGCCGCGTCGAGCCGGGCCCGGCGGACCGCAGCTACGGCATCGAAGTGGCCCGGCTCGCCGGCCTGCCCGTCGCCGTGATCGACCGCGCGCGCGAGGTGCTCGTATTGCACGAGCGCTCCGAGCGGGAGGTCACCGGCGAGCTAGTGCCAGAGTCCCGCGGGCCGGTGCAGATCCGTCTGTTCGAGCCGCTGCATCACGACCTCGCCGAGCGCATCCGCGCGCTGAAGATCGACGAGCTACGGCCGATCGAGGCGCTGCAACTTCTTCACCGGTTGCAATCGGAGCTGAAGCGGCCGTGAGAGTGGCGGGGCTGCTCAGCGGGACTTCCGTCGATGGCGTGGATGTGGCGGTGGTCGACTTCGAGGGCGATTCGCTCCACGTCGTGGCGCACGGCGCGGCGCCGTATCCGGCCGGCGTTCGCGAGGCGATCCTCGCGGCGTCGAACGCCGTCACGCACACCGCGGAGATCTCGCGGCTGAATTATCTCGCCGGCGAGATCTTCGCCGATGCGCTTACCGTGGTCTGCGCAACGCGCGGCGTCGCGCTCGCCACGATCGAACTGATCGGCTCGCACGGCCAGACGATTTATCACGAAGGCGACCCGGCGGCGTTTCACGGCCGCGTGGTGGCAAGCACGCTGCAGATCGGCGAGTCGGCGACGATCCGCGAGCGCACGGGCATCCCCGTGGTGAGCGATTTTCGCGCCGCCGACATCGCCGCCGGCGGGAAAGGCGCGCCGCTGGTTCCGTTCCTCGACTACCGGCTATTCCGCTCCGAAACCGCGGGCCGCGCCGCGCTTAACATTGGAGGCATCGCCAACGTCACCATCCTGCCGGCCGGCGCGCGGCTCGACCGGGTGATTGCCTTCGACACCGGGCCGGGGAACATGGTGATGGACGCGCTTGCGCCGCCGTTCGATCGCGACGGCGAGCGGGCTCGCGCGGGCACGGTGAACGAAGCGCTGCTCGGCCGGCTGCTGGACGATCCGTTCTACCGCCGCCCGCCGCCGAAGTCCGCGGGCCGCGAACAGTACGGCGCCGGGTTCCTCCGCACGGGCATCGACATCGCAACCGCGTGCGAGCTCACCGCGCGCACCATCGCGATGGCGCTCGCGCGCTTCGAGGGCATCGGCGAGGTGATCGTCTCGGGCGGCGGCGCGCACAACGGGTATCTCATGGAGCGTCTTGGCGCCCTGATTCCGGCGCGCATCGCCAGCTCCGCCGTGTACGGCATCGACGTGGATGCGAAAGAGGCCGTGCTGTTCGCGCTGCTCGCTTACGAGCGCTGGCTTGGCCGGCCCGCGAATGTCCCTTCGGCTACGGGCGCGCGGCGCGCGGCGCTGCTCGGCAAGCTCAGCGCGTGATTCAGTTGCGTCCGCCCACCGGCTCGGCGCGCCCGGTGAGTGGACGAATCGAAGCGGCGCCACACACGCCGACACCGGTGTTCAGCAGCGCGCTCAGCAGGTTATAAAGCACCGCGTACACCATCTGTTCGGATACCGGCTGCTTACCCGGCAGGCGGAACGACGCCGGCAGCTCCTTGTTGATCTGCAGGCGAATCGAGTGAGGCACGACGCGCCCCGCGCGATCGCGAACGTTCGCCACTGCGATGGGCGTTTGCAGCACCGCGCCGCTGCGTCCGTCGACGTAAAACTGGCAGCGCGAAAACCAGTTCAGGTTGCCCGGATCGGCGGCGTCGAACAACAGCAGCGGCGTCTTGCGGTCCGGCGCGGTGAGGTCCAGACTGAGGCTGCGGTCGCTCTCGGCCAGGCGGAACTCGAAGCCCGCTTGCTTGACGGCGTTGACGACAAGCCCGGGATCGAGCTCGAGCAGCAGAAACTTGTGCTCGCCGGCCTGAAGAACCTGCATACACTTTCATTCTACGATTCATGACGGCTCAACGGCTATAGTTGAAACTTGAAACCCGCGAATGCCCTGGTTCTGTTCGACATCGACGGCACGCTGCTGCGCAAGGCCGGTCCGCATCACCGCGAGGCGGTCGAGGAGGCCGTGCGGCGGGTTACCGGACTGCGGGTCAGCACCGGCGAAGTGCCCGTCGCCGGCATGCTCGATCGCGACATCATCGCCGCCATGCTGCGGCTGCGCGGGTTGGGCGAGCGGGGGATTCGCGAGGCGATGCCCGAGATCGCCGAGCGGGCGCAGCGCATTTACGTCCGGCGCTGCCCGGACCTGCGCCGCAAGGTCTGTCCCGGTGTCCGGCCACTGTTGCGCGAGCTTGCGCGCGCGGGCGCGGCGGTCGGCCTGGTGACCGGCAATCTGAGCCGCATCGGCTGGAAGAAGATGGAGTGCGCCGGACTGCGCGACGCCTTCGCGCTGGGGGCGTTTTCCGAGATGGCGCGGGACCGCGCGGGGTTGGTTAAGATCGCGGTGCGGGAGGCGCGGCGGAGGGGGCTCGCCTCGCGCACGGCGCGCGTATCCCTGATTGGCGATCACAGCAACGACATTCGCGCGGCGCAGGCGAACGGCGTGCAGGCGGTGGCCGTCGCCACCGGAGTGCTCAGCCTCGCCGAGCTCGAAGAACATGGGCCCGATCTGCTGCTCGCCGATCTCCGCGGGCTGTCGATCGAAGCTCTCACCGGCCGCTGAGCCGCCTTACGGCTTGTCCGGCGCGGGCGCCGGCTTCTGGTGCTTGGCCGAGTAGTCCGCTACGATGCGCCGGATCTCCGGATACAGCCCGGCCATCTGCTGCTGCGCCATGTCGAGGCTCTTCGAGGCCAGATCCGGCATCTTCGTCAGCATGGCTTGGCCGGGCGGGGATTTGTAGAACGCCAGGATGCCGTCGATTTCCTGCTCCGTGAAGGCGTCCGCGTAGAGCTTCGTGTACGCGGGCTTCATCTTGTCCCAGCTCACGCGGGTCGAAATCGCATCGAGAATCTGCCCGCGCAGCTCGCTGTTCATCTCATCGCCGTCGCCCGGCATGCCCGCCTGCGCCTCGATCGCCGGGATCATCGTTTTCACCTGTTCGATCATCCGCTTTTGGAGTTGATCGACCTTCGTCAGGCGGAAGATCTCCTCGATCTTGGCGTTCTTGGTCGCATCGTCGGCGACCAGACAGGGCGCGGCGCACAGCACGGCGAAGCAGAAGAAAACCGGAAGTCGCATCGGATGGCCTCTCGACATTCGAGTGTAGCCCAGGCTGAGCGGACTCCGCCGCGCGCCGCACATGGTAGCCTCAAACTGATTGGATACCGGCCCCGCCAGCCTCGATCGCGCGATCCTGGCGCACATCGCGAAACAACCGCACGGCCGGGCGTCGTTGAAACAGCTAATCCGCGAGCTGGGCGCGCACGGCGGCGAGCGGCGCGACATCGAGTTGTCGCTACGCCGGTTGACCCGCGGCGGCGAACTGGTCGAGCCGCGGCCCGGCCATTTCCTTTCCGCCGCGCAGAGCGCCGAGTACGTGGCCGGGCGCCTGCGCATGCATCGCGACGGCTTCGGGTTCGTGATCGCGGACCGGCCGCTCGCGGGCGTCGAAGGCGACATCTACATCCCGCGCGAGTCGGCCCTGCGCGCCATGCATGGAGACCGCGTGCTGGTGCATCTGCGCCGCATCGAATCCGGTGGCCGCGCTTCGGGCGACATCGCGCAGGTGCTCACGCATGCCCAGGCCACCGTTGTCGGCGAGTTCCGCGCGGGCCCAAAGGGCAATTTCGTAATTCCGCACGACGACCGAATCCGGCAATGGATCGAGATTCCCGAAGGCCTCGAGGCGCCGGCGCTCGACATGACCGGGCAGCGCATCGGCGCCACCGGGCCCGCGGCCGGCGCGCCCGAAGACCTGGACGGGACGATCGTCAACGTCGAGCTGCTCGAGTTCCCGGAGGACGGCGAACGCGCGCTGGGCCGCGTGATCGAGCTGCTCGGCCGCGCGGACGATTTCGGCGTCGACGTCGAGATCATGATCCGCAAGCACCATATCCCGCATCGCTTCCCGCCCGGCGTGCTGTCCGCCGCGGCGGAGGCGCCCACGGGCGTCTCGGAATCCGAGATAGCGGGACGGCGCGATTTTCGCGGCATGGACATCGTGACCATCGACGGCGAGACGGCGCGCGATTTCGACGACGCCGTATGGGTCGAGCGCCTCGCCGGCGGCCACTTCGCGCTGCACGTTCACATCGCCGACGTCGGTTATTACGTCCAACCCGGCTCTCCCATCGACGGCGAAGCGCGCCTGCGCGGCACGAGCGTTTACTTCCCGGACCGCGCCGTGCCGATGCTGCCCGTCGAGCTATCCACCGGCATCTGCTCGCTGAAGCCGGGGGTCGACCGTCTGGTGGTCTCGGCGCTGCTCGAAATCGATAACCAGGGCGCGGTTGTCGCGCAGGAGTTCACGCGCGGCGTCATCCGCAGCGCCGCCCGCATGACGTATACGGACGTTCACGCGCTGCTCGAAGGCGACGCCGGGGTTCGCGAACGCTACGCGCCGCTTGCGCCGCGTTTCGAGCGGATGCGCGAGCTTGCCCTGGTGCTCAACCGCAAGCGGGCGCGGCGCGGCTCGATCGATTTCGATCTGCCCGAGCCGTTGATCGAGTTCGACGAATTCGGCGAGATGACCGGCGTCATCCGCGGGCCGCGCAATATCGCCCACGGCATCATCGAGGAGTTCATGCTCGCCGCGAACGAGGCCGTCGCCGCGCATCTCGATCATGTGGGCCGCGGGCTGCTATTCCGCATTCACGAGCGTCCGGAGCCGCGGCGCGTGCTGGAGTTCGACGAAGCGGCCGCGCAGTTCGGCTACTCGCTTGGCCTGGGTTCAAGCGCCGCGCGGCGCCGCGGCCCGCGCTCCCACCGCGAGCCCGCGCCCGCCGATGAAGAGCCGTTCGTCTCCTCGCGCAATTATCAACGGCTGATCGCGCAGATCGAAGGCAAGCCCGAGGAGCGCATCCTGAGCTATCTGATGCTCCGCTCGCTCAAGCAGGCCCGCTACAGCGAGCGGAACCATGGCCACTTCGCGCTGGCTGCGGCCAACTACACGCACTTCACGTCGCCCATCCGGCGCTATCCCGACCTCATCGTGCATCGCGCGCTCACCGCGTGGCTCGATGCCGCCGGCGAGCCGTACCCGCCGCTCGAGCTGCGCGCGATCGCCGGCGAGTCGTCGGACGCCGAGCGCCGCGCCGCCGAGGCGGAACGCGAGCTGGTCGATTGGAAGAAGGCCAAGTTCATGGAGGATCGCGTCGGCGAAGAGTTCCCCGCGATGATTCTCAGCACGGCGAAGTTCGGTTTCTTCGTCGAGCTGGAAACCCTCTTCATCGAAGGCCTCGTTCCCATCGAGACGCTACCCGGCGACCGCTTTCAATACCACGAGAACACACGCACCATCGTCGGCGTGCGAACGCGCCGGACGTTCGCCGCCGGCGGCCGCGTCGCGGTGCGTCTCGATCGCGTCGATCCGATCGAGCGCAAGCTGCAGTTCGCTCTCGCCGGGGACGAGCCGCACCGGCGCCGGAAAAAGAAGTAAACTTCCACGCATGAGGATCGCAGTGCGCGTCGTGGCCGTCCTGGTGTTATGTTGGGCGGTTTTTGTCGCGCTGATCTATCGCGAGATGCGCCGGCCGCCGGGCGAGTTCGCGGCGTTCATGGCGAAGATGCCGGGCATCGTGTTTCTTGTGTTGCCGTTCGAGACGCTCTGGACCGAGGCGCGCGGCGGCACGGTCGGCGCCGGCGCGCCCGCGCCCGACTTCACGCTCCCTCCGCTGGCCGGCGGGCCCGCGGTCCACCTGGCTTCCTTCCGCGGCCAGCGGCCAGTGGTGCTGATCTTCGGCAGTTATACTTGACCGCCCTTCCGGCGGGAGGTTCCCGCCCTCAATCGCCTGTACGAGACGTATAAGGACCGCGTGGCGTTCTATATCGTCTACATCCAGGAGGCGCACTCGAGCGACCTGTGGCAGATGCAGGACAACGTGCGCCAGGGCGTCGTCTTCCGCAACCCGGCCACGCTCGTGGGCCGCGAGGCCGTCGCCGGAAGCTGCGTCCGCAACCTGCACATCGCGATCCCCGCGCTGCTCGACGGCATGGATAACGGCGTCGAAGCCGCCTACACGGGCTGGCCGGACCGTCTGTACGTCATCGGCGCCGACGGGCGCGTGCGTTTCAAGAGCGCGCCCGGGCCATTCGGCTTTCACCCCGATCGGATGAATCCCGCCATTGACGCGGCGCTCGGGTCGTCGCTTTCTTCGCGCCGCCCATCCCGCGATCTCGTCCTCGCCGCCGGATTACGATAGGCGAAGGATGCCGCGCTATAGCGAACTGCCGCCGCCGGTTTCGCTCGCCCGATGGGTCGAGTGCGGCTGGGTCCTCGAGGATCGCGTGTCGATTACCGGGCACCGCGTTCCGCCGGATGGTTGCGTGGACGTGATCTACGACCGCCGCGCCGGTCTCCAGACGATCGGCACGATGACCGTTGAACAACGGTTCGACTTTCCCGATGGCGCCTGGCTGGCCGGCGTGCGCTTTCGTCCCGGCATGGCGGGGCCGTTCCTTGGGATATCCCTGGCGCAGCTTACCGACGGCGCCGCGCCGCTCGAAGACCTTCGTCCGCGCCGCGCACGCGAGTTGACGCGCCAACTCGACGACTCGGAATCGACGCGAGACGCTCTCCGAATCCTTCTCGCCGGCTTGCGGCCACCGGCCCAGGCGCCGAACCCCGTCCAGAGAGCCCTGGAAGCGATCGCCGCCGCGCACGGACGCACCGGACTCGACGGAGCGGCCCGCCATGCGAATCTGAGTCCGCGCCAGTTCCGCCGCCGCTGCATCGAGGAGAGCGGTCTGGCCCCCAAACTTCTGTGCCGCGTCCTGCGCTTTCGCCACGCCTGCCGCTTGGCCCGCGAGGCTGGGCGCCCCAATTGGTCCGCCGTCGCTCTCGAGGCCGGCTATTTCGATCAAGCCCACTTCATCCGCGACTTCCACCAATTCACGGGCGTCGCTCCGTTGGCCGTTTTTTCCAAGACCGGACCGGCCCTCCTGGCCTAGCATCGAGCCATGAAGATCACCCCTGTTCTCATCGTCGAAAACATCGAGAAATCGCTGCCGTTTTGGACCGGCCGGATGGGCTTCGCTAAAACCGCCGAAGTGCCCGAAGGCGATCGCCTCGGCTTCGTCATTCTCGTTCGCGACGGCGCCGAGCTAATGCTCCAAACCGCCGAAAGCGCCCGCAAGGACGCAGCCGGGTTTGTCGCGGCTACCCCCGCGAACGTCGCCTGTATGTTCATCGAGGTGACCGATTTCGACGACGTCTTGGCGCGTCTCGACGGCTACCCCGTCTCGCTGCCCGAGCGCACCACGTTTTACGGCATGCGCGAGATCGGCGTCCACGAACCCGGCGGCCACGCGGTTATCTTTGCCATGCCCACGTCCAAATAGGCCGGCGCCCGGCCGCGCGGCACGCACCGGTCCCGGCGAGTCGCCGTTGAGACGTCCGTGTCATTCTATGGGAACGAACGCCATGCCCAATGAAAGACGATCTCACCGCGCTGGTTCGCCTCGGCGTGTCGCGGCATTGCTTGTTGGCTTCGGTCTCGCGATGAGCGGGATGCTCGCGGCGCAGCCTCTCTCGCCCCCGCCGGCCGACAACTTCGCCGGCCACCCCCGGCTCGTTGTGATCAGCGACATCGGCAATGAACCCGACGACCAGATGTCGCTCGTTCGTCTCCTTCTCTACTCGAACGAAATTGACATCGAGGGCCTGATCGCCGCCACGTCTACCTGGCAGAGGAACGCGCTCCATCCTGAGACCATGCGCGCGCTGATTCAAGCTTACGGCCGAGTCCGCTCGAATCTCCTCGAGCACGCCACTGGCTGGCCCGCGGCCGAAGAGCTCGACCATCGCGTGTACTCCGGGCAACCCGGCTACGGCCTGGCCGCCACCGGCGCGGAACGAATGTCCGAAGGCGCGCAGGCCATCCTTGAGGCGGCCGGCCGCGACGACAGCCGCCCCTTGTGGATTGCGATCTGGGGCGGCGCGAACACGCTGGCCCAGGCGCTCCTCGAAGCGCGCGCCACCCGGCCGCCTTCGGACGTGGATCGAATGGTTCGAAGGCTCCGCGTGTATTCGATCTCCGATCAGGACGACGCGGGGCCGTGGATCCGGCGCGAGTTCCCAAACCTGTTCTACATCGTGCAGCCCTCGACCGCCGACGGAGGCGAATACTACTACGCCACCTGGACCGGCATCAGCGGCGACGCCTACTATCGCAACGGCGACGGTGCGGACTTCACCACCGTGACCAACGAATGGCTGGACGCGAATATCCGAAGCAAGGGCCCGCTCGGGAAACTGTATCCGCGCTTCGCCTTCATCATGGAAGGCGACACGCCGTCCTTCCTTGGCTTGATCGACAACGGTCTCAACGCGTATCGCAGGCCGGACTGGGGTGGTTGGGGAGGCCGCTACATCTACCGGCAGCCCTATGGCGAACGGCACGCGATCTGGACGCAAGGCGGCAACCTGTTCTCGCGCGTCACCTCGCAAGACACCGTCGCGGGCGCAGATGGCCGCACGCGCGTCTCCGATCAGGCCACCATCTGGCGTTGGCGCGAGGCCTATCAAAACGACTTCGCGGCCCGGATGGATTGGACCGTCGCGGACTACAAGCACGCCAACCACAATCCCGCTCTCGAAGTGAACGGCCAGTCCGGTACCTCGCCGGTCGTCGTCGACGCCGAAGTTGGCCAGACGATCTGGTTAGACGCTACGCACAGTCACGATCCCGACGCCGGCCAGACCCTGCGCTACCGTTGGTTCCACTATGCGGAAGCCGGCGCGGCCGGATCGAGCCTGGCCGATGTCCGCATCGACGACGCGGGCGCGGCGCGAGCGGCCGTGACGCCCACCGCAACCTGCCGCCCTGGATGGCTGCCCAGAGCCGCGCCGTGCCCGGCCACAGGCGCCGCGCATATCATCCTTGCCGTCACCGATGACGGCTCGCCACGCCTGACCTCGTACCGGCGGATCATCATCAACGTACACGCGAGGGGCGGGAAATGAGACGCCGTCCGAGCCGCGGCGCGCGTCGTGTAAAGTAACGGAATGACCGGACCCGGAGAAGGCCCGGGCGCGACAAGCCTCGCCCGATTCGGCTACCGCGAGCAGCTTCAACGCACGTTGCGCGCCTTCTCGAGCTTCGCGCTCTCGTTCTCGCTGATCTCGATGACCACCGGCATTTTCGGCGACTTCAGCCAGGGAATCCGGCAGGCCGGGCCGGCGGTGATCTGGTCGTGGATGGTCGCGCTCGGGGGGCAGATGCTTGTCGCGCTTGTCGTGGCGTGGCTCGTGCGCCGCTATCCGATCTCCGGCTACGGCTATCAGTGGGTGTCGCGCATCATCGGGCCGCGCATCGGCTTCTTCGCCGGGTGGCTGCTGCTGCTGCAATGGGTGACCGGGCTGCCGGGCATCTGCGGCGTGGTCGGCGAATATCTCCGCGCGCTCGACGGGGGGCGCTATAGCGTCATTCCCGTGCCGTGGATCACCGTGCTGGTCATCAGCGCGGCCGCGCTTCTCAACATCGCGAGCATAAGACTGACGGCGTTGTGGAACGACGCAGGCGTGATCACCGAGATCGCCGGCTCGCTCGGCGTGGCGCTGGTGCTGCTGTTTGCGTTCGGCATTCACCATCCGCACCCCGTGCGCTTTCTGTTCGACACGACGAACGCGTATACGCACCGGCCCGCCGGTTTCGGCGGCTTCGCGCTTTCGCTGCTCATGGGCGTGTGGTGTCTGACCGGGTTCGAGGCGGCCGCGGATCTGGCCGAAGAAACGGAGCGGCCGGAGATCGTCGCGCCGCGCGCGGTGATCCAGTCGCTGGCCGCTTCGGGTTTGGGTGGGTTCGTCGTCTTGCTTGGGTTCGTGCTCTCGATCGGCAACCTCCCCGCCGCGCAGGCGAGCGGCGCGCCGCTGCTGGACGTGCTGGTTACGCGGCTCGGTCCCGCTGCCGCGCGCTTCGTCCTGCTGGTAGTCTTCGCTTCGGTCTTCGCCTGCGCGCTGGCCACGCTCGCGCTCACCAGCCGTCTCGTGTTCGCCATGGCGCGCGACAACGTGACGCCGTTCGCGCCGCTGCTGGCGAGGGTCAACGCGAAACACGGCACGCCGGTGGCCGCCATCGTGGTCATCTGGCTGTTTTCCTGCGGCGTGGTGCTGCTGCTCAAGCGCGTGGCGCTGTTCACCGCCACGTCGGTCGTCGCGGGCTATCTCGCCTATGGGCTGATCGCGCTCGCCGGCCTGCGCGCGGCCACGGGCTTCTGGATGCGCGCCGTTTCCGCCGCGGCGCTGATCTGGTGCGTGTTCGTCATCGCGGCCATGACCATCCCCGAGTCCTCGCCCGGCGCTGGGCACACGCCCGCCGTGGCCGCGGCGTGGGGGCTGGCGGCGGGCGCCCTGGTGTATTTCGCCGCGATCCGCGCCCGTCTGCGAAGGCGCGACGCCGAAGCGCTTGCCCAGCCTCTGTTACACTCGGAGTACAAATGATTGAGGAACTGGAGTTGGTCAGCCGATTGCAGTCGCTCGACCAGCGCGCCTCGCAACTCCAGCACGAGGTTGCAGCGCTCCCGAAACATGTCGCGCAGATCGAAAAGGCGCTCGACGGGCATCTGCGCCGGCTCGAAGCCGACCGCGCCGCGCTGGCCGCCAACCAGCGCGACCGCAAGCGCTATGAAGATGACGTGAAGGTCAACGAGCAGAAGGTTTCGAAGCTCAAGGACCAGATGCTGCAGGCCAAAACCAACGAGCAATACCGGGCCTTTCAGAACGAAATCGAATTCTGCGAGAAGGAAATTCGCAAGTGCGAGGATCGAATTCTCGAGCTGATGGGCGCCTCCGAGCCACTCGAACACAACGTTCGCGGGGCCGAAGCCGCGATGACCGTCGAGAAGAAGGCCGTCGAGGCCGAGAAAGCCAAAGCGCGCGAGCGCACCGCCGTCGATGAGACGGAGCTCGCTCAGGTCCAGGCCGAGCGCAGGCGGGCCGCCGAGAAGCTGGCCGCCGAAGTCCGCACCGCCTACGAACGCATTCGCAAGAAGTGGCACGGGGCGGTAATCGCCGAGGTCACCGATGGACGCTGCACGGCCTGCTTCATCTCGCTGCGGCCCCAGTTCCTTCAGGACCTGCGCAAGGGCGATCAGATCCTGTTCTGCGAAAGCTGCGGCCGCTTCCTGTTCTACAATTCGCCGGTCGCCTTCGATCCGGCCGTGTCCGCGCAGGCCGCTCCCGGCGCGTAGAAGTCACGCGCTCCAGGGCGCGCGTTCCTCAAGCCTCGATCCAGTGGCGGCGCTCGATGTGCGTCTTCGGCTCGTAGGTCTTGCCTTCGGCCAGACGCTTCTGCTCCCGCCTGCTGGTCCAGAGAAGCACCGGACCGAGGAGCGCGGCCATCACTCGGTTGACAATGCCGAATTCGTCGCCGAGTTCCTCGCGCAGCGAGCGAATCCGCCGGCTCACCGTCTCGTTCGTCCGCCGCAATTGCCGCTCCATCGCCCACAACAGGCCGCTGTACGAGGTCTTGATCGAGCGGATTTCCCATTCGAAGCGCGCGCGCACCCGGGGATCCGGGTCGCTCTTATATCGCTTCCAGCCTTCGAGGGTCGTACGGCAGATGCGGAAAAGGCTTGGGCCGTTACGCTCGAAATCGCGCCAGAAGGCCCAGTCCAGAAACCGGCGGGACTCCTCGCGCGAGATCGCGCTGTGTATGAAGTTGAATTTGTACTGGCCGTGGATGTCGGCGAGGTCCACGTCCAACAGCAGATTCTTCTCCTGCATCTCCCGATAGAGTGGGGTGCCGGGCACGGGCGTGTAGAGCATGAACTGGTGAAAATCCGTTTCCTGCGAAACGGCATACTCGATCTCGTCCTGAATGTTTTCCGGCGTGTGATGCTCGAGACCGACGATGGTCGAGCCGAGCAGCTTGATTCCATGCTCGCGCAGCCGCTTCGAGAGCGCCTTCGTGTCCTGGCCCTTCAGTTTCGCGTAACTCGAATGCGGAGACTCGAGGCCCATCCAGATCCAGGAAATACCCAGCTCCACCAGTTCCCTCATCGTGTACTTGCCGATGGCGTTCGCCGACGAGAAAACGTATAAAGCCCACGCTTTCGCCTTGGCCTTCATACGATCGAGCAGTTCCATGGCGCGCCGCCGGTGAAGAAGGAAGTTCTCGTCCATCAGGAAAAACGAGCGCACTTTCATGGACGATTCCATCTCGCACATGACGTCGAATAACTCTTCTCCGGTCTCGTAAAAATTGAGAAACTTACCCTTGCCGCCAAAAAACGCCGACGTCGTGCAGAAGTTACACCCGAGCGGGCAGCCCACGGAGGGAATGATCGTAGCCGCTGTGGTTCCGGCGGGCGAATGCGCCTTAATTCCCATGGTGCGAATATCGAAGCCCGAGACAATGTGGGGGTGGCGAATCGGCGCGCTCACGTTTTCACCGAGGTACTCGCGCATCCACGCGATGCCGTCCCCGCGCACGATCTGGTCCGCATCGATCATCCGCTCGATGCCTGGAATCGCGGCGACATGACCGCCCACGACGATCGTCGAGCCGGGCGATAGCTCGCGCGTCATGCGGCACATCTCGCGCACCTTGCCGATGTTCACGATGATCGACGAGATCCCTACTATGTCGTAACGATGGCGAGTCAGCTCCTGGGCAAACGCTTCGCGGCTAGGAAAATCGAGCAGCGAGGAAGGCGCGGAGATATTCTCCTGGATCATCATGATGCCCCAGGAGCGATGAAACATCCGCAGCGAGAATGAGCCCTGGGCGCGTGTAACCTGATTGTGGTACAACTCCATCGGATTCACGCGGCGGCTGCCGAACTCATCGTCTTGCGCGTAAGGTCCGAAAACGGAAGTTAAGAGAACGCGGGCTTGCGCGCCCTTCGGGTGTACATTCATCTTGTTCCTAGCTCGATGCTACACCCAGGTCATGAAATGGAGCGTAATACTACGGTAATTTCGCCGCAGGCGAGGAATCTATTGCGCCATTTCGCGAAAGCGGTTGCCGCTTAACAAGACGAACGGCCCGCATCGACGAAGCGCTGTCTCACGCCGCGCCACGCGAGGTTCGGGCGTGGAAGGCGAGAAACTCCCGCGCCGCGTCGCGGCCCATGTAGCGTTCTAGCGTTACGGGACGGGTGCGGGTCAGGTCTACCACAACGAGGCCGTCGAGGGCGTTCGAAAACTTCCGGTCGACGTTGAAAGCGACGACGCGCGCGCCAAGGCCGAGATACTGGCGGAGCAGCACGGGGACGCCTTTGCCGTCCGGCTCGAGGTCGGCGATGCAGGCGGAGAGATCCTCGAGGCCGGCGGGACGCGCGGCGGGAATGCGCGCCGGGCGGAAACGGTGGCGCGGGCGGACCAGGCGGGTCAGTTCGGGCGCGAGCGCGGAGGCTTCGAGGTAGTCGACCATCAGGCGGCGCGAGGCCGGCTGGTAGTCGTTGCTGATGCTCACCGGACCGAACAGTGTCCGGGCTTCGGGTCGCGATGCAACCAGACGGCCGATGCCTTTCCACAGCAGAAGCAGCGGGGCGTAGCTACGCCGGTATTCCGGACGGATAAAGGAACGGCCGAGCTCGAGGGCGGGGCCAAGCCGGTCGAGGAATGGGCGTCCGTATGAGAAGACGGAGGCCGTATAGAGGCCGCGGACGCCGCGCGCGGCGAGGATGGGCGGGGTCGCGCCCGCCCGATAAGCGCCGGCGATTTCGCGGGTTGCGCAATTCCACACAAACAGGTGCTCGTAGTAGTCGTCGAAGGCGTCGAGATCGCGCGCAAGGCCCGAGCCTTCGCCGGCCTCGCGGAAGCTGATCTCGCGGAGACGGCCGATTTCGGCGAGCACGGCCGGAAGCTCGCGCGAAAGGCCGAGGTAAACGGCGAGATCGCCGTGTGCAGCCAGGCAGCGGTCCGGCGGGAGCGCGGCGATGTCGCCGGCGAGCGCGGCTGGATCGGCCGGCGGGGCGACGGGTGGAAGCGGTTTCGCGCGCCAGCGCACGGTGAGCCTCGGGCGCGGACCATCGCGGCGGGCCAGCAGGTAGACGCGCTCGCGGAGGGCGCCGGTCAGGCTTTCCGGCGTTGGGAACTCGCGCTGGCGGGCTGGCGGGATGGCGTGGCCGATGCGCAGTTCGACGGCGGAGTGGCGCTTGTTGAGAAACTCGTGCGGCAGAAGAGCGGTGCGAACGCGAGGGTGGGCGAGGCCGAGGAGTTGGAAGAGCGCACTGTTGGCGCCGCTGAAGTAGAACGGCACGGCCGTGGCGCCGGTGCGTTCGAGAAGGCGTGCGGCGGCCGGGTTCCAGGGCGGATCGGCGACGGACCAGGTGCGCGGGTCGACGTGCGCGACTTCGCCGGCGGGAAAGACGACCAGCATGTGGCCCGCGTCGAGCCATGCGATGGCCTCGCGCACGGCGCGCAGGTTGGCGCGAGCGGCGGCGGGGCCTCCGAAGGGATTGACGAGGATGCAGTGACGGGCGATCTCGGGCATCGCTCCGAGCAAGCTGTTGGCGAGGATGCGGACGTCTGGGCGGACGCTGGGCAGCAGCGAACCGAGGATGGGACCTTCGAGCAAGCCGAAGGGATGGTTCGAGACGGCCACGACGGGGCCGGTGCGCGGGATGCGCTCGAGGTCGCGCGGGCTGGCCTCGGCGCGCACCCCCAGCAGTTCCAGGAGGTGGTCGTAGAGCGACCGCGAGCATCCGGCGCGGCGCGCGGAATCGTAGAGGGCGTAGAGGCGGTCGAGCGCGAGGATGCGTTCGAAGGCGGCCTGGACGGGGCGCGGCAGCGGAGCGGGGAACAGCGCTTCGAGCGGCGGTGCGAACCCGGCGGCCGGGTGCGATGGTACGGGCGATCGAGTGTCCACTGGGCTGATGGTGAACGCGCCCCGTGACACTGAAATGACGGGCCGGTTGCACGCCCATGAAGGGGGCCGCGCGTAACGGATCGCGTCCGAAATTCACTCACCGGACAGCCCGCGACGCGTGGAGGTGATCTGTGAACTATGTTCTTCTTAGCCAAGGGGACAGGCTACCGGCGACCGGAGTTTTGCAGAAGTTACTCAACCGCTGTGGAAGCCGCCTGACGCCGGACGGTGAATTCGGGACGCGCACGGAAGCCGCCGTGCGGGAATTTCAGCGCGCGCGCCGCTTGGTGGTGGACGGCGCTGTCGGGGAACAGACGTGGCCGCGCCTGGTAGCGGCGGCCAAACTGCCGATCGTGGACTGCATCGACGTGTTTGACCGGAGCCTCTTCGATCTGGAAGCCCAGGACATCCGGCGGGCGGGCGGCAATCCAATCCTGATTGGGGGTATGTGCGGCGGGGTGGAAGCGGCGGTCCACGAGATCGTCCGGGCCGCCCGCGGCAACGTCTTCCTGCTACGCTTCCACGGCCACGGCGCTCCGGGCGTGGCCGGAATTTCCTTTGGTCAGGGACAGATCGGGTGGGGGGAACACGCGAATATCGGCAACCGGAACTTCCGCGAGCTGGAGCCGGTACTGGCGAAGCTTCGACCCATCTTCGGACCCTATGGGAGCGTTCAGTTCATGCATTGCTCGACGGGCAGCGGCCATTGGGGGCAGACCCTTTTACGATCGATGGCCAACACGCTCGGCGTGCCGGTGACGGCTGCGATACAGACGCAGTACGGCGGCGGCGCCGCTACCTTCAAGTACGAAGGCCCGACATATACGGCGTTCCCTGGCGGCGGCACGCTGCGGTCCTGGTGCCGGGGGATTCCGGACTTCGTGGGGATGAGCGTGCCCTGACAGCGCCGGGCGGGCTCCCGGCACGAGGGGCTGAGGCGGCGGTAAAATCGGCACGATGAGAACACTGGCGATACTCTTATGCTGCGCGGCGGCGGCCGCGGCCCAGACCGGCGGAGCGGCCGCGGCGGGAAAGGCGCCAGCCGGCGCCGCCGCGCAGGCGCCGCAGCGGGAACCTGGCCTGTACGCGACGTTTCAAACATCGATGGGAAAAATTGTTTGCAAGCTCTACGAGAAAGAAGCGCCGCTCGCGGTGCGGAACTTCACGGGCCTGGCGCGCGGCGCGAAGACATGGTCCGACCCGAAGACGGGCCAGCCGGTGCGGCGGCCGCTTTACAACGGGACGGTGATCCACCGCGTGATCCCGGACTTCATGATCCAGGGCGGCGATCCAAAGGGCGACGGGAGCGGGTCGCCGGGCTACAAGTTCAAGAACGAAGACAATAAGTACGTGTTCGATAAAAAGGGCGTGCTGGCGATGGCGAACGCCGGGCGCAACACGAACGGGTCGCAATTCTTCATCACCGTGGCGCCATATCCGAGCCTGAACGGAGACTACACGATCTTCGGGCAGGTGATCGAAGGCCAGGACGTCGTGGACGCGATCTCGAAAGTTCCGCGCGATCCTTCGAACGACCGTCCGCTGGCGCCAGTGAAGCTCGTGCGGGTGACGATTCAGCGGGTGTATGCGCCGGGCGAAGCGCCGCCGGTGAGGAAGAAGCCGGCGGCGAAGAAGACGTAGTCGTCGCTCACGAGCCACCGAGGGCGAGCAGATAGGCGTCGAGCGCGTCGAGGTCGGCCGGGGCGAGCTTGTAGGGCGGCATGATGCTGCCGGGCGAGAGCGCGCGCGGATTGGCCAGATGACGGTCGAGCCAGGACTGCGAGTGGCGCTGGGCGACGCCGTTGAGAGCGGGGCCGAGCGCGACGCCCGAGCCGTTGACCTGGTGGCAGTTGCCGCAGCCGTTCGACTCGTAGACCTGCGCGCCGCGGATGGCCTGGGGCGGAGCGGCCTGCATGGCGTCGGCCGAGTCGGGCGTGAGGCGGACCAGCATCGCCGCGAGCGTGCTGGCCTGCGAGCCGGACATGGCTGGCGCGCCCGTGGATGCGGCTACCGATTTGAAATGGTCGAGCATCCACGTGGCGGGGCGCCGGGGCGTGGCGCTGGCGAGGTTGGGACCGGGCTTTGGGTCGCCATCGTCGAGGTTGTGGCAGGTCGAGCACTTCTGATCGCGGAACGTGACGACGGCGGTCAGATCGTTGGGCGGGACCAGGTTCCAGCCCGAGACGAAGAGCGGGGTTTCGGCCTGCTTGGGCGTGGTGAGCACGGCCGCAGTGGTGAGCGCGGTCCAGCCGAGCGCGCCGACGGCGACAAGCGAGATGCAGATGGTGCGGCGGCTCAGGCGGACGGGCTTGGCGCGATCGATGAAGGGGACAAGGAAGAGGACGACGAGAGCGAGGTTCGGCAGGACGACGCTGCCGATCGGTTCGAGCGAGCCCTTGAAGAACTTCAGCGTCTCGAAGAGGAACAGGAAATACCATTCCGGACGCGGGATGTAGGCGTTGTTGGTCGGATCGGCGATGGGCTCGAGCGGAACCTTGAGCGCGACTGCCATAACGAATAGCGCGGTGAAACCTACGAAGATCGCGACCGTGTCCTTGAAGACCTGGCCGGGGTAGAACTTCTTCGCGGCTCCGCGTTCGTCGGCCGTGGGAGCGACGCCGTGCCGGCGGACCAGGTAGACGTGAAGGCCGATCAGCAGGATCGTGATGGGCGGAAGCATCAGCACGTGGGCGCTGTAAAAGCGCGCGAAGGTGACGGCGCCGACGCCATTCTCGGCGCCCATGAGCTGCTGGAGGTAGGGCCCAAGGAACGGGGCCTGGCCGGCGATCTGCGTGGTCACGATGGTGCCCCAATAGGATCGGTTGTCCCAGGGCAGCAGATACCCGGAGAGGCCGAAGCCGAGCGTGATGACGAGCAGGATTACGCCGACCATCCAGGTGCCTTCGCGAGGCTTCTTGTACGCGCCGTAGAGAAACACCTGGGTCATGTGCAGCACGACGACGACGATCATCATGCTTGCGCCCCAGTGATGCAAGCCGCGAATCATGCGGCCGCAGGTGAGCTCATTCACGATGTAGCTGAGGCTGTAATAGGCTTCGCCGGGCGTGGGCGCGTAGTTGATGGCCAGCAGGATGCCGGTGAAGACCTGAATCAGGAAGAGAAACAGGGCGAGGCTGCCGAAGATCTGGTGCCAGCCGCTCGAGGCGGGGATGTCCTCGTAGAGGAAATGGTGAACGAGCGTCGGCAAGCCCGTGCGTTCGTCGAGCCACGCCGTGACGCGGCGCAAGGGCGCACTCACGAGCTGGCCCCGTTCGACTTGCTCAGCGGGCCGAGCCAGATGCGCGCGCCTTCGAGCTTCACTGCGTAGCGGTCGAGCGGGCGCGTGGCGGGTCCCGAGATCACCTGGCCGTCGAGCGAGAAGTAGGAGCCGTGGCACGGGCAGACGAACTCGTTTTTCGCGTCCTCCCAGTGATAGGCGCAACCCAGATGTGTACACATCGGCGCGTAGGCGACAAGTTCGCCGCCCGGCTTGCGGACCACCCAGGCGGTGGATTTTTCGGTGGAGGCCTTCCAGCCGTCGACGCGGCGGCGAAGGAATTCGAGTTCCTTCGGCTTGTTGGGTTCGAGGTGGCTGGCGTCGCCCGCATCGGTCCAGGGCGAGGGCTTGCGGCCGCGCGCGGGCAACACGAGGTAGAGCAACGCGGGGATCGCGAGTGCGGCGCCGATGAGGCCGTTCATCACGCCAACCGCAATTTCCATGAAGCCACGGCGGCTGGGTTGCGTCGAGTCGGAGTCGAGAGGGGAGTCCATCAAAAAGAGTATATGCGAGCGTGCGGGGCGGCGCGGGCTCGAGGGCGAAGACGGGCGCGGGTGCGCTGCAAACGATATCCTCGCCTGCGTGCCGCCCGGATGGCTTGCGCCGCGCCAGGGGCGTGGGTCACCGTGGTTCGCCGATTGGAGCGAGGGTCCGAAGGGACCGCCATGCCTCCTAAATCGCCGCGCGACTTTCGCCTGGCATCCGACGCTGGACGACTCGCGGAGTCAATTCTACCGTTAGCCGGCAATACGGCAGCGGGAGGGCTTGGCTTGGAATTTCGGAATTGATACCGCCCAGGCGACGCGTGAGAGAATTGAGGCGTGCAGCACTACGCCGTTGTCATCCATGAGGATCCGGATGGCGGTTTTTGGGGCGAGGTCCCGGCCCTCCCGGGCTGCTATTCCCAGGGCGAAACCGTCGATGAGCTTAAGCATAATATCCGTGAAGCCATCGCCGGCGTACTCGAAGTCCTGAAGGAGCGGGGGCGGGAGCCGGATTCGAACATTCGGATTCTGGACGTTGCCGTTTGAAATCGATCACCGGCCCAGAGATGTGCCGGTTGATTGAGGCGAACGGGTGGTCACTCCGGCGCGTCAGTGAAAGCCGCCATATTTACCCCAAACCCGGCGAGCGCAAAGTGATTTCAATTCCCGTACACGGCGGCAAGAATCTGAAACCGTGATTTGTCTTTCGGATCGCCCGCGATGCAGGCATCGCCACATAGTCTCACAAAGCGAGTTCCGGCCGGCCGCGGTCAAAGACCACGGTAGCCTACAAACCGGCCAAGTGGATCAGCGAAGCGAAGCGTTAGTGGGGAGTGATCTGGCAAGACCTAGAGTCGTTCATTGCGGCATGATCAGCGCAGATGTAAGTCCGCGGATATAATCGAGAGACGATGGCCAAGATCACCCCCCACCTTTGGTATTCAAGCGAGGCCGAGGAAGCCGCGAGCTTTTATGCCTCGATCTTTCCCAACTCGCGCGTTGACCGCGTCACCGCCATGCAGAACGATAGCCCGAGTGGCCCTCCGGGATCGGTCAAAGTTGTCGAATTCACCCTGTTTGGCCAGCCATTTATGGCAATCAGCGCGGGACCGCTCGATTCTTTCAACCACTCAGTCTCGTTCGTGGTCAACTGCGACGACCAGTCCGAGATCGACCGGTATTGGGACGCGTTGCTCGAAGGCGGCTCGGCCGAGCAGTGTGGCTGGCTCAAGGACAAATATGGCCTGTCATGGCAAATAGTGCCGGCCGTTCTGGGCGCCATGATGACCGACCCCGATAAGGAAAGGGCCAAGCTGGCCGGTGAGGCAATGATGAAGATGGTGAAGTTCGATATCGCCAAGCTTAAGACCGCCTTCGAGGGCAAGGCCTGAGCGCGGTGATGATGGTCTAGCAGGGAGGCGTCTCGCTTTGGGATCGCTCGATCGCCCCATCCAACGCCACCAGCGTCGAATGCTCTCGACGGCAAAAGCGGCCGTGCCGCGATCCACTCCCACGCTGACCCACCCTACATTACGTTCCAGATCGTAGACCCCATAGGGCGCCACGTTGCCTCGGCCCGTCTCGCGGATTTAGAAATCGTGAGCGCGAGCTTTCTCGGGTTGACGTTTCGCCGGCCATTCTCGAACCGCGTTCTTGAAATCGCCCACCAACTCCTCTTTTTGGCATCCGCCGAAATTACCGGCTCATCCGCCTTGAATTCCCGTACACGGCGGCAAGAACCTGAAGCCGTGACTTGTCCTTCGGATCGCCCGCGATGCAGGCGTCGCCACTTAGTCTCACAAAGGGAGTTCCGGCCCACTGCTGTCAAAGATCACGGTAGCCGATGGCACGCTAATGTAGAAGGATCGTCTTATTGTTGCTTCTCGCTTCTTGCTTCTTGCGCAAGGAGATATTCCTCAATTTGCGTCCTTCCTTCGTGTCTTGCCCAACCGGCCGGCGTAGCCTGCCACAGGGTGTCCTTCGCATCCACGCGTGCACCACGTTCGACAAGCAGCCGAACGATCTCGTCGTGGGCGCCCAAGACTGCTTGATGCAAGGGGGTCGAATGAGAATGGAATCCCACCGGGTTGTATCGGTTTGGATCTTCCCCCGCGTCGAGCAGCAACCGAACAAGCTCGAAGTGACCAAACTGCGCTGCCAGGGCGAATGCACGATGCCGGTCCTCGCTGTCGGCGCCCCCAAGCGACCGGCGAGCCTCGTCAAGGCGTCCCATAGCCGCCGCCACTGTCAGATCTACCCGGGCGCCGCACCGAATCAAGGCGTTCACCGCCTCGAACTCGGCGTGACCGAGCGCGGCTGACATAGGACGGTTGGGATCGGCCCCGTGATCGCAAAGCAGGTCAATTAGCGGAAGTTGCACCCGGCATTCCCGCGGCACACGACCCGAGCAGACGAGTCCGAGCGTCTCGTTTAATGCGGCCGGGTCTCGTTTCGCGCCGGCATCCAGAATGACTATCGCGACCTGAACAATATTCGCCGGCAACGTGCCGTGACGAACCGGGTTCTCCGCCACGAATTCCAACAGCGTCGGATTCCGGAAGTAGTTCCCGCCTTCAAAAAGGACGTGTCGATGCACAAGCTTTGGATGCTCGTTCAGGTGGGCGCGCAAGCCCGCTACGTTCCCTGCGTCGAGAAGATCCACGGCGCGACGAAACGCGCCGTCCTCGATCCGCTCATGGTGAGGCAAATTCAGGTCATCGGCGAGCGTAGGTTTCTCGATGCGCCGCTTCAGTCTGGCCCAGCTCGGGAACCCGTACTCACGAGCGATTGCGAGCTGCGCGCCGCTGAGACTTAGCTGCGCTCCAAAGATTTCAGCATCCGTCACCCTATCGAAACGCGGATGAAATTCCCTGATCCTCTGCGCCGCCCCTGGATCGCGCCCAGCGTGTGCTTTCAGCAAGTCCTTCGCCTGATATTTGAGGTGATCGAGATTCGGATTCGACGGGAGGCCCTTTACGGGCATGACGAACTTCCTTTCTTTGGTGCGCCCGAGTCCGCATTTACAGGCTGAAAGTTAGTTCGTGAGAGCGAATTGTTCTGATTCGGTGGACCTCTGTCCTTTCCGCGGACCGGAGGCGCCCTGACGCGCAAAGCCAATATAACACCATCGATGCGCCGCCAGCGCTCAACTTGACCGTTCACGCCCGCGCTGACATGTGAACGCCAAGGATGGATTCGCCGAAGAACGCCATGGTTTAACCGGACCGAAAGACTCCCTGACGACGAATCGCAAGCCTGTCGAGCGCCTGCGGCAACCTCTCGACGCCATCATTGCCGGAGTTCGCGTGCCGCGCCGGCCCCAAGGCGAATCGTCGTGAATCGAGGCGTGCTTGTCTGCACCGCGTTAACACCTCGCGTTACCTTGCCGGATCGCCTCGTAGCTGTGAGCCCGCGGCGAACTATGGTGAAATAGTCTGTTTTGGGTATTCGCGCCGGGATGCAAGGGTTCTATACTGGAGCGAATTAGACAGCAAGGTCAGGTCCGGCATTGCATCCGCCGGACACTGATTCGAGGGCCGGCACTCCGTGGGTGGCGTGCCGGCCAACTCGAGGCAGTCGAGAAAGAAATCCGTCAGGCCTCGTTATCGCCGCGGCCGCGTGACGCGTGTAGCTCCACATCGAGGGTAAAGGGGATAGAAGTGCAAACGTCTGAAGTGTGGGCGCGAAACGTACGCGCCGGTTGGGGGTCCGTGCTGGCTCGCGTGGCTGGCGCGTTTCTGTTGTTCGAGCTGATCTCGGGCCTGGCGGTGACGTTCGGTCCGTTTCACCCGGCGATCGAGTGGGGGCTGCTGCTGCACACGGTGATCGGCGTGGCCGCGCTTGCGCCCGTCGTGTGGTACTTCGCGCGCCATTGGCGCGACTATGCGAGCCAGGCGGCGTCCGATGTGCTGTTGCTTGGCTACGCGGGGCTGGCGGCGCTGGCGGTGTGCGCCGTTTCGGGCGCCGTGGTTACCGTGCAGGCGCTCGCCGGCGTGAAAACGACGCCGCTGTGGCGCTACGCGCATTTGGTCTCGGCGTTGATGGCGCTGGCCGCGGGAACGCCGCATATCGTTCTCGCGTGGCTGCGGCGCCGGGACACGGCGTTCGCGGGTGGGGCGGCGGGATGGCTCCGTTACGGCGCGATGGCGAGCGCGGCCGGCGTCGCGGTGATGGCGGCGCTGACGTTCGGCTACCCGGGCACGAAATATCACAACCAGTTTCCGGCCGGCTACAATTTCGTCTTCGGAAGGGCCCGCCCCTTCGCGCCCAGCCTCGCGCGCACGGCCACGAACGGGGCGTTCGACGCGCGGACGCTGGCGGGCTCGGCGAGCTGCGGCTCGAGCGGCTGCCACACGCAAATCTACGACGAGTGGAAGACGAGCGCCCATCGCTATTCGGCCATGGACACGATCTTTCAAGGCATTCAAACCGTGATGGCGAAGCAGAACGGGCCGGAATCGACGCGCTACTGCGGCGGCTGCCACGATCCGATCTCGCTGTTCTCGGGCACGAAGAACATTCTTGCCGCGAACCTTACGGCGCTTGAAGGTTACAACGAAGGCATCTCGTGCCTGGCGTGCCACTCGATTCAGAAGACCGACATTCGCGGCAACGCGAACTACACGGTGACGCAGCCGCGCGAGTACCTTTGGCAGTGGAGCGCCGAGGGCAGCGCGGGCGCGGTGGCGCGGAACTTCCTGATTCGAAGTTGGCCCGCCGAGCACGACCGGCTTAGCAAGCGGATGTACAAGAAGCCCGAGTATTGCGCGGCGTGCCACAAGCAGTTCATCGATCAGGAGGTGAATCGCGTCGGCTGGGTGCAGTTACAGAACCAGTACGACAATTGGGCCGCGAGCCACTGGAATCATAAGGGCGACGCGCGGCGCACGGTGGAATGCCGGGAATGTCACATGCCGCTGGTCGACTCTACCGACCCGGCCGCCGGCGACGCGACGGATTACAATCGCAGCGCGGACGACCACAAGCATCGCAGCCACCGCTTTCTAGCGGCGAATAACTTCATGCCCGCGCTGCTGCATCTGCCCGGGTGGGAGAAGCAGGTCGCGCTGACCAACGCGTGGTTGGGCGGGAAGATCGACGTTCCGGAGATCCGTAGTAAGTGGGCGGAAGGGCCGGTGGTGACGATCCGCATCGACGCGCCGGCGTCGGTGGCGGCTGGCGCGACGATCCCCGTGCGTGTGATTCTCACGTCGAACAAAGTGGGGCACGACTATCCGACGGGACCGCTCGATATGATCCAGAGCTGGGTCACGCTGCGCGTGCAAGACGAGCAGGGGCGAACGGTATTCGAGTCCGGCGAGCGGGACGCAAAGAATTTCTTGAAGCCAGGGACGTTCCTGTTCAAGGCGGAGCCTGTCGATCAGTACGGGAACCTGATTGACCGGCATAACCTGTGGGAGATGGTTGGCGTGCGTTACCGGCGGTCGCTGTTTCCGGGTTACTCGGACACCGTGGAATACAACGTGATGTGCCCGTCGGGCGGGCCGGAGGCTCCGGTGCGCGGCGTTCCGGGCGAGCGGCGGTACGAGGTTCGCGCGAGCCAGAGAGGGCGCTATCGCATCGAAGCGGTGCTCGAGTACCGCAAGATCGATCAGTTCCTGCTGAATTACGTGCTGGGCGCCAAGGCGGGGCTGACGGCGCCGGTGGCGGATATCGCGCGGGCGGAGGCGGCCGTCGCGGTCGCGGGCCAGTGATCGGCGCGCCGATAGACCGCGGCTCGCCCGCGCGGCCGCGGGGCATGTCGCGGAGGCATCGTCGCGTAGTGTGGGCGGCGTCGATACTGACGGCCCTCACCGTGATCGGCCTGCTGGCGGCGTGGCGCATACGCAAGGACAGCGAACCGGCGGAGTACACGCCCGGAGAAGCGTCGGCCGACGTGACCAGCACAATCGGCGACGAAGGTGTGCGGAAGACCGCTGCCGTTGCCGCCGCCGCGCCGCGCATCGCGGTCACCTCGCGGCGCGTCGATCCGCTGCTCGAGACGGGCCACAAGCTGCCCGTCGGCGCGCCGAAGCCTCTGTTCACCGACGTCACGAAGGAGGCGGGCCTCGATGGCTTCCGGCAATTCAATGGGTCGCGCACGTCGCAGTTGCCCGAAGATATGGGCTCGGGTCTTGCGTGGGGAGACTTCGACAACGATGGCTACGACGACCTATTCGTCGCCAGCGGCGGAGGGCCGCTGGATGCGCCGCCGGGCGAGCTTGCGCCCTCAATCCTCTACCACAACCTCGGAAACGGCCGTTTCGAGCGCGCGCGGGACTTCTCGGACCTGCGCATTCGCGGGATGGGCGCGGCGTGGGGCGACTACAACGATGACGGTTGGCTGGACCTGGCGGTCAGCGGGTACGACAGCCTTATGCTGTTTCGCAACGATCACGGCCGCCTGGTGCGCGACACGCGTTTCCCTTCGCCTAAAGGCTTCTGGACGGGCGTGAGCTGGGGCGACTACAACCGCGACGGGCTGCTCGATCTGTACGTTTGCGGATACGTGAAGTACGTCCCGGACAAGGGCAAGGCGAGCGCGAGAACGCAGCAGTTCGGGCTCGAAGTGCCGTTCACTCTGAATCCCGCCTCGTACGAGCCGGAGCGCAATCTGCTGTTCCGCAACAACGGGGACGGCACGTTTACCGAAGTCGCGCGCGAGCTCGGCGTGGCGAACGCGAACGGGCGGAGCCTCAGCGCGCTGTGGCACGACTTCGATGGCGACGGCTGGCTGGATCTGTACGTGGCCAACGACGTCTCGGAGAACAAGCTGTACCTGAACCGGAACGGGCGCTTCGTGGATGCGGGCCGCGGCGCGTGGGTGGAAGAGTATCGCGGATCGATGGGACTCGCGGCGGGTGATTTCGACCGCGATGGCGACGACGATCTGTTCATCTCGCACTGGGTTGCGCAGCAGGACGCGCTGTATCAGAACCTGTCCGCCGAGCAGAAGCGGCTAAAGACCGGAAAGGCCGAGCTGCATTTCACCGACGTGGCCGAGGCGCAGGGCATCGGACAACCGTCGCTGCAATCGATCGGCTGGGGCACGGCGTTCGCGGATTTCGATTCCGATGGCTGGCTCGACCTGGTGGTGGCCAACGGCAGCACGTTCGAGCAGAAGGACTCGACGCCGCGGCGGCTCGCTCCGATGCCCTCGTTTCTCTTCTGGAACGCGCGCGGCCAGTTCTTTCACGATCTGGCGCCTTGGAACCGCTCGCTGGCGCGGCCGCACGCGAGCCGCGGGCTGGCCGTCGCCGATTTCGACAACGACGGCGCGATGGACATCGCGATCGTGGATCACGGCGAGGGCGTGCGGCTGCTGCGGAACGACGTGCCGCACGGGAACTGGGCCGAGTTCCGGCTGCACAGCCGGGTGGGGCAGAGCCGTGCGCCGGTTGGGGTTGGGGACGGGGCGACGGTGATCGCCTGGGTGGGCGGCGTGCCGCTGCGGCGCACGGTGACCAGCGCTTCGTACCTGTCCGGCAACAGCCATCGTGTACATGTCGGCGTCGGCGGCGCTTCGAAGATCGACCGGCTGGAGGTGCGCTGGCTGGGTGGGCGCGCGGAAACGTGGACGGACCTCGAAGCGAACCACATCTGGGACATCACGCAGGGAGAGCCGGAGGCGCGCATGTTTTCGCCGCGGCCCGAGGTGGATGTAGCGCGGACTGCGCCGGGCGCCGATGCGCGCGCATCCGCGACCGTGCGCTTCTGGCGGCTGGAGGGCGCGGCGATGGACGCGATGAAACGCGAGCGCGATCCGGCGAAGGCGGCCCGGCTGTTCCGCCAGGCGCTGGCGATCGATCCCGCGCACGAAGATTCGCGGTACTACCTGGCAAATTGTCTGGCGTCGTTGGGCGATGTGCCAGGGGCCGTCGCGCAGCTTGGCGAGCTCGCACGCATCGACCCGCGGAGCCATCGCGCGTTCGAGCGCAAGGGCGAGTTGCTGGCCTCCGTCGCGGGCTCGCGCGCGCAATTGGCGGCGGCGCGGCATGAGCTCGAAGCCGCGCTGCGGCTGAATCCGGAAGAAACGGGCACACTGCTGTCGCTTGGCCAGGTCGAGCTTGCTCGCGGCGATGACGCCGCCGCCGAACGGTACTTCACGCACGCTTGCCAGACGAACCCGCGCGCCGAAATGGCGTGGTTCTTCCGCGGCTATCTGGCCTGGAAGCGCGGCGGCGTGCGTCCGGCCGAGGCTCTGCTCGCGGAGGCGCGCGAGGCCGCGGCCGCCGGCATACAGCCCGCTGGATCGACCGGGGAGGGCGACGTCAAACGGCCGGTGCGCGGCGAATCGGGCTTCCTCGATGTGTATGTCCAGCGCTGGGATGGAACTCCATCGCCCGAACGCGCTTTCCGGCAGCTCGATCGAACGCTGCGGCGATACCGCTGAGCGGCGTCCGCAACGGAGCGCGGGCGGCTTATCCTAGGACGAGTGGCCGAAGCCAATCCTTTTCTCGATCCGCTGCGCTTCGGGCGCCGTGTGCCGCCGTGCGCGGTGGTGATCTTTGGCGCGAACGGCGATCTGACGATGCGCAAGCTGCTGCCCGCGCTCTACCGGATTCACTACGAAGGGCGGATGCCCGCTTCGTTCGCGGTGATCGGCACGTCGCGGACGGCGATGAGCGATGCGGAGTTCCGCGCGAAGATGCGCGAGTCGGTGGAGTGGTTCCTCGAAGACAGCCCGTTTGAGCCGGACGTGTGGGCAAGCTTCGAGCCGAACTTGTACTACGAGCCCGGCGATGTCGTGGACCCGGCGTTTTACCGGCGGCTTGCCGGGCGCCTCGCCGCGGTCGAGGCGACGAACGGAACGGCTGGGAACGTGCTGTTTTATCTCTCGACGCAGCCTAGCCATTATGCGACTGCGGTGCGGGGGATCGGCTCGGCGGGCCTTGCGCAGGGCGCTGGATGGCGGCGGCTGGTGGTCGAGAAGCCGTTTGGCCATGACCTTGTGAGTGCGCGGGCGCTCGATGAACACATTCACGACGTGTTCCCGGAATCGGCGGTCTACCGGATCGACCATTACCTGGGCAAGGAGACGGTGCAGAACATCCTGGCCTTCCGTTTCGGCAACGGGATTTTCGAGCCGCTGTGGGACCGGCGCTACATCAACTACGTGCAGATCACGGCGGCCGAGTCGATCGGCGTGGAGGGGCGGGGCAGCTACTACCAGGAGACCGGGACGCTGCGCGACATGATCCAGAACCATCTGCTGCAGGTGATGGCGACGGTGGGCATGGAGCCCTCGAACGTGTTCGAGTCGGGCGCCGTGCGTGACGAGCGGGCGAAATTCCTGCGCTCGATCCGGATCGTCAAGCCGGACGAGGCGGACCGTTCCGCGGTGGCCGGGCAGTATGGGCCGGCGCGGGTCGGCGGCGTCGAGACGCTGGGTTTCCGCGAGGAGCACGGCGTGGACCCGGCGGCGAATATCGACACTTACGCGGCGGTGACGTTCTTCGTCGATAACTGGCGCTGGGCGGGCGTGCCGTTCTATCTGCGCAGCGGCAAGCGGATGCCGAAGCGCGTCACCGACGTGGCGATCCAGTTCAACGCCGCCCCGCATTCGCTGTTCGCCGGCGGCGGCGAGGACGGGCGGGCGAGCGCGCGGCCGAACCTGCTCATCATGCGAATTCAACCCGAGGAGGGGATCTCGCTGCGCTTCATGTCGAAGTATCCGGGCAGCGGGATGAGGCTGCGGCCGGTGTCGATGGATTTCAGCTACGGCTCGAGCTTCGGCACGCGCACGCCGACCGCCTACGAGACGCTGCTGGTGGACGCGCTTTCGGGCGACCCGACGCTGTACACGCGGCAGGACATGGTCGAGGCGAGCTGGCGCGCGGTGCAGCCAATTTTGGAGGTGTGGGCGGCGCGGAAGTTCGATTTTCCGAACTACGCGGCGGGCACCTGGGGGCCGCGGGCGTCGGACGAGATGCTGGCGCGGCACGGCCACTTCTGGAGGATTCCTTAACGTGGCGTCCGCGAGCGAGGTCCGGCCAGAGCGAATCCTGAAGGATCTGGAGGCGCTGTGGGTCGAGCTTGGCCAGAGCGATCCAGACAAGCGGAACGCGGTGCTGCGGGCCTGCGCGCTGACGCTGCTGGTCGCGCTTGACGAGAACGACGACGCGCAGGAGGCGAGCGAGACGGTGGCCGAGCTGATGCACGAGCACCCCAGCCGGGCGATCGTGCTGAGGGTCGACCCGCAGCCGGGGGGCGCGCTCGATGCGCGTGTTGTCGCGCAGTGCTGGATGCCGTTCGGCAGGCGCCAGCAGATCTGCTGCGAACGGATCGAAATCGGCGCGCCGGCCGAGCGGCTCGAGGAAGTGCCGCGGTTGATCCTGGGAGTGACGGTGCCGGACCTGCCGTTTGTGCTGTGGTGCCGCGGGGCGCGGCTATGCGGGGATTCGCGCCTCGAATCGTTGTACGCCGTGGTGGACAAGCTGATCGTGGATTCGGCCGAGTTTCGCTCGGCGGCCGAAGGGCTCGCGTTTGTGCGCGCGTCGTCGGCGCTGCGTCTGACGGGGGATCTGGCCTGGACGCGGCTGACGCCATGGCGCGAGATGGTGGCGCTGTTGTTCGACGACCCGGCGGGAGAACTTTCGCCCGCCTCGGTCGAGCGTGTGCGGATCGCCCATGGCGGCGCGGCGCGGCCGGCGCCGGCCGAGTATCTCGCGGGGTGGCTGCGATACACGCTGCCGCGTCCGGCGGAGATGATCTTCGAGCCGCGGCCGCGCGAGGACGCTGCGATTGTCGAACTCGCGTTCGAAGGCGGCGGGGCGCGGGCTTCGGTGTCGGTGGAAGGCGCGTTCGCGGTGCTGCGGATGCATGCGCGCGAGTGCCGTCTGCCGTTTCCGCCGCGTCCATTGAGCGAGCTGCTGCGCGAGGAGCTGGGAATTCTCGAGCGCGATGCGGCATTCGAGGCGAGTTTACGATGACGGTGCGGATTTTCGACGATGCCGCCGGGGCCGCCGTGGCCTGCGCGCGGCGGATTGAGGAAGTCACGGCGAGCCGTGTGCGGGAGGCCGGGCGCGCCACCGTGGCGCTAAGCGGAGGCACGACGCCGGAGCGGATGCTCGAAGCGCTGCGCGACGGCGGGACGGACTGGCGCCGGGTGCATTGGTTCTGGGTCGACGAGCGCTGCGTGCCTGCCGATGACGCGGGCAGCAACTACGCGATGGCGCGGCGCGCTCTGTTCGAGCCGGCGGGCATTGCCGGGGCCGACATTCACCGCGTGGCGGGCGAGCTGGGACCGGCCGAGGCGGCGGCGGAGTATTGCGCGGAAATCCGGCGCTTCTTCGCGCTGAACGATGGGGAACTCCCGGTGTTCGACGTGGTGCATCTCGGCATGGGGCCGGAGGGACACACGGCCAGCCTGTTTCCGGGCGAAGCGCGCATCGCGGACCGCCTGGGCCTGGCTGCCGCGGTGAGAACGCCCAAGCCCCCACCCGTTCGCGTGACGCTGCTGCCCGGCCCGATTCTGGCGGCGCGCCACATTTTCGTGCTTGCGGCCGGTTCGGACAAGGCCGCGGCGGCGGCGCGAGCGGCCGGTGGCCGTGCCGATCCGATGGAACTGCCCGTGGCGATGGTGGCGCAGGCGGCCGGCGAGGTCATCTGGTTTCTCGACCGCGCGGCGGGCGGCCCGCTCCACGCGGGCCTCTGACGCGCGACAATAGGGCCAGACGAGTCTTATGCCCTGCTACCAGATCTACAGGCTGAAGGAAGGCCAGCGCGAAAACTTCCGCTGGCAGCCGCACACGCCGGGCGCGAGCACCCTGAAGGCGAAAGACTACGAGAGAGACGAGATGGTGGAAGCCATGAGCGAGTATGCGGCGTGGATGCGACTCCGCGAGGACGGGCGGCCGCTGCGCGTCGGGGATCTTTTGGAGATCAACGGGGTATCGCTGCGAATCTGTAAATATATAGGGTTCGAGGAGGCGGCCTGGCATGTTTCCGAAGGAGTGGCTGCGTCGAGGACCGCGGATGGCGTTGCCGCGACCTGACCCATCGCGCCCCCATTGTCGGCGGGCCGTTTGAGGTTGGGATGATTTCAGGTTACGAGCGGAAGGGCTTGAGCCCGTACTTTTGCGGCGGCCGCGTCAATTCGTTCGCGCTGGTAAGCTACATCCCCGAGCCATTGGCGGGTTTTCTTGACCGGCTGCGGGAAGAGCTGGTTCCCGGCTGCGGGCTTCACGCACATGTCACGGTCCTGCCGCCGCGGCCGCTGCAGGTTTCGCCGGATCTCGCCTGGGATGGCGTGTGCAGCGCGGCGCGGCGGTTCCGGCCCTTCGATCTGGATCTCGGCGGCATCGAGCTTTTCCCGGTGTCGGACGTGATCTTCCTCGGACTTCGCGATGGGGCGGAGGAACTGCGGGCGATGCACGACGAATTGAATCAGGGGCCGCTCGCCTATAACGAGCCGTTCCTTTATCACCCGCACGTCACGGTTGCCCAAAGACTTCAGCCGGATCAGGTGGACGAATTCCACGAGGTCGCGCGGCGGCGCTGGGAAGAATACCCCATGGCGCGGGGCTTTCGGGTCGAGAAAGTGACATTCGTGCAAAACACCCGGCGCGACGTCTGGCTCGACTTGGGCGAATGCGGACTGGGGACACACGAGGTGCATCGTCTGGAGCCGCTGATGGCCTGAGGGGGCTTACCCGGCCCGTCCCTGCCCGAACGAACAGTCCGCGGCGTCGAGGCTGGCGCCGCGACGATAGCGCCAGCGAAGCCGGGATGCTCCGCTTTGGACATGTGCTGCACATGTTTTGTATGCTGAGGGCATGTCGAAGATGATTCAAGTGCGGAACGTCCCCGAACAGATGCACCGCACACTCAAGGCGCGCGCCGCTCGCGAAGGCCTAAGCCTCTCCGACTACATCAAGAGGGAATTGGAGCGGGCCGTGGAGCGGCCGGCCATGCGCGAGTGGCTGGAGCGCATAGGACAAGCCAAACCGATTTCGGCAAGACGGAGCGCCGCGCAAATATTGCGCGAATCGCGGGATGCCGGATGATCGTTCTGGATGCGTCCGTAGTTGTAGAACTGTTGACGAACGGTCCGTTAGCCGATACCCTGAGACGCGATCTTGCCGGACGCAACGATTCGTTCATTGCTCCCCATTTGCTCGACGTGGAGGCGGTGAGCGCAATCAGAAGCCTTGTCTCGGGACGACGTGTCGATTCGCACCGAATCGGGCAGGTTTTGACCGAACTCGCAATGCTCCCCGCCCAACGCTATCCGCATGCGCCTCTGCTAGGCCGTATTTGGGAACTGCGGCACAACTTTACCGCTTACGACGCCGCGTACATAGCTTTGGCGGAGGCCACCAACTCAATCCTATACACCAGTGATGAAAAGCTGTCCAGGGGCCATCGCGCGCGGGTCGCGCTGTTCACTGGCTGACCGCCGCTGGCAGGCGGTGTCGCCTTCCGCGCTGGCATGATCGTTGCCGGTCTGGGCATGCCTCTATGGCTCGGGCGCGAGTAGGTGAAGTGGAACGTTTGCGGATGGGCCGCAAGGAACGACCCTAATCTCAGCGCGCAGCGCACTGCGGAGCCCTGATACTTGTAACCGTTCGCTCAAGATCGGCGAGATATTGGTTCTGGTCCCAGCCATACGCCTCAGCCTCGATCTGCCGCAGGGCGTCGCTAGGTTCGCCGAGCAGCTTGTCCAGGCCGCCAATTGCGTTTTGCATACCAGGATATTCATGTCTCGTCTCCAGCGAACAATGATTAAGAGAGTTCAGCGCCCGGCATCCGCGGCGGTTAGGGGCTGTCAGGAAATGAATAGAACAAGTTGAAGTGGTTTTGTTTTATACTGTTGCTGGTGAACCACAGCGACATCCAGCGCCGCTTCCGTTCTCTGGCGCCCTTCTT
>VFSW01000334.1_pt1 | contig 67538 bp, 68 predicted proteins | sample 5358111 | NCBI WGS metagenome assembly VFSW01 (sample SAMN11554181, study PRJNA540505) | mine drainage metagenome | isolation source: sediment from site ElyBrook_90M | place: USA: Ely Copper Mine, Vershire, VT | collected 2017
TACTAAAAGTATTTAAATACTTCTATAAGGCCTGCTTACCCCTTCCGACTGGAAGCCTAGTATATTTGGACTTATTAATCAGGAGAAGGGTTTTCTTATTTTCGGTTCGAAATACTAATGGTGGTCACAAATGGAGTTCAGGCCTCTCCTCGTACATGACAAGAGCATACCAGTAAAGATCATAACCGGAAACTTTAACGGCATGCGCGCCGCCTTCAGGAATGGCACAATTGTGCTCAAAGTACCATTGTCGCTTGACAGAAATAGCATGTACATCAAATCACTGAGTTTGCTGGAAGAAATTGAGGCTAGAATGAATAAAGCTCCAGCTACAGATCTAAGGCCGAAGCTCAAACGGCTGTCATTCCACAATGGGCAGGAAGTCATTGCCATGGGCGAGCGCTTCAAAATCCGTGTAAATGAGCGGAACGATATAAGATCTACGGCGGAGGCACTTTTGTTGGGCGATGTGATTGGGATAACCCTGCCTGCACCGCCAGAGAAAAGAGATAGGGAAACATATGACAAATGTCTCTCGAGCCTCGCAAGGCGGATAATAGCGGGCAAACTCAAGAATAAGCTCAGGGATAGAGTAACTGCAGTAAATGACAAATACTTCAACAGCGCGATAGGCAAAGTACTTATAAGGGACACCTCTGGCAAGTGGGGATCATGCCAGAACAGCACAAACAACCTCTCGTTCAGCTTCAAGCTGCTATTCATGCCTGATGATGTACTTGATTCCGTGATAGTGCACGAGCTGGCACACACCAAGATAAAGGGGCATTCCAAGGAATTTTGGGATCTTGTTTATTCGGTGATGCCGAACTACAAGGAAAAGAAGGCATGGCTGAACAAATCCTCTGATGATTTTTTGAGGCAGGCGGGGTTTGACTGACGCCTAAGAGCCTCATTTGATCCGATACAAAATTAAAACACAATCAATATTGTCGCGGCATCTTTCCATGCCTTTCAAGCACAGTGGGTTGGGTGCCCTTTGCAATTGAACGTATGTCAAGAACCTCGACCTCGAAGAAGTGCTCGTCCCCAAAGTCAAAATGATAGGTGAATTTTTGCTTTGGCCTAAGTTTTAGCTGGCTTATTTTCGTCTTCTCCACAAAACCGAGGAACGATGGATCCTCGGTGTCGCAGTCTTCATCATTACATTGATAGGACCTGCAGCTGGAAGCGTATGGCTTTCCTTCCATTATGAATTCGAATAAGTGGTCGTTGTCCCAGCGAAGCGCGTCCTGCAATAGATCGCTCAGCTGCCTGAGGGTGCATCCATCGTCAATTGCTACAGAAACCCAAGCGCCGTAGTAGACCTTCATCTTTATTACTACCACATTCATTCTCTCACATGACTTCAATTGCAAACTGTCCACCGAGTATTACCTGTCTCGCTTTCCCATTTTTAATTAGCGAGGCTATAACGCAATTTGCATCTATGACAATTATCATAGCAATCCATGTCTTTTTGCGATCCCACGTTTAATCTTCCGCCCTATCTCTATAGCGTCATTTTCAGTAAGCTTGCTCTTTGATAGTACCTTATCCATCCATTCCAGCTCTGTAGCCTTCTCTAGCATCGCTTGCCTTGCAACCTCGCTCCACTTTATCTCCTTATGTTTCTTCATCAACCTGATTAGCTGCTCCGACAGTGCCAGAGTCATATTTGTCATAAAATCATCTTAAGTACATTAAGTAGAATAAGTATAAATACTTATCTATTGGTGCTCCGATCGGGATTTGAACCCGAGTTTCAGCCTTGAGAGGGCCGTGTCCTTGACCGAACTAGACGATCGGGGCGCAGATAATGATTATCGGAGCAGATATTAATTCATTTCCTTATCAGCCGCCGGCCGATCTCGAAGCTGACGTTACCGGATGAGAGCTTGTCGCTGACGAATTCGGCCAGGCCCATGTCTTCCGATTCCGAAACGGCGACCATCTCGTTGACAAAAAGTTCCTTCACCATCTCGTCGCCCTCGGGGTTTATCACACCGTTGCCTATCCTCTCTATCAGCGATTCGACCTCAGCCATGGACAGGGAGAGCCTCGAGAGCGCCGATTCTCGCGCGCCCTTCAGGCCCAATCCCTGCTGCAATGCCTCGACCTTCATCGCCGCCCTGCTCTTATCGCGAAGGAAGCGCGCTGGCATCGAGTAGAGGCTCCTTATTATCGCCGAGTGCACCTGCCCGCGCCGCTCTCCGCGCTCGGCCATTATCGCCGGCATCAGCAGAAGGTTGCCCTCCGGGTTGACACGCCTGCATGCGCTGCCGCGCGAGTTGCGCTCTATGTACGAAGACCTGTTTGAGCTCTTTATCGAGTAGAAAAGGTTGACGTAGGAATGCACCGCGGATGTTATCACTGAGAAAAGCCCGGAAGGCCTTGTCTGCTCCTGCGTGCCGTAATCAGATGCAAGAAGATACAGCCTGGAGAAGTGCTTCGACATGCCGCTGACTCTCCTTCTGGCGCTTTCGCTCTTCGCCTCTGCCTTTATCGATGGGTCGGCCATCGCGTGCGATATCGCGTAGAGCATGCTCTTGACGGGCAACATGTTCGCGCCCTTCCTTATCTGGGCAGCGTCGGCCCTGAAGGTAACCTGCTTGGGTGCGCTAGCTCTGGTCCTCTGCAATAGTACCACGTGGTCGTCAGTGAAGGAATGGATAATACATCACGCTTTTTTAAGCGTTGCGCAAACTACCTATTTGCGGCTCTTCCCTCTATCGCCTCGCTTATCGACTTCCTGTCTATTATCTTCGCCTTTATCCTGTCGATGTCTTCCACCATCGCGAGCCGGGATATGTGCTCTGCCTGATTGAGCTTGTTCGCATATGAGTTGTAGGCCTTGATTGCGGCCGAGTATGCATCCCTCTCATGGGAATCCTTGATTCCCGATCTCCTCGCCGCCTCCCGCTTCTCCTCCACCGATATGTCCCTGTCTGGGAGGTATAATCTGCAGTTGAAGAGGGCGTTGAGCTTGTTCGCCAGTGTGGTGCCATTCTTCTTGTCGCTTGCGATTATCGAAGGTATGCCCGCCTTCCTTATCGATTCTATAATCCATGGAAGCCCGGCGGAGCTTTTGTGCGAGCTGAGGATCAGCCTGCCATCTAGGGTGAGGCATGCGACCGCCGCGGTCTTCCCTGAATCTATTCCCACTATTATGTGCGCCAACCAAACAACTTCAATTCATCTGATTAAGGGTGTAGTTTATCGCGTGCGTGACGGTCTGCGGCAGGGACGAGTACCTGCAGTCGACTATGAACTGCGGGGTGGATACAACGCTGTAGAACTTCGCGAGCTGCTCCTGGTGCACCAACGCGGTTGTGCTGTTCACAAGGCAGCCATTGAGCGCACCGGGGTTGAGGCCCGAGCCAATCGCCGTCTGGTACAGCGTCTCGTTGTTGGGGGGCTGGCCGGTGAATATCTTGCTGAGGTTCGCCACGTATCCGCCCACCATATGCTGCACAGATGAGCAGTACAGGTACTTGCCGAGCAGCTGCGTCTGGTAGGTGCTGTAGCCCTGGTAGAAGTTCGACGAGTAGTTCGTGAATATGAAATCGTAGCTGACGTTGAGCTTGTTCGGGTAGGTTGAGGATAGGTTGATCGCCTTCGCTATTCCGGAGAAAGCGCCTGGCGCGTACGGGTCGGTTATCAGATAGACCGGTACTGGGGCGGCGGTCTGGCAGAATACCTTGCCACCTATCTGCACGGTACCGAGCGAGACGACGGTGTTGTTGCCCGTTATGGAGGGGCTCACCGTCTGCAGGTACGTGCGCTGCAGGGCGAGGCTGCTACCAGACAGGGATATTGAAACGTAGAATGTTGCGTTGTTGTCCAATGGGTCCATGTACGGAACAGTGACAAGCCATGAGTTCGAGTCCCGGATGTACGATACGTTCGCCCTGTTGGGTTCCGAGTAATAGGGCAGCAGCGACAGTGACGAGTTCACGTACGCATAATTGGCGAGAACCTTCTCTGCGGCAGTGAGCGTCTGCGATGAGTTGTATGCAGGGGTGTAGCATGTGCCGTTCACAAGCCCAAAGGGGCAGCCCTTTATCACCGTGCCCTGCTTGAACAACGACAGGGAGAATGCGAGAGCGATGAGCACTACAACGAGCGCGATGAGCGCCACGTGGAGGTAGTCCAGCCCGCCAAGCCTGGTCGCGGGCTTGACCAGGAAGACAGGTTCCTTCGCTTTGCTCTTTCTCTCTGCCATCTTATTACCTAAAGTTCGGGCTCGGCGGGATTTTCATATTAAATAAAATAATTTGAACCCGCGGCCTATGTCTTAGGAGGACATCGCTCTATCCAAGCTGAGCTACGAGCCCCTTAGAGCATTGGACAGATAACTATTTAATTGGTGGTGGACCGTTGCCATTCAACAATCGAAGCCGATTGCCGTAGCGACAGGAGGATTTAAATTGTTTTGTGTCGTGACACTTGGGGATGAAATGGCCAATAGGAATGCTTTGATAATAGCGGCGGTACTGGTAATCATAATTGCGGTTATTGCCGTGTTTATTCTCGGCTTCCCTCTAGGGCTGTACAACGTAAACTCCACATCTCACTACAACGCGTGCATACCGGGATCGGGATACGCTTGCATTTCTCCGATACTGCATAATGGCACATTTACTGCGGTAATAGGCCAGAGCACAGGGGTGTCGTGGACTCAGGCAAACATATTCCTCGTGTCGGGAAGCCAGATTCCGACCGCAGTGCCCCCATTGCCGTGCGAACAGGGCATCTCGACAGGATTGGCTTCAGGACAGATGGTAAACATCACTCTCAGTGACTACAGCAACTCCAACACTTGCGCGGGATTCCCGAAGACAATTGGTCAGACCTTCACCGGAACAATATGGGCGGGTTATAGGATATCAACAAACAGCACGGAGAAGATAGTCCAGATCGGCACGATAGCAGTAGGAGCAAGCTGATTCCGGAGCGGGTGACTACATTCTCTTGAGAGTCGGTATGCCCAACAATGAGAGCGAATAGGCTATCGTGTTTGCGAACGCTTTTACTAGTGCAAGCCTCGCCTCTTTTTCTTTCTGATCTTTCGCCTTCAGTATCGGCACCTGGTCGTAGAACCTGCTGAAGCACGATGATAGCTCGTCGCAGTAGTCTGTGATTACATTGGGACGCAGCTCTGCGCGGGCCTTCTCCGCAGTCCAGTGCACCATCGAGATCATCTTTATGAGCGCGAACTCCGTGTCACCCGTCAGCACTGAACTATCGAAATTCGTGCCCGCGTCGGTGCCAGAGTCCTCAAGAAGCCTGCTTGCCCGCGCAAACATATATTGTGAATAGGGGCCGGAGTTGCCCTCGAAGTTGAGCGCCCTCCCCCACGAGAACGCGATCTTCTTCTCCGGTGATATCTTCAGAAACTCGAACTTTATCGATCCGAGCGCAACCTTTGCCGCAATGGAATCGCGCTCGTCGTTCGGGATATTCGAGTTGTCCTTTATCAGCGCGGCGGCGCGCTCCTTCGCTTCCCTTAGGAGGTCGTCGGCGGTGTAGCCCAGCCATGTGCCCTTTCTTCCCGAGATGGAGCCGCTTTCGAGCTCCACTACCCCGTACGCGAGGTGCTTCAGTGTTCTCCTGCGGGCATCCTCCGATATGCAATCTATCACCACGCGGACCACTGCCTGCTCGAAGCTCTGCTTGGTGTCAATCGGGTTTATCACCGTATCCGCGCCCCCAAAATCCTGCTGCTTGCCTTCCTCGCCTGTCGAGTAGAGGGGCTTGCCGTCGGGCTGCGCCTCAATGAATTTCCTGAACTTGAAGTCGTTCCCTATGATGCCGAACTTCCACATGTGGAATGCTATGTCCTTCGCCACATAATTCGGGGTTCCGTTGCTCCTTATCAGCACCTTGGCCTCCTCCCGCAGACCCTGCAGTTCCTTGGGCAGGTTCCTCAGGTCTGCCAGCTCTATCACCGCGCAGCCCTTGTACTTGCCTGAATCGGGCCTCTTTATCAGCTTCTTCTGATCGAGAATGTGCAGCGCCTTGTCGAGCAGCTTTCCTCTGACTATGTCGCTCTCCCATATCATGACGTCATGGTAGATGTCGAATGCGAACGCTGTCTCGTACTGCGCATTGACGCACGATTCGGCAAGGTCCTTTGCCACCTTGGACTCATAGGTGTCGCCCCGGTCCATCAGCTGCAAGACCTTATTTACCTGCACGGCGGTATCGGGCTTCTGCTCTATGAGCTTATTCACGGCGACGTAGACCTCGCCTATCGCGTGGTCCTCCTTCCTCTGCTTGCCCTGCTCGACGGTTATCTTATCGATGTTTATAGTGCCCCAGACGGCCTGTGCGCACTGCAGCCCGAGGTCGTCTATGTAGTCCTCTCGCTCGACCGCGTAGCCGCATGCGCCATACATCTTTGAGATCGAATCCCCGAGAAGCGCGTTCCTGAGATGGCCGATGTGCCAGGGGTGGGCGGGATTGACGCTAGGGAATTCGACGATCACCTTCCCTCCCGGCGGTTTCTTTGTCGGCGCGTATTCCCCGCCGATGGCGTATTTCAGCGTATCTGATGTAAATGCGTTGCGGTCTATATGGAAGTTTATGAAGCCGCCGTCAGCGGTCACCTTGTCGATCATCGCGGGCTTGGAGATCTTTGCGAGTATAGATTCTGCCACATCCTGCGGCGGCCTCTTCGCGATGCCGGATACCCTGAACGCTACGGAGCAAGATATGTCGCCAAAGCTCTTCGAGAGGTCTACGGTGTTCTCGAGATATTTAGGGTCGTAGCCGCACGATGACATCGCACCCGCTATCGAGTCTGCTAACTTGGCCTTCAGGCTTGCGAACGGCGAGTCCGTCATGTTCTCTATAACCCCTTTGCTAATGCTTTTAAGCTTTGCATACAATAACTAAACAGGGGAGTTTAAAAATTATTCTTTTCTTTGGTGATTCGCATATCAAAGGTCTACAAGAGCAAGAAGGACAGGCTTGTCGTCTACCTTCCTTTCGACGTGGTGGCGCAGCTCGACCTGAAGGAGGGCGACGAACTTGATTTCTTCAAGCGCGATGACTACTTCATAGTGGCCAAGAAGAGCGACATCGCCAGGATGCTCACCATGAAACAACCGCCGCAGGCGCAGAAGGCGGCGGTGCAGGGTGTTGCATCTACGGCTCCGAACGAGCGGGAACTTGCGCTGCTGAAGAAGATGGATACGGTGAGGTATAACGAGAGGACGAAGGCAAGGATCGCATCCATGCTCACCGCCGAAGAGAGGAAGGTAGTTGCGGGGATGATAAAGAAGAAATTCGTCGAGCTGTTCAAGAAGAGCGGCGATGTCGAATACAAGTTCAGCATACCGCGAGATATATATCAAAAGTACTTGATGAGGAAGGGGGCGCAGCCGGTCAGCGCACCGGTGATGCAGGCGCCTGCTATGCAGCAGAAGCAGAGGGAAGCCCCGCAGCCACAGCAGAAGAAGTGGGAGCAGGCGATAGGCTCGGACAACGGTTACCTTAAACTGCTAGAGACGCAAGGCTACCTAGTGATACCAACGGAAGCAGAGGCGGCTGGGGCATCGCTCGCCCTGGAGGAAAGCATAAGACGCGGCCTGGTTGTTGGCACAAGGGCATTCAACAAGAAGTTCTATATCGCCACCAAGGTCTTCGTATCGAAGGCGTTCCCGAAGATAGGGAAGCTGATAGGCCTGAAGAGCATATCGGTATCAGATATATCGAAGGAGACGGGCATCGACGAGGACGGGATACGGGCGGTTCTCTACATAATGGCGGAGAGCGGCGACGTAACCGAGGTAAGAAGGGATGTCTTCAGGGCTGCCTGATCAATAGTAGATGAAGTGGTTGAGGATAAGTATTATTATCGCGATGGACGCTACCACTATGACTATTATCTTCGGGTTTATGCGCGGACCTTTCGTGGGCGCGTCGTAGAAGCTCATGACACCCGCTTGGGACTGCGGGGTCTGCAATAGCGCCATCTTTATTACCGGCAGTAATTGGCGGGCAGTATTTAAAAACTATGCGTTGCCTGACGCTGCCTTTTTATTCTTTGATTACACAAGCTAATCTATTGTGTTCCGATGGAACAGAAAACAGTGCAGTACGAACCGGGCAAGGACCCGGTAGACACGGTTGCAAAGCAGGGCTTTCTTGGCTTGGGCGAAAAGGGCGACATAAGCATAGTCAAACCCATGATGTTCTGGATAGGCATGCTTGTGGTGGGGCTCATCTTCACCTTCGTGCTGGCACCGACCGTGAGGATCGGCACGACCAATTATTTCTCCTCGATAGGAAAGTTCATACTCTACCAGCCGGGGGCGGTAATACTGCCGCTCTTAGTCGCGGTGTGGATGAGCGAAAAGGTCGGGGCGTTCAAGCCAGGTTCGCACATAGCGGTAAGGACGGCGCTCATCAACGCGATCTACATAGCGGTAATCTACGTGATAGCGATATTCATAATCTACCTGGTGGGCAACTACTTCGGGCCAGGGGTGCTGCCCGCGTTCACGCTGAACGGCTTCGTGATAAACCTAATCGTAATCCCGGTGGCGATAATCGTCGCCGTGATACCCCTGCTTTCGATGCTGTCTGCGATGAGACGTTCGGTCGCCTAGCTCACTTCTGCTTCGCCGAGCTGACTATCTTTATGACGTCGTTGTCCTTGAGCACATACTCCCTTGAGAGTCGCATCTTGGTCCTTGCATCTATCGCATAGAGCATGCCCTTCGCTATCTCGGTGTGTATTGCACCGGCGAGGTCGAGCGCGGTGGATCCCCTTCTTATCAGTATCGCATCTGGCAGGACGTGACCGAAGCGGTCCGTGTATTTGTTCTCGTCCTCTACAGGGTACACGACGATGTTGTCAAGAAGCCTGAATGCTGCCCTGTTTATAAGCTCCTGCACGTTGGTTCCTTTCTCCTTCAGGAAATACTGCATATGCTTCAGTGCGCTTAGACGTTCTTCCGATGGAGCCTTTTCCAATAACACAAATGCGTCCGAGCCGGGGATGTATTCTATGAAGTTTATCTTCGCCGCCTTCCTAAGTGCAAGCTCCATTGCGCCGCTGCACGGAACGACCACATCGTTTCCGAACCGCTCGACCAGAGAGTCGATGTTTTTCTGGGATCCCTCCACATCTGACTTGTTTGCTGCTATTATCCACGGCTTTGTCCTCTTTATCAGCTCCCTTGAGAACGACGATATGTCTATATCGGCCCAGTCGGGCCTGTTCGTCGATAGGTGCGCCGAATTTGCAGCCTCCTCTATCTCTGAAGGCGTTGCCTTCATACCTGCAAGCACCTCGTGCAGCGCGACCGAGCCATCGCTTCTTCTAGATATTGTATTCATGTGCTTCTTGATTATCGCGGCGAGCCATTGCACCAACTCATCGCCGATAATCCTAACGTCTTCAACCGGATTGGAGCCGGTTGTCTTGTTTCCAGCGGCATCGGTCTTTCCGCTGGCATCAACCACCGCTATCAGCGCGTCCGAACCCGCAAGGTCATTTAGAAATTGGTTCCCCATCCCATTTCCTTCGTGGGCGCCTTCAACAAGGCCGGCCACGTCGACAATATTTATTGGCAGCATTCTTGTGCCCTTTACGCATAGCGAGTTCCTTGCATTGCATTTTACTCCGAGTTCCTCGTGGACGCACCTCTTTGTTGCATACGCCACGCCAAGGTTCGGCTTTATTGTAGTAAACGGGTAATCCGCAATCTGGACATCGACCATGGTGAGCGCCGAGAAGAGCGTGCTCTTGCCCTTGTTCGGCGCACCGACTATTCCCACCAGCATAGCATCACTTGAAAAGCTTCACCCTGATGACCCTCTTGTCCTTCTCCTCGCTGAAGAAGTAGTAGAGTATTATCAGCGAGAATATCATTATGACGCCTATGACAAGCGATTCCTTTGGCATGCCTATCATGAAGAGCAGCAGCACCACTATCCCTATGACCGGCAGGTAGGGGTAGAGCGGCATCCTGAAGCCGCCCGACACATTTCTCCTCCGGAAATGTATTATCGCGAAACTTGTCATCAGGTAGGTGAAGAGAAGCCCGAAGTTGCTTATAGCCGTCATGACGAATATGTTGCCCGAGAAGAGCATCAGCATCGCTATTATTGCCGAGATGATTATGCTTTGCGTTGGGGCGTCCCTTTTGCTGTTGTATCCCCTGAAGAAGCGTGGGAGCAGCCTGTCGACCCCAATCTGGTAGAGCATCCTTGACGAGGCTATAAGCATTGCGAGCGCGGCGGAGGCGGTAGCCACGAGCGCGCCCACATCGACGACTATGAGAAGCCACTGGGGTGCGCTCGACTGCTGCAGGGCGAGAGCGAGCGGGTCACCGCTGACGGAGAAGTGCGATGCAGGGAGCAACAAGAGCAGGGCTGTGACTACAGCGATGTACAGCACCATGCTTATTATTACCGCATATATCGTTGCCTTTGCCGCGGCTCTTCCGCCTCCTTTTATTTCCGGGGTCAGGGTGACGATTGTCTGGAAGCCGCTATACGCGAAGAATATCACTATGCTGGCAGCGAAGAGGGCTGCCAGGGTGCCCTGCGAGGGGGTGATCGAGAAGTTGCTTGCCTTGATGCCTCCGGAGTGGATGACGAAGAAGATAGCGAAGCCTATGAAGGCTAGAAGGGCGGCTATCTTGATTATCACGAGAAAGGAGTCGGTTTTGGCAGCCTTCTTTAATCCAAGAAGGTTCAGCACCGAGAGGATTATTATTAGGATGATCGCAAAAAGGATGGCGCCACCGGTTATAGATATGCCGAATAGGCTAGTGAAGTAGGAGCCGAAGCCCAGAGCTATAACAGACATGGCGGTCGCATAGCTGAAGTACTTCAGAAGGCCGGTTATGAAGCCAAGCTCGCTCCCAAAGGCCTTGTATACATACGAGTATGCAGCGCCCTTGACATGCGGGAATATAGATCCGAGTTCGCCGAACTCGAACGCCATTACGAGCGCGATGACGCCAACGAATATGAAGGCGATGAGGGCGTTGGCTCCCGCAAGCGCGATTGCTGTGCCGCTGAGCACGAATATGCCCGCGCCGATTATCGCTCCGAGGCCCACCGCCATTGCGACCAGCGTGCCTATCTTCCTGTTATTTGACATAGGGCGTCCCTTTAACCTTCTTCTAGCAAGCTTAAAAATAATGCTTTCCAATTGGTATGCATGCAGGGGTCGCGGAGCCTGGTCAAACGCGCGAGGTTCAGGGCTTCGTCCCTTAGGGGTTCGTGAGTTCAAATCTCACCCCCTGCATTTGATGATTATCGGAGCAGCGAAAAGAAATAAACATCCTGAACTCATTGGGCGCCCTTCGGCTCGACCTTGAAGGTGCCCGCCGGGAGCTGCTGCATTATTGTGTCTATTTCATTGACGCCGAGCGAGGCAGCAATTTTCTTCGCTGCGTCTGACTTTTGCATCTTTCCCTCCTTGACAAGCACGCGCCCTTCAGAGGGTTCGTGCTTAGACCTATAAAACGCTGCCTCAGGGGCAACGTTGGGCCTGCCGTCTTTGGCGAAGAACACCAACGAGGGCGCAACATCCTTGTACCACTCGCGCTCCCCGCTCAGCAGGAAACTCCCTGTTGCTATCGAACCCTTGCTTGTCGACTTCGTCACCTGGCCCCTGCGCATCGCATAGACGTCGACGACTGGCTGCATCTCCTTCCATGCACTGGAGTAGCATGCAGCGAACTGCGCCGCCTCCTCTCTTGCCTCCTTGGGCGCCTTCGTGCCATCCTTCAATATCGTGACGGACGCGCCGAAGATGTTTGCATGGAAGAATAGGTCGTTGTCATCAAAGTGCTTCGAGTTGAGCTGCTCGTTCTGGTGCGCATCCCTGCCCCCTATCACGAGCATGTTGTCGCTCGTAAAGAACCAGTGGAACTTTTCGTACCACTCCTTCTGAGCGCTTACCACGGCCTTTGGTTTCGGCACCCGGATGGAATGCGTCTTTGCCTCCGCAAGGCGCTTCTCGAGCCTCTTTATCGCCAATTCGGCACCCGCCCTCTTCTGCACAAGCCTCTTTCCCTTCTTGTAGAACGAGTCCGCGTTCTCCTGGGCGGATTTTGTGAAATCTATTGTTATCTTCATGATCACACAAGCGAGAAGTTGCCTGCGACTAGGAGCGATATTACTATGGCGATAATAAGGCCCATTGTCCCGATTATCACTATGCCTATTATTATTATCTTTGCGGTCTTCTTGTAGCGGTCCTCGCTAGGCTTGTAGCTCACGTAGAGTATGTGCCTTGCGTTGGTGATGAAGTTCCTGAAATTCGTGATGAGGCTCATGCAATCATTTTTAAGTCTTCGATGAGGTAATCTCCTGCGGATGTTTTTATAGCTTTCTTTTGTGGTTGCATGACCGATTACGACGCTGTTGTTGTCCACTATGGCGAGCTCTGGCTCAAGGGCAGGAACCGCGACACCTTCATAACGAGGCTGAAGTCGAACATACAGCACGCACTTAAGGGACTTGATGCAAAGATAATCGACAACAGGGACAGACTTCTCATCGAGTTCAAGAGGCAGAAGGGCATGGACGATGCGCTGAAGAGGCTGGGCTATGTCTTCGGCATCTCGTGGTTTGCGCCAGTTATGGTATCGAAGAATACCATACAGTCAATAATCAAGACGTCGAACAGCATGCTCGGAAAGAGCGACACGGTAAAGATAGTTGCAAGCCGTTCGTACAAGAAGGTTCCATTCGACTCGTACGGGCTCGTAAGCCAGTTCATAAAGCAGCCGAAAAAGCTGAATTTCAAGATAGACCGAGATGCGAAGAAGGAGCTGCGCATAAGCGTTACGGCGAAAGGCGCCATAATATCGTCCAATAAGATAGACGGGCTGGGCGGATTGCCGATGGGATCCTCTGGAAAGGCGATATTGCTTCTATCGGGGGGTATAGATTCTCCCGTAGCTGCGTTTTACGCAATGAAAAGAGGGCTTGAGCTCTCCTACCTGCACATGCACGCGTTTCCAAAAAACGACGAAGCAATCAAGTCAAAGATAAAGGAACTACTTGAAGTGCTATCGCGATACGGTCCTGTACAAACATACTACGCGCCCGCTTATATTTTCCAATCCGCTACCCTGAAAATACCACAGAAGTATGAGCTCGTGATATTCAAGAGATTCCTGTACAAGCTTGCTGACGAGATCGCGGCAAAGGACGGAGCAAGCGCGATCGTAACAGGCGAGAGCCTCGGCCAGGTCGCGTCGCAGACCATTCCAAATATGGCCGCCTCCCAGAGCGGCATAGACAAGATTATAATCAGGCCGCTTGTAGGATTCGACAAGAACGAGATAATAGAAAAGGCAAGGTCGCTAGAAACTTACGATATATCGATAAAACCATACAAGGACGTCTGCTCTATCGGGGTAAAGAACCCGTCGACGAACATGAACGAGAGACTTGTGTCAAAGCTGTATTCCAGTTGCAGGCTTGACCTTGCACTTAATAGAACTGTTAAACTCATGAAACTCGGTAATTGATGGAATGAACCATGGTGATTTAGAGGTTGTAAGCGAGAGAGAACTCCTGAAGAGGGGAAGGAAGCTCGACGATATTGTCAAGGAGAGAATCGCTCTTGACTATCGGACAATGAGGGGACTGACCAGGAGGGATGAGGGCTCGATGCGACAATGGGTAAAGGTAATGCATAAATCTATGGATGGGTCAAGGATGCTTTTGGACAGCACAGGGAGCATAGTAGGATATTGGCACTCTCTGGCTTTAAAGGATAAATATTTCGACCTGCAAAAGAGGGGACTGCTGGAAGATTCCCAGATAGATGCGGAATCCATCTTCCCTTTGACAAAAAAGGGCATTTATAAGCTGTACAACATGGAAATCGCGCTGAAGAGGGCGCTTCAAGACACCGGCGTGGTGAATCTTCTTTACGATTCATACTTCGATGCCATTGAAGAATTCGCGAAGAAGGGGATATTCTTCTCGGAGGTATGCGCAAACGCCTACACAAAGGCGGGCGAAGCCGTATGTAGGAGATGTGGGATGGAGCACGTAGCGGACAACATATCGAGGGGAAGGATATACTGGATGCGTTTTCCGGATTATCTTGCTAGAAACGCGAGGGGGCGCATAGACCTGCTTAACCTGTATTCCAAGTTCATGACAAAATGATGTAGCCAAGAACCTCTCTTGCATCCCTCTTTATCTTGTACCTCTTCCTGAAGTGCTTCAGCAGGTTCTCTACGTCCCTGACCAGGAACTCCTTCGCGTTGGGGTGCTTTATCGATACAGCCTGCCCGAAGTCTATTACGTATGGAAGGCCGTTCCATATCAGTATGTTGTACTCGCTTATGTCCGCGTGGACAAGCCTGTGCCTGTAGAGCTTCCTCATGTCATCGATTATCAGGTCGACCATCCTCTCCGGATCGTTGAGCTTTGTGTCGTTCATCGTAGGGGCGATCATGCCCTCCTCGCCTATGAACTGCATCGCGATTATGTTTCCGTTGAACATGTAAGGCACGGGCGCGTGCACCCCCGCCTGTGCGGCTATGCTCAGGTTACCGAACTCCTTCTTGCACCATGTCTTGATTATGCTCTCCTTGCTTGTCCCCACCTGGCGCTCAAACCGAGGGTCGCCGTATATATAATCCATCATGTTGTGGAAGGACGATGCCTCAACCCTGAAGAACTTCAGCAGCACGTACCTCTGCCCGTTTACAATGCCCGATGCGCCCGGCTCGGCGAGGTATATGTCTGCCTCCTTGCCTCTTGCTATTGGGCTCTTGAGGGCGCTTATTATCCCCTTGTTGAAGAACTTGCTCAGGCGGATCATCGTCTTCTCATCAAATATCCCCTGATCTGTCTTCCTCTGCTCCTTGAGCATGTACTTCTCGCGGGGATGGGCATGCCTCTTTGATCTGCTTCTTGCCATGCTTCATTTTCGGATTTCATCCTTAAAAACTCTTTGTAGAGGGCACGCAGTCATCCTTTTATTGTTTTGGGTGTAATAGTAGCTAAGTGTTCAGATGGCAGAAAAGAGAAATGCGCCAACGGATATTGAACTGGCTTACAGGAGGCACCTCTATTATCAGGAGAAACACTCGGGCTGGCACATATTCCGAGCGCTGTATGTGGGCATCTACCTTTTCATAATGGGGATACTGCTCGCCACGCTCGTGCCGAATACGCTGAGCTACCAGCTCTACTTCGGCTGGGGCCTGATACTGGCTGCGCTCTTCGTGATAGTCTACGGCTTCACAACATCGATGCACCTGAAGCTGATGAAGAAGTATGCCTGATTTCCTGCAAGTAATCGGGTTAAAGTTTTAGTCAACTGACCTGCTGGTTTTGGCTTTGCGCAACATATACGAAACAAAGAACTACAAGCTATTCATCATAATACCGGTAGCGCTGCTTCTGATCAGCCTGGTCTTCATACCAAGGATACAGCTCGACCAGTCGCTTCGGGGTGGAGTTAACATACAGCTGCAGACCAATTCGACCATAAACGTAAGGACGCTCAGCACGGCAATAGATGCGGTGATACCGGGCGCCCAATCCAGCATCTCGCTCTCGCCCGGAGGGGTGTCAATAACGATCGCAACCAACTTGAGCTTGTCGTCTGCATCTACGCAGGCCGTTGCCGTCTATGCGGGATACAGCAACTACAGCAATTCCGCTGTGCTGCTCGCCGCATATAAGACGCAGCTCCAGTCACAGCCCAGCAACCAGACACTCATCTCAATCATAAACGTGCAGCAGGCAAACCAAACAAGGGACCTCGTGCAAATGAGCACCGGCCTTTCGCAGGAGCTTGCGCTGCTAGTTCCGTTCATAGGCGGGCCTGCATCCTTCAATTCCACGGACCCGGCACAGATGGTGAGCCTTGCGCAGACCTCGCTCTCCGCAGGATCGGCCGCGTACCAATCAAATGTGATAGCGTCACTGCACGGGCTGCTGAGCTTCACCACCTATTCCTACAACGACATAACGGCAACGCTTGGCTCGTTCTTCCTCTCGCAGATGGAGACGATAATAATCGCGGCATTTGTCATAGTGGCGATCGCGGTATTCATAATCTTCAGGAGCCCCGTGCCCGCGCTCGCGGTTGTCTTCAGCTCGGCGAACGACATACTTGTGGCGCTCGGCGTCATGGCGATAGTGGGCATACCGCTTGGAGTTGCATCGATAGGCGGCATACTCATGCTGATTGGGTACTCGATCGACACGGCGCTGCTATCATCAATAAGGATACTGAAAAGGAGCGAGGGGACTGCAACAGATAGGGCTTTCAGCACGTTCAAGACCGGAATAACGATGACATCGGCCGCAATAATAACATTCTCGGTACTGCTTGTTGTAGCGTACATCGCGTTCATACCAACGTACATCGAGATATCGGGGGTTGTTCTGGCCGGTCTTATAGCTGACATATTCACGACGTGGTTCGGCAACACGCCGATGGTGCTTGCCTACAAGAAGAGAAAGGAAGCGAGGGGAGCGTCATGAAGTGGAAGCAGTACTTGAAGGACAGGCGCATAATCGCCCTCATAGTCATAGCCGTTGTGCTCGCGATATGCGACGTCCACTACGGCCTCCACCTGGGGATAGAGTTCGCAGGAGGAACGCAGATACCGGTAACGCTTGCGCAGCCTGTCAACGCCAGCGCAATGGCCAGCCTGATATCTGCGCTCCAGCAGAGAGTCTCGACATTCGGGCTCAAGCAGGTTACAGTAGAGGGCATAGGAAACAGCGAGGTATACGTGATAATACCGTCGGTGTCGCCGACAGAGATAAACCAGACAATTGGGATAATACAGAGCCAGGGAAGGTTCGACGGGGTAGTCAACGGCCAAGAAGCTCTCAACGGGAGCGGCATACTCAAGGGGAGCATAGGGCAGCCGACGCCGCAGGTGCTGAACAACACGGTACAGTGGGTGGTCACCTTCTACATAACAACGACAGCTGCGGGCAGCTTCGCGAAGGTTGTGTTCGGCCAGGGCAACAAGCCCTTCTACCTCTTCCTTGACAGGCCTGCTGCGACAGTCATACTCTTCAACCAGTCGATACCGACAAACGCCTCGTCGTTGACATCGCAGAGTACGGCACTCTCTGCGATAGAGCAGGCGCTTGCGTTCGGCAACCAGACCATACCTATATTCGTGGTCTACAACTCGAACGCCAGCGTGCAGAACGCAGAGAACTTCCTCCAGAACAACAAAGGCAAGTACAAGACCGTATTGGCAAGCAGCGGCATAAACACGGGGCTGCTTGCGTGGCTGCATGCAAACAACTACACCGTAGACCTGCGGGATAAATCTAACATGACACCGTCGTTCACGACGCTGGCGCTTAACCAGACGGTAGTGGAGAGTTGGCCGCTCATCGGCTTGCTTTCGTCCCCGGTGCTCAACCCATCGATAACGAACGGCAACGTGAGTGAGAGTTACGAAATATCTGGCGTGTCGCCAGGCGGGCTTACCAAGGCCCAGGCAGTCACGTACGCGCAGCAGCAGACAAAGCAGATAGCGAGCATACTAAGCGGAGGAGCTTTGCCTGTAGCGGTATACGCCGGCACTCCTTCCACAATACCTCCGACGCTAGGCGCCCACTTCCTCTATGTCAGCGTGCTTGCCGGGGGGATAGCGATAATACTCGTATCTGGTTTCATAGTCGTAAGGTACAGGAAACTATTCCTCATTGCGCCGATACTGCTCACCACGGCGATGGAGCTCTTCATAATAGTCTCGATAATAGGGCTGATAGGCACGATCGACCTTGCGGCAGTGGCAGGAATGATAGCAGTAGTCGGAACTGGCGTCGACGCGCAGATAATAATAACGGACGAGGTGCTCGCGCACGGAAACTCTTCATCATCGGCCAGGATCCTGCTCGGCAACGCCTTCTATATAGTATGGGCGGACGCGGCGCTACTGGTGCTGGCGATGCTGCCTCTCTTCTTCTCAACCTCACTTGTTACGGTAATAGGCTTCTCCGAATCAACCATAATCGGGGCGCTCCTTGGCGTGCTGATAACAAGGCCAGCATACGGTGCGATAATAGAGAAGCACTTTTCCAGCTGATTTCATGCTAAAGTACTGTCCAACGTGCAACAGGTCGAGCGACGAAGTAAGGTTCATAGGCGAGTTCTGCCAGGTCTGCATCACCGAGAAGCTGAGCAAGAAGATAGCAGATGAAGCGGAGATATCAAGGTGCAAGTCCTGCGAGAAGATAAAGACCAGGGAGGGTTTCGCCGTGCCGGACAAGAACACCATAAAGGACGCGATATCGCTCTCGCTGAAGCCGAAGTGCGACATATTCATAGACAGCTTCGACTGGAAGGAGGCCGATGTGAGGTTCAGATGCGAAGTGGACGACGAGCGGGTCGCGTTCACCAAGAAGATTGCCGTAAAGGTGAACAAGGTAATGTGCATGAGCTGCTACAGGAGGACCTCGGGCTACTATGAGGCCATAGTGCAGATCAGGGGCGACTCGGTGAAGTGCGAGAACATGATGAAGAAACTCATCAACTTCATAGACACCCGCAATACGTTCACGTCTAGGGTGGACGAGATCAAAAATGGATACGACCTGTACCTGAGCAACAAGAAGGTGGCGAGCGCATTCTTCGAGTACTACGAGCTCAAGCCGAAGAGATCATACTCATTGTACGGAGTGAAGAGAGGAAAGGAGGTCTACAGGAACATCTACCTGCTCAGGCTCGATTAGCTTGGGGCGTGAGCTAGACTTGGCTAGATCGAAGCTTTATTATTTAAACAATTAAGTCCCTATTGCTTCCATGAATAGCTTGAAGAGAACCGAGGTTGAACAGATTCTAAAACACTATAATATAGGCACCTTGCAACACTTCAAAAAACTTCAAAGGCACACGGGCGCGCAGCCTATTTACAAAGTATCAACAAAAACAGGAAACTACTTTTTGAAACAGTATCGGAAGTTTGATTATTTCATAAAGGCGGGCCTTTCCATAACAGACTTCTTAGCAGAAAAGAAGTACCCCGCGTGAAGGTGCTCAAAACAGAATCTGGCCTTCGGTATACTGCCATTGAAGGAGTAACTTTTGCGCTTTTTGAATGGCTGGATTTGAAGGAAACTAGATTCGCGAGCAAAAGCCAAATGTACGAATTAGGCAAGTGCCTTGCCAGATTGCATGTACTGACTCAAAACTATCGCATAAGGGACAAAGACAATTACAAATTGATTTATGCTATGTTCTTGAAGAACAAAGAGAAGATAAAAAAGAGGTTACCAGAAAGGAAAATGTTTGAATACATAAAAGAAAACATAAAGAATGTCGAAGCTCCTCGAAAGGCCCGGAGGTCGGTGTGCCATGGAGATTTCCGTACTGAAAATATGCGCTTTAGGGGCAATGAAATCGTTAATGTTATCGACTGGGATTTAATTGGCAGGACCAGCGATTTTTATGACTTGGGGGTTTCAATGCAAAACTGTTTTGATAGAAACCTAAAATTTAATTTTAGTAAGTTGTCCGAGCTCGTTCGGGGATACGATCAGATAAGGAAACTTACTGCGGTGGAAAGAGAACACCTCTTTGAGGCGCTGCAGTGGGGCCTGCTCAGCTACACAATATTTAATCTCAGTTCGGGGGTCAGAGTAAATAAAAATAATCTACACAGAGTGAAAGTGTTAATGGAACTCGACAAAGAAAATTTTTATCAAAAACTCTTATTTTAGGTTTCTGTACCTGGCCGAAGTTGAGGGCGTGGGCACAGCTTCGAAACTTAGCTGGGCCTGATTAGAATCAGGACTGCTGCTGTATGTAGACGCACGGGACTGCATTGTTAGACGGGCAGATGTTCTGCGCGCTGACGTTCAGTAGGTAGCTACCCTGCGACGCTATCCCGCCGAGGTTGCCGCTGACGTTTATCGGAGTGTACGATGTGACATAGCTGCTGCCGCTGCTCGTATAGATTACGAAAACTATCTCGTGCCCTACCCCGTTCTGCAACGTGCCCACAGATATGCTCTGCACGCTCGGGGGTATCTGGATAAGGACAAGCTGCCTCGCAGGGTATCCCTGTGAACCTACAGATGTGGCGATGGCGGCCAGCTTGGCCGTTGCAGCTTGCGCCTCCGCCGATGCAAGCGATGAATTGGAAACTGATATCTGGAGGAAGGCGAGCACCACTATCGGCAACAGTATTATGAGCCCGAACGACACCGTTATCAGCAGCTCGAAGCTTGATTGACCCTTCCTGCTCTTCGCAAGCGACCTAATCCTCATAGTCCCCTCCTTCATCCATCCCCTTCTTGAAAGTATTGATCTTCCTAACAGACATGTACCTCTCCTTCTCGTTCCTTGCCTCCTTCTCGAGCTTGCGCAGCAGGTCCGCCAGCGTCCTCTCTATGCTGTAGCCCGTGGCATGGACGAAGATCGCGCCCTTGTTCTCGAGGGTGAGGCGTGCATGCAGTTCGTACATTCGGGTCCCTACCCTCTTGATGTTGAGCGTCATGTAGAGGGTGCTGGCGCCGTGCAGCTTCTCGGTCTTCTTCATGAAAGACTTCAGCTCCTCCTTTATCTCATCCTCGTAGTCCCTGTCTGAGGCGTCCAGTCCGGAAATGAAGATCTTCCGCTCATCTATCCTCCTTCTTGATATCACGTTGCCGAATATGTCGAAAAGGGTAAGCATGCCTGCGGGCTTGCCTCCCCTGGTTATTATTACCGATGATACGCCGTTCTCCACCATCGACCTCGCTGCGTCGGCGATGCTCTTCCTGTAGTCGAGAACGACGAGATCGCGGCTCGATATGCTGCCAAGGGTCGCGTCAGCGAAGTTGTGCGACTGTCCGCTCATCTCTGGAAGGCGGTCGGTGCCCTTGGCGTTCGTGTAAGCGAGGTCGTGGTTGGTTATTATGCCGTATAGGCGTTCGTTCTGCAGGACTACGAGCCTGCTCACTTTCCTGTCGCGCATCGTTGCCCTTGCCTGCGATATCGATGAGTTGGCATCGATTGCGAGGACTGGCGATGTCATCGCGTCGCTTACTGGAACGTCGAGCACCTTGAGGGAAAGCAGTATCTTGAGCATGGTGAAGCGTTTTATCACGCCAGTTATCCTCTTCCCTGAAACGTATGGCAGCGCCTTTGCCCTGCTTTTGTAAAAGCCGGCGAGCGCCTCATCTATGCTCGTGCTATCAGTTATTGAGGGGACCTTAGCGGCGTACTTGCCTGCGGTCTCCTTGCCGCCCTTCTTCGATACCATGCCGAAGCGGTAGAGAGACCTGTTGTCTATCAGGCCGTAATACGCGCCGTTCTTGTTGACCACAACGGCGCCGTACTTGGATATCGATGATATGGTATTCGATATCTGCGTAGAAGCATCGAAGAACTCCGTCTTCGAGATAAGCGAGATTGGAATATTGAGATTTGACGCATCCATTTAAACCCTCACAGCAGTTTAATAAGAATGACAAAATATAAATAGTCCGCAACAAAATTCTATGCGTGCCAGGATGGCAGATCGGCTATGCGCCCGCCTGCAGAGCGGAGAAGGAGGATTCGACTTCCTCTCCTGGCTATGCGCTTAAAGGACGAAATGAGTGATTCGCTATGGAATTCGAATATGATGGCACTGCCTTGAAGTTCAACAAGGTGTCGACAGATCTGGATAAAATGGTGCTGAAATTCGTTTCGATGCTCGACAAGGCAAAAATAAAGTATGTCATAATAAGCGGCTATGTTGCAATCCTGTTTGGGAGGGCCAGAGGTACGGAAGATATTGACATATTCATAGAGAAAATAAGTGCGAAGCAATTAGATTATCTGTACAAGCTTATCGATAGCGAAGGATACTGGGTGTTGAACGCGGACGGATTGGGCGACGCATTCAACATGCTTGAAGATTCGCTCGCCATAAGGGTGGCAAGGAAAAACGAGGCTGTACCAAACTTTGAGATAAAATTCCCAAAGAAGGATACCGATTCCCTTTCTCTTGAAAAGCGCCTGAAGGTGGTGCTCAATGGCAAAACGCTGTTCATCTCTCCCCTGGAAATACAGATACCTTTCAAGTTTTGGCTAGGGACGGACAAGGACCTGGAAGATGCCATGCACCTCTACGGGATATTTAAGGGCAAACTTAATAAATCTCTAATGAGCAGGATGGGCAAGGAGCTCAAAGTTGAAAAGAAGATGAGAGAGTATGCCATTGAGTAAAAAGGAGAGGGAGGAGAGGCTCGATTTTGTTAGATTTTGGGCTGCTTATATCAAGAAAACTCCAAATAAAGTGTGGTCCAAGCAGCAGGCGCTGCTCATAAACTCGCAGCTTAGGGGAGCGAGGCAGGATCCAGTCCTCTATATGAAGATAAAGAAACTCGTTTCGGCGGCAAAGGCATGACCGGAGGATTCGACTTCCTCCCCTGGCTTGAGAAAGCTTAAGAATTTTGGCATCCTCCTACTTTGGGGGATGGGCATGTCAACAGCAGATTTGGCCAGAGAAGCGACACACGCAAGGGAATATAAGAGAGAGCACGTCTTGGAGCTCACCTTTACCGACTTGGTAAAGCACGTATCCGCGATCGTGGCCGGAGATGGGTTTACGCTTCCGTCGAGCAGGGAATCTTGGGTGGAGATCATTAGGCTGCTCGCGCGAGACCCAGAATCGGACAAATTCATCAAGGAGAAAAAGAATGGGGAAGAGCTGTCAGCGCTGCTTACATGGCTTCATTTGATAGACGGGTTCTTCATAACGAAGCCCGAATCGTTTGACCGATTCTCTGTCGATCCGAACGTGGTCGAGCATCAGAAGGAGAACCTCAAGCTATATCCGACGGGCTACCGCAACTTTTTGCACAGAGCAGCTAGAATGGTTGAGGATAATTTCATGCATCTGAGGACGCAGTCGGGCTAAACGTCGAGCACCGCCCTGACCCTGTATCCCTCGGCGCTCTTCCTGACCTTGAGCGCGAACCTCGATACGCCCTTTACGTATATTACCGAGTACTTTGGGCTTTCCTCCTTCGCAGACAGCTCCGCCGAAATCACATAGCCTCCAGCCGCACCGGCTATCTTGATCCTGTTCACCTTGTAGCAGTAGACGCCCTTCGCATCGGCAATTGAGAGCGCATCCTGTAACGCCACCCAAAGAAGGTCCTCGAGGCTCGATGCCTTGTCCCTTATCATTATGCGCATAGTGCTGCCTTTTGACTTCGCTAGCGCGGCTATGTCAGCAGACGTGTCGAACAGGGCGAGCAGGGCGTTGGAGAAGGCTTCCTCCATGCTCTTCCCGTGCGCGACAAGCTCCACGTCAGCCGTGTGGTTCCTGAATTCGTAGCCCTTACTCTTCATCCTCTCGCTCTATTTTAGGCAACCTCTTATTAATATTCCTTCCAAATGCTCTATGTCCGATGAAGAAAAGAGTAACTACTGACTGATGATGAAGACCATATCGACCGAGGACAATCATTTTTACCGCGTGTTTTGATGCGCACAGATACTGGAAAGGTATTGGGGATCGGGGTCCTGTTCGTGGCGGTTCTGCTGGCCATGGTTACGACCATAGCGGTCACAAACTTCACCATACTCGACACGGATCCGACCACCTACGTGATAGTCGTAATGCTGATGCTATTCGCACTAATAGTGTTCTCGCTGAAGGAGAATCTGACGCTTAACAGGGACGGCATGCAGATATTTTACGGGGCGCTCATATTCGCAGGCTACATACTCCTTCTGTCGTATCTCAGGGCATCGCTGTCGTTCGTGTACACGACATTCGGCGTCGGAGCGCTGCTCGTGCCGGTAGCAATACTCTCGTTCACCGTAATGCTCTTCGGGTTTGGAGGGGTGAGGAAGCTCTGGCCCGTCATAATCTACGCGCTTTTCGCATCGCCGCTGCTGCTGATGCCGGTTCTCTGGCAGGCGGGCGGCTTCGCGAATGCTAACGCCTACTTCGTATACGGGGCGATGCGGGCATTCGGCATCCCAGTGACGATAAACGGTATAACGATAACTTCGCAGGCGAGCACGAGCATCTCCATAGCGGCGACGTGCGCGCCGATTGGTACCTTCATCGCGCTCGTGATGTTCCTGGTGCCGATAGCCTACCTGTTCAACGGAAAAAGGTCCAGGAAGGCACTATGGGTGCTCTTCGGGTTCGCGCTGCTACTGCTGCTGAACTTCGGGCGCATGTTCCTAATAGCGTATTCGTGGAGCTACTACGGGATAACCCAGGCGGTTGCGGTCTTCCACATATTCGCGGGGCAGATACTCTTCTATGCGGTAATCGTGGCGATGCTGCTGCTCGCCGGGAAGTGCGGCCTACGGATGCCAAGGCTTCGCAAGAACCAGCTAAGGGACCTGAGAAAGGACATAAGAAAGCGCGGCGTGGGTTTCAACAGGGCATGCGCGGTTACGCTTTCTTTAGGGGTGGTAGCGCTGTTGTTCTCGATGCCGTACATCAACTCTATGTACGCCTCTCCGACATTCTTCTACAGTGCAATCGGCGCATCAGGGGCGCAGACGCTCTACCAGATGGCCGGGAAATCCATCGGGTACATATACCCGAAGGCGCTTGCGCTGGGGGAGAACGGCACATCGTATGCGTTCGCGATAGAGAACTCGACATCATCTGCCACATACATAATTGCGTTGGCGGTCCCCATACCGTCGCAGGGGCCGATTGAGGCAGGCACAAGCCCAGTAGTCGGCCAGGGCAGATACCTGCTGAAGAGCGGAGTGAGCGTCGGGGCCGGAATCGCCAGTGCGGGCAACTACACCTTCGAGCTCAACTACTTTGCACTTCCATTCAACGTGAGCGGATCCTACGCGTCGGTCAACTACGAGTTCCTCTCCCCGCTCAACACCAGTATACCGTCCTGCGGCTACATAGGTTACCAATCGATTGGGCTCTTCAACTACATAGAATCTTCAATCTACAACACGATAAACGGCAACTTCAACTACAATGCAGGCGGGTTCCTCTGCAGCACCTACCTTGTTGCGCAGTACGGGTGATGTGTTGGAATTTGCATATGACGGGGGCGCAATAGTATACACCTATTCCGGAGGGGAGAGGAAATTTCTGTTCCTCAAGCGCAGAGAGGGCTGGCTAGACATACCCAAAGGGCACATAGAGAAGGGTGAAAAGGCGCGCGACGCGGCGATAAGGGAAACGTTCGAGGAAACAGGACTCCGCATCGAGCCAGAGAGGTTCTTCCGGAACCAATCGGACTACTGGTTTAAGGAAAATGGCAAGACGATAAAGAAGAAATTGACCGTGTTCGTTGCAAAGACAGATGGCGCCGCGGGGGTTACGGTGTCTCGAGAGCACGTCGGGCACGCCTGGCTAAGTTTCACCGAAGCGATGGAGAAGCTCTCATTCGAAAACGGCAGGGAGACACTGAAGGCGGCTAATGATTACATAGACAGGATTGAAACGATGGGGAAGCTTAATGCTGACTACGCGAAACTGCCCTCAGAAGTAAGGGGCTGGTCGCTCAGCAAGAGGCTTGTGCCAGGGGAGGGGCCCCTCAACGCAAAGGTGATGCTGCTGGGCCAGGCGCCGGGCAGGTTCGAAGACGAACAAGGCAGGCCGTTCATCGGGGCAAGCGGCAAGCTCCTTGACAGGATGATAGAGACCGCAGGGTTAGCGCGCGACGAAGCGTACATAACCAGCACGGTGCAGTTCTTCCCCCCAAAGAATAGAGTGCCATCAGATGAAGAAATAGCCGCATGCAGGCGCTTCCTGAAAAGGCAGATCGAGATAGTAGACCCGAAAGTGGTGGTCCTCCTCGGCGCTGTTGCGGCTGGAGAGCTTCTCGGCGAGAAAAGGGTGATGATGACGCACGGCAATGTGGTGGAAAGGGAGAGGCTCTACTTTGTTACAATACACCCTGCCGCGGCGGTCAGGCTCAAGAAGAACATACCATTGATGGAATCTGATTTCGAGAAACTCAAGGCGCTATTGGAGGCGCAAGATAGCAAATAGAGGTGACTACATTTTATCCGATATGTAGTCACCCAGATGAGAATATTTACATGTTTGTAGTCGTCTTAACTGCACCCATCGTCGTTTCTTTGCGGCCCTAAATGGGGCGTATTAATACGGCATGACCTCAGGGAGCAAAATAGGGTAGGGAGTCCGCGTCGCTGCGGACTCCGCTTACTGTGGGGGTGAAACAATTAGTGTTTCGGTCGCCTTGCCAGCGTCATATTTGTAATAGACCTTCCTGCCAAGCTGATGCCTCTCGAGGAGGCCCATCTTGTACAGCTTGTTCAGGTGCATTGAGGCTGCGTTCCTGCCCTTGTAGTTCATGGCCTTCTTCACATCATCGGCGCATGCGAGATCGAGCACCTGCACAGTCTTTATGATCTGTGCGTCCAGGCCCGATACAGGTATCTCTTTTGCGCCTCTCGCCATGCCCTCTTCGGGCAGTGCCGCATCTTCCTCGTAGTAGGTGTCGCGTAGGCCGGTCTCTAGCCTTGCCATGCTCTCCGAAATGCCTTTCAGGAGCATCGTAGTTCTCTTGTTCTCATCTATCATGTACTTTATGAGCGCGAACAGGTTCGAGCTGGTCTCCTCGACCTTCTCGTTCTTCACAAGGAGCTCCTTCTCCTTTGCGGTGCTCTCGTTGATATTCCTAAGCCTCTGCTGGATCTCAACAAGGGCGTTTTCTATCTCTTTTTTTGATCGCATGATAAACCCATTCCAACTCATTCATGATCATGTGATTGACCAATCATGATCAAGTCACGACTTTATTGTGAATGATTAAGTATTTAAATCTTTGCAGCGCCCGCAATAGGGGAATTTTTTACATTTTTGTTTATTCCGCTATTATTTGGGGGAGCTCTGCCGGGTTTTGACGTCATAGTTTAAATATTCGCACTGCATTGTATCAGAGCAAGGTAATGGTTACATGGAACAGATATACATACCAAAGGAGCGCCTAGGCCTGCTGAGAGACAGGAAAACACGCACCCTGCTTGAGAGGATTTGCGACTGCAGCATATCGATGGAGAGCGACGAGTTTGTGGAGATAACGGGAAGCCCATACGCCGAATTCATCGCCAAGAACGTCATTTTCGCGTTCGGGCGCGGCTTCGACGTGGAGGCGGCACGCCTCCTGCTCAACGAGGAATACTACTTCTCTTCGATAGACCTAAAGGACGCGCTAGGCGGGGAGAAGAGGATCGCACGCATAAAGGGCAGGGTAATAGGGGAAAATGGACGCACAAAACGCTACATAGAGAGCGTCAGTGCCGTGAAGATGAGCGTGTACGGTGACACTGTAAGCTTTATAGGCAGCACCAATGAAATAAAAGAGGCGGAAACGGCGGTGAACACCCTGATAGAGGGCGGCACCCATAGGCTCGCCTACCTCAGGATGGAGGCTGCCCATAGGAAGAACAAGAGCAACGCAACCAATCCGAAGTTTTAGGACAAGAAGGTGACATATGGCGACCACAGATGCGGAACAGATATTCAAGGAGTTCAGGGAGCACTCCGCGGCGGAATTTTTCAAGAAGAACAGGCAGATGCTCGGTTACTCGGGGGCGGGGAGATCGCTAGTCACGATAGTACACGAATGGGTCACTAACAGTTTGGACGCCTCTGAGGAGGGGGGCATCCTGCCCGACATAGATGTCTCGATAAGCAAGGCGGAGAACAACAGATATATCATAAAGGTATCAGACAATGGGCCGGGGATTCCGAAGAACTTTGTGGGCAAGGCGCTCGCGACAATCTTCGCTGGCACAAAGTTCCACAGGTACATGCAGCAGCGCGGGCAGCAGGGAATCGGAGCAGCTGGCTGCCTGCTTTTCTCTCAGATAACAACGGGGAAGCCCATCTTCGTCAAGTCATCCATCGGAAAGGGCAGGGCGTACTCATGCCACATTGCGCTCAGCACGGCAAACAACAAGCCCATCATAACCGACATGGCTGACATAGATGATAAATCCCAAGGGTTGTCAGTGGAGGGCGAGTTTGCCGACATACGCTACGAGATGGGGGAGCACAGCGCCTACGAGTACATAAGGAGGACCGCGCTCTCGAACCCGCACACGCAAATAAAACTCACCGACCCGAGCGGACAGGAGTTCCTCTTCGTCAGGTCGGTAAAAAAACTACCTGCGAGGCCACCTCCCGCAAAGCCGCACCCCGCAGGACTTAGCACCAACGACCTGCTCGACTTCGCGCATGCCAGCCAGAGCAGAAAGATATCGTCGTTCCTGGTAGACACTTTTGCGAGGACCACGTCGAACAAGATATCCGAGATACGAGAGGCAGACCCATCGATAGACATGGACGAGGACCCGAAGAAGCTCACATGGGAGCAGGCGGAGAAGCTCGTCAACGCGTTCAAGAAAGTCAAGTGGATAGCGCCCGACGCAGGCTACGTAGTGCCGATAGGGGAGGAGCAGATAAGAATCGCGGTTAAGAACATACTGAGCCCAGAGCACATGTCCGTTGTTGAGAGGAGGCCCCGCATCTTCAGGGGTGGGGTTCCGTTTATAGTGGAAGCGGCCGTCGCATACGGAGGCGGCTCGGGCAAGAAGGAGGAGGAAGGCTACTCTGGCAACATACTCAGATTCGGCAACCGCGTGCCTCTTCTCTTCGACAGCGGAAGCTGTGCGATAACAAAAGCCGCGAACGGAATAGAATGGAGGAGATACGGAATAGATATGGAGACGCAGCCAGTCAGCGTATTCGTGAACGTATCATCCGTATATTTGCCGTACTCAGGGGTAGGAAAAGAGGCGATTGCGCAGGAGGACGAGATAGTCGAGGAGATAAAGCTCGCGGTGATGGAGGCTGCGAGGGGAGTGCAGCGCTATGTGCGCGGCAAACAGGCTGCGAACTTCAACGCAGGCAGGTACAAGGCGATATCGAGGTACGTGAAACAGCTCTCAAAGGACATAGGCGACCTGACCGGAGCCGATACTGGCAGGGTAGAAAAGAAGCTAAATGATATAGTAAAGAAGCATTTCCCCAAGGCGAAAGAAGGCGAGGATGAAGAAGAGCCAGCTGTAGGGAGCGAAGTCGATGTAGAGGAAGAGGCCTAGTGTTCCGTTTCCGTTCTCTTCCCCCTGCTGGGCGCAGCATGGAGCTAGTTTCTCTTAATGCCCTTGATCGCGATAGTAGATGGTAGCTTCTGCCTCTTCGCAAGGTTGACCTTATCAAAAGCGTTCCTAGGCCTGATTTCGGAGCCTGGCCTGGGCTCCGCCACCTCAACGATGTCGTGCCCAGCATCACGGAAAAAGTTGGTATATTCTGTTAGGCTCCTATGATAGTATTCATGCGTGTACTTGTTGCCGTTCAACACCCAGGTTCGCTGCACGAGCCTGGCAGTGAAATAGTCATCAACCGTATGCACGCCGGGTTCGGATGCGTTTGCGGTGTTAAATGGGTGCGGAACCGTTACTACGAGCACGGTGCCCGGCTTAGAGACGCTTCCAAGTATCTTAGCCGCGCGCGGAAGGTCATCTAAATGGTTCAGCAGGTGCGCGCACAATATAATGTCATAAGAAGGCGGAGACACTGTCCTGCTGGCCATAATACCGAAACCGGCTAGATCCATTGGTGCGAAGTACAGGCCCTTGGTTATCCCTCTTCTCTCCTGCTCGTCTTTTGCAAGCTGTATCATTTCCTTAGACTGGTCCATTCCAACAACAAACGCCCCGAGTTCATGCAGCTCGAATGAATAGTGCCCGCCTCCGCAGCCGACATCCAATGCGGTTTTACGCGGCACATCGCCAAGCATCTTCAGCACTACGGGCAGATCTGCAAGAAAAGCGGGCGATGCGGAGCGCTGGCTAGAATAATCTCTTGCCATTTGGCCCCAAGTAGAAACAGTCCTGTTAGCCATATGACCTTCTTTATCTCTGAGATATTTAAGCTTTTTCTGGCCCTTATCGACGACAAGCCTATGTGAGCACGCCCTCTGGATTATCGGCGTCCATCAGGCCTATGCTGCCGGATGATATGTACATGCGGATTTCCTCGGCGTCTGCGCCCGGCGAGCCGTGCAGGTACCTGTTGAACTCGTCGAGCCTACCCGCGTTAAGGAATGCTATGTAGCTCTTCGCATTACCGAACACCCGCACCTTCTGGAACTTGCTCGTCTTCGAGTAGATGACTATGTAGGAGCGCTCGTCGTGTATCGACGTGACCATGTCGGCCTTGTCGCTCGTGTCTATGTCGCTCGCCTGATACGCGTGGGACACCATGTAGACCCTGAGCTTCTTGAAGGTTGCGAGGTACTCTATGTCGTGCCCGCTCTGCGCGACCCAGCCCTTCGGCGCGTAGAGGCCATCGGCGCTGACGAGCAATCCCGCGGACACCATCTGGTCCAGCATCATCTCGGCATTGCTGTGGGTGAGGCTTACCTGTATGTTGTTGTACCTGATGTTGCTCGCAACAGCGTGCCTTACCTCGTCGACCGACAGGGGCATAAACCGCCAGTGGTTGTAGATGTTGAGCTTGTCGAACGCGGATACCAGTTCAACCGCCTTTATCTTTATCGGTATCCTCTGCTCCTCGCGCATCGACGGGACGTCTATGTAGAATTCGTCCCTATTCGGCGCCCTGATCACCGTTATCAGCACCAGTGCGACTATTATAACAATCGCGAGCTCGATGTATTGGCTGTTTATCTTTAGCGCAAGGGGCTGGTTGTTCACGATGTAGGTGAAATTGTCCGACAGCATGTATATGTTGAACTTTACGTTGCCCTTCGGCGCGGATGCCCCCGAAGGCAGCGAGTATGTGAGCGCCCCGTATTCTATTGTGCCGGAGGATGGATAGAGGCCGTTGACGCTTATCTGGTAATCGACCCCCGACAACGGCGTACCGCCCGAAGTTACCGAGAAGACAAAGGAGTCGCTAGTGTAATTGGCGGTCAACAGGGTTATTATCACGGGGGTAATGTTGAATAGCGCCGAGCCGTATATGTTGTCATAGAAGCCCTGGACCTCAGCTATGTACTGCCCTGGGGGGAGGTAGAGGGTGAGGGGCTTTATGAAAGTGAAGTTACCGCTCGTATTGAATGGGGCGAGGGGTATGCTCGTGACTTCGGTAAGGTTGACATTGTATATGTTTATATGGGGCGAGACGCTGACCGGTACGCTTGAGTGCGTGAATATGCTTATTGCGACGGGCACCTGCACGGCGGGCACCACGCTCTCGGGCATCGAGACGGTGCCGTTGACGCTCAGGTTAAGCTTGTATGGAATGTAGCTGTAGGCGCTGCCCTGCGAAAGCGCATAGCCGGGGTTGTTGTAGATGACAATACGGCCGTACCCGTAGGGCATGCCGGTTGAGGGTCGGTAATTGTAGCCGGCCGATAAGTGGATGAGCGGGAAGCCGACTATGCCGGTCGCATTGGTGAGGTTCTTTGGAGATAGGGCGGCGCTGCCATATGAATATTTCTGCACCCAGAAGAGCTGCGAAAGCGCTTTGGAGATGTCCTGCGCTGCCGCGGTGGAACCGTTCCACGAAGTCAGATAATCAGGAAAGACTAGTATCGAGCCGTTGGAGTGGTAGATGTAGCTAAGGGGCCCGTACCTAGTGCCATTGGTCAGATAGAAAGCCGGCTTGCCGAAGTAGAAGCCGCTCTGCGCGTTTGCAGTGTAGTTTTTATCTATGCTCCATGAAAGGAACTTTGGTATGATGCCCTGAGGCACCGGCACGAGCACCTGCCCACTCGTCGCGTTTGAGAAGTTCCTTCCCACATAGATTATATCGGTGCCCTTGTCGAGAAGCCTCTCTATCAGCGTCTCGCTCGAATTCTGCACAGGCGAGAACATCGCTATCGGCATCGCGCCGCTCAATATCACGAGAGCAGAATCGTTGGGTATGCTCGAGACGTTCTGCTCGCTTATCACAGATACATCGAGCGAGTTGGCGACAACGCCATACTGTTGCAGGTCTTGCGCTATCAGGGCGGTCGTCTGCTTTAGCTGACCGCAGTTGTAGCAGGCATTGGTCACGTTGAGTATGTATATCCTGGTAGGGGGAGGTGCGACAAAGAGTGTTGAGTTCACGTAGAGTGCCGTCACGTTCGAGCTCACATAGCGCAGTTGTACATACGGTATTAGATAGTTGTTAGAATCGTACGACAGCACGCTCTTCGAGAGCAGGAATGCTGCTATCTGCGTATTGGGCGATACGGCAGCAGAGTGGGGTCCGCCGGATAGGCCCCTGAAACTGAGCCCGATATAGGCTATCAGGCCCACCACGAGGACCGCAATTATCCCTATGACGGTGAAGAGTCGCTTGAGGCGCATGCTGACACCACTATGCAGGAGGCCCCTCCCGCGCCGGTTTCCTGTTTAACAGCCTTGTAAGCATCCTGGTCAGCACATTCTGGTGCTCACCCACACGTTCCCTTATGCTGTAGGCCCGCAGGTATCTGACCCTCTTGTTTATCCTGACCAGGTATTTCATGCTGCTAACCCTTTACTTCTATATAGCCCATCGAGACCATCTTGTTCAGTATCTGCTCGACCCTGGGCGACGGCACCCTGGTCGCCTTTGAAAACTCGTTGATGTCTATCGTGCTGTCGTGCGCCTCTATCCAGTCCTGCACCCTCGCCATCAGGGCCTCGTCGGAGTATGTCTCCAGCTCGCCGAGCCTCTGCTTCAGGTCCCTGTTCTCGGCGCTGAGCTGCATGCCCTGCACGGTGAGGTTCTTGTTGGACGCCGCGAGCTCGATGTTGAGCCGCCTCAGCTCCTTGTACTCGTTGTAAAGCGAATCGTAGGTGTTGTAGAGCGCGCTGTAGCTCGGAGGGATTGAGTTTATCAGGTCGTCGATGGCAGAATCTGCGTGCTGGAAGAGTTCGGCGTTGTCCGGCTGGTATATGTCGGCGACGAGCGACAGGACCCCCATCAGGTTCTTGATCACGTAGAGCCTCCTCATTCGCACGCTAGAGTCGTGCGCGATCGAGTACTGGACGCTAAGGTCGCTGTTGTTGAACGTTATTATGAAGAAAAGGAAGGGCTTCTTCTGTATGTCGCGGCTCTCCACCCTCAGCAGCACGAGGCTGCTTGGATTCCTCTTCACGTAGAAGAGTTCAAGGGTCGAGAGGCGCTTCTGCAGGTCGTCGAGGGTGCCATTCAGCCTCCCCGCGATCTTAATCTCCTCTACGTCCGGCTCTATGAAGCCGATCCGCTCCTCCTGCTGCTCCAATTCTACCACGATATCCTATTACAGAGAGGTATTTTATAACTTATCGCCGCGTTGCCTGTCCGATTTGTTTTTGTCCTGACCGTTCAACTTGGAGAGCATCTGCTTCGGGATGTCGAGCGGGGGCATGTAGCTTATGAGCGATAGCAGGTACATCAGCACGATCACCCCAAAACCGAAAAGGAAAGAGATCGGGTTGGCGCGCGAGGCTGCGACTATGAACGCAGCGAACAGGAACCCTATGACAAGATAGGCTATGAGCTTCGTCTCGTAGCTCTTCCTCTTCTTCACGTACTTGGGAAAGCACTCCCTGCATACGACCGGGCGCGTTGGGTTGGCGTACTTCACAGTGTGGCTGTTCAGCCACCTGAGCGCGCCCACCACATTGTCTGCCTTTATCGATATGCCGTCCTTCTGCTCGTTGCAAACTATGCAGCGCGGCTGCTTTGCGCCATGCTTCTGCCCTGCCTTGGTCTTCATCTGCATGTAATCACCCGAATTCTATCGTTGCGTTGTAGAGCCTGCCTATCTCGGCGCTTATCTTGCTCTCGTCGGATAGGTTCAGCACCTCGCTTATCAGTATGTCATTCATGTTCATCCTCCTGAACACGTTGGTTATCCTGTCGCGCGGCATGCCCTCCTTCTCCAGGAGGTTGACAAGCTGCACTATGTTTATGTGTCTGTGCTCCTTCTCTATGTTTCCGAAGATCTCATCTATGCGCTTCTCGCTCAGCCCGTAGGCTGCGAGTATCCTCCTGAGCTCGATTCTGCTCACAGTGAATGTGCTAGGATTCGCCATCTCCACCAGCGTAAGATATTATTCTAGTTATAAGCGTGTCGTCTACGCTCAAGCTCTTCAGCAGGCTCACTATGTTCGCGTTGGCCGCGCCGTTAGACTTCAGTTGCCTTATGAAATCGAGCATCTTAAGCCTCCTGTTGTTCGCGTCGAATGCAGAGAATACCGAACCCGTGGTCCCGCCAAGCATTCCGTACTCTATGAACTTGTTCCGCATCTCATCCTTTTCAAGTTGCAGTTCGCTCTGCATCACCTTCGCAGTGAGTTCGCCCGCAGTGAGCACGTCCGACATGTCTATCGTATAGACGTAGAGCGGCTCCTCGCCCACTATCCTGTCGAGCACAAAAGTCTCCGGAAAGTTGAGAGCGGTGGTGAACTCCATCTTCACGGCAGCCTGTCCCACGCCGAACTTGCCTATCTCATCGCGTATGAAATTCGAGAACTTGAGCGAGCTCTGGAGATATCCGAGGAAGTCGCCGAACTTTATCTTGAGTATGAAGGTTGTGCCGACATTGGAGAATATCGCCTGGTTGACGTCCGTGGGGCTCTGCGACGCGACTATCAGGCCGAACTGGTACTTGCGCCCCTCCCTGACGATCGCGACGGCGTCGCTCTTCTCGTCGCCGGCAACCCTGTGCGCCTCGTCGAGCACGATTATCGCCTTCAGCCCCTTGCCCTCCATCGACCCAACCGACCTCATCTTCTCCTTGAGGGTCTGCAGTATGAACAAGGCCGCGAGCCCCTTGAAGTTGTCATCAGGAAGACCGGACAGGTCTATATCGACCAGGCCCGACTCCGCAAGCTTGCCGATGTCAAGGGTGCTCTTCCTTGCAAAGTAGTCCTCGCCCTCTCGCGCAAACTGCCTCAGCCGGTACACTGCATTCTCAAGCTCCGCCGGATATTCGTATGTGCCGTCCTGCAGTTTCTCGCTCAGAAGGGCTATCACCTCCTTCAGCGTAGGGGGCTCCTTGCCCGGCGGGGCGTTCTCATATGATATGAAACCGACGTTCGCGTACGACTGCTCTATCGCCTCCTGCGTCAGCCTGCGCTGCTCAGGGTAAAGAGAAATATCGGTGAGTATGTCAAGGGAATTCATTATCTGCTTTGTCCTGTCGAGCGGCTTCATGCCAGATAGGTCAAGCAGGTTAAGGTAGTCGCCCTTTGCCAGCGATACGACTTTGCCCCGCGTCTGCTCGACCCAGGGCCTGTACTCCCCCGCCCAGTCGATTATTATCGCGTTGGTGTTCCATATGTAACTTGCCCTCCTGAGCAGCGTCTTTACGAAGAAGCTCTTTCCCGATCCCGTTATCCCGAACACCGCTATGTGTGGATTGGCGAGATTCATGAACGACCAGTTGAACGGCACCTTGAATATGCTGGTGTTGCCGACATATATAGCCTGGAACGGGTTGCTTATGAGCACATTGGCCGGCGGCTCGGGGGGCCTAGATAGGAACGCCCTCTTCGCCACCTCGTTGCTCATTATGCCCTGGAACTTCAGCTGTGTCATCGAAACCAAACCCAAATCAAATCTCAAGTCTTTATTACTATACTATCCCTCTACACTGAACTCGGTCGCGATATCGTTGTAATTCAGCGGCACCGCGAAATTGAACTTGAACAGCGAGTAGAGCTCCCTTCCGGCTATCCTCGAGAGCTGCAGGTTGAGCGAGCTCATCGCAACCTGGAGCTGCTTTATCTGCAGCGATAGCGTATCGAGAGCCGCCTTCTCGCTAACGCCAACCGCGGTGGTCTCGAAGTACATAACCGACGATATCGGCTTCTCACCCGCCGATATCCTGTCTATGCGCGCCTGTATTATGCCAATCTTCCTGCGTATGTCGGTAACGGCCGTCTCGACAGAGGCCTTCTCGTTCTGCAGTGTCCTTGAGAGCTGGAACTCCTGGTAGCTCCTCCTGCCCTCGAGCTCGTCCCTTATCTTCTGGACGTCCCTGCCGACCGACAGCACATGGAACTTGAACGGGAACGATATGCTCATTATCGCCCGTTCCCAGTTTTCTGGCGCGAGCGTCATCTTTTCCTCAACATCTGATTCGACCTCCTCCTCCTTGAACGAATATGAAAATAGGTTTCCGGTGATGAAGCCGGTCGCGTAGAAGAGGCCGCCGACGTTCTTCACCACAGCATCCTGTCCCTTCACTATGGTGTAATCCTTCGCCGGCTGGAAGGTTATGCCGATGATCCTTGCAACGAGCGGGAATATTACGAAGTCGGCCCAGTTGAGCGCGAGTATCAGCCCGAGGGTCATAAGGGTGAAGAAGAGCGCTACGTAGCTCCAGCCCTTCCCGAAGGCGCTTATGCTGGCGAGCACTATGAATATCGCGACCATCGAAAGCGCAAGGTAAACTATGTCGGTTTCATCCACTATATCACCGCTTCCTGTGTCCTCTGCTCTATCTCTGTTGTGATCGTAGAAAACGGCGCCATCTGCTCCGGATCGACGAACTTGAGGATCTCCCTGCCGGTCACAATGAGGGGAGTTACCCCGAAGGTCGTGCTGATTCCAGATATAACCTCGCGAGCCTTCTGCTGCACCATGCTCACAGCTTCGTATTCCTTCGAGCCGGACGCGGATATCGATGCATAGGACACGAGCTCCATCGACGGCGCCTTGCTCGAGCTCTCAAGGACGTTCCTCCACATCGCTATCTTGCCCCTCACAACGTCGATATCGGGACTCTGCTCCGCGCTCTGCAGCAGCTGCGATTCCTCGTTCTCGGCAGCGCTTATCGCGTCCCTGAGCATCTGTATGTAGGAGTCCTTGTTCATCATGTAGAGCTCCGCCGTGAATCTTATCGGGTCGGAACTTATGCCTATGAGGCGGCTCACCTGCCTTGAGAAATCTATCTTCTCCTCATCGCTCATCTCCGTCGCAGAACGGTACATCGGTATGCTTACGTAGGCGGTTGCGATGTATTCCCCCTTCTCCTTCTTTAGTATTGAGTCCTCGGTCGAGGAGAGCCAGTAGGGCTCCTCCGTGCTGATTACTATCTTCCTGCGGTGCTGCTTGAACATCGGTATTATAAGGTAGGAATAGTGCCTTGACGAGAAAGCGAGCACATCGAAGAACAACGCGACAAACAGCACTACGAGCTTGGCGGGATACGGCAGCACATACGCGGGGAGGCTTATCGCGACGCCTATGAGCACTACCGATATAGCGAGAAAGCCTAGAAGCGTGAATATCTTTGGATCCATCCTGCCACTCCTTTGTATACCCTCCTAATCTATTTATAGCTTTTTAGACTAGCCCTCTCATCTTGCCGCCGACTCTGCTCGCACCGCCGATGAAGTTCGCCACCTGGGTTATGAAGGCGTAGGTTATCGCGATTATTAGTGCAGGATAGAACAACACGAGAAGCCAGAAAGAACTCAGCGCGGACTGCGCTTGGCTCAATGAGAGGGCAAGCGGTGAACCCGTGCTTAGTGCATTCTGCTCTGCACCCGTGTTTGCGCCCCACCTGTTTAGCTGCGCAGAGGAATTTGCCAGCCCCTGCAGGAGCGTAGGGGAGGTGAAATAGTAGGCTATCGCAAAGAGGGTCGGCATGACAAGGTAGAAGCCTATTCCGGTCGCCATGAGTATGCCGCCGAGCGCCCTCGTCGGAAATACGATGCGGAATACCACTCCAGGGACAAGAAACACGGGTATCGCTGCCACCGAGAAGAACACTATGATGTAGTATTGGCTGTAGAGCGCGGCTACGCCGTCGATGACCAGCTGCCCGATGGTGGTGGCGGGCTGTATGAAGTAGAGCTGCAACGGCAGCACATACGCCGCCACTGCGTAGCCGATGAAGCTGCTGTAATCCATGCCGTTTATTACGAGCGTTATCACGGGGCTCACATAGAAGCTGTCGACAAGCACAATCTGGTACATCGAGCTATAGAGCCGTTCGGCCTGTCCTATCGTTGATACTATGAGGTTCATCGACGTTGCATAGGGGTTTATTCCCCCTACCGTTATGGCGGGGATCAGGCCGAACACAACTGCGCATATGAATAGGAAGAAGCCGACTATTATCGAGCTGGCCATTGCCTCGTAGAGTTCGCCGATGCCAAAATTCCTTATCTGGTCACTCTTCATTGCGGCGCCGACCATGAAGATCAGCGCGGCTACAGTGAATGCGAGCAGCAGCACCATGAAGACGAACGGCAGGTCCTGTGACCACACTGCATATACCTGTCCGTTTATCGGGCAGTACCATGGAGCCGACGCTGTGATCTGCTGGGCGAGGGTGGTTGGAAGCAGGCCGCACTGGCTCGGACTAGGTGACACCGATGCCGCACCAGGAACCGCCATAGCTAGAAGGATGGCCAGAAGCGATGCGATTGCTAACATCTTTATCATAAGTGCACCTATATGAGCCCGGTGAGCATCTGGAGGAAGTTTACCTGCTCGCCTATAGATTTTGAGAAGTCACGTATAAAAGCATCTAGTATTACGAAGTTAAGGAATGGTATGAAAGTAAGGCCAGCGATTGTGAAGCCAATAATTTGCACGAACTGCGGATTGAATATTAATAAGGAGCCAGAACTAAACTGCCCGGAGAGCCCTGCGAGAAGCAGAGTGAAGACCGATTGGATCAGATTGCCGACTAACTGCCAGAGGCTTAGTGTGCCGACCTGCACGTTTATGTAGCCGTAGATTATCGCAACCAAAAGGGGGTATACCAAACCAAGGCCAAGGCCCACGGCAATCATCGCGCCGCCAAACGTCCTGGTTATGCCGAAGCATCTCGATACCAGGCCAATTGTTACAAAGAAGGCAAGAAAGAGGAGCGCGCCAGATATTAATATCACTTGAAGTTGGTTGAGCACGAGCATGACAAAGGACACGCTGAATGCGGTTGTGAGAAGGTCCTCTTCTGATGCCGGGACTATATCAGACAGGCTAAATTGCACACCTATGCCCTGCAGCCCGGGGATATTGACACTGACGGCTATTCCGGGGCTCAGGCCGGAGAAGAAGGAGACGTAGAATAGAGTCTGTACAAGTGTGTATGCATTATTGCTGAACATTCCGATGTCGCACGATGATAGTGTGTAAAGCGTTGTGCTGCCGGAGCACTGGCTCGGAACCAGATTAAGTCCCGTCGGTCCGAGTGCTCCCTGCGGGTTTAGGAAGAATAGATAGGCGAATGCAGCAAAGATGAGCAGCAGGGCAATCGAAATCATCCCATCATACACCTGGCCCAACGCCCAGCTCCTTGCATTGAAGCTTCCGGAAAGACCGCTCAGCATGTAGACCATCGCCGCTATCGCGATTATCAGCATCACGCCAAGGAATGCGAGTCCGACCCAGTTGGCGGGATTGAGGGGAAGCGTGCCAGCTGGCGAAGGCGAAGTTGCAGCGTATGCAAGTGGCATCAGCACAACCATGATAACCATCATTATCGCGGCCGAAATGGCGATCTTGCGGTTCCTCGTGACGTTCATCATAACAATCCTTTGAGCGATTTTCCAGAGCTGAGGCTCGGAGCACCTAGGAAGTCTCCAGCCATTTCCATGAAGTCAAACGCTATTATGAAAGAGAAGACTATGCAGAAGACCGCATAGAAATTCTCGGCAAAAAGGCCTATCAGGAAGAGGACGAGCTGCACCGGGTCGAAGACCGTAACGAACGATGAGACGAGCGCGAATATCGCACCGAAGTTCGACGCGTTGCCCAGGAGACTGGAAGATACGCCAGAGAGCGGAAGCTGAGGGACGCCGTTAGAGGTTGTGCTAGGAGCAGCCACTAGCATGAAATGCAGCAGTATCGGAAATACCATGTAGAACGCTATGAACATGCCAAGGAATGCGCCACCGGCGGCCCTCGTCCACGGTAGAGTCCTCAGTATTATACCTGCGAAGAGGAAGAGCGGCATTATTGAATAGAATACGCCGAGGACTACGGATACCGCGACAAGAAGACCGGCGAGGCCGCCGATGCCAGTGAGCAGTAGACCTACAGGCGCGTTGGCGGTGCCCAGGCCGGCAAATGGCGAGAACGACACCCCAAAATCGTACGGCATTATGTTTATAGTCAGAGAGCCTATCAGAGACTGCACGTCCTGCGACACGGCGATGTCTATGTAGTATGTAAACAGTTGGATTGCCGGGGAGGTGAGCAGGTTGCAATCATCGACAAAGATCTGGGAGTTGTAGGCACCGGTTCCAGATATTATCGTCGGCGGCGCGAAAGAGGCAGTGGCAGCGAAACTACCAACGAAGATGAGCACGACGAGAACCGTCACGAATATCTCGCCAATCTCCTGCTTGCTGAAGTTGACGAGCTTGTTTATCCTTGCCGAGTATCCTATCATGTACACTGCGGCGACTATCAGCGCCATCACCAGCATTATGAGCAGTGATATGCCGAGTATGCCGCTGAGCGAAGAGTAATTGCCGAGTGGCGTCTGCGACGTGGGAGGTATGGCCGCAGAGCAGAATGTGCCGGTGGCCGCCGCAGTAGGCGATGCAATCGCTAGCACCGTGAACATCGCCACGGCTAGCACCGCAACCCTTGCGAGCCCGAAATTCATTTTTCTCATCATGTGAATCATATCAGCCTGCTCAATCCTGCAAGGGAGGTATCACCGCCGAGAAGGCTGGAGAGCCCTATAACTGCAGAGAGCGTTATAAGTATGTCAAGTACCGGAAGAAGGTAACCGCTTACGCCGTATACGCCGTACATGTTTGCGTATGCGAAGAGCACGCTGCCAGCATCATTCGGCAGACACTGATAAGGCAGCGGTATTATCGGATAGTTGTCGACAAGCGTGCCTGCCAGTGCTACCAGAGGATTCGCCACACCGGGAATCCAGAGGAATGGTATATCAGCCGCCTCTGCGTCAAATGCGCCTGCTGTGGCGCCGTTGGGAGGCCAACAGTTGTACTTCGTGGCAATCTGCTCGACGCTAGGGAACACGTAGAAGTTCGGTATATAGACACCGCACTGCTGGCTTCCGGATGGAGTGGTGGCACAGCCGTTCCCTGGGAGCTCGGTCAGGGCGTTGGTAGGGAGTGAATTATATCCGTATATGGAGCTTATGCTGCCCGGCCCACCAAATGCGTTGCCGAACGCCGCGAGGTTGCCCAGACCATTGCCAAGCGTCAGGTACTGTATCGCAAAAAGAACCGGGAAGATGAACACCGCGCCTATCGCGACCGCTATGAACAGGCCGCCCAGCTTCCTTGTGAAGAAGTTAGACCTCAGTAGCAGCCCCACGAATATAAGGAATGGCCACATGTATAGGAATATCACGACGAACGACAGCTGTATTATGAAGGAGTAGAGGGCCGTGGTCAGCAGTATCCCGAGCGACGCCATTGACGAGTAGACAAACGAGAGGCCCGCGTAGGGCACATATGAAACTGAGAGGAAGAACGCGGGGGGCGGCTCGGGAAGCGGCAGCACGCACTCGCCGCTGTCCGGTATGCTAGCGATGCAGATACCGAATGTCGGCGCCAGCGTCTTGAGGAATCCTATGTAGCTGTCCACAACGAAGAAGCTGTTTATGTTGGTGACAGATTGGTATGTGAGGTTCTCAATCACGACGCCGGATGCCGCAAGCGGGTAATCTATTCGTGAGGTAATTGCGCCGGCGTCCTGCCCATTCACAACCGGACAAAGCAGGCCGGAAAAGCCGCTGCTGTTGAGTATCCCTATAGTAGCTTGGGGGAGCGGGCCACCAGCAGTCTCGGCTTCTATGCTAGAACACAGGCTGCTTATTGAAGGCTGGCTGAGCAGCTTCGTGTTGTTCAGCGTCGCTTGGAAGAATCCACCGAAGGTGACGAGTGCGCCGGTTATTATGGCGATGAGTATCGCGGTGCCTATGAGCTGGTAGAACTCTGACCTTGCCGACTGCCTTATCGAGGCGTTACCAAGCACGTAACCGAATACGTACCATATGGTCACTATCGTGCTGTCAACAAGAAGCGCTATCAGTATCAGCGGGATGAGAGTGAGCTGCACCTTTGGGAAGCTCGTCACACTACTGAGCAGGACACTTACAAACATCGTTGGCGGCATCATGCAATCACTATAGGTTGGACCAGAACGGGGACGCCCTCTCCAGTCCCGCGTTGAGCGCCTTGTAGAGGCCGACTGCGAACGCTACTGTTATGATTATGTCCATCGCGAAGAGGAACACAGCGGTAAACATGAACTGCGCCATCTGGTTGATGAGTGTGCTTATCTCCGTGAATGCGACAGTTGGGTCGAGCGCTGGCAGCCCGAGTCCGAGAGCGCTGCCGAGCAGCGAATTTATCGCAGGCGATTGTATGAGCACGCCATTGCCGAGGTTTACCTGCGAGGAGCCCAAGCTCGAGAACACTTGCGGGCTGAGCGAGCCGACGGTGTAGTTTGCCGACGGGGCGGCGGGGTTTATCGAGCCGAGGCAGTTTGGCTTACCGTATATCCAGCTGACTATGCAGGGGCTGAAAGAAACCATAAGCGGGTAGACTATGTACGCGGCTATGGCTATGGCGAGGATGGAATTGGCGGCCTGGCGGAGCCCTGGGCCCGCTCCGGCGTATGCTATGGATCTCATCGCTATCGCGATGGGCAGCACTATCACGAATGCGGTCGCCTGTATTACCGGTATGGTAAGCCATTGGACGAACAACATTCCAAGCGAGAGCACTACGAGCGGCGCAAAGACTGTAAGGAAAAGGGTGCTCATTATCCCGTAGACTATGCTAAGGTCGAACCCAAGCGGAAATGAGACCTGAACCACGCCTCCCAGCTTGGGGGTCTTGATCAGGTTGTCCCCTATTATACCGGATGCAGCGGCGAGCAGGTTCGAATCTATGGCGTAGTCTATCGACAATGCGTATATGTTTGTCAGCAGGCTCAGCCCAGTGTTGAATGTGAGGTTGCCTATGTAGTAGTCGGAGAACTGGAAAGGGTCAAGGCTGCTGTGCGTGACTGACTGGCTTACAACAGTTGACACCCCGCACGCGCCGGCCGCAACGGCGATAAGTGCAGTTATAATGATTGCAGATATTATCAACTCTATTATCTCTATCCTCGTTATGTCGCCCAGTTTGCCCCTCACGTTTGCCGGCATGAACTTCGAGAGCATGTAGACAAAGGCGATTATCGCAAATCCGGCGATTATGACGAGGTAGTTTACCCCAAGCCATCCGGTGGTGTACCCAGAGCCGCCGTACAGGGCGCAGGTGTTTACCAGTTGTCCTACTACCATATCATACCACTATGCCAGCTTAAACTTCCCTAGCGAGAGGCGGAGGTTGCCTCCGAGAATCCTCGCGAGCTCCGCCGCAAGCGTCACCACAATTACTATATCTAGCACCATCAGGATGAACTGAATTAATAATGGGAGCACATTGAACATAACACCGTTGAAGAGAGGGTATATGCTTGTGATAGAGGATACCCCCGCATTCACACCGGCGTTGTATTGAAAACCGGCATAAACAAAGTTGCATATTATGTCATTGAGAAATGCATCTAGGATGCCAAAGCCAGTGTGGAAACTGCACGCATAGGTTAGTTGATTCGAAATCGCACCATTCACGAAGTTCGTCACAGGCTGGTTGAAAGCAACCAGCGTAGTCGGGTATATGAGGGCGAGCGCGATTGCTATTGCTATGAGGGTACCGCCTATGCCCCTCAGAAATGGAACGGCTCTAAGTATTATCCCAATTGGGAGGAACACGAGAAGGCCCAGCTCTATTAGGCTCTGCAGGAGCATGGACTGCGCCTGCATTGCGAGAAGTACAGGCACGATGACGAATGTGAGCGAGTCCCTGAGGAACGACAGGTTGGCGCCCTTGCCCGTCGTGTCTATTATGCTGCTCTGGAATATGTTTTCCTTGGAGCCGGACTGCAGCGACGCCTCGATAATCGGCGGAAATAGAGGTATAGGGACCCATGTAGAGATTTGCACGCTCTGTATGAAATTGACTCCGAGCGCAGCTCCGGCAGAGAAGTAGTACGCGGTAGTTGCGATGATCACCTCGTTCTGCAGGTAGTTGTTCGCAGCGGCGTAGAGGCTCTGCCCCAAGTTCGTTTGAATGACACCGGACCCCGTAGCGGGAGCGGCTCCCGCAAGCGTTGCAGCTATTCCGCTCATTATCACCAGGCTGGCGAATATCAGCGCTATTATCATTATGCTCTTCGCGGTCTCCTTCAGCTCGCCGATATACCAGCCCTTGAGTGCCTGTATGTGCACTACCTCGCTGAGCATGTAGCATATGGCGATGAGCATGAGCGAGAAGAGTATGCCGATCATGGCGATCGGCAGCGCATACGATAGGCAGTTGTCGAAAGTGGTCGAAGAGGATCTGTTGATTATGCACTCAACAGTGTTGGCACCAGGGGGGACTACCGTCAGCGTCTGGGGGGAGCTACAGACATTGTTGATCAGGTCGCACCCGACTACTGTGTAACTGCCCGTATTGTAACAGGGAGAAGATGAGACGCCGCATGTGAGCGTGGCCGGGCCGCCGGAGTTGCTCACAGCGACTTGGCCGTTTATTAATATGCTTGCACCGTCGCCAGGATTGGGCAGGGGAGTGGCGCTTATGCTTGTGCCGACGCCCTGGTTGACGGTGCCGTATTGGATGAACAGCGAGACGCTGGGCTGTATCGGCCCGGTTATTGTAAGCAGGGTGGTGGAGCACTGGTTGGTGACCTGATCACAGGCAGAGACAGTATATGATCCTGGCGGGTAGCAATTGACCTGGCCATTTTGGCAGATCAGGTAGGTTGCGGCGCCATTTGCATTGGTTGAGACGGTCAGGCCGTTTATTATTATGTTGGCTCCGTCGGAAGCGGTAGGGACCGGCGTAGCGGCTATCGTTTCCTGTATGTTGTTGCTTACCGGGTTGGAAGTAAACAATATGCTGACAAAGCCAGGTTGCGATGCAGACCATGTCCTGCCCGAAAAAGATGCCAGCAGTACCAAGGACAGCACTATGAGTAGGGCACCCTGCTGCACTTTCCCCCGCATGGTAGAGTGTCTACAATAAGGTATTTAAGGCATTATCTCTTCAGCAAAGCGAACCTTTTCATGTAGCATTCGCTCTGCAGCATTATGAGGAATGGCAGTATGAAGAACGAGTCAAATACGAGCATCGCATACCTGGAAACAAGCGTGCCGCCCACCGTTATGAATAGCAGATCAAAGAAGGTCACGAGCACCAAGGCGATCGCGACCCAGAGCAGGAAGTAATCGAACCTCTTTATGAAGAACGATAGGCTTGCGCGCATTGCATGGATTACTCCGCGCTCGTCTATCACTATCGAAGAAGGCGCATAGAAGAAGAACGGGGCGAAGACGAGCCCCACCACTGCGGTGACTATGCCCGCGGCCCCGGAAGAGTATGCAAGGAGATTCGCAACAATCACTATCGCGGTGTAGAAGAGGAGCACAACGAAGACCCTTGCCGTGTACCTCTCTATTCCCTCTATGAATTCGCGCCTTATCCTCGTTTTGGTCCTGCTGTGCTTGACTATAATGTTTATCGCAACTATGGCGAAGCTGAGGAAGAGGAGCGAGAACAGGGTCGATGCGACTATTATCGCGCTATTGAACGCGGTAAGGTTCACGAATACGCTGGAAGTCCTTATGAATATGCCTCCGATGTCGCTGTACGTGGGCAGCGAGGCGAATACGGGTATGATTACCGCTATAAAGAATGCGATCGAGAAGAGCAAAAGCAGCCCCAGTCGCTTGAAGTAGGTATCAACGGTGTACGCCAGCACGTTGGTCATGTAGGTCAATAACTAATGCACAGCAACTAATAAATATATAGCACAGCCGGGCCCGCTGAGCGATGCAATTTGAGTCGCACGGGCGGCGATCAGCACACCGAGGTTATGCTGCTTGCTGATGTGCCCGTTATCACGCTTAGTATGTATGGGGCCGCAAGCGCGATTATCACGCCGACTATCCCTCCCATTATCATGCCGAGGCCGTAACCCTGGGCCGCACCCTTTGTATTGCCCGGCATGACGTTGCCGCCTGCATATAGGGCTGCACCGACTATTATGAGCGCCAGGCCGAGGATGAATATTACTGAGTGGACCGTCGTGTATATCGCGCATATCTGGCTGAGTATTGAAGACGTAGCGGACGATCCCGAGACAGTAAATGACGCCAGGATGCCGGTCAGCATCAGCATCGATATTCCGATTAGATAGAGCCTTCTTGTGAACTTGTAGCTGGTGAACATATTACAACCGCTTAGCGCGCTTTTGCGCCTGTGTATTTACCGCAACTAAGTGATATTGAGAATGGGTATTTAAAAGCTTTTCGCTCTTTTGGCCCATCGGGTGGGCAGGCTCCACACCTTTTGGGTTTTGCCAATGCATTAATATTTATTCTTTGGTTTTCCAATAGTGGCTGCGAAGAGCGTGTTTTGCGATGAGGGTACTCCAACTTGACTCTGACAGCATAGGATACGAGCTCATAGAGCCCGAGTCGGCGGTCTACGAGAAGAGCGATGGGAAGGGTTTCTCCACGAAGGAGGCGCTCGTCCTATTCACATCGATAGAGGTAGGAGACACGGAGGCGCTGGCAAGTCAGGCGGTGAAGGAGGCTGTGGAGTTCGCCGGAAAGCTGAAAAGGAAGACGATCGTGATATACCCGTTCGCGCACCTGAGTTCCGACCTCGAGGAACCGCAGAGGGCGATGAACCTCTTCAACTACATGGTGAAGGAGGCGGAGAAATCCGACCTTAAGGTCTATCATGCGCCGTTCGGATGGAACAAGCAGCTCTCCATCAATGTAAAGGGGCATCCGCTTGCAGAGATGTCCCGATCGTACGGAGCGAAGAAAGGCGCGGAAAGGAAAAAACAGAAGAAAATAGACCTTTCCATAGTCAAGAAGAGCGACTGGGCGGGGCTTCCTGACACTGACCATAGGACGATAGGCGAGAGGCTTGACCTCTACAGCTTCCAGGAAGTGTCACCCGGCATGGTCTACTGGCACCCGAACGGGCACATAATCTACATGGAACTGCTCAGGTTCATAAGGGAGAACCAATCGCGCTACAACTACCAGGAAATAAGCGCTCCCGCACTGGCGAACCTTGCTCTCTGGCACGTCAGCGGCCACATAGACCACTACAAGGAGAACATGTTCATACTCGAATCTGATGGAGGGGATCTCGGCATGAAGCCGATGAACTGCCCGGCATCGATACTCATCTACAAGTCCAGGAAGTGGAGCTACAGGGAGCTGCCCTTCAGGACTGCCATAATGGATAAGCTCTACAGGAACGAGATAAGCGGCGCGCTCACCGGCCTGTTCAGGGTCAGGGAGATGACGCAGGACGACTCGCATATATTCTTGATGGAGGAGCAGATAGAAAAGGAACTGGCAAACGTGCTCAAACTGCTCAACGAAACATACTCTGCTTTCGGATTCAGCTACAAGGCGAAGCTGTCGACAATGCCCGACGTGCACATGGGAGACGAGGCGCTCTGGGAGAAGGCAACATCGAACCTCAAGAAGGCGTTGGAGGCGAACGGCATAAAGTACGAGATAAAAGAGAAGGAGGGCGCCTTCTACGGGCCGAAGATAGACGTCGACATAAAGGACTCGCAGGGTAGGGAGTGGCAATGCGCCACGATACAGGTGGACTACCAGCTTCCGCTCAGGTTCAAGCTCGAGTACACCGGCCAGGACGGGGCAGCCCACACTCCGGTGATAATACACAGGGCATTGCTTGGGTCCTTGGAGAGATTTATCGGCATATTGGTGGAACATTACCAAGGTAAGTTCCCGACTTGGATCTCGCCCGTGCAGACTATTGTTATACCGATATCGGAACAGACAAACGGCTACGGGATTAAGCTCCTTGAAGAGCTAAAGAAAGCCGGAGTGAGGGCAGAGCTGGATGAATCGGACAGGACGCTCGACTACAGGATAAAGGGCGCACAGGATCGCAAGATCCCCTATATGATAATAGTGGGCAAGAGGGAGGAGGACGCCGACACGGTCTCGGTGAGGAACAGGGAGGGAATACAGCAGCAGGGGCTGAAGATGCAGCAGTTCTTGGAGAGCATTAAGAAGGAGATTCTCTCTAGAAGCATGCAGCTTGGCGCAATTTCAGGGGAGAAGAGGGCGCCGAAGAAGTAATCGCCCTGCTGTAGCTGCGGGGCAAATGTAATAGAATGGGCCGCCGTATATGACACACTCCGCGAGCCCCACCCTGGTAGTGCTGTTGCTTGGTATTTCCACGGATATGTTGACGCTGCCGGCCTGGCCGGTCAGCGGTATCCTGTTCGGGTTCACCTCATACGAAAGGCCCTCGCTCGAGAAATTGTAATACGGTTCTATGAGTATCCTCTCTCCCTGTGTTCCGTATGCCACCGGCACCGCATGATGGGCATACATCACGACCTCCTGCAGCGCGAGCTGCCCGAGCGCATTTGAGGAGTAGCCCAAGGTGGCGTTGTACAGGGTCGAGTGAAGCGACGGGGGCAGGAGCGACTGGCCCGAAACTGAGGCGCCGATTTTCTCAAAGGCGCTATGCGATGAGATCATAAGCAATCCAGTGACCAGCATCAAAACTGCGATGCAGGAGAGTGCGATTCCGCTCGACAGGGCGCTTGGCAACCTCCTGGAGTCCTTGCTTCTCGGCGTGTCCTTGATGTAGAGGGTTACTATTACCGCTAGCAGGAAGAACGTGTAGTACGGGAGTATCGCATGATAGAGGGACATGAGCGGCAGCAGCGCCAGAAGGAATATCAGCCTCCTGTCTCGGAGCCAGGTGAATAGTATTATCGAGATCAGGGCGGCCGAAACGAATAATATGCTCTCGGAACTGAGCAGCGTGTTATATATTGCGAGCACCGAGAAGCCTATCGGGGCCGATGGGCCGGGCAGTATGTAGCCGCTCACCGGAGCAAAGACCTGCCCCAGGAAGGCGGGCGGGTTTGCGGCGATGAAGTAGCCGTTTATCAGCAAGAAGATAAGCACCGTGCCGGCCAGGTTGAAGGATCCCCTTCGCATTCCGTGCTCCCTGAAGCTGTAGATGAGCATCAGTATCACGACGAGCCAGAGCTGCTCCTGCATCGATGCGGCTATGCCGAGCAGTATCCAGAGATACTTGTTGTCGATGAAATAGAACGCCAGGAGAGCCACGGCGAGCATTGCGAAGTCGATCAAGGTAGCGTAGACCGCAAAGAATGCGAGAAGGAATATTAGTATGGCGACGGGGGGCCTGCGCAGCGCATCGGGCTTAACCACAAACGCAATTACGAAGATCACGAGCAGCGTGAGTATGACATTGAGCGTGTTGACCCCCCAATTGGAGAGGGCGAGGCCCATGCTTGAGAGCGCAGCGAACGGGGCGAATATGAGGAACGATAGAGCAGGATAGTCGACACCCGCCTCGAAAAGGTTGTTGGTGGTGTAGGTCAGACCCGCGGAGAAGTTCTTCGTGATGGAATAGTTATAGAGCGGGTTTGTGAACGAGATAGAGTATGGATTCTGCCCCAGGACCAGCGCGTGCGCAGCTGCTATCGAAATGAACTCTTCGTCGTCGAGCGATACGGTGGTGCCAAATATCCCAGAGAGGTATATGAACACTACAAACGCTATGGCGCCAGCTACAAGAATGTAGGACAGCATGTTGGCGGTCCTCCTCTTATTTGGCGGTATCCTCAATGTGCCGAGGTACCTTGCGAAGAAAATAAGGAGTATCGGGGGCAGGAGAACGGGCAACTCGGCGAGTATCAGCGTGGGCTCGTCAGAAATGGAATAGAAATTGGCCCCGATCACAAAGGCGACATAGATTACCTGCACGATGAAAACCGCAACTATCGCGGCGAATAGGGGCTTGAAGTAAGGTTCGAGGAAGCCAAACGGCCTCTTTTTACCGAAATAGAGGAGGTAGCATATCGCATATGCGATGAACAGCAGGGAGAGCAGGAGCTCAAGAGCGAGCATCAGCCTGGATATTACGCCGTAGGTCGAGAGCCCCGCTATCTCGACTACAAATATGAAAGTGGCAATTACGAAAAGGGCCTTGTTTCTGTCGAATTCGAGCCTCAACACCACACCTACGATATCTTTTTATCTTAGACGGCATTAATTAATATGTCGCTTTTATTCCGTTCGCATCTGATTTAATGTACGTACTTGGACTATGGGATGGCCATGACGCAGGGGCAGCGCTGCTGCGCGACAATGAGATTGTATACGCGGCGAACGAGGAGAGGTTCACAAAGAGGAAACTCGAGATAGGCTTTCCATACAATTCGATAGCTGCAGCATTCAAGCACGAGGGGATAAAACCCACAGACATAGAGCAGGTGGCGTTCAGCACGGCGGAGTTCGCAAAGACCCTGCAGCGTGTGTTTCCCTCCATGCGGGAGAAGTACTACCAGTTCAGGAGGAGAAAGATGCTGAAGCCCCGCTTCGAGAACTTCAGGCACAACCTCAAGTATTCGATGACATCGGTGGGCATACTGCCCGGATGCGCCACAATAAGCAGCTCGATAATAAGGAGGCAGCTGGGGCACATGGGCTTCAGGAACTACAAGCTGCACCTTGTAGAGCACCACACCGCCCACGCGGCCACGGCGGCCTTCACATCGCCGTTCCAAAGGTCTCTTGTCATAACTGCCGACGGGCTCGGCGACGGCGTGTCTGCCACCGCCAGCACTTTCGAGAACGGCAAGCTCAACAGGCACATACGCATCGGAGCGAGGGATTCCCTTGGAATATTCTACGAGCAGGCGACCAATATCATAGGGATGAGGGAGCAGGAGGACGAAGGAAAGGTAATGGCCATGGCCGATTACTCCTACCCGTTTGACTTCGACCACAACATACTCAAGGACTTCCTCTCCGCATCTGGCACGATAATAAAGGCAGAGTACGGGCCGGTGAAGCAGTTCGACATGCTGCAGCGCATCGCATGGAAGACGCCGCGCGAGCAGTTCTCCTACTACGTGCAGCAGCTCGTCGAGAACATACTCACGAAGTTCGTCAGCAACTGCATAGACAGGTACAACATCTATGACGTCGTATTCGCGGGCGGAGTCTTCTCGAACGTCAAGGCGAACATGATGATAAGGAGGCTTGACTCCCTCAAGCACTGGTACATATTCCCGCACATGGGCGACGGAGGAATAGCGATGGGATCAGCGCTCTACGCCAACAATACGGTTACAGGCGCATCGAGATACAAGTTCACGCCCTACCTGGGCGACTCGTTCGATCAGGCCGAGACAGAGAAGGTGCTGAGAAAAGAGAGGGCGCTCGTGTTGCAGCGCGAGAGCCCCGCCGAGCAGGCGGCGCATGCGGCCGAGCTCATCTCGGCAGGCAACTATGTCTTCTGGTGCCAGAACAGGATGGAGTTCGGACCACGCGCGCTAGGCAACAGGAGCATACTGGCCTCGAGCGGCTCTGACGAGATAAGGGAGAGGCTAAACCTCTATGTAAAGAAGAGGGAGTGGTTCCAGCCCTTTGCACCGTCCATGCTGGAGGAGGAAGCGGCGAAGGTGCTCGAATATGACAACAAGGGCCCCGACAAGCTTATGACCATGGCGTATATGGTCAAGCCGGATATGAGGCACCTGACAAAATCTACCATGCATATAGATGGGTCTGCAAGACCCCAGATGGTCGGTGACGAGAACCCCATGTACAGGGACCTTCTCAAGGAGGTGAAGAGGAAGACCGGACACGGGATAGTGCTTAACACAAGCTTCAACATGCACGGCATGCCGATAGTGATGGATCCGAACGACGCGCTTGAGGCGGTGAAGGCATCCAAGGCCAAGTACATGTTCATAAACGGGATATTTGTGACCAATAGGGCGGGGATCTGATGGGATTCGCTGGGCTATCTGAATATATTTTCACGATCGGCATTCTTGTGGCGTTCGTCGGGACGATAGCCGCGGTATTTCTGGGCAGAAAGCAGTTTGCCGCTGCCATTAGGGGCAGCGGGATAAGGAAGAAGCACATCGTACTCGCGATAGTCATCGCCGCGGTTTTCCTGACGGCCGAGCTGGCGGTCGTCAAGCCTACGCAGCTCCTCTTCTTTGACGATGCGATATACCAGGCGGGAGCGCTCAACCTCCTCCACATGGGCCAGGCGTGGATGTGCGACTACGGTACGCCGCTCGTATGCTATACCGGCGAGATATTCCACGAGCCCGTTGGAACCTCGTTCGCCCTGGCAACGGGGTTCGCGCTCTTTGGAGTGCACCTTTCCGTCACCTACAACACGATGCTGGTGGTCACGCTCATCGCTGTGCTGATGGCATTCCTTGTTGGTAGCGTCCTGCTCGAGGACCCGGTGGCGGGCCTCTTCGCCGAGCTGATGGTGGGGCTATCGCCGATAGTTCTGGTATGGGCGAGGCCGACCACGTCGGACATGCCGATGCTCGCCTTCTCGCTGGTGGCGATCTTCATGATGCTCGTCTTCGTGAAGAGAAAGAGCATATACACCCTGATGGCCGTGCTGCTCTCGCTCGCCCTTGTGGCGTACATGAAGGTGGATGCACTGCTATATGTGCCGGTCATACTGCTGATGTTTATTGTTCTCGACAGGAACGGGATAAGGAAGAACTTCAGGCTCCTAAGGAAGAACCTCATGGAGCCCGCGTTCCTCGCTGTCATACTCATTTTCGCGGTAGCGATAATGCCGGAGGGCATCTACTCCTATTCGCAGTTGACAACCGGCAATTACGGGGCGGCGGGATCCTACTTGCAGCCCTCCTGCGGCATTGGCGCACAGCCATTTGCTGCAGTCTCGGCGTTAAGCCTGCAGAACCTCGAGGCGAATGTCTGCGTCAACGCGCTCTTCTGGCTCAACGCCTACAAAGGACAATACATAATGCAGCCGCTCATCTACACGGCAATCGCGGTGGTCGGCGTGGCGGCGATGCTCTTCAGAAAGAAGAGGGAACTCGCTGCGCTCGCCATCTGGTTCAGCTCATTCTTCCTGCTGTATGCGGCTTTTTACGCGGGGTCCGTCCTCTTCGGGGTAGACTGGAGATTCATGCTTGCGCTGATGGCGCCTGTAGGCATACTGGGGGGATACGCCGCGTCGCTCTCGTTCATGGGGAAGTGGCTGCACGGTAGGAAGATGTGGAGGAAGCTAATAAAGGCGGCGGCGTACGCATTCGTGGTCGCGGTGATATTCTATCCACTGTATGCGCTGTATCCGCTGCTGAGCGTGCAGCCATCGTCGATACAACAGGCGGGCGATGCGCGCTTCTACGAAGGCTTTGTCTACAACAACAGCAGGTTGATCCCGACGCAGTGCCTTGTCTTCAGCTACGACCCGACCCTCTTCATCATAAACAACCGCACCTCGGCCCAGCTCGGCGATCTGTACCCGCAGAGCTACCAGAACTACAGGCAACAGTACGGCTGCCTGGTAGTGGACTGGGGCTACTGGTGCTACACTCCAAACAGCATCTGCACTTATGTACAAAATACGTTTGCGCTGAAGAGCATAGCCAATGCGACTTACACGCCCCTCAACAGAACCTACGGGTTCTACTACGTGACAGGGCTGAAGAACCAGACCAACTCAACGGGATGAGCCCGCGTTCCTGAGTATCGCCCGGAGGATTGCCTTCCCATCCCTCAGCGAGGCCAGCTTCCCGGATCCCCAGATCCTCCTCTTCTCGAAACTCGGTACCTCTATAACCTTGAGGCCCACCTTCGCCGCACGAACGTGCATTTCGGTCTCGATCCCATAACCTGACTCGGAGAGGTGAAGCCTCTTCACAGCATTTTTTGTGAATGCCTTGTAGCCGTATGCAAGATCGGTAAAGTGGGAGCCGTAGAGCAGGTTGACCATGAGCACAAATACGGAGTTGCCGAACCTTCTGACAAGTGTTATGTCGTCGCTCCCTCCCCCCGTGATGTATCTCGACCCGGAGCACATGTCGTAGCCCACCTCTATCCCCGCTATGAGCAGCCTGAGTTCCTGCGGCCTGTGCGAAAGGTCCGCGTCCATTGCGATGAGTATTTCCCCCTGGGCCTCCTTGAACCCCTTGATGAGCGCTGCGCCCTTGCCAGGGCCGGTCGATACCACCCTGGCCCCCATCCTTTTTGCTATGGCCGCGGTGCCATCTGTCGAGTGGCTGTCGACCACTATTATTTCATAGCTATAGCCCTTCATCACTCCCCTTACGCCAGCCAGAAGGCGCTTCATGTTGCCGGCCTCGTTTAACGTGGGTATAATTATGCTGATATAGACCTTATGAGCCATCGTGTCACTCGTTTTTGCTCTCACCGGCAGCAGGGTGCGCCCTCCTCCTCTTCCTTATAATTGAGAAGGCCATCATCGATACGATCACGAGTATCACGGCAAGCGCCGCTACGTACGGGAGATACTGAGCCAGCTGGCCCGCACCCGCTGCGCCTTTATAGAAACTGAGCAGAAACTGTTTTATCGACGCATAGTGCATGCCGTTTGCGTTATAAGAGACTGCTGCGGCTATCGTATATGAAGCCTGCGAAATGGGGGGCTCGGACAGAGAAAATCTCACCTCCTGCGCGGCGCCCGGCTGCGCCGTGACGCTCTGGTTTGTCGGGTACGCGTGGAACTCGGGTGGCAGCAGCATGCCGACACTGACGTTGTACGGGATTGCGCCCAGGTTGACCAATGATACGCTTATCGTGTTGCCACTCTGGTTTATTGCAGAGATTTGCACAATGCCAGACGTGTAATTCACGAAACTCAGCACGCAGGGGAAGAGAGCGAAGAACGAACTTGCGCCCTGTGCATATGCCACTGTGAAGCTGCCGGCATAGCTGCCGGGCGTTGAAAAGTTGTTGAAGTAGAACTTCATGGTGACGTTCTGCCCGGGGGCGAGCGACTGGAGCGGTTCGGAGCTGTTGATTGCGGTGGCGCCTCCAAATTTTGGCAGGACAAGAAGGCCTGTTGCGGTCTGGTTGCCCGAATTGATCAGCGAGAAGGTTGCGTAGTTGGAAGCGTTATTGATCGCCCCGGTGGAGCATGTTCCCGTGATGGATACAGTGCCCGCGCCCGCTACGCCCAGGAAGAGCAGCAGTGCCGCAATCGCAAAAATTGCCTTCATTTATTCCCCCATAAAAATTGGGCTGAAACCTATTTAATACTGACGGGAACAGGCAATTCATCCCTAAACTTTTCGTTCGTAAATAATAAACGGTGTGTTTGTTTTTAACAAACATGCAAGCAGCCGGTGTTCAGATTTCCAGCAAACCTGAACCTAGTGCTAAATAAGAAACATAAATGTATCTAAAAGATATATTTATATATCTAATTGATATAAATACTATTGATAGATATGACTTCAAAAACTCAAGTCCAGATGCAGATCCAACATTCGCCTACCCTGAACACTGTACTCATGGTGGAACAAACTTTGAGAGATAGCAAAGAAGTTATAAAAATATCAGAGCTAAAAAGGAGGCTGCCGAGGAAAGTGATGCATGCAACTCTTCTTGAAATTCTAGATTACCTCCAAGAAAGTGGCAAGATACTGATAACTACAAAGGGTGTAGTGTGGACATATACGCCAGGCGATTTGATGGATAAACTAAAGAAAGGAGGGTTAGAGCTATGAAGATGCCAAAAATCATAAGAGTAATCTCAGGGATCAAGCCAAAGAGGCGTATGAAATGCTCTGTAAAGTTGTAGAAGAGCAGAAAAGCAAGGGCAGAACAAACTCTGAAGAGATGCAGTTGCTGAAATCAATAAACAAGAAGGTTGAGATTCTCAAGTATAACCAAGCGTACGGACAGGGCATAGCAAAAGAGCAGATACCAAAAACTCTTGACGTTGATAATCTATTCAGGATAGAGCTCACCCACTATTGGAGAATGATATATACAATCAGGACTAATGAAGTTGAGATAGTGAGCTTTATCCTCTACATAATAGACCACAAAGAATACGACAGGATATTAGGATACAGAAAACGGTAGATGCCCGAAAGATGAAAGGCACGACTGTCCAGTAGCTATTTAACATGCAGGGGGAGAGATTTGAACTCTCGCACCCACTAAAGAGAACGGGTCCTAAGCCCGTCGCATTTGGCCAAGCTCTGCCACCCCTGCACAAACACATATTTTATATTACTTCTCGACGTGTTTATATAAAGATATCATGATTACGACGAAGTATGTGCGAGAGCACATAGATGAGATACGCGACTCGATAAGAAGGAGGAACGGCAACTTCCCAATAGACGAGCTGCTCAAGCTTGACGAGAAATGGCGCGCCCAGAAGACTGCGCTGCAGGAGCTGCAGGCGGAGCGCAACGCAGAGAGCCTCAAGATATCGGAACTGAAGAAAAAAGGCAAGGACACGTCCAAGAAGATAGCGCAACTTGCCGAGATAAAACAGAAAATAGAGGAGGGTGAACGGGAACTGGCGGGGGGCGAGCAGGCAATCGAAAGCATGCTATGGAGCATGCCGAACTTGCTTGACAAGTCGGTACCAACCGGCAATCCGCCAAAGGACAACGTCATCATGAGGAAATGGGGCGCGCCCAAGAACAACGATGCGGGCAGCCACGAGGAGATTCTTACGAAGATGGGGCTTCTTGACATAGAAAGGGCAGCGAAGGTCACGGGCTCGCGTTTCTACTACCTCAAGGGCGACCTTGTGCTCCTTGAGCAATCGCTGCTGAGGTACGCGCTCGATTTCCTTGCGTCGAAGGGATACATGGCGGTGCTGCCGCCGTTCATGCTCAGGCGCAAGTACTACAGGGGCGTCGCGCCCCTCGCCACCTTCGAGGATGCGCTTTACGCAGTGGGGGAATCAAGGGAGTCGTTCGCCAGAAAGGAACTGGAGCATCTGGACGATGAGCTTTTCATGATAGCCACTGCCGAGCACGCGCTCGCAGCGATGCATGCCGAAGAGCTCTTCTCGGTGAAGCAACTTCCATTGAAGTACGCGGGCATAAGCCCATGCTTCCGCAGGGAGGCGGGTGCGCACGGCAAGGACACCAAGGGCATATACAGGGTACACCAGTTCAACAAAGTGGAGCAGTTCGTATACTGCAAGGAGGAGGACGAGCAGAAGTACTTCGATGAGCTTCTGGCAAACAGCGAGCAGCTCATACAATCGCTCGAGATACCGTACAGGCTTGTGCTGCTCTGCAGCGGCGATACAGGGCACCAGATGTCGAAGAGCGTGGATCTGGAGGGATACTTCCCGGGCCAGAAGGATTACAGAGAACTGGGAACCTGCTCCTCTGCGGGCATATGGCAGAGCATGCGGCTCGACATAAAGTACGACCACAAGGCGGAAAGGAAGTATGTCTCCATGCTCAACAATACGGGCATCGTTGACAGGGTGCTCGTCTGCATCGTCGAGAACTACGCCAACGGAGACGGCACCATAACCGTGCCGAAGGCGCTGCGTCCGTACATGAACAAGGACACGATAGGCAAGTAGCCTGCTCCTGTGATTTTTATGAAGGAAGAGTATAGTATCAGAAAAGAACTGAAGAGACTCGGGTCGGTGCGAGGATCGGGGACGGAGCTGATAAGCGTCTACATACCCCCGGACTTCAACATATTCGAAGAGATAGCGAAGCTCAGGGATGAGCACAGCCAGTCGAGCAACATAAAGTCGAAGAGCACGCGCCAGAACGTGCAGACCGCGTTGGAGAAGATAATGCAGTACCTCAAGCTGTTCAAGACCCCGCCAAAGAACGGGCTGGCGGTCTTCTGCGGCAACATATCCGACGTACAGTCGAAGCCCAGCATAGAGCTCTTCTCGATGGAGCCGCCGCAGCCGATAAAGTCGAACATATACAGGTGCGACTCGGAATTCCTGCTTGAGCCGATACTCGCGCTGCTGGAGGCGAAGGACCTCTACGCGCTCGTCGTCATGGATGGCAGAGAGGCGACGATAGCGCTTCTCAGGGGGTCCCACGTCACGGTTGAGAAGAGGATAAGGTCGTTCGCGCACGCCAAGGTCAGGAAGGGGGGGCAATCCGCGGCAAGATACGAGAGGGCGATATCGGAAAGCATAAACGATTACTACAAGAGCGTCGGAGATTCGATCAACACGGTCTTTGAGAAGTACAGCTTCAAGCTAGCGGGCCTAGTGATCGGGGGCCCGGGCCCGGCGAAAGACAACTTCGCCAAGTCGAAGGTGCTGAACTACCAGATAAAGATACTGGGCGTGTTTGATACAGGGTACACGGACGAGACCATGGGGGTAAATGAGCTGCTCGAGCGTTCGAAAGAGCTCCTAAAGGAGCAGGCGGCGGTACAGGAGCGCAAGGTTATGGACAGGTTCCTGACCGAGGTGTCCAGGAACGGGCTCGTGACATCGGGCTACGACAGCGTGAAGAAGGCGCTGCTCAACAACAGCGTATCGAAGTTGATAATAAGCGAGGAAGCCGAGCTCGTCGACGTGACTTACAGGTGCACGACGTGCAAGGAGGAGTTTTCGGCGGTCGAGGCGGGCAATACGCGCCAGACAAGGCATCACGAGGGCGGATCGCTGGAGATTGTAAAGGCGGTTGACGCGATCGAGGAGCTTATCGAGACCGCGGACAACATGGGAATCGAAGTGACCTTTGTGTCGTCAGAAAGCCAGTACGGCAAGGAGCTGCTCCTTGGGTTCGGCGGGGTGGCGGCGATGCTCAAGTACAAGGCATGACGGCGGTCAGCCAAGCTCTGATGCGATGCCGCACATCGCAAGGAAGCCCGCATCGCCCGATATGTACAGGGTGCTCGGAGTTATCACTGTGTTGTTCACGCTGCTGTAGTTCAGGAAGATGCTAGGTTCAGCCTTGCTGGTCGCTATGCAGTTGCTTATCGAGTTGTAGGTGTAGTTCTTTACGACTCCTCCTATGCCATTCTCGAAGACGCATGTGGTCTGGTTTATCGCAAAGAAGTCGATCGTGCTGCTGTTCCTATGTACCTGCGGGTTGCCGGTTATCTCCTCTATTATCGAGGATGCGCACTCTATCGTGGCACTGACAGCCGTGCCGTTATAGGCAGTGGCGTATATGGCGACCCTCGGGGCGGTGTTGAAATTGGACTTGAATGTATTGAAGTCGGAAGTCTTGCCGCTGTGCTGCAGGAAATATGTCGCAAACCCGAGCAGGACCAGTATGGCGACTACCGTTCCGATAACGTAGGTGAAGCGGGCCTTCCTGTCTGCCTTCTTGGCTTCCTTCTTCTGCGCGGTATGCCCCTTCTTCTCCATATCACTGCACCTTTATTACCGCGTTAAGCTGGCATTCGGGGCCAGACACCGCAGCCCCGCCCGCGTATAGCGCGTGCCCGTATATCCCACGGTAGATTATGCTGCTGTTGGCGTTCTCGGTCACCACTATGACTGGCGTGCCGCTCGCAAGCAGCTGGTCGAAGCAGTTTGGCTGGGAGTATATGGAATTGGAGGAGCTTACGCAGCTGTAATTGTCTAGGGTGACCGTGCCTACCTGCTTGCCAAGGCTGCTCTGCAGGGTCTGTTGCAAGGTTGCGGTGCACTGCAATATCGACGCGTCAGAGGATGCGGCGCTGCCATTGTAGGCTATTACCACGCTGGAATGCGAATTCAGCTGGCTTATGAAGCCGCTTATGGGCAGGAAACCGTTCGCCTGCTGCGCGTAGGCGTATAACAGGTAGGAGAGCACCGCTCCGATGACTATTATTGCTATGAACAGCAGCATCCAGGCCCTTTTGGCGCGCTGGTGGAGGTGCACCTTGCCCCTCTTCGAGAGCCTGCGGAATAGCAGGAAGTATACGAGCACCGCGATTATTGCGACGACAATAAGCGAGATTATAAGCACGTAGAAGGCGCCCGACGCCATCTTTGCCGGCACCGGAGCCGATGATCCCGCCAGCAGCGCGGTGATGATGGGGCCGTCGATATACTTTACCAGAGTTGGGCCGGTTATTGGTGCCACCATGATCCCTATGCCGCTCTTTACCTGCACCAGCTTCGCGTATATGCCGTTGTAGCTGGATTCGTTTATGCCGGCGGCGAGCTGCGTGTTTATGGACTGCTGCAGGAACGACAGCGATGCAAGTTGCGGCGGCTCTATCTGGAAATCGAGCTCCTTGACGAGAAGCGCTGCGGTGTTGTTGTTGGCCAGCGAGTGTACCACGTTGTAGTGCGCATATACGGTGTTGTAAATAAGGGTGAGGTTGTCATGTTGAGCGTTAAGGGTGCCGTTGTACCCGGTTGCGTTGAGCCTGAGGTTGTAGGCAAGCAGGTCGGTAAAGGTCTTCCTGTATGCTGCAAGCCTCGATTGGAGCGTAAGGTTATAGTATTCAGAGGAAAGCAGGCTCGCATTTGCGAATGTTGCATTGAACCTGCCGTATTGCTGCCCTATTATGACGTTGAGCTGCACCTTCTCTTGCGGCGCCAGGTACGAGAGCGCCGCACCGGTTGCGTTTGCCGCGACGCCCTCTATGCTGCCGTTCGAGAGCGGTTCGCTTAGCAGGTTGGTCAGCGACGCCTGAATGGTGTATATTTGGGATGCGTTGAAATACGGGTAGGTGCAGAAATCAAATATCTGGCAGTACCATGGCGAGTTGTTTGACGGGAGCGCGGGGCACGACCGCTGTATAGAAGGATTGAAGCCGGGCGGCGGCGGGAACAGGCCGTTGGTCTTCAATATCGCGGCGTCGTTGGAGACGTTTGCAGTCGCTTTCTGCAGCTCCAGCAATGACTGGTAAGCATTACTAGGGGTAAAAGAGGTTAGCGCCGAGTAATAGGCGTTGTAGCTCGCATTGAGGGCGTCATACTGTATGGAAAGGTTGCCTATCTGATAGGCAAATGCGTAGGATGGGCCCCCGTATGCCTGCATCGCCTTCTTGCAGATTGGGACGCTTGCGCAGGAGTAGCAGCCGTTAAAGGCTGTGCACGTGGATCCCTTCTGGTTCAGTCCGGTTATCTGCAGGCAGGGGCTCAGGTTCTTCGCTGCCGTCACCTCATAAGTGTGCATGTGACCGTATAATTGGCTGAGGGAGGCATTGCTGGGCGCGAACGTGGATAGTGCCCAGGGTCGCAGCACTGTATAGGCGGCAGTGTTGTTTAGCACAAATTTGTACCCCCCGGTCTGGTTTATCACCACTATTTGGCCGTTCAGCAACCCCATTATAGAATAGTTGCCTGCGCCTACCGATTCATTGTAAAATGTAGCCGAGTTTATGGTCGACTGGTTGATGTACTGGCGCAGGAAGACATTGAGGCCTGCACCCGATGCATGCGCCTGCAGCGCGACCATGGAAAAGAGCAGCAATGCAGTTAAAGCGGTATATGAGAGTCTGAACATCGTCGCACCGTAACTACTATTGAATGCGAATATTTATAAAGATTTTTAGTGCGCAGCGCGCGCGCTAGACGTCATAAAAACGAAAGAAAAAGAAAGGGGAAGGCAAAGGCCTTCCCTTCTGTCTGCCTAATTGCTAGCTGTTTAGGATGTGCTTGCCGCTGCGTACAGATCCTGGATGAACTGGTTCGCTGCCGCAGTAGTCTGCGATGCAGAGTACCCTGCTATCAGGATTTTGTTGCCGAACGCCTGTAGATATGTGGTCGTGCTTGTGTAGTTCGACCATGGCACTACCTGCTGGCTGAGCGTGTTCACGTATCCGCTTCCTATCAGGACCAACGAGCTTGCCGGGTTTGCCTGGCTGTCGAGCACTACCAATGGCGTTGTCGTCAGGTTCTTCAGCCACACTGGCTGCAGAGCCGATGAAACGGATGGTGTTGCTGTCAGGTTGTTTAGCCCGGTTATCGTGTAGCCGGAGTTGCCCGAAAGCGTCGCCGATGCGGTTATCTTGGATACGGTAACGTTCGAAACTCCCGGTATCGACACTGCCTGTCCTACTGAATACGGACCGTACTGCCTCTGCGTAGAGGTAGATGGCGCCGATGAGGACGATGACGGTGACAGTGCGAAGAGCAGCTGGTCGACCGCCGTGGCGTAGTTGATGGATACCGAAGCTGCGCTTTCCGTTGCAACCGAGCTTCCACGCTCCGTTCTGAATCCGAGTGGCGCATTGACAGTTCCCTTCTGTGTTGAGGTGTACGTCATGTTGTTCCTAGTTCCAGGAGCTGCACCATTGTTTGAACTCGATGATGCGTTCAGGAAGAATATCGGGGATCCACCGCTTCCAACTGTGGAGTTGTAGATCGAGAACGACAGGCTGTCCTGTGCTGACGAGTTGCCAGGCACCGGATATTCATGGACCGTGTAGTTGAAGTACTGCATGGCCTTGCTGTTGGTGTTCGATTGCGTTCCTGAGCCCGCTATGGTGAACGTAGACGTCAACTGCCCATTCTGCTGGTTGTAGATCACATTTGCTCCAGGAGTTTGGCTTGGTATCGTCTGACCAGATGCGAAGTACTGCACTGTCGGCGCTATCGATGATAGCGTAGCCAACACGTTGGCCGATCCCATTGCATTCGCCACTATGCTGATTCCAGGGTATGCGGTTGTCTGGATCTGCATCACCGTTATGTTTGTATACGTTGTATATACATTCACGGTTGGGGCGGTATCGCTGAGCTGGACCGTGTTTGACGCGAGCACTCCGTTATTTGTACCCTGCACTAGAACAGTCATCGGGTAGTTATTGGTCACGAAGTTGCCTGGATCCGTCAATGTCAGCACCACGTTTGTTGCTGTCTGTGGCGTGTTGCCTGCCAGGTAGTAAGGCGTCAGGTCGTACTTGACCGAGGAGCTTGTCTGACCACCGTACGTGAATGCGTTGCTTATGCCGCTCGTTGCTGTTAGAATCTGAGCCGGTTCAGTCACGTTTGGTATGGTTGTAGATGGGTTGCTCGATCCTGTTGGCACGTTCTTGTACTTGTACGGACCTGAAGAGGTCGTCGAGAACGACAATGAGTCGTAGTTGCTTCCAAGGTTGTCCCCTATGAACTCAAGGTTCCATGCGCTGGGGTTGTTTATGAACGACAGCGACTGGCCTGGCTTCAAGGTCTGCGGACTTGCGTTGTATACTATTATACTCTGCAGCTGGATTGGCTTGCCCGAAGATGAAGTCGTGTTTGTCCATAGCAGGTTTACATTCCAACCTGGATCGTACGTTTGGTTGTACGTTGCACCGTTCCTCAAGACGAAGACGTTCGAGTATATCTGTATCTTGGCGTACTTCTGGTATGCGTATAGACCTGCGAATGTCTGGCCGACCTTCACGTAGACCTTTGTTCCTGATATGTTGAACGCCGAGGTTGTGTTTTCGCCTATCGAAGTTACGTTTGTCAGCTTGCCATTGTAGTACAGGTTTATTGCAGCCGGGCTGGATCCTGCGCTGTTTGGCTGGCCGATGTCCGTTAGCTGCGCCGTGAACTTGCCTCCTGTTACATTCTGGCCTACATATACAGTTGTCAATGAAGACAGAGACGATGCCACCTGTAGTGTACCGCCTGCGACTGTTGCTGTAGTTCCCACATTGGTTGCTCCGCTTGTGGAGTTCGATGCGCTAGCGCCTGGCAGGGTGAACCCTATTATGGTCCAGTTCTGGCCAAGGAAGCGGAATGCCGCGTTGTTGATGGCAGTCGCGTATATGCCATTCGTCGGGCTTCCTGAAGTCACCGTTATGGGCTTCGAGAAAGATGCCTGATATGCACCGCCTGCGCTCATTAGTGCAAAGCTGCCGATCTGCTGGTTGTATACCGGGAATCCTGTTACCCAGATGTTCTCCGTTTCGCCGTACTGGCCGGAGTTGCTCAGAAGAGCTGGCTGCTGGGCGTTTGTTATCTGAAGCAGGTTGTCGAAGTTGCTGGATGTGAACGACGTGAGGGAGAATCCGCCTCCTGTGCTTCTAGATGGTGTCGTTCCTGGGGGTACTACCTGTGCAGCAAAATATGGCGAAGGTGCCGGTGATGCCGTTAGGTTTGCGGTCCTCGGGTATGCATAGTTGTTGTTACCCTGCAGTGCCTTTGTGCTTGCTGGAGATCCGAGCTGGATTCCCCTGTTCAAGACCGATCCTATCAGTGCGCTGAATCCGTATGCACCTGCTGCATATGCGGCTCCTGTCTGGTTCAGCCATACCTGCTGGTTTGTTACTGTCACCGCGGATGGGTTTGTTACTGTTACATGTAGTACATTATTGGCGTTCGTCGCGTTGACCGATGCGGTTACCCCAACTGTGGTGTAAGCAAGGTTGCCTACCGCCGCTGCGATGTTCGCTGCCGCGACTCCGTCGGTAATCTGCGCCTTGGATCCAACTACTATCTGGACCAATGGCTGACCGCTAGCGCCTATGATTGCTACATTCTGGAAGGTCACTGGGCCTGCGAATGCAAGACCTACTCCTAACAGCGTTGCCCCTGCAACGACTGCTGCTATCTTCTTTGCGTTTATGGATTTCATGTTCTCACGTAATCTTTATTGTGAACTTACTTTTGAAGGAAAGTATTTAAAGGGATATGCTATACATAAGACTTTTTTTATATATACAACTTTATACTTCGTCTCCTGTCATATGCCCTTTCTTTTATCAACGCATTCCAATGAGGCGTTGTCGACGAGGGGAGCATGCGCACTGGCGGTGCCACATCCCTGCCTGCTATTGTATGGTAGTAGAAGTATATAAACTTTTCTGCCCAAATCCTTCTGTCCTTGCTTTGGGTATTTTGATGGAGGAGCACGAAGAACGCGAATTGAGGGATAAGCTCGAGAGGCTGAAGGGCCAGGAAAGCGGAAAACCACCCCATCAGGAGCATCGCAGCGCGAAGAAGACCCTAATTGACAACAGGTACGCCTTCCTCGCGATAATCATTGCCATCCTTGTTATAAACGTGGTCCTCAGGGTGGGGCTGCTCAAATATGCGGGTTTCTTCGAACCCGATGGCTTCTTCCACTATGCCGTGATAAGGCAGGCCATAACCCTCAATCATGGAATCGTGCCAATGAATCTCACCCTATCTGGCTTCCCGGCCCATAACGCGATTACAGAACCAGGAGGCCTGTACTACGTAACCATCATACCCTATGCGGTGCTGCAGTACTTCGGGATCAGCTATTATACTATAATGAGGTACATCCCACTCGTCTTCGGCATGCTTGACGCGATAGGCGCCTACTTCATTGCCAAGTACCTTACTAACAGCAGGGTTGCCGGCCTCCTCGCGATGCTCTTCATAAGCATCTCGAGCGGAGACATAGCTAGGACCGCTGCACTTGTCTACAGGGGAGACGGCTTCGTCACGATCTTCATACTTGTCGCATTCATGCTGTTCGTTAAGACAGTGATGGGCAGCGGAAGGCGCTCTTGGATATACGCAGCACTGGCGGGCATCACCCTTGCGGTGGCGGAGGCGGCCTGGGGGGGAGCACCGTTTGGCCTTGTTGCCTTCATGGCTGCAATAATCCTATTGATAGTGTACGCGTTCATAAGGGCGGACGAGAAGCTGCTCAAGCCGGCGGTGACGCTATCGCTGGGATTGCTGCTCTTCTATGGAATACAGCGGCTCTTCATTGCGGTGAAGATACTCAGATATGTTCCGGCCCTGGGCAGCATCCACTTCTTCATATTCTATCTCCCGATCCTGCTGGGATCGCTGGTGGCTCTCTACCTGGTCAGGGGCAGGAGGCGCTTCGATGCGATCGCAGGCACTTGGCAGAGGAGGGCGGCTTTGGCGATTGCGCTCGTGGCGCTCGCCGTCATAGCACTAGTGGTCGCCTCTCCAGGCTACATTGGCCAACTTGTAAACAGCGCCATAGGAACGGGCTCGCTGGGCACCACGATAGAAGAACTGCAGAGGCCCAGCCTGGCCTTCATCTGGCAGAGCTTCAGCTGGCAGATCGTGCTCGCTCCACTTGGGGTCGTGCTCTTCCTGCTCCTCGGCAGGAGGATCGTGAGCAAGGAGCACTCCATGACGGCTAACATAGCGTTCATAGCGGTGATTGCCTACTTCATGGTGACTCTCTGGCTGCAGCTCAGTGCGATAAGGTACAATTCCCTTGTAGCTGCGCCTATCGCCATACTCGCGGCATACGCCGTATATGCGGTCCCGAAGAGCCTAATGGGCAATAGGAGGCGCTGGCTCATTTATATACCGATAGCGATATTCGCTGCCCTTATGGTGCTTAACACCATGCAGACGTTTGGCTCCTCGTTCAGCAGCGGCCAGGCAGACGGCATAACCCCGCAGTTCCTGCAGGCGATGGCGTGGCTGCGCGGCAATACGCCCGCCAACGCCACCGTGCTGGCGCTCTGGCCGGACGGCTCTGTCGTCGAGGGCTGGGGCAGCAGGACAAGCCTCATGGACAGCGTGGGCGGACAGAGCGGCGCCAGAATATACAACTTCTCGCAGTGGCTCTTCTCGACCGTGCCGAACGCCACTTATCTGTACAATGCTGGCAGGCCGCAGTATTTCGTAGTGCGCGGCTACTGGATCTACGAGATAGGAGGGATAGCAACCGAAGGCGGGATCTCCAACACTAGCGCATACGGCTACGACACGATGAGCTCACTGAGCATACAGAGGTCGCAGAACGCAACCGCATACCTCTTCAACTCGAGCGCGTACCCGTATTACAGCGCGGAGATGATAAGCTCGCGGTCCGGCAACCGCACCGTTGGAGTGCAGGCGTATGTGGGCAGCGTGCTATCACCTAACAAGTTCGCGATAAAGAACGTGATCTTCATAAACCAGAGCGGCGGGCCCTATTCTAAGGTTGCATCCGCGCTGAACAACACCGCAAACTACAGCCTCGCGGTCTACTTCAACGGAAGCAGCATAACCGGGGGCGCCATACTCGGGCCGAAGATGCCGACGAGCAACTTCTTCAAGTTCGTGGCGCTCTGCGACTATTCCGGGTGCCCGTTCGGCGCGAGCAACGTCACCATGCAGGTAGTCTACCAGAACAGCGATGCCAAGATAATAAAGATAACGTACAACACTTAGCGCACTAAACGGCAAGAAACTCTTCTGGAGTTAGCGCTCTAACTCCGCTTACCTTGCCGTAGTCTCTTTTATTCCTTGTTATTATCGTATCGCACTTAGATGCAATCGCGGAGGTTGCCTGTATCGCATCTTCGAAATCTCCTATGGCGCTGATAGACGCCTTTGATATTATTTTACTGTCAAGCGACACTATATGAAACCCCTCGGTTATCTCTAAAGCGTCGAGCCTCGCCTGCAGGTTGCCCTTGCTTTTGGTTATAAGAAACCATATAACCGGTATGGTAAGCGCCGATACGGCACCTTCCCGCTTTCCGGATCGGACAGATTCTATTAATTCTGCGCTCCCAACAGCTCCCGATTGCGCCCATAACACATCGATAAAGATGTTTATGTCAACCAGAATCATCTAGACACCCACGAGATTATGGACTCTCTTATAAGCTCCTTCCCGTTGGGATTGCCCGTGTGTGGGACAATTCCCAAAAGCGCGATAAGCTTGTGATCTACTCCCTTCTGGCGAAGCTTTTCCTTCATCTCATTTATATTAGGTTCATTCTGTGTAGTAGAAATAAGATTCGCAAGCGCTTTGTCTATGAGCCAAGAAATTGGTCTCTCCTCCTTTTGGGCTATCGCCCTTAGCGTATAATACCTGGACGGGCTGAAGCTCACCATGCGCCTGATCTTTTGTTTCTGTGTAGCAATCTTGTATCTAGCCATTTTATCATAATGATATGTAAAC